>Ga0075425_100009279_pt1 | contig 10469 bp, 7 predicted proteins | sample SoiMethybrSBSTD4_FD_75300 | JGI IMG/M metagenome (GOLD analysis project Ga0075425, IMG submission 75300) | Bulk soil microbial communities from a Populus tree surrounding site in Tennessee, USA - Soil MetaG P. TD hybrid SBSTD4 | ecosystem: Environmental > Terrestrial > Soil > Tree plantation...
GACACCGTCTGGTCCGGCGTCGTGTGCAGCGTGAACTCCGGCGCCCGCGTGCCGGACTCGAGAATGCCGTCTGCCATGAGCGCTGGGTCTCCTTTTTGTTCGTCGTCGATCAAGCACTCGTCGTTCAGCAAACCGCGGGCCAAGCAGCGAACGCGTTCCGAGCCGCTCGTCGGAGAATCCGCGCGCGCCGGGAGGTGATTCGACGCGCGGGTGCAGGATGTTTGCGCTCGGTGAATCGAGGCTGCCGGGTGAGATTTCACCCGATCGGAGGCTTCACTTTCACGCGCGCGGACTCACGTTGCGTGAGCGTCGCGTGCGCGGGCGCGCGGCCGGTCACACGGAGCGGATCTCGAGGAGCGCACCGGGAGCGACGCCCAACACGCGCCGCGCGAGCTCGTCCGCGGGCACCTGTCCGAGCGGCACCGCAGGATCGACGACCACCCAGGCTCGGAGAGGGACACGAACACCGACGAGCTCGACCAGGGTGTCGGGGGCGAAGCCGGCGCGGGCGGCGTCGTCGGGGTGGAGGCGGGCGATGCGGCGACGGCTCACGGAGCCGGCCTCGTACTGGGGCGACTCGGTGACGAGGACGGTGAGCTGGAACCGTGAGCGGCGAAGCGTGTCGCGGAGCGCGGCCGTGGCCCCAGCATCCACGACGAGCGCGGTCTCTCCATCGTCGCGCAGGACCACGCCGTAGATGCGACGCGCCCGCTCGGACGATACGAGACCCTCGCGGACGTCCGTGGCGACGCGCTCGGGCTCGCGGTCCAGCGGGTCGCCGTAGCCCCCGCCCCCCGCGGACTGGAGCACGAGCACGTCGTCGCGCACCAGGTGGAAACCGCTCACCTTCCCCGGTGTCGGAAATGCGAGCGTGTCGCCGCGGCGACGCACGCGCGAGTCCACCGGTACGCCCGAGCGGCCGCCGAGGACGCCAAAGGCCGGAACGACCGCCCCGTCCCCGAGGACGGAGTAGGCGGCCTCCGGGGAGGTCAGCCGCAGCTCGCGCCGCATGGCGAGGCCGCCACGCCGGCGGCCGTCACCGCCGGAATCCGTGGCCATCGTGGAGGACTCGATCACGAGCGGGAACCGGCTCTCCAGCACCTCCGTCGGCTGCACGGTGTTCAAATCACCCCAGTCGATCGAAGCCATCGCGCTCGGACCGTCGTCCTCCGCGAAGGCGCCGTTGCCGCCCGAGGCCCATTCGTAGTGGACGAACTGCCGACCGTTCCGTGGATGGATGCCGCCCACGAGGTTGTGAAACGACGTCCGGAACAGATCGCCGGCCACGATGTCGGGCACGATCTGGGCGAGTGCCCCGACCATCACCGCGATGACGCGCTTTCGGATCTCGCCGTGAGAGCCCGCGGGCGCGTGGGGCTTCACGTTCACGATCGTGCCCTCGGGCGCCACGACCTCGATGGGCCGGAAGGACCCATGGTTGAGCGGCGCCTCGGGGTCGAGAATGGACTTGAGCGTGATGAAGACCGACGCCGCCGTGACCGCGAGCGTCGAGTTCACGGGAGCCGGCACCTGGGGCGAGGCGCCCGTGAAGTCGGCGGTCAACCGGTCGCCGCGGATGCGGAGGCTCAGCGGAAGCAGCAGCGGCTCGAACCGCCCCTCGGGGAAGGTCTCCAGATAATCCTCGAAATAGACGTCCCCGTCGGGCAGGCTCGCGATCCGCTCGCGCATGCGCGCTTCCGAGCGCGCGAGATTCAACCGGATGCACTCGAGCAGCGTCGGGAGTCCGTAGCGGCCGACGACCTCGCGGATGCGATGCTCGGCCGTCTTGCAGGCGGCGAGGCCGGCGTGGAAGTCGCCCAGGCGCTCGTCGGGCACGCGCATGTTGTCGAGGATCAGGTCCATGGCCGCCCGGTTGAGCCGCCCGCGCTCGACGATCTTGATCGGCCGGATGCGCAGGCCTTCCTGGTAGATCTCGGTGGCCAGCCCCGACAGGCTGCCCGGCGTCATCCCGCCGACGTCGGCCCAGTGCTCGCGCACGGCCGGAAACAGGATGAGGCGTCCGTCCTCGAAGAGCGGGTGGATGAGGGTGACGTCGTTCAGGTGCGTGCCGCCGCGGTAGGGGTCGTTGAGCAGGATCACGTCGCCGGGGGCGAGATCGTCGCCGAGCTCCGCCATCGCCGCCTGCACCGACCACGGCAGCGGCACCACGTGCGCGCCGATGTCCTCGGACTGGGCGACGACCTGCGAGGCGGCGTCGAACAGGCCGCACGAGAAGTCCTTGGCCTCGTAGATCGCCACCGAGCGCGCCGTGCGAAAGACGGTGGCCCGCATCTCGCGGACGATCGAGATGAGTCCCTCGGTCACGACCTCGAGGGTGATGGGATCGATCATCGTCCGGCCTCGAGGACGAGATTGCCCTGCGTGTCCCGCCACGCGCGGAAGCCGGGAGGCACCACGGTGGTGGTCCCCGGCTCCTCCACGAGCGCGGGGCCTCTCACCACCGCATCGGCGGCGAGCCGATCGCGCGGGTACACCGCCGTCGGCGCGAAGGCGCCGTCGAACGCCACCTCGCGCGTCTCGGTCCGCGCCGTCTCCGACGCGGCGGCGCCGACGATCCCGCCGGGCAGCCGAGGCTTGGCCACGACCCCGTAGGCGGAGAGCCGGAAGGACACGATCTCGACGGGATCCTCCACCGCGTGCGCGTAGCGGGCCTCGTGCGCGCGGTGGAACGCGCGCTCGAGGTCGCCGATGGAGCCGAGGGCCTCGCCGAACGGCACCGACAGCTCGAAGGCCTGGCCCACGTAGCGCATGTCGAGCCGCGTCTCGAAGCGGACGCGGTCCTCGCCGAACCCGTCCGCCAGGAGTCGCCCCAGCGCCTCCTCCCGCATCTCTGCGAACGTGCGCCGGAGGTCGGCGACGTCGAGATCGGCCGTCGCGGCCAGCCGGGTGCGCACGTAGTCGTGGCGGACGTCGGCCACGAGCAGGCCGAAGGCCGAGAAGTTTCCGGGCAGCGGCGGCACCACCACGCGCGTCATCCCGAGCTCCTGGGCGACGAGCGCCGCGTGCATCGGTCCGGCGCCGCCGTACGCGAAGAGGGCAAACGCGCGCGGATCGTGGCCGCGCATCACCGAGACCTCCTTGATGGCGCCGGTCATCTTGGCCACCGCGAGCTTCACGATCCCGTCGGCCATGCGGAGGGCGTCGAGCCCGAGCGACGCGCCGAGCCGCTCGATGGTGGCGCGGGCACGCGCCGCGTCGAGCCGGATCTCACCGGCGAGCGGCGTCCCCGTGCCCAGCCGTCCGAGGACCACGTTGGCGTCGGTGACGGTCGGCTCGGCGCCGCCGCGTCCGTAGGCGGCCGGACCCGGCACCGCGCCCGCCGAGCGCGGGCCAACGCTGAGGAAGCCGCCGCTGCCGACCCAGGCGACGCTGCCGCCGCCGGCGCCGATCGAATCGATGTCGATCTGAAGCACCTTGTTGGGAAGCGTTCCGATGCTCCCCTCGGTGACCATGGTGAACGCGCCGTCCTCGATGAGGCACACGTCGGTCGAGGTCCCGCCCATGTCGTAGGTGATGAGATCGCGATAGCCGGCGGCCGCGCCGACGAAGGCGGCGCCGATCACGCCGGCCGCCGGCCCCGACAGCATCGTGTGCACGGGGAACTCGGCCGTCTTGGCGACCGACATGGTGCCGCCGTTCGACGTCATGATGGCGACGTCCTTCCGGTAGTTGCGCTCCGCGAGGCGGCCCTCGAGCGAGCGCAGGTACCGTCCCACGCGCGGCGCCACGTACACGTTCAGGACCGTGGTGGTGAACCGCTCGTACTCGCGGTACTCCGGCAGCACCTCCGACGACGTCGAGACGACGAGCTCGGGCGCCGCCTTGCGGATCGCCTCCTTGCTGGCGCGCTCGTTGGCGTCGTTGGCATATGCGTGCAGGTAGCAGACGGCGACGGCTTCGATCCCGCGGGCGCGGACGGCGGCGATCAGGCGCGCGAGCGCGTCGGGGTCGACGGCGCGGCGAACGGTCCCATCGAAGAGCGTGCGCTCGTCGACCTCGAGACAGAGCGAGCGCTCCACCAGGAACGGGGGCCGCGTCGCCTTGATGTTGTAGAGCGCGACCCGGTTGCCCCGCCCGACCTGCAGCACGTCCCGGAATCCGCGGGTGACGAGGACCGCGGTCGGCGCGCCGTTCCGCTCCAGCACCGTGTTGGTCGCGATCGTCGTCCCGTGGGCGATCTTCGCCACGCGCGTGAGGTCGACGCCGAGGCGCGCGATCCCGGTGAGCATCGCCTCCGCGTGGTCGTGAGGCGTGGACGGCGTCTTGGCGAGCGCGACCTGCCCCGTCGTCTCGTCGTACAGCACGAGATCGGTGAACGTGCCTCCCACATCGATGCCGAGCCACAGCATCCGGTCAGTGAGTCGCGCAGGACGCGTCGCCCCGCCGCCGGGGCGGCAGGCCGTCTGCCGCATGGCCTCGCGCGAGCTCCATCAACGGAGCTCGATCTCGAGGTCGTGGATGCGGAAGCCGCTGATGGGGTTCAGATCCATCGGGCACGCGCTGACCGCGACGATGAGATCCGTCAGCGCGGTGAGCTCGACGACGTCACCGGGCTTGGCCAGCGAGGTGCCGAACTCGACACGGCCGTCGGGGTAGCTCATGTTCTGGAAGAAGTTGAGCGGGTGCGGAAGCTGGTGGCGCTCGATCCGCCACGGAGACAGCACCTCGACGAAGTTGTCGCTGCAGGACCGATGGCCGACGACGCCGAAGTCGTATTCGTACCGCCACGGGTCGCAGGCCGGAATCAGCAGGTCGTGACGGCCCGTGTCGTCGCGCGTGATGGTCAGGAGCGACCGCCGTCGGTTCGAGCGGAGCTGGTCGCCCGCGCTGGGAACGAGCCGTCCGATGGCGACCAGCGTGTGCGTCGTGCTGAAGGCCTCGGTGAGATCGTCGGCGTTGAACGCGACGAAGTCGGCGACCTGGCCGCCCTCGACGTTGCGGATGACGAGCCGTCCGCCGCGACCCAGCGTGGCGGCGCGCGCCGTTCCGGCCGCCACTCGAAGAGGCGCGGCCATGGGCGGGCGCTTACTTTTTCTTGCGCTGCTCGAGGCCCTTGAGCAGCCGCTCGGCCTGATCGATGTTCTTCCGCGCGTTCGCGTGCTGCGGGTCGAGGTCGAGTACGACCTTCCACTCGGCGATCGCCTCGGACAGCTTCTCCTCGCGGTAGAACCGGATGCCCTCGCGGTAGTGCTGCTCCACCAGGCGGCCCTTCATCTGCTGCAGGAGCTTGGGCACGTCCTCGTAGTCGGGCTGCAGGCGCGCCAGCGTGGTCAGCGTCTTGTACGAGCCGTCGTAGTTCTTCTGATCGATCTGGGCCTTGCCCTGCCGGTACAGCACCAGCTTCTTGAGGCTCTGGCCCTCGCGATGGACGGGATCGCCGCTCAGCAGCTTGTCGACGTCACCAAGCGCGGCGGCATAGTCGCTGCGGTCCAGCGCTTCGCGCGCCTCTGCGATCAGCGGGTTCACCTCTGGTGGCGCCTCCTCCCGGACCGAGTCGGGCCGCGTCGGCGTTCCCGGCGTCGGAGCCGGCGCGGGCGCCGGCGGCGCGACGGCCTCGCGCCGTGGAGTAGGGCGCGCAAAAGGGAGGCCGGGGATCTCCGGGATCTTGAGGGTCGTGCCGGCGACGAGTCGCGGGTTCGGCGGCAGCTGGTTGGTCTCCCAGATCACCTCGTATCGCGAGCGGTCGCCGTAGTAGCGCTCGGCCAGCGCGGCCAGCGTGTCGCCGGCCCGCACGGTGTGCACGAGGAACTCCGGTTCGCGGACCTCGGTCTGGAGGATGGTCATCGCCGTCCGGTTGCCGGGATCGAGCGCCAGCGCGGCGAGCAGGCGTCGCTGCGCCTCCACGTGCGAGCCCCGCGAGAGGGCCGCGCGGGCCTCGCCGATGCGCTGGGTCACGAGGTTCTCGATCTTCGCCTCGACGCGCGTCTGGCCCTCGCGGGCCGCGGCGTCGTCGGGGTCGATCGTGCGCGCGATCCTCCATTCGTCCACGGCCTTGCGGAGCGAGCCGTCGCGCTCGAGCTCCGCGGCGCGCTCGCGATGCGGCGCCGCCAGCTGCGCGCGCGGCGACGGGGTCGTGCTCGACGGCGGGGGCGCCTGGGTCGTGGCCGGTCGCGACACCGTTCCCTCCGTCGCGCATCCCGCGACCACCAGGCCGAGCCCGATCACCACCGCGCGACGGATCATCGGAGATCCTCGGTGTGGAAGACGTTGAGGTTCTTGGCGAAGTCCTCCAGGCTCATCTCGGAGTAGACCTGGCTGCGGTTCACGCGCAGCGGCTGGACGAAGGCGGGGCTGCCCTGACGGCGCACCGTGAAGGCGGCGATGTAGCCGTGCTCCTTGACCTTGGCCTGCACGTCGTCGTCCACGCGGCCGTACGGATAGGCCAGGACCTGGCTGCCGCGCCCGAGATGGCGCTGGAAGAGCTTGAGCGGATCGCCGAGCTCCGCCTGCATCCGCGCGGAGAACTGCGCATCCGTCTCCCCCGCGATCCGCCGCAGGTCGGCGTGGGTCTTGGAGTGCGCCTGCACGTCGAACCCTTCCGCGGCCAGGGTCTTCAGCTCGTCCCACGACAGCGCGCTCCGACCGGCCCCGACATAATCCGTGTAGACGAAGAGCGTCGCGGAGAACCCGAGCTCCTTGAGCACGGGATAGGCATACTCGCGGAACGCGCGATAGCCGTCGTCGAACGTGAGCACCACCGCGCGCTTGGGAAGCTGGCGCTTGAGCTGGAGCCACTCGATGAAGTCGCTGAGGCTGATGACGCGATAGCCCTGGGCCTTGAGGTAGCGCATCTGCTGCTCGAACTGCGAGGCGCCGAGCAGGAGGCGGCCCTTCGATTGCGGCCCCAGGTTGTGGTAGCAGAGGATCGGCACGATCTGGTAGCCCGACGCCTCCACACCCGTCGGGTTCCACGGCCGCAGCGGGATGATCACCTGCTGCCCCGGCGTGAAGGTCCGCGTGCCCATGTAGTCCTCGATCACCCAGCTCTTGGCCTTGTCGCCGAGGAACTGGGCGGCGAGTGTCTCCGGCGTGTCGCCCGCCTTGGCCAGCACGATGACGAAGTCCTCGGACCTGAACGCGTCGGGCAGCGCGGCCGGCGCGGTCGGCGCGGTCGTGCTCGGCGTCGGCGTGGCGGCCGCGCGGGACTCCGGAGCGGGCGGCGCGGTGGCGCACGCGGAAGCTAGCATCATGACAACCCCGGACAGGACGAGCACGCGTCTCATGCGGCCCCCACGAGCGACAGCACCTCGTACACTTCCACCTCTTCCTCCTTACCCTTCACCTTCAACGGACCGAGCCCCTTGACCTCCACGATGTCCTTCACGGCCTCGTAGGTGCGCTGGCTGATGAGGATCCGTCCCGCGGGCCTGGCGTTGGCCACGAGACGGGCCGCCAGGTTGACGCTGTCACCGATCACCGTGTACTCCATGCGATCTTCCGTGCCCACCGTGCCGGCGACGACCTCGCCGAGGCTGAGCCCGATGCCGATCCCGATCGGCACCTTGCCCTGCGCGACGCGACGTTCGTTCAGCTCGGCGATACCGTTGCGCATGTCGAGCGCCGTCCGCACGGACCGGATGGCGTGGTCGGGGTGCGCGATGGGCGCGCCGAACACGGCCATGACCGCGTCGCCGAGGAACTTGTCGAGCGTGCCGTCGTGCTTGAACGTCGTCTCGATCATGAGCGTGTAGAACTCGTTGAGCAGGCTGACGACCTCCTCCGGGGTCAGACGCTCGGCCAGCGGCGTGAATCCCCGGATGTCGCAGAAGAGCACGGTGACCTCCCGCCGCTCGCCGGTCAGCGTCATCTGCTCGGGATCCTTCAGGACCTCCTCGACCACCTCGCGCGCCACGTAGCGCGTGAAGGCGCGCTTGATCATCTCCTTTTCGCGCAGGCTGCGGGCCATCTGGTTGAACGACTCGGTGAGCGTGCCGAGCTCGTCGCGCGAGGTGACGGGCAGGGCGATCTGGAAGTTGCCCTCGGCGATGGCGCGCGTGCCGGCCATCAGGCGGAAGATCGGACGGGACAGCAGCGTGGCCAGCCCGACCGCGCCGCCGATGCCGATCAGCACGAGCGCCACGGTGGCCACGGTCGCGCGATTGCGGGCGCTGGCGAGGGCGGCGGCGATCGTGTCCTTGCTGAAGCCCACGTAGAGACCGCCGACCGGCACCTGGCTGTACATGAGCGGGACCGCGAAGTCGATGATCTGGCGGCGCGACTCGGCGCGATAAGTCTGGATCACCGGCTTGTCCCCGAGGGGGATCAGGCCGGGCCGTCGCACCAGCGGCTTGCCGATGAGCGCCACGTCCGAGTGCGCGCGGACGGACCCCTCCTCGTCGACGAACGCCACGTACGCCACGTCGGGGTCGTTCATCGCCTCCTTCACCAGGACGTTGAGCGTGAGGTCGTCGTTGGCGACGAGCGCGGCCTTACCGCCGGCCGCGAGGTGCTCCGCGATGGTCTGCCCACGCTTGGTCATCTCCAGGGTCAGCGCCTGCTGCTGCTGCCGGAGGAGAAAGAAGCTCACGAGGGCGACGGTGAGCACCACCAGCGTGGTGATGAGCAGGCTGAACTTCACCTTGAGCGACAGATGCCTGACGGTCATCAGCCGCGGCGCAAGCGATCGAAGGTTGGCGAGTGCCGACATCAGAAAGCGCTTCAGAGTAGCGTCCCCAACCGGCCGCGGTCAAACAACTTCGGCGGGGGCGAGCCCCGACCCCGCAGGGCCGATCAGACGGTCAGACGGATGCCCCGGCGGTCGAGCAGCCACATGACCGCGAACCACATGGCCAGGTACGCGATGGCGTAGGCCAGGGACGCGTTGACCGGGCTCGCCCACGGCGCGAACAGGCGCTCGAACAGCAGCGCGTGGAGCGGGACCGGGCCGGAGTCGCCGGGGACCTTGATGACGATGAGGAGCCGGGCGACGAGGCTCGACAGGAAGAAGAGCGCCAGCGCGTTGACCCCGAGCACGACGAAGGGCCGCGTCCACGCGCGCCAGGTCTGTACCTCGGCGAGCCAGTAGCAGAGGGCGAGACCGATCAGCGCCGCACCCGCCGTCAGCACCACGTAGGAGCTCGTCCAGAGCGCCTTGTTGACGGGAAACCACAGGCCCCAGAGCTCGCCCAGGACGACGCCCGCGATGCCGGCCGCGAGCAGGCCACGCGCCGTCTCGGCGGGCCGGCGCGCGGCGCGCAGCCAGTGACCGGCGAGTACCCCGAAGAGTGTCGTGGCGATGGCGGGCGCGGTGCTGAGGATGCCCTCGGGGTCGTACACGCGCGCCACGCGCCAGATGTGCCGACCGAGCACCGCGCGATCGACGACGGCCGCGAGGTTGTTCTCGGGGTCGAGATGCCCCGCGCCCACACCGGGCACGGGGACGAGTATGAGCGCCGCCCAGTAGCCGGCGAGCAGCGCGAGGGCGAGCGCGGCCTGCGTGCGCCAGCCCGTCCACACGAAGACGAGCGAGGCGACGAGGTAGCAGACGGCGATGCGCTGGAGCACGCCGGGGATCCGGATCGTCGCGAGATCGAAGCTCGGCACGGCGTGCAGCAGGAGCCCGAGCGCGAAGATGACGACGCTGCGCCGCACGATCTTGGCCAGCACGGTCGTGACGGGCTCGGCGGCCAGGCGCCGTCCGAGGGCCAGCGGGATGGCGACGCCCACGATGAACAGGAAGAAGGGAAAGATGAGGTCGGTCGGCGTCCAGCCGTGCCACTCGGCGTGTCTCAAGGGCGGGTACACCGCGCGCCAGGTTCCCGGGTTGTTGACGAGCACCATCGCGGCCACGGTCAGCCCGCGAAAGGCGTCGAGCGAGACCAGCCGGCCAGGCAGGTTACATGCTCCGATGATCCTCGGCGTGGTCGAGCGGCTCGTAGCCGAGAATCTTCCGCGGGTGCTCGAGGTCGCGGTAGCTCCAGCGGTTGTCGGACAGCGCGAAGAAGACCTCGCAGCGGGCGGTCTCCGGTGCGCGGATGCAGAGCTCCAGCATGCGAGCGACGTCCCGCCGGCTGCACCAGACCGTGAAGTCGCGCACGGTCAGCGGTCGGTCCTCGGCGACGACGTGGCCGATCCGCACGCCGAGCATCGAGAGACCGTGCGCATCCGCGTAGTGGCGCGCGAGCGCCTCGCCCCACACCTTGCTCGCGCCGTAGAAGCCCGACGGGCGCGTGGGCGACTCGTGCGTCAGCCTGGTCCACGTCCCGACGTCGCCGTAGCGGCCTTCGACCAGCGCGCGGTACGGGTCCTCGCGCTCGTAGCCGCTCACGACGGCGCCGCTCGAGGCATAGACCACGCGGCGGACGCCGGCCCGGCGCGCGGCCTCGAACACGTTGCGGGTACCGGCGACGTTCGTGCGGAGGATCGCGTCGAACGACGGGCTCTGACCGATCTCGGCGGCGAGATGGACGACGACATCGACGCCGTCGAAGGCCGGCTGGATCGCGTCG
>Ga0075425_100009281_pt1 | contig 10468 bp, 8 predicted proteins | sample SoiMethybrSBSTD4_FD_75300 | JGI IMG/M metagenome (GOLD analysis project Ga0075425, IMG submission 75300) | Bulk soil microbial communities from a Populus tree surrounding site in Tennessee, USA - Soil MetaG P. TD hybrid SBSTD4 | ecosystem: Environmental > Terrestrial > Soil > Tree plantation...
GACCGGCGGGATGGCGACCATCTACCGCGCCACCGACACGCAGCTCGGCCGGGACGTCGCGCTCAAGCTCCTGCGACCCGAGTACCTCCAGGACCCCGAGTTCTCGTCGCGCTTCCGCACCGAGGCACAGGCGGCAGCCTCGCTCTCGCACCCCAACGTCGTCACGGTCTACGACTACGGCGAGGAGGCCAGCGGGCCCTATCTGGTGATGGAGCTCGTCGATGGCGAGGACCTCGCGACGATCCTCCGCCGGAGCGGGCCGCTGCCGCCCCGCCAGGCCGCCCGGATCGCGGCCGGTGTCGCGCGGGCTCTGGCCGCGGCGCACGCGCGCGGCCTCGTCCATCGCGACGTCAAGCCCGGCAACGTGCTGATCGGCCGGGACGGGCAGGTCAAGGTCGTCGACTTCGGCATCGCCCGCGCGATCGCCGAGGCCCAGGTGACGCTGCCCGGTACGACGCTCGGCTCGGTCCACTACTTCAGCCCGGAGCAGGCCCGCGGCGAGCCCGCGACGGCCGCCTCCGACATCTACAGCCTCGGGATCGTCCTGTACGAGATGCTCACGGGCACCCGGCCGTGGGAGGGGGACAGCGCCGCCAGCGTCGCGCTGGCCCGCCTCACCGGCCCGATCCCGGACCCGATGGCCGTTCGCCCGTCCGTGCCGCCCGACCTCGCCGCGATCACCCGCCGCGCCCTGGCGCTCGATCCGCGCGATCGCTGGGCATCCGCGGGCGCGATGGCCGATGCCCTGGAGGCGACGCTGTCGACCACCGGGACCGGTGCGGCCGAGGCCGGCGGTGCCGCCGCGGCGGGCGCACTGGCGGGTGCGACGGTCGTCTCTGCGACCGCCCGTCCCAACCCGAGCGCGATCCCCTACGCCCCCGACGCCTATGTCGGGGCCGAGGGCGATACCGCGCCGCCAACAACACCGCCCGCCGCACCGCCGCCGGTGGACACGACTCCACCCGAGGACGAACCGGGCGGGACGAGCCCGCTCGTCTGGCTCGCGGGCCTCCTCGCCGTGGTCCTGCTGGCGGCTATCGCGTTCATCGTCTTCCAGCTGGCGTCCGGCGGCCGCCAGCCGATCGAGCAGGTCACCGTCCCGAACCTCGTCGGGTTGAACTCGACCATCGCCGGGCAGCAGGTCCAGACCCTCGGGCTGACCCTGACCCCGACCGGCGTGGCGTCGTCCGACCAGCCCGTCGGCACGATCCTGACCCAGGACCCGCTGCCGGGCACGAAGGTCGACACGGGCAGCGTGATCAAGGTGACCGTCGCGACGGGTCCGGGCACCGTGCCGGTCCCCGATCTCCGGAACAAGGACGAGTCGTCCGCGCTCCAGGCGATCGTGGCGGCCGGGCTGGTCGTCGGCGCCCGGACCGAGGCGTTCGATCCGCTGGTGCCGGCCGGGCTCGTCGCCACCCAGAGCCCGACCGCCGGGATCGTCGTCGCGCAGGGGACCGCGGTCGACTACGTGGTCTCGAAGGGACCCGAGCCGACACCGACACCGACTCCGACCCCGACGCCGACCCCGACACCGACCCCCACGCCGACCCCGACACCGACCCCCACGCCGACGTAGGTCGGGTCAGCTCCGGCGCTCGACGTCCCCGCGTCGCCGCACGATCTCGACGCCTGCGTAGTCGAGCGGGCCGCTGAGCCGGACCTCCGGCTTGCGCACGCGGACCGAGACCTCGTCGATCGAGAAGTCGGCGAGCAGCTCGTGGCTGATCGCCTCCGCGAGGGCCTCGAGCAGGCGGTACGAGGTCGACTCGACGATCTGCCGCACGGCGTCGAACACCTTGCCGTAGTCGACGGTCTGCTCGATGTCGTCCTCGAGCCCGGCCGGCTGGAGATCCTTCACCAGCTCCAGGTCGACCTCGAACCGCTGCGGGTTCAGCCGTTCGTAGTCGTACACGCCGTGGCGTCCCTGGAACTGCATGTTCGCCATGAGGATCCGGTCGGTCACGTCGTGCCCCCTTCGGTGGGCTGGGTCGCCGCCTCGCGCCACGTGCCACGCACGATCGCGTCGCTCATCCGCGCCACTCGGACGTTGGCGCGGACGTCGTGGACGCGGACGATGTCCGCCCCGCGCGCGATCCCGAGCGCCGTCGTCGCGAGCGTCGCCTCCAGCCGGTCGTCGGCCGGCAGGTCGAGGACGCGGCCGAGGGTCGACTTGCGGCTCGTCCCGAGCAGGATCGGCCGGCCCAGGACGCGAAGGATATCGAGTGCCCGAAGCAGCTCGAGGTTGTGGTCGGGCGTCTTGCCGAAGCCGAACCCGGGGTCGACGATCAGGTCGTCTCGGGCGATGCCGAGCCGGAGCGCGCGCTCGATCGCGCGCTGGAGGTCGGCGATCAGCTCCGGCAGGAACGTCGTGTAGCGTGGCTCGCCGCGGTTGTGCATCACGATCAGGGGAACGCCGTGGTCGGCCGCCAGTCGCGGGAGCGCGTCGTCCGGCCCGACCCCCCAGACGTCGTTGAGCAGGTCGGCGCCGGCGACGAGCGCGGCCTCGGCGATGGCCGTCTTCGTCGTGTCGATGCTGATCGGCGTCCCGGGCAGCGCCGCCCGCAGGGCCGCGATGACGGGCACGACGCGGCGACGCTCCTCGTCGGCATCGACCGCCGTGTGGCCCGGACGCGTCGACTCGCCACCGACGTCCAGGATGTCCGCGCCGTCCTCGACCATCCCGCGGCCGACCCGGACCGCGGCCTCGACCGGATCCCCGGAGCCCGTGAGCAGCCCGTCCCCGGAGAAGGAGTCGGGCGTGACGTTGAGGATGCCCATCACGAACGTCCGCTCGCCCCAGCGGAAGATCGTTGACCCGATCCGGGTCGGTGCGGGACTGGTCGCGGGTGAGACGGGTTGGTCCATGCGATCCGTTGTGGGCATCAGGCCGGATCCGGGTCGCGCAGGTCGGGATCGTCCACGAGGCGTGCGCGCGCCACGCCGACAAGATAGAGCGAACCGGCCACGACGACCGGCCCGTCGCCCTCGAGCGCGCGCGTGAGCGCGGCGTCCGGGTCAGCCTCCGCCCGCACGGCCGCGGTCGGTCCGAGACGACGCCAGCGCTCCGCGAGCGCCTCGGCGGGCATCGCCCGCGAATTGGGAAGGGTCGTCACGAGGATCCTCGCGTCGGCGAGCGCACGGGCCGCCGCGAGCGCGGCGATCAGCCCGTCGACGTCCTTGTCCGCCATCGTCGCGGTGACGAGCGTGACCGCTCCGGGATCGAGGAACGGCCGGAGGTCGTCGAGGGCGGTCGCGAGCGCCGCCGCTCCCGCGGGGTTGTGCGCACCGTCGAGCAGGACGTCGCGGCCGGCGGCGCGGATCAGCTCGAGGCGGCCGGGCCAGACCGCGCTCGCGTAGCCGGCACGGCGGGCCTCGTCCGGGGCGGTCACGATCCCCGCGGCCTCGAGCGCATCGAGGACGGCGCCCGCCGTCGCGGCGTTCTCGGCCTGGTGGCGACCCCGCAGCCCGATCCGGGTCGGGCCGAGACGCGGCAGGTCCACGTCGATCCCGTCGCGATCCCAGCCGAGGATGGGCGGCGCGACGACCTCGGTCAGCGGCACCGCGAGGCGGCGCGCGCGCCGCCGGATGACCGCCAGGCCGTCACCGCTCGCGCCGGTCACCGCCAGGTCGCCACGCTCGATGATCGCCGCCTTCTCGCGCGCGATCGCGGTGACCGTCGAGCCGAGCCGGTCCATGTGATCGAGCGCGACGTTCGTGATGGCGGCCACGCCGCCATCCCAGGCATGCGTCGCATCGAGCCGGCCGCCGAGCCCGACCTCCACCAACGCGACGTCCGGCCGGGCCTCGGCGAAGCGCGCGAAGACGACCGCGGTGAGCAGCTCGAACTCGGTGGGCTCGCCGTGGCGGCGCGCCACGCGATCGGCGATCGGCAGGACCTTGGCGACAAGGCGGCTGAAATCGGCCGCGGCGATCGGACGGCCGTCGAGGCACACCCGCTCGCGGTAGGTCACGAGATGCGGCTTCGGTGTCGTGCCGACGTGATGGCCCGCCGCCCGGAGCGCGGCGTCGGCAAGCGCGAGCACGCTGCCCTTCCCGTTCGTGCCGCCCACGAGCGCTCCGCGGACGGTCCGCTCCGGATGCCCGAGCTCGGCGAGGAGCGCCCGCGTACGACCCAGACCGAGCCGGACGCCGAAGCGGCCCCGTGCCGAGAGCTCGGTCAGGGCCTCCCCGTAGGTCATGGATGGGCCGGCGGTCACCATCGGACCGTCACTCGCGCGTCAGCTCGTCCTCGTAGAAGACGCACTGGTTGAAGCGGGGGGTGAGGCACACATCGTTGACGTAGCCCTGTTCCATGTGGACGCCGCCACGGAGCTGGCAGCGCGAGGTGTTCGCGTCCTGCCGGATGAGCGCCTTGAGGAGGTGCGGCGCCTGGATCGGGATCGCGCCGCGGCTGCCGGTCATGTAGAAGTGGGGGCAGACGTTGCGGCGCAGGTTCGGCAACCCGAACCCGGGTCGCGACATGGAGGGTGTCGTCGGGACTCCGGACGGTGCCCGCGAACCCGGTCCGGTGAGCGGCGACGGCGTCACCCGGGCGATCGGCCCCACCCCGAACTCGGGTCTCCCGTGAGCACCGGGCCCCCGCCGTCCGGCCCGCGGATCGCGAGCCTGCACGCGCTCCTCCCTCCCGTTCAGAAGGGCGCCCGACGACGATCGTCGTTGCGCGCCCGACCGCGCCAGAGTACAACGCACCACACCGAGTGGTCAGTCGTCCGGTTGACACCCTGACGACCGCCGGATTCGCGCGGGTGCCGACTCGTGGCACAATCCGCGCGATGACCGCCCGGCGCGAGAACCGCCAGCACGTCCGGCCCCGTCCGCCGTCCAACGGCCGTCCCTCCCCCGTCAAGAGCAAGCCGCGGGCGCCCGAGCCCGGCCGGCTGACCTCCCACCGCCCGATCCAGCGCAGCCGCGGCATGCCGTTCGCGATGCGATTCGGCCTCGTGGCGATCGTGGTGGTCCTCGGCGTCGCCGTCCTGTCGGTCGCCGCCGGTGGGGTCAGTGTGGTCGTCGGTGGCGTGGGCTCGACCGTGAGCGGCTTCATCACCGACGTCACGTCCACGCCGTCGCCGCGGGCGACGGTCGTCGAGGTCACCGATGCACCGCGGATCGAGCAGCCGGCCGAGCCGTACACGAACGAGCCGACGGTCGATCTCGCCGTGACCGTTCCCCAGGCGCTGGCGGGCGACGCGGATCACCGCGTGCGAGTCTTCCTTGCCCTCGAGGGCCAGCGGCCGACGGCCATCCAGGAGGCCGCGATCGGTCCGACGAACCGCGTCATCATCCCCGTCCAGCTCGAGAAGGGGATCAACGACTTCTCCGTGTCGATCGTCGGTCCTGGCGACTCGGAGTCGGAGACATCGGCGACGGCGCGCTACGTCTACGACGACCAGCCGCCCAAGATCACGATCTCCACGCCGAAGAACAACGCAACGGTCAACGGCCGGGCGGTCGAGATCAAGGGCAAGACCCAGGCCCGGACCACGCTCCTGGCGCGCAACGACGCGAACGGCTCGTCCATCACCGGCACGGCCGCGGCCGACGGCTCGTTCACGCTGAACGTCGCGATCGCGTCGGGCGTGAACCAGATCACGATCAGCGGCTCGGATCCCGCCGGCAACGTCTCGGAGGTCGTGCTCAACGTCAAGCGCGGCAACGGCAAGCTGACCGTCGACCTCCGCGCCGACGACTACAGCATTCGCCGCTCGCAGCTGCCCGAGTCGGTCACGCTCACCGCCACGGTGGTCGACCCGGACGGCCGGCCGCTCGCCGGTGCGAACGTGACATTCACGCTCAGCATCCCGGGCATCTCGACGGTCACGACCGACACGACGACCGATCCCCAGGGCAAGGCGACGTTCCAGACGACCATCCCGAAGGGCGCCGACACCGGCCAGGGCAGCGCCGCGGTCCTCGTCTCCACCGACGAGTTCGGCTCGACCGAGGACTTCACGGTCATCACGATCACGAAATAGGCCGCACGCAGCCCGAGACAACGCCGCGGTTCGCAGCTACCATCTCGCCATGCCGATGTGGCGTTGTCCGCATTGCGGGACACCCCAGGCCGAGACCGCGCGCTGCTGGGTCTGCCATCGCTCCAGCACCGCCTGTGCGACCTGCCGGCACTTCCGCCGCTCCGTGGCGGCCCAGCTCGGCTACTGCGGGCTGGACCGGCAGCGGAAGCCCCTCGGCGGCGACGAGATCCGGGGCTGCTGGGAGGCCGCGATCACCCAGCCCGAGGCCCTCGAGTCCGTCCGCAGCCGGCCCATGCCGGCCACCGTCGACATGGATCCCGACCGAACGCCCGTTCGCCGGCTGGAGTTCGTCGAGGTCAGGGACACGGCGAGCCTCGACGCGGAGCCCGAACATCGGCTCCGGCGGCGCAAGCCCGATCACGCGACGCGGTCTGCCCCGCCCGTGACGGCCACCGCAGGCGACGAGCTGCCGGCGACGCCGGTCGCGGCGAGCCGGACCACCCCGGTCCCGGCCGAAACGGTCAGGCTCCAGCCCGGCTCGGCCGAGCCACGCTGGAGCCTGTGGAGCGACGGCGAGATCTGATCCCGGGGTCGCTGGGAAGCGGGAGGGATCGACCGGTCGGACCGGCCGATCCGGCGGTTACAACCCGGCCGGCCGGGTGCCCAGGGTCACCTGCAGGGTGACGTGCTGTCCATCGCGAAGGACGTCGACGGTGACCGTGTCACCGGGTGAGAACTGCGCGAGCGTCGCGTCGAGCGGATGCTCCTCGTCGATCGGCTTGCCGTCGATCGCGGTGATGATGTCGCCGTCCTTGATCCCACCCTGGTCGGCCGGCTTACCGCCTTCGACGCCGCTGACCGGCTGCCCGTTCTGATCGAAGCCACCGACCAGCGCGCCGGCCTTGACGGGGAGCTTCTTCTCGTCGGCGAGCTTGCGGTCGATCGACTGGAAGTGGATGCCCATATACGGGCGGCTGAGCGGCTTGCCCGCCACCGCCTGCTCCATGATCGGGCGGGCGATGTCGATCGGGATCGCGAAGCCGATGCCGTTGCTGTTGCTCGCGATCGCGGTGTTGATCCCCACGATCGAGCCCGACGCGTCGAGCAACGGTCCGCCCGAGTTGCCCGGGTTGATCGCCGCGTCCGTCTGGATGAGGTTGTTGAGCGAGTCGTTGCCGTCGGTGACGATCGAGCGGCCCTTCGCCGACACGATCCCGCTCGTGACCGAGTTCGAGTACGTGCCCAGCGGGCTGCCGATGGCGACCACGAGCTGGCCGACCTTGAGCGAATCCGACTCGCCGATCTGGGCGGTCGGCAGTCCGGTCGCTTCGACCTTGACGATCGCGAGGTCGGTGAGGGTGTCGATGCCGTAGACCTTGCCCGAGAGGACGCGCCCGTCCTTGAGCTCGACATCGAACTTGTCGCCGCCTTCGACGACGTGGTGGTTGGTCAGGATCCAGCCGTTGCTGTCGTAGATGACGCCCGATCCGACGCCGGTGGCCGGGATGACGCCCGTGTTGCCGTTGTCCGAGCCCGTCACGGTGATCTTGACCACGGCGGGGCTGACCTTCGCCGCGACCGCGATCGTCGCCGACTGCTCGTCGATGGTGACCGGCTGGGTCGCGCCGGTGTTGGTCGCCTGGGGCGCCGAGACGGCGCTGCTTGGTGCCGGCCGATCGAGGACGCCGGCCGCGCCAAGCGCCACGACCGTGCCGACCGACGCGAGGATCGCCGCGAGGACGGCGGTCAGCACGACGGAGCCGCCCCGCGACCGCCTCGGCCGCGTCGTGGACGTCGCCGTCGGCACGGGCGCGGGAGCGGCCTCATACGCGGGCTCGTACCAGCGCTCGGGCGTGACCGGCGGGGTCTGGTCGAGCGACCGAGCCCAGTCGGAGCGCGGCTCCGACGAGGGGGTGAAGCTGTTGACCGGCGGGGCCTCGCCCGGCATGAGCGGCCGGGCCCAGGGGCTGTCGGGGGCCCCGGACGGGTCGACTGCCGACGACGGCGGCCCGACCGGCGTCGCGGGCGCCGACGGATCGTTGGCGCTCACCGGGTGGCGCTGGGTCAGATCTCCTGGATCGGCTGCCTCGGGTCGGGAATCGTCGCTCATCGTGCTTGGCAGATCCTGTGCGGGCTCGGCCGTTGGGGCGGCATCTTGGCGGTCTGGACTCGGTTCAGGGTGCTGGTTCCGGGTTCACCTGGGGGCGTTCGGACGGTGAAGTTTCCTGCATGTTTGCGGGCGGCGCTTCGAGTGTGTCGGGCGCGCCGGGTCCACCGTCGCCGCGCGCGTCGTCGCCCGGCACAAGCGGCCGCGACGACGCTTCGGCGGCCGAGGCCACGGCGGCCCGCTCGGCGGCCGGCGTCCCCGCGACGAGCCGTGGGTCCCACGGGAGGGTGACGGTGAACCGCGACCCGGTCCCGACGCGGCTCTCGACCTCGACCGTGCCGCCGTGCATGTCCACGATCGAGTGGACGATCGCGAGTCCGAGCCCGCTGCCACTGCTCCGGACCTCGTTGGCGCGCGAGCCACGGTAGAAGCGCTCGAAGATGTGCGGCAGCTCGCCCGGGTCGATGCCGACGCCGGTGTCCGCGACGTCGATCCTCGCCCCATCGCGGGTCCCGGTCACGTCGACCGCGACCGCTCCGCCAGGCTCGGTGAATTTGATCGCGTTGGCGAGCAGGTTGGCGACGACCTGGCCGATCCGCTGCGGATCGTGCCGGATGCGGATCGGCGCCTCGGGCACGTGCAGCGTCAGCCCGATCCCGCGCCGCGTCGCGGCTCCGCTCGTCTGTTCGACCGCCGACTCGACCGCGGCGCGGAGGTCGTCGGGTCGCAGGTCGAGCAGCACCAGCCCCGAGTCGAGCTTCGACAGCTCGAGCAGGTTCTGGGCGAGCCAGTCGAGCCGTTCGATCTGCTCGCCGGCGGACTCGAGGAACTCCGACCTCGCCTCCGGGTCGTCGGCCGCGCCCTCCCGGAGCAGCTCGTTGTACATCCGCAGCGCCGCCAGTGGTGTCCGCAGCTCGTGCGACACGTCGGCCAGGAAGTCGCGGCTACGATCCCGGTCGCGCCGGATGATCTCGACGCTCTCCTCGAGCCGGTCCGCCATCGTGTTGAACTGGACCGCGAGCTCGGCCAGCTCGGACGAGCCCGTGTCCACCTGGCTCGGCGGGACGCGGCGGGTCAGGTCACCCTCGGCGAGCCCGCGCGACGCCTCGGTCAACCGGCGCAGGGGCGTCGTGAAGCGCCGGGCCATCCAGGCCGACACGAGGACGCTGAGGCCGAGCGCGAACAGGGCGACAGCGGCCATGATCCCCGTCACGTTGGCCCGGTACGTATACGGATCGGAGAGGGTCACGGTGAACGCGTACGGGCGGAAGGCGTCTCCCTCCGGGTAGGACACCGTCCGGGATACGCCGAGGGCCTTGCTCTGGCCGGGCTTCGGCGGGACCTCGAGCTGGAAGGCGATGGGGGCCGCACGCGCGGCGACGAACTTGTCGTTCTCCCCGTCCTTCGTGAGCCAGCCGAAGGTGATCGAGACGTCGGCCTGGCCGAGGTCGTCGGCGATGAACCGCTGCACCCGGTGATCCGACAGGGTAGCGACCACGATCCCGTCCACGGTCCCGTCGCGTGACACGACCGGTCGGCCGGCCGAGACCCTGTCGGCGGTCGCCGAGACGTAGGACTCCACCTGGCTCGACCGCTGCTCGAGCTCGGTCGTCTCCTGGTTCGCGAAGTAGTCCTCGAGCCGGTTGATGACGAGGATCGTCGCGAGCCCGAGCGTGAGCGTGACGACGGCCAGGAACGCAAGCGTCAGGCGTCCCTGGAACGTCCTCGGGAACAGTCGCTGCAGTCGCTGGATGGGACCTCGCCGTCCCCCGTCGTCAGCGCTCGGCGAAGGCGTAGCCGACACCACGCACCGTCAGGACGAACGCCGGCGACGCCGGATCGTCCTCGATCTTGTCGCGAAGGTGGGAGACGTGGACGTTGATCGTCTTCTCGTCCTGGTCGAGCGCCTCGTAATCGCGCAGCAGCTCGAGCAGCTCGGATCGCGTGTAGACGCGGCCCGGTCGGGACGCCAGGTGACGGAGGATCTCGAACTCCGTCGGGGTGAGGCTCACCCGCCGCGCACCGCGTTGGACGCGCCGTCGCTCGAGGTCGATGAGCAGGTCGCCGTGGCGGATCACCCGCCCGCCCACGGCATCGGACAGGTCGCCGTACGAGCGGCGGAGGAGCGCCTTGATCCGGCTCATGAGCTCTCGGAGCCCGAATGGCTTCGTGACGTAGTCGTCGGCGCCGAGCTCGAGACCGATGACCTTGTCGACCTCGTCGTCCCGGGCCGTCAGGACGAGGACCGGCATCTTGGCACCAGCGGCGCGCAGGCGGCGGAGGACCTCGAAGCCGTCCATCCCGGGGAGCCGCACATCGAGCACGACGAGGTCGGGCGCCTGGCGCGTGGCGATCTCGAGGCCCT
>Ga0075425_100009282_pt1 | contig 10467 bp, 10 predicted proteins | sample SoiMethybrSBSTD4_FD_75300 | JGI IMG/M metagenome (GOLD analysis project Ga0075425, IMG submission 75300) | Bulk soil microbial communities from a Populus tree surrounding site in Tennessee, USA - Soil MetaG P. TD hybrid SBSTD4 | ecosystem: Environmental > Terrestrial > Soil > Tree plantation...
GACCAGTATGAGGTGCGAATCGATGTTGTATTTATCGAAGAGCTTCGCCTCCTGCGCGATCCACAGACCGGCGAAAACCCCGCTCGCGCTCGTGTAGCCGACGGCGAGGCGGTCCTTCGCTTGACTGGAAGGGGAAAAGCAGAAAAAAAGCAGCAGCGCCGCGATGTTGACGGCCGTTCTCTTCGTCATAAACGTCCCCCGCACGATGCCACAATATAGCAGCTTGCTATCTTTTATGCGAAATCGTGTCAACCAAAACGGCCGAGCGTATTGAGCGCCGTTGACATCGTGGTTTGCCGCGTGTTAGTCGCGGAACGGGAGGAAACTTCATGGGGCGGATTCTAATCAAGAACGGCACGGTAATCACAATGGATCCGCGCCGGCGCATCCTCCGCGACGGCGCCGTCGCGATCGAGAACGACCGCATCGTGGATGTGGGGAAAGCGGAAGCGCTCAAGGACTTTCAGGCCGAGACGGTTTTCGACGCGCGCGACCGCGTCGTCATGCCGGGGCTGATCGACGCGCACTGCCACAACGTGCAGATGCTGGCGCGCGGCCTCGGCGATGAGGTCGATCTCATCGCCTGGTGCTACGACCGCATCTATCCGTACGAGACGCTGCTCACCGACGAGGCGACTTATTTGAGCGCGCTGCTCTGCCAGGTCGAGATGATCCGCACCGGCACGACTTGCGTCGCGGACCCCGGCGGCTACAAAATGGACAACGTCGGGCGCGCGCTGGCCGAGACCGGCATGCGCGGCATTATCGCATGGTCGGGCATGGACCAGTGGAGCGACGACCGGCCGCTGTGCGAGGGGCTGCCGGGAAAACTCAGCACCGAGGAGACGCTCAAGGTCGAAGAGCAGCTCGTCAAGGACTGGAACGGCAGGGAAGGCGGGCGCATCCGCGCCTGCTACGGCCTCCGCGTCGAGCCCAACGTGAGCGATGCGCTCTACCGCGGCATCAACAATCTCGCGAAGCGCGACGGCGTCATGATCGAGATGCACGCGGCGGTGAACAAGGACCAGGTCGAGTGGGTGAAGAAGCGCACCGGCCATACGGTCATCGAGCACATGAAGTCGCTCGGCGTGCTCGGCGACCACTGGTATCTCATCCACATGGCGGCGATCACGGACGACGAAGTAAAGATGCTGAAGGACAATGATTGCCGCGTGATCCACGTCCCCGGCGCGACGCTCCACGGCGCGTACGGCTCGGCGAGCGCGGGGAAATTTCCCGAGCTGATCGACATGGGTGTGACGGTCGCGCTCGGCTGCGACTCCAGCGCGGCGAACAACAGCCTCGACATGTTCCGCGCGATGTACGAGGCCGCGACCGTGCACAAAGAGGCGCGCATCATCCCGGATCTCATCGCGCCGGAGAAGGCGCTCGAGATGGCGACGATCGACGGCGCGCGCGCCGTACACTGGGAAAACGAGATCGGCTCGCTCGAAAAAGGCAAGAAGGCGGACGTGATCATCGTCGAGACCAAGCGCTCGAACTGGGTGCCGCTGCACGAGTTCTCGCTCGTGCCGACGCTGGTTTATTCCGGCGAAGGCGCCGACGTCGAGACTTCCATCATCGACGGCCGCGTGGTCATGGAAAAGCGCAAGATCAAGACCGTCAACGTGAAGACGATTCTCCGCCGCGCGCAGCGCGCGACCGAGAAGCTGGTGAAGAAGCTTCCGTATAAGCTCCAACCGAAGTGGCCGTTCGAATAGACGGAACAATCGTCTCTGGAGGAACCGCTATGGGCAAGCGATTTCATAGGCTCGTTCTCGTGGCGCTCTGCACGATCCCACTCGCATCGACACTCTTCGCCGCCCAGACGCCGAAATCCGGCGGAATCCTGAACGCCACGTTGATCGAGTCGCCGCCGAGCTTCTCGCTGCACGAGGAGGCCACGATCTCCACAGCCTGGCCGATGATGTCCTGCTACAACAACCTGGTGCTCTTCGATCCGTTAAAGAAGCAGGAGAGCCTCGATACGATCATCCCCGAGCTGGCGGAGAAGTGGACACTGCAGGACGGCGGCCGGAGCCTGGTCTTCTTTCTCCGCAAAGACGTGAAGTGGCACGACGGGCAGCCTTTCACGTCGAAAGACGTGAAGCACACTTTCGATACGGTGCGCGAGGCGCCGGGAATCACGACCAAGCTGCGCGTGAACCCGCGCCAGCTCTGGTATGAGAACGTAGAATCGATCGAGACTCCCGACGCGCTGACCGTGGCCTTCCGGCTCAAGCGCCCGCAGCAGTCGCTGCTGCTCATGCTGGCCGCAGGTTGGTCGGCGATTTATCCGGCGCACATTCCGGTATCCGAGCTGCGCTCCAAGTGCGTCGGCACAGGTCCGTTCAAGCTCAAGGAATACCGCCAAGGCGAGCTGATCGAGATGGTGAAAAATCCCGATTACTTCGTCAAGGGCCGGCCCTATCTCGACGGCATCCGCTACACGATTATCAAAGACCGCTCGACCCGATATGCCGCGCTGCAGGCGGGACGACAGGACATTCCGTTCATCTGGGAAGTCGCTAGAATGCCCGCCGAGGCCGCCAAGCGCGCCGTTCCTAAGCTCAACCTGATCGAGTCGAGCACCAACGTGAACGATCATATTTTGGTCAATCTCACGAAGCCCATGTTCAAAGATCCCAAGATGCGGCTCGCGATCACGCTCGCGGTCGATCGCCAAGGCTACGTCCAGGCCGGCAGGCAGGGCGCGGCGATCCTCGGCGGCGTGCTGCTGCCGAAACCGTATGGCGTGTGGGGTTTGCCCGAGGCCGAGCAGAAAAAGATCCCCGGCTTCGGCGATCCGGCGAAGCAGAAGATCGAGGCGAGGAAACTTCTCGCCGAGCTGGGCTATGGGCCGTCGAAGCCGCTCAAGATCACCGTCTCAACGCGCGCGATCCCGATCTACGTCGACATCGCCGGCTTCATCATCGACCAGTTCCGGCAGGTGGGCATCGAGGCGACGCTCGAGCAGGTGGAGACCGGCGTGTGGCACGCGAAGATGACGCGCCGCGAATTCGATGTGGCCGTGAATACGACCGGCATCGGCCCCGACGACCCCGACGCCAACCTGTACGAGAACTTCAAGTGCAACTCGCCGCGCAATTATTCCGCCTACTGCAGCGAGGAGATGGACCGACTGATCGAGCAGCAGTCGCAGGTCCTCGAGCGGGAAAAGCGCCTCCGGCTTGTGAACGAGATCGACAAGCGTCTCCAGCTCGAGGGCGCGCGCATGTTGCTGGGGTGGAGCAAGGAATACGTGGTGCTGTGGCCGTACGTCAAGAACGTGGTGCCGCACCAGTCGATTTACAATTACGGGCGCATGCAGGAGGTCTGGCTCGACAAGTAACGCGCCGTGCTCGTCTATATACTCCAGCGCCTGCTCACCGCTCTCGTAACGCTCTTCGGGATGTCGGTGCTGATCTTCGTTCTCCTACGCCTCGTTCCTGGAGACATCGTCGACATCATCTTTGCCTCGGCCGGCTTCGTCAATCCGGCGGCCAAGGTTGAGCTGGCGCGCGAGCTCGGCGTGGACCGGCCAATCGCCGTCCAGTACATCCGCTGGCTCAAGGATGTTGCGAAAGGGGACCTGGGAAAATCCTACCGCTACGACGTTCCCGCCTGGCAGATCGTCAAGCCGCGCATACCCGTCACGCTGGAATTGGCCGTTCTGGCGATTCTCATTGCCGTCGTGTCGGGAGTTTTCACCGGCGTCGTGAGCGCCGCGCGTCAGGACAGCGCGCTCGACTACGCGCTCCGCCTCTTGAGCCTCGCGGGCCTCTCGATGCCGTCGTTCTGGCTCGGCATGGTGATCATTCTCTTTCTGGTCTCCTGGACGGGATGGATTCCCGCGCTGGTCTATGTCTCGCCGCGCGAAGATCTGCGCGCGCATCTGCTGCAGTTTATTTTTCCCGCGCTCGCCGTCGGCTACCGCGGCTCGGCGCTGATCATGCGCATCACGCGCTCGTCGATGCTGGAGGTGCTGCGCGAGGACTATATCCGCACCGCGCGCGCCAAAGGGCAGCGTGAGCGGCCGGTCGTCTTCAGCCACGCGCTGAGAAACGCCATGCTGCCGGTCATCACGGTCATCGGCTTCGAGTTCGCCTTCATGATCGGCGGGCTCGTGGTCACCGAGACGGTCTTCAACGTCCCCGGCGTAGCGCGGTACCTCGTGGACGCGATTCTCTGGCGCGACTATCCGGTGGCGCAAAATCTCGTCATGCTGATTGCCGTCGCCGTCGTGCTGGTGAATTTGATGGTCGATCTCCTTTACGGCTACCTCGATCCGCGCATCCGCTACGGCTCCGGTTGAGACGATGAAGGCGATCCGCTTTTTCCGCCGACAGCCGCTGGGCGCCCTAGGCGGCCTCGTCATCCTCGCGCTGGTGCTGACGGCCGTCTTCGCCGATTCTCTCGCCACGCACGACCCGATTCGCACCGACGCTGAACATACGCTCGCCCACCCGACGCGCGCGCACTGGCTCGGTACCGACAATCTCGGGCGCGACATCTACAGCCGCATCGTCTACGGCGCCCGGGTCTCCCTCATGGTCGGCCTCGGGGCGACTCTCCTCGGCGCCGCGCTCGGCGCGGTGATCGGCCTCCTCTCCGGCTACGTGGGCGGATGGCTCGATCTCTTCGCGCAGCGACTGATGGAGATTCTGCAGGGCTTGCCGCTGCTCATCCTAGCGCTGGTGATGGCGGCGGCGCTCAAACCGTCCATCGAAAACGTCATCATCGCGATCTCGGTGCCGATTATACCGATGGCCGAGCGCGTCATGCGCGGCAGCGTGCTCGCGATCCGGGAATTCACGTACATCGAGTCGGCGCGCGCGCTGGGAGTCGGCCACCTGGCGATTGCCTTCCGCCACATTCTTCCCAACGCGATCGGTCCGTTCATCGTGCTTACGACCGCGCAGTTTGGCAGCGCCATTCTGGTCGAAGCGGCGCTCAGCTTTCTCGGACTCGGCGTCCCGGAGCCATGGCCTTCATGGGGAAGGATGCTTTCGATCTCGGCGGCGGAGTTCGCGCAGAAGGCGCCCTGGGTCGTCATTTTCCCCGGCGCGGCGATCAGCCTCGTCGTCTTCGCCTCCAATCTTCTGGGCGACGCGCTGCGCGACACGCTCGACCCGCGGCTTCGCCGCGCGCAGCATCTGTAACCCTTTACTTGAAAATGGCGGGGTGTTAGCTTCCACGCGGGACAAATCGGAAAAGGGGGAAACGATCATGGCAAAGCTCCGTCACCTGGCAATCCTGACGCATCAGCCGGAAAAGCTCGCGGAGTTTTATAAGAAGGTGTTCGAGATGAAAGAGATGCACCGGACGAAAAACGGCTCGGTTCATCTCTCCGACGGCGAGGTGAACCTCGCGATCCTGAACGCCGCGAACCCGAAGGAGCCGGGGCATCGCCTCGGGCTCTATCACTTCGGCTTCCATGTCGACGATCCGAATGAGACCGCGAAGCGCATCGCGGAGATCTATCCCGAGGGCGCGCCGAAATCGCGGGAGGCAACGTATGCCGAGCTGCGCGGCACGGATCCCGACGGCAATCTCTTCGACATTTCGACGATTGGCTGGGGCGAGAAGCGAAATACGAATTATCAGTGAAGCGACGGCTCTGCCTCTTCGTCGTTCTCGCGGCATGGCTCGCCGCGGCTTCGGCTTTCGCCGCCACGGCGGATGAGACCACCAAGAAAATAGGGAATCTTGCGCCCGCGGAACGCCGGGCGTTTTTAGAGGACGGCGCGCGGAAAGAGGGGCAGCTGGTCTTATATACCTCGATCAGCTTGACCGATTATCCGAAGATCGTCGCGGCGTTCGAGAATCGCTACCCGTTCGTTAAGGTCAACGCCTACCGCTCCACGCCCTCCGGCGTCTTCACCCGGGTCGAGACCGAAGCGCGCGCCGGCCGCTATGCCGCCGACGTCGTCGCCTCGGCGCCCGTCGAGATGTGGGAGTTGAAGAAGCGCGGACTCTCGACCGCGTATCTTTCGCCCGAGCGCAAGGCGCTGCCCGCCGGCTCGTTTGATGCGGAGGGTTATTGGCAGGGCTTCGAAGTGACGCCGCTCGTCCTCGCCTTCAACACGCGGCAGGTTACGCCGAACCTGGCGCCGCAAAGCTACGAAGATCTCCTCAATCCCAAATGGAAGGGCAAGATGAGCCTCGGTACCGAGGAGTACACGTGGTTCAACGTCACGCTCGAAGCCATGGGAAGGCAAAAGGGAACGGAGTACATGCGGGCGCTGGCGCGCCAGCAGCTGCACATGCCCGGCTCGAGCAGCGTCATGCGCGTTCAGCTGCTGCTCGCAGGCGAGTCGGCGGTCGCCATCGCCGCGCGCGGGCGGCGCGTGACGGAATACAAAGAAAAGAGCGCGCCGATCGACTTTCGCATCCTCGAACCGTACGCGGCCGAGCCGGCCTTCACGGCGCTGATGCAGCGCGCCGCGCACTCCGCAGCGGCGATTCTCTTTATCGACTGGATGCTATCCGAAGAAGGGCAGACGAAAATCTCCGACGACGCCGGCAGAATATCGATCCGCAAGGGCGTCAAACACAAGCCGTGGATTCAGGCGCTGTTCCAAAAGGACTTCGCGTTTTTGAGCCCGTCATCCATCGGCCCGAGACTCAACGAAGTGATCGAGCAGTACAATCAGATTTTCGGACTGCAGCGGCGCTGAGCCGACCGGCTCACTGCGGCCGCCGCGGGTTTTCTTTCAGCACCTGATCCAGCAGCGTGTAGTCGGTCACGGCGGCCACCTGAACCGGCGCCGGAATCTGATTATACGAGTAGGCGAGATCAAAATACTCCTGCGTGTCCTTGGCTTCGATCTTGCCGTCCATGGCGAGCGTCGGCAGCCACTGGCTGTAGACTTCCTCCGCGGTCTTGCCGTCGAGCTTCCATTTGTCGCGAATATAACCGACCACGCGCGCTTTCTCGCTCCGGCTGAACTCCAGCGATTCGAGCATGACGCGGAGCGCGACCTTGATGCGCTCGGCGTCGCTTTTCAGCCGCGCATTGTTGACGACGAGGCCGCTCGTGGGAAAATGCACCGGCAGCTCGTCGGCTCCGCCGATCTGGCGAAAACCTTTCTGCGTCATGATCACGTTGTGCGGCCCCGAAAGCAGCGCCGCGCTAATCGCCCCTTGGCCCAAACTCGCCACGGTATTGGACACCGAGCCGGTCTGGATGAAGCCGACTTTGTCCGGATTCACTCCTTTGACTTTGAGAAACAGCCGCGCGACCAAATGCTGTAGGCTGCCGATGCGGTCGACGCCGATGCGCTTGCCGGCGAGATCGGCGGGCTTCTGAATCGTGGGCTCAGCGACGATATAGAACGGCGGCTTGCGCATCGTGACCATGATGCCCTTCAGCGGCGCGCCCTGCGCGGCTGCGACGAGACCGGTGGTAAAGCCGGTGAGATAATCGATCTCGCCGGCGACCAGCGCAGCGATCGGCAGCGGCCCCGCCATTTGGATCAGCTCGACATCCATGCCGTGCTTTTTAAACAGGCCGGCGTTTTCGGCCATGAAGAGATTCAAAAACGCGACGCTGAAGGCGGAATAGGCGATGCGGACTTTGCGATTGTCCTCGGCGCCGGCTTCGGAGAAGACGAAGATGAGCAGGAGCGCCGCTGTCGCTCGCTGCAAACCCTTCATTTTATTCCGAGCCCCCGGTTCACGTCGCGCTGCAGTGAAAAATCAAAAATCTTTTCCGGCGCGACCGGCGCCGGAAGCCCCATGAGCTGCGCGTCCATTTTTAAATATTCTCGAATCTCGTCGTCGGTCGGGATGCCGTTGGCCGTGAACGCCGGCAGCGAGATGCGGTAGGTCTCGAGCGCTGTCGCCATATCGACGTTCAAATATTTCGCCAGCATCTCCGCCGAGCCGCGCTCGTTCTGATGCAAATAGCGGTTGCCTTAAGGCGGCGGAAACCAAAGCTGCGATTACCGATCGTTTCATAGAGAAAACAACCATAGGGCAGAAGCGTAATTAGGGTCAAGCAGGCGCCATTGACCAGCGCCCGGTCCTTGCTTATGGTGAAGCCGTGGCGGACCCGGGTAAACGCGAGACCGCGGTTTTCGGCGGCGGCTGCTTCTGGTGCACCGAGGCGGTGTTCGCCGAGTTGAAGGGCGTCGTTTCAGTCATGCCCGGCTACGCCGGCGGCCGGACGAAAAATCCCAGCTACGAGGAGGTCTGCGACGGCACCACCGGCCACGCCGAGGTGATCCGCATCGAGTTCGACCCCGCCGAGATCGGCTTTCGCGACCTGCTCACGGTATTTTTCGCGACCCACGACCCGACGACGCTCAACCGCCAGGGCAACGACGTCGGCACGCAATACCGCTCCGTCATCCTTTACGCGAACGAAGAGCAGCGCCGCGAAGCCGAAGCTTTCATCAAAGAGCTGAACGACTCGAAAACGTTCGGCCGGCCGGTCGTGACCACCGTCGAGCCGCTGAAGGATTTCTACGACGCTGAGGAATATCACCGGAACTATTACGCCAAGAACCCCTACCAGCCCTATTGCCAGTACATGATCCCCCCCAAGCTCGGGAAGTTGCACAAGCAGTTCAAAGACCTGCTCAAAACGCATTCGAGGGTATAATTTATGCTTCTTCGGCCGATTAGGGAGGCGCCGATGCGGATAAAAAAAGCCGCTTGACAGCCCATCCTTGGCGGGACTATTGTCCGCGGCAAGTCGTATGTGGGGTGGGCCTTGGCAGGCAACCACCGGAGTGTTACGGCGGTAAATCAAAGACCAGGGGGAGTACTATAGAAGGACTTTTTCGCAACCGACCCTAATAAGGAGGGATCTATGCCAGCGACGAATATTTCAGGTAAAGAACTGCGCCGCGTGGTGATTGCCGCAGCCGTCGGCAACATCATCGAGTGGTACGATTTCTACATTTTCGGCAGCCTGGCCTCTATCCTAGCGGTGAAATTCTTCGAGAAAAGCCACCCGGTGGCGGCCTTCCTTAGCACGGTTGCGATCTTCTCTGTGGGCTTCCTGATCCGGCCGCTCGGGGCGTTTCTCTTCGGCTGGCTCGGCGACAAGGTGGGCCGGAAATACACCTTCATTGCCACGCTGACGGGCATGGGCATCGGAACGGCCCTCATCGGGTTTGTTCCGACGTATGCTTCGATCGGGCTTGCCGCGGCCGTCATCCTGTTCCTCCTCCGCCTGATCCAGGGCCTCTGCCTCGGCGGCGAGTATGGGGGCGCGATTACCTATGTGGCGGAGCACATCGCCGACGAGCACCGAGGGTATTACACTGGCTGGCTCCAGACCTCGCCGACGCTCGGCATCGTGGTCTCGCTTGGCGTCATCATCGGCACCCGTACCTATCTCGGGACCGACGCCTTCAACGATTGGGGATGGCGCATCCCGTTTATCATCTCGCTCCTTCTGGTGTTGATCGCCATCTGGATCCGGCTCTCGCTCGGTGAAACGCCGATCTTCCAAGAGATCAAGGCGAAAGGTCGAACCGCGACCAATCCCTGGCGCGAGGCCTTCATGAGCAAGAACATCAGGTATATCCTGATCGCCAGCGTGGTGGTGCTGGGGCAGGGCTGCGTCTGGTACAGTGGCCAGTTCTGGGCGCTGTTTTACCTGCAATCGGTCAAGAAACTCGACGTGCTCACTTCGAGCTACATCATCGCCGTCGCGCTCCTGATCGCCACCCCGACGCTGATTTTCTGGGGTTGGCTGTCCGACAAGATCGGCCGAAAGCCGATCATCCTGGGCGGCATGCTCCTCGCCTCGCTTACGTATTACCCGCTTTATACCGCTCTCGGCACTTACGCTGACCCTAAGAACGTGAACGCTCCGATGGCGATCCTCATCGTCGTGATACTGGTCAACTATGTCGGCATGACCTACGGCCCGATCGGGGCGTTCCTCGCGGAGTTCTTTCCCTCGCGCATTCGCTACACCTCCGTCTCGGTGCCGTACCATATCGGCAACGGCTGGGGCGGCGGGCTTGTTCCCATCGTCACCACAGCGGCCTATGCTAAAGGCGTGGAGGCCGGCGCCAGCGATCCTCTGTTGTGGGCTCTGGTTTATCCCATCGCGGTTCCCGCGATCATGTTCCTGCTCGCTCTTTTCCTCATGCCTGAGACACGCAAGCACAGCATATGGGAAGAGGGCGCGATCGAGGCGACGCGCGTCTGAGAGCTATCCCATAGAAGCGATACTTCCGGGGCGGGCGGCGTATGCCGTCCGCCCCGGCGCGTTTCAGTAGCCGCTCTCGCGAATCTTGCGAATCATCGAATCGTCGATGATCTCCTCGGGCTTGATCTTGGCCATATTAGGATTGGCTTTGGAGAGAATCTTGTGGATCTTTTGAACGCCTTCGGGGTTGGGCCGTAGGTCGGTGGAGTACGTCGCTATCAGTGACGCGTAGCCCGATTCCGCGTCTTCGACGCGGCCGAGCCTGAGCCTGCGCATGAGCGTCTTCACCACTG
>Ga0075425_100009283_pt1 | contig 10467 bp, 11 predicted proteins | sample SoiMethybrSBSTD4_FD_75300 | JGI IMG/M metagenome (GOLD analysis project Ga0075425, IMG submission 75300) | Bulk soil microbial communities from a Populus tree surrounding site in Tennessee, USA - Soil MetaG P. TD hybrid SBSTD4 | ecosystem: Environmental > Terrestrial > Soil > Tree plantation...
ACCGATGACTACATCTTATGCTGTCGCCGACATGATGATCGGCGTACGCAACATGATCGAGGCGGCCGATTTGCGGCAAGGCGATCAAGTGCTGCTGCTCGCCGACACGCGGAGCGACAAAACAACCATTGAAGCGCTTACTGCCGGGTTGCGCTTTTTCGGCGCCAATCCAATGACGCTCGTCACCGAACCTATTTCGCGCTACGGCGACGTGCCGCAAGCAGTGCTGGACGCCATGCATGTTTCGGACGTGGTCGTCTGGGTTTGGCCGGTATTCATCACTTTCACTCCGGCGCATCGTGCCATGGGTCGGAAGCGTGAAGAAAGCGGCAGCCAACTGCACGAACAGCGCATGAAGCCCTACCATATTTACTTCGAAGGCAACGCCGGATTGCTGGCTCGCGACTACGCGAAATTTCCGAACAAGGTGCTGTGGAAGCTGGCCGAAAAGGTTCGCGAAGTTGTCGGCGCCGGCAAAGTCGTCCGCATCGAAGATTCGTTGGGAACGAACTTGACCGCAAACTATGATGGCAAGAAGCTCTACGGCATGCAGTTTCGCGCCGGCGATCCGCCCGGCCGCTGTCATTTTCCTTGGGGCCGCTGCGGCGTGTTCAACGGCGATGGCGTGGCTAACGGCGAAGTCCATTTAAGCTGCGTTCAGGGCGTCGCTGGCATGCTCGGCGAACCGATGCGCTGGAAGGTCAAAGAAAACATCATCACCGAAGTGGACGGTGGCGGCGAAGTCGGCGAGGAATGCAAGCGCTTGTTTAAGGAAGTTCCCGAATCGAACCGGCTGATCGAAATCATGTTCGGCTATCACCCGAAGGCGTCAGCGCAGCATGGCATCGCCGATCCGATGCACTGGGAATTAATCAGCAAGATGCCGTGGGCCGGCCTGGGAACGCCGCGCAAACATCCCAAATTCCGCCACATGGACGGCTCGGTCTTCAACGCGCGGCTTTACATCGACGATCGTCTGGTCGTCGACAAGCACGGCATGCTTGATCGCGCGCTGCTGCATCATCCCGAAGTCCTCGAAGCCGCATCAGCGTTCGGCGATCCCTATCAGGTTCTCGCGCCGGTGTCGCACGAAGCGCACGGCTCGGGCACGGCTTGGTAGGAGATCTTTCGGTGGTGGTCGGCGCCGCTTTCGCGTAGATTCGTAGGTTGGGTTAGCACAGCGTAACCCAACACTCTGACCCAATTGCCCCGCTGTCATTTGCGCTGCGAAGCTCCATACGGCGAGGTCGTTTGGAATCTAGGCGGTTAATTCAACTGAGCGAGAAAATCGAATTATAAAGCTTGATCAACTCGACCTGTTTCTCGTCCCAGTCGAGCAAGGGAATCTGCATCTTCTTGCCCTTGAGATCGGTGAAGTAGCTGCCATCCTTTCGGATCACCCAGCGTCCCTGGTTCGCCATCAGATCCTGCCCAGCTTTGGAAAGGAGAAAATCCACGAACAGCGCCGCCGCGTGCGGATGCGGCGCGCCGGAAGCGACTGACACCGTGGTCGGCGTTTTCACCGCCACGAAGGGCTCGGTGAAAATGAAATCCGCCGGCGCCTTGGCATTCTTCATCTGCATGATCTCTTCTGGAAAAGCGTCCACGACCACCGGAAACTCGCCCGCAACCGAGCTGCGCCAGTAGCGTCGGCCCGCGCCGTAGATTGAGCTGCTGCTTGGACAATTTTTCGGCAAACTCCAGCGCTTTGCCGCGGCCGTAGTAGTCGATGAGCGACGCCAGCCAGTCGTAATCCGTCGTGTCCATGCTCAATTTATCTTTCCAGCGCGGATCGAGCAGATCTTCGAAGGACTGCGGCGCTTTGTCGCGCGCGATCATGCGCGTGTTGTAAAGAAACACCCGCGGCTGGGCGTAGATGCCGTTGATGAACCCTTCCTTGTCGGTGAAGCCGTCGCGCAGCGCGGAACGCAACGGCGTCCGGTAGCGCGTCACCGCGCCGGCTTTGGCCATGACGCCGACGTAAGAGCGGCGCGTGTTGATGATATCCGCGCGTTGCTTCTTGGTGCGATGCTCGACCAATAATTGTTCAGCTGCCGGCCGGCGCCACCGGGCTGGAAGCGGATTTTTAAAAACGGATATTTGCCTTCGAAGGCTTTGATCAGCTCGCCCGCGCGATCGCTCGCCATCGCCGCGTACCAGACCAGTTCACCTTCCTTGCGCGCTTCTCTCTCCAGCACCTCCGCGCGGTTTTTTTCCGGCATTCGATTGATCTGTTCCAATCGCTCTTCCACCGCCGCACCAAGACCCGAACTCGTTTGGCAGAGTGAGTAATTAGAACAAACAATATTTTGGCTCATCGCGTAGTGGGCGATTTTAGTGACAAAAGGGCTCCGATTTCCCATAAGAACAGCTACGAATCGTTTGAGAATCTTCAGAGAACCGGCATGGTAGATTCATGGCGAAATCAACCAAGCGAACCCGACGGCTATGGGATCGAACTCAGGAGTTGATCCAGCTCAAAAATATTCACAGTGACGCTGACACGGCGATCTGGTTGCCGAAAGAACGGGTGCTGTTGTCGGCCGCGGTTGCCGCAGTCAAGCGTTTCGGTTTTCTGCGGCCGTTCGTAACCATCGACAACATAAAGTCCGATCTACAGAAGCTCAAAGCGCTCGCGGAAGGAAAGTCGGTGGAGGAAATCAAAAACAATCCCGGCTTATCGGAGTTCAAAAACTGGACGGGCGGAAAAACGCGCCTTGATACGAACATCGAAGCTGCCTATCGGGGGCTAAAGAAGTAACCAGTGCAGAGTGGGGTTGGTTCGCCCAGAAGATTCTCGGGTCCGGGTGCAAGCGAGCGAGTGCTAGTGCGGCGAAGGATTGCTAGAAATAATGGCGCCGTTCATCAGATCAGTTCGCCATCATCAATTGGCACGAAAACACCCTCCAACTGATTTTTCCCGCGCAAAAAGGATCGATCCACTGCCGTCCGGCGTATGCCGAAGCGATCAAACCAGACGACCGCAACTAAACTTCCCGTAGGATTGTAAAATTCGAGATAATCGCCTGGCTTTGCTCTGTCCGGGCTGTCGTAAACAACTGCAGTCCCGAGGGCGACACCATGCACGATCAGTGGAATCGACTTTCCCACAGTCACCGGGCGTTGTGGCAGATCCATCCTGGCGAAAACATTTTTGCGTGTGGGCTGGGTCTCCGCGCTTTGAATTCTAACTATCCCGAATGGCACGAGCAGAAGGCCCAACAACAAAATCGCTATTGCAAATGTGGCCAAATCTCGGAATTTACAGACTGCCATTCGCCCCTCCCGCGGTGTGATCTTCATGATGAAATGGCGTACCGGTGTAAGTCTGGGGAGCACGAAAGGCAATTGGGGTGCCAAAAAGGGAACACTCGAGACCGCCGGAAACATTGCATTATCGGAGCCGCGCGTCCGGGAACTGTGCCATTTTTAAGACAAGAGTGTCGAGGTCTTCGGACGGTTTCCATTCGGATTTCCTCTCATCGCGGAACACCCTGGCGTCTCGGCAGGTTGGTCTCTCATCTTGAAGTGAAAAGCCTGACGCCGACGTTTCCAGCCTCGATTTCTCCGGGGTCCTTTCCAATGCTTGTCGCGAGTGCCCGGCGAAATTTTCGTGAGTTCGTCAGATCAGAACGTCTGTTCCCCGTGCCGCAGCCCATTCCGCTCTCCATAAAATATGCCGCTCTCTTGCACCAACCATAAGCCCTCCACTGATTCAGCCGGCGCAAATCTGCCAAATTTCGATCAGCAGCGCGAACAATTTACCGATGGTTCCTTAAGGCGCTGCGATGATAACGGGAAACTCTCTTCAAAGCAGAAATTTTTCACAAGCAAATCATGCCGAATCATGGACGGATCGCGACAACCCACACCTAATGATCACGTCAGAAACACCTGGATTAGAAAAAACTGGACGCCGAAAAACAACCGCTGTACCATCGATCTGCGAATTTTTTATTCACTTCACTTCGACTCCTCGTACGACATTTAACTTCGATTCGCATAAAGCACCTCAGAGAGCGACGGGGTGCAAACGGACATTTGATGAGGATCGCTGCAGCACTGGTTTTTGTTTTGGTTCTTTTCCATGGGGCGCTGGCGCAGTCGGAGCCAACGGAAATTGCACCGGCATTCGAACTGCCACTTTATGCGAGTCCGTCGTCCTCGTATTGGGAGTTCGAAGCGATTCGCCAGGACGTGACTCAGCCGACCGGGCAAAGCATTTCATTAAGTTTGATACCCAAATGGCTGGATATAAAAGGTTCTTACATAGAAAAGCGACAGATTGCCACAACCCCCACAGATTCGATCTTTGGGGCGAATTCGACTCAACCCAGCTTGAGATATTTCGATGTCCTTGCCACCAGTTCGCATTTCGACGGTAAACTAGTCGGCGAAGGCGAGCTTGCCTACAGCACGTTAGGTTTCTCCGCGGGGCCCGACGACCGTCCCACCCTTTCCCGCCTCGGCGTGCGCGGGAGCTGGGCCAGATTGAGCTATGGCTTCGCGTATCGAGCCTTCGGCAGCGGATTTATCTCCACTGCCGGCGTCAAAGTCGATCGACCGCGCGAGGAAAATGAAATCTGGAGTGAATACGATTTTCAGCTGTTTCGGTTAAGGACGACTCTTAGTGACTGGCGCGAAAAAAGCGACAATCAGATCTTACGAACACGCACCGCCGCAACTGCGTTTAACTGGAGCAAAGCAATGTGGAGCGCATCGCTTTTGTCGAGCTATTCGCTCATCGGTAACCGCGAGGATTCTCAATCCCTAGCGTTCACGAACGGAATCCTTTTGTCCTATCGGCCGGCAGGGTTTCTAACCGTCCAACCAACCTTCAGCTTCAGAGAAGATTGGGACGGAATGTCCGGCGTCAGAACCGATACTCCTACGGCGGGCCTTGCACTCATCGGCACTCTGCATCCAAACATTCAGTTGGTCGGACGGGCATCCTACACGAACGGGCTTAGTGACGATCCTTTAAAAAACTCTTCGACCGTGAATACCGCTGCCCTGGTTAATTGGAAACTGGGCCAATCGTTCCTAGGCGATCAGTCGGTGTCTTTTCAGCTCGAGTATAAAAACGACATAAAATCTCATCTATCAGTGCAATCTCCCCAAGCAAACATCACGGGAATGTTCCAGTTCAAGGTGGCCGGTTTCTAAACTGCAATCGCCTTAACTCCACCAGTTTCTTTGTCCGTAATGGGCGTAGAGCTCCGCTTCGTAGGCGCGGTCGAGCTTATCCGGGTCAAAGGGCGGGCCGCTCTTGATCGCCTCCCGCGATAGATTCACGTAGAGATTCGAATTCTGCCAATCGACTTTGGCGATCCATGGGGGAGCCACGAGGATCTTTTTTCCCGGCCAAAAATTTCGTGTATCCACGACAATGTAGCGAATAATCCACGGCTCATCATCGATGATGAAGTCATCGACGTGGCCGATTTCGCCGTCGGTCGCCTGGATTGGGTAACCGGAAACATCGTTAATGCTCCGCAAATGTGACTCGTTAATCTCCTCCGTCAGAGCAATCTTTCGCTCGACTCCCTTACGGACCAGATCGCTGGGAACATTAACGGGTCCCCACACCTGATCGCCCACCCAATAGTACGGCAAGCCGTAATAGTCGTAATACTTCACCTCGTCGAGAGCCGATAAACGTTCGTCCATGCTAATATCCGGGCTATTTTTTACCTGTTCTTGCGTTAATAGAACCGGTAACCTTTTACCTTCCCAGTCCGCCTGGTCGACCATAATCGGTGAAATCAATACCTTGCGTCCCGGCAACCAGCGCTGGGTATCGGCGACCACATAGCGAACAGTCCAATTCTTATCGTCGAAAATAAAGTCATAGGCTTCGCCGAGATCACCGTCCTTGGCTCCAATCGCGAAGCCTTTAAGACCTTTAGCGCTGCGCAGCATGATCACACCCCCGTTATTCCGCCGCCCTCAAAGGGACCTGCTTCGGTCTCGTGACGTCTTTAGGTTCCACCCTGCTTGGTCGGGGCCGTATGTTCGACATCAATGGGCGCGCCGAGCGAGCGAAGCGCATTCAATACTACATCCAACGTGACCGCGTGGGTTTCTTTCGCAGTTGTACTCTCATCGTCCAATACCTGAATTTCCCGAACGTCGTATTCCCACCGTCGTAAAACTTCGATTTTTTGCTCGCGTGAAAGATCTTTCGTGTCGATGACTTGTTGAGGACTTTTGAATATTGCGGCTGGGTTCAGCAACGCTTTTTCTACATCGATCATGCCATCCTCCTTCGCATCTTATTGGGCTGACGTGATGCGTTGTCCGGAATCATTCGTGATCGTGCAAATCGCGTCCGGCGCTTCGATCTTCAGCACCAATGATTCGCTCATGGCAAACTGCTCATGTGCCGCGTCTGACGACAGATGCGTCACCTGTAAATCCTGACCGACCACGATGGATCCCACATCTCGGGCTACGAGTACGCCACCTTCAATATCGGCCTTCACGATACCGCGAGTGCAAAGTCGTTTTAGATGCTCAATTTGCAGAAGCTCGGAGCCGGGATATCTGCGAAACAAATTGTTGTAGAGCTCCGGAGCGAGCGCGAGCCCGTAGGGACCCCGGTAACCTTTGTCATCGAGAAGATTGACCGCATTGATAACCGTCTCGAGAACTTGATCCACGTTTTGCCAATTACCGCCATTGAGGGTCTGACGGCCTGCCACGGTCAAAAGACCGCCAAGATGAAAATCGGTCTGGCCGCGGTAAATAAACTCTTCCTCTCGGACAGCGACCGCCTGTGCTGCGTCCTCAACCACCTTGAGGTTGAGCGGCTGTCCCATTTCTCGAAATGCAACAATGCGTCGCTTTGAAATCGCAAATCGCCGATAGATCATCGGTACGGAAACTGCGCTGCTCACTACAGCGCTGGCTTCGTTTGGTCCAGGTTGCCGACACAGATCGTCGTTTCCCACTTCGACCGTGGTGAGGCCTGTGCCATACGGCCCTTCGACATCGATGATTTTGCGGCCGCTTAAAACCTGGCGTGCGGCGGAGACTGCGGCTTCCTCTATACTGGCCATTAACTCGGACGTGATGCCTTTATGTTCAACCATTTCAGTTCCCCTTCATCTCACCCACGGTGAAATCGCGATTCTTTTTCGATGAACCCGTCTTTTTCTCATCCTTGCCGCCGCCATTCTCCACTTCCTCTTCTATGGCGGTGATATCGCCGGTGGTGAACAGGTAAACCTTCATCGAGTCATCGAATTTTGGAAAATTTCGCCTAATCCACTCGAGCGTCATTGTTGCATGCTCGATCTCCTCGTCCCGATTGTGTTTGATGATTGCCTGCAGATCGGCATCATGACAGGCCTCCGCGCGCTGTGTGTACCAATCGATCGCTTCAAGCTCTTCGATAAGCGAACGAATAGCGCGATGCATATTGATAGTTTTCTCTGAAAGCTGCTCTTCATGCAGCTCGGTCGGTTTGGACATCGAGCTCCTCCTTAAACTTAAAATGTCTCAATTGGTAAAGCGGACGAATTGCAGGGCTGCAACTCTTACGCCAAAAACCTACAGAACGCCTCAAAGTCCGTCAAGGCCGCGACTCAGACCAGAGATTACCGTTTCAAAGCTGAGCTTCGAAAATCAGGAATTCGTCAACGAGCAGACTCTCGCAATGGCAAACCGTAATGATCTAGTTAGGAGGGAGGTCTCGATCTCTCGCTTCGACTCTCACCGGAGGAGAAACCGAGACCTTGATGGGGCGCTATTTGGGGCGGGTACGAAGTCAATTTCACGGTGCGCGATCTTTAGTCTGGCTCAGACAGGGGGTCGTCGCCCCATAAAGAGGCCGACGAGAAATAGCACCAAAAAAACGACGAACAAAATCCACGCGATCTGAGTCGCCGCACCTGCGATCCCGCTGAGACCCAAGATCCCGGCGATGAGCGCAATCACTAGAAAAGTTATTGCCCAATTTAACATTAGAGCGTCCTCCTTCGTGGAAATGAATTTCGTTTCCTTGACAAGGGTTCGGCGCGCTACATCTTTACCAAGCTTAATAATCCGGTCACGATAAGATAAATCGCCACGATATAGTTCAGTAGACGGGGAATCATCAAGATAAGTATCCCGGCAATCAAGGCGACCAGTGGTTGCAATGCAACATACACTTGCATAGGTTCATCGACCGAAGCGTGCGTTCGCCACGCGACCCTGTCGAAATCGCACTCGCTTGGTGACAAACAGATCGTTGAGGATGTAGGACACTAACACATTGGTTTTGGTTGGATTGTTGGTTAAAGGCGATACTTCATCCGTCACCGCCGCAATGAGATCTCCTAAAGTGGCCACCGCCTGTTTTTGCCTTTGCATCCTTAAGTCCTCCTCGGCATCAATCGAATCGCTTGATTCGTTGCACACCGAATGAGCAACGCCCATGCCACAGGACCGGATGCGGCTTTTTGTTGTTACTTTAGTGCTCGGCGATAACGAGATAGCGGATTCGGCCCCTGAATCAGCCACGGATGTCATCGGACAAAAGCTACAAAGATTCGGCATTCTACCTACGACTGCGAAAGCGATTGGGCTGAGGGAAAAATTAGCCGGTCGGTTTAGGCGTGAGCTCCGGTTTTTGAATACTCAACGCTGGGGGTTATGTGTGAGGTTATGGCGACGCAACCGATTAGTCTTTTCATGTCGGATTTTTCCTACCTCGGTGCCGCGAATCCACACACCCGCGGCCTAATAGGCAACGAAGCTTAGAAACGGGAGGAGAAACCAGCTCGGAGTCTAGTAGCTTTCCGATGCACTAAGGCCAGGTCCCACGCACCGCGATTTGGCTCCCAAAGCCAGAAGAATCCGTCATCTCGTCAGTTTCCGATAGAGTTGCGGCAAACGCTCCGGCAAGAGGCTCACGTCAGCCAGCACTTCATAGCTGAAGTCATCCATCATGGCTCTGAGATAATCGTTCCCTTCCTTGTCTACGGTGAGACAGAACGGCTGAATTCCCTCGCGGCGGGCTTCCGCGAATGCAGCACGCGTGTCCTGTACGGCATACAGCTTTTCCGAATCCTCTTGGGAATAGCCGCGGTCTTGCGGCCGTCCATCGCTAATCAAAAAGAGAAACTTGGAACGGGTCGCTTCTTGCCGTAGTTTCGCCGTGGTATGCCGAATCGCCGGTCCCATTCGGGTCGCATGCAGAGGGCTGACTTGGCCAAGCCGCTTCGCAATCTCGAGGCTGAACTCTTCATCCAGATCTTTGATGACGTAATACTCGACATTCTCGCGACCATGGCCGGAAAAACCGTAAACCCCGTAACGATCACCAATTCCTTCCAGCGCGTCCATCATTAGAACGATCGCTTCCTTCTCGACGTCGATGATTCGTCGATGGCGCCGCTCCGGCACTGAGCCGGACGATGCCTCATCCGCGCTTCGGCCGATGGCTTCCCCCGTAGAGCCACTCATATCGAGAAGAAATGCTACCGCGAGATCCCGATCAACTTTATGATGGCGCCAAAAAATTTTTTCGGAAGGGCTGATTCCGGCTCGCAGTTCTGTAATGGCCTCAAGCGCCGCGTCGAGATCGTGGTCGATGCCGTCAGGAACGCGCTTTTCTTTGCGGTAAAGGTCCGGCAGCATCTGCTCGAACTCGCCGCGGATCTGTTTTAGCAGTCCTCGATGCCTGGCCAACGTCTCGCGATAAAAGTTTAGATCGCCCGGCGTCATGGTTTTTTCGCAGATCCTGCACCAGCGATTTCGATAAATGTTCTGAAATACATTCCACTCATCATAGATGAAAGTATTGGGTTGAGTTGCCACCAACGGTCCGGCATCTTCATCGGCTTGATTGGCTAGATTGCGTTTGACGGTCTGCATGCGCGGGTCCCGGAGCTCCAGCTCGCGCAGGAGATTATGAACCATTTTCTCCGTTTCGGGGTCGCGCTCTTCCCCTTGTTCATCCGAATCTCTGCGTTTCGGCTTGCGTTGAGCTCGCAATAGCTCTGCGACCTGCTCCGCAGTCAAAGATTTCCGCTGCTCGCGCGCGTTCACTTCGGGTCGTCTTAACAGCTGTGCCAGTTCCGGCCGGAATTCTCCTCGGTAATCGATGCCTCCGGGCGACAGATAATCTCGCTCGCGGTCGACCAATGAGGGAAGTAGAGAGTGGACTCGACCCACTCCCATCTCCGACCAACGGTTTTGCTGATCTAAACGACTTAAGTGACTTGAACTTTTTTCGTCATCATCAAGCACCACAAATTTGTCAGCCTCGAGATGCGCGTTCTTCACCGTTGCCAGCAACATGTAAATTCGCAACGTCGCCTCGGAACAATCTTCCACGGTGGCGCCAGCCGCGGTGACCAAGCGAACCAGCCGCCGCATGTCCCGGGCAATATTTCGGCAATTCGTCGGGATTTCGATTTTACTCGCGCCGAGACTGAGACGAATCATAAATTCGATCAACGCCTCGCGCGCTGGAAG
>Ga0075425_100009284_pt1 | contig 10467 bp, 8 predicted proteins | sample SoiMethybrSBSTD4_FD_75300 | JGI IMG/M metagenome (GOLD analysis project Ga0075425, IMG submission 75300) | Bulk soil microbial communities from a Populus tree surrounding site in Tennessee, USA - Soil MetaG P. TD hybrid SBSTD4 | ecosystem: Environmental > Terrestrial > Soil > Tree plantation...
CGCGGCGATCGGGTCAAGCTGGCGCGTGAGCCACTCTCTGCTGCCTCGATCGCGGTCTTTGCATCGCTCGGTCTCGGCTCGGTCGAGGTGCGGCGGCGGCCCGTGGTCGCCCTCCTGGCGACCGGCGACGAGCTGGTCAACGCCGGCGAGCCGCTGGCCGCCGGTGAGATCCACGATGCCAACTCGCCGGCGCTGACCGCTGCTGTGCTCGATGCCGGCGGCGATCCGCTGCCGCTTGCCACTGCGCACGACGACCCGGCCGAGATCGAGGCGGCAGTGCTGGCCGGCGTCGAGCAGGCCGACCTCCTGGTGGCGAGCGGCGGGGTCAGCGTCGGCCGCCACGACCACGTTCGCGCCACGATCGAGCGGCTCGGACACCTCGACCTGTGGCGTATCGCGGTGCAGCCGGGGAAGCCGCTGGCCTTCGGGATCGTCGCCGAGCGTCCCGTCATCGGGCTGCCGGGCAACCCGGTCAGCGCCCTCGTCACGTTCGAGCTCTTCGTCAGGCCGCTGCTGCGCGCGATGCTCGGTCTCGCGGGCGACGGTCGGATGCGGATCCGAGTGCGGCTCACTGAGCCCGTCAACAAGGATGCGGAGCGGCGCGCCTACCTGCGCGTCGTGGTCCGTCGCGAGGGCGATGAGTGGGTCGCGACACCGGCTGGCGGCCAGGGATCGGCCCAGCTGCGTGCCATGGCAGCCGCCAACGCGCTCCTGGTCGTGCCCGAGGGAGGGGCCACGGCCACCGCCGGCGCTGGGTACGATGCGATCCTGCTCGGAGGAGTCGGGTGAAGCCCTCGCACCTTGGCCCGGACGGCGCCCCGCGGATGGTCGACGTGGGTGAGAAGCCGATCACCGCGCGCCGTGCCGTCGCCTTGGCCACGGTGCGGATGCGCCCCGAAGTGCTCGCGACCCTGGCCGACGCCGGCGGCCCCAAGGGAGACGCCTTCCTCGTCGCGCGGCTGGCGGGGATCGCCGCCGCCAAGCGCACGCCCGACCTCATCCCGCTGGCGCACCCGCTCGCGCTCGACGAGGTCGAGGTCGAACTGACCACTGACGGGAGCTCCGGGACCGTCACGATTCGTGCAGAGGCGCACGCCACGGCACGGACCGGAGTCGAGATGGAGGCGCTGACCGCCGCATCGGTCGCGGCGTTGACGCTCTACGACATGGCGAAGGCGCTCCAGCGCGACATCGTCATCGAGCGGGTCGAGCTGCTCGAGAAAGAGGGCGGGCGAAGCGGCTCGTGGTCGCGCGATGCCGGCGAGAAGCCGCCGCCAACGGAGCGAGCGCACGAGGCGGTCGTCGTCACCTGCTCGACCCGTGCCGCGGAAGGGGACCGCGAGGATGCCTCTGGCCGAGCCGTCGTCGCGGCCCTCGCGGAGGCCGGCTGGGACGTCGCGCCGGAGCCGGTCCTGCTTTCGGACGACGAGGGGCGCATCGCTGCGACGCTCGCCCGCCTCGCTGATGCCGGCGCGCGATTGATCCTGACCAGCGGCGGGACCGGCCTGACCCCCGGCGACGTGACCCCCGCCGCGACTCGCCGCGTCATCGACCGCGAGGTACCGGGCATGGCCGAGCTGATGCGCGCCGCCGGCGCTGCGTCGACCCCGATGGCGGCCCTTTCCCGTGGCATCGCTGGGGCGCGGGGCACCGCGCTGATCGTCAACCTGCCCGGCTCGCCGCGCGGCGCGACGGAGTCGCTGACGGCGATCCTCCCCGTCCTGCGCCACGCCGTCGAGCAGCTCGCCGGTGGAGATCACTGAGTGGAGCTGCCGGTCCCGTATTACCCGCTGATCGTGGTGCCGCTGGCGGTGGCGATCGGGCTCTTCTGGCGGCGAGCCGGCCGGCATCTCGCCGTCCTGCGCGCCGGGCGCCCCCTCGAGCGCACTGACCAGCCGCTGCGGCGGATCTGGGGGATCGTCGTGTACGTCATCGCCCAGCGGCGGCTGCTGAACGACATCGGGCCAGGCCTGGCCCATGCGTTCATCTTCTGGGGCTTCCTGGTCCTGCTGGTGACGACCGGCAACTACTTCACGAACGGGCTCGTCGAGGCGATCCTGCGCTGGCCGCTCGGCGGGATCCTCTGGGTGGTAGCGGTGGCGGTTGCCAACCTGTTCATCGGCCTGGTGCTCGCGTCCGTCCTCTACGCGGCGTGGCGCAGGATCGTGCGTCGACCCGCCCGGTTGGCGCTCAGTCGCGACGCCTTCGTGATCCTGGCCATGATCATGGGCGTCGTCGTCAGCGAGGCGGCGGCCGATGCGTTGCGCTTCGTCGTCCACCCCACCGACCCGGCACGGACCTTCGCGCTGGTGGCTGGCCCGCTCTCGCTGATTCTGGAGCGGGTCGGCCCCGAGGCGGCAACAGGGTGGTTCGGGGTCTTTGCGTGGCTGCATATCGGCTTCGTCATGGCCTTCGGCACGTACCTGCCCTACAGCAAGCACCTCCACATCCTGACCAGCGAGCCGAACGTCTACCTTCGCAACCTCGAGCCCCGGGGGGCGCTGCGCAAGATGGACCTCGAGGCCGAGCCGGCGCCGGGCGAGGAGCTCGTCTTTGGCGCGAAGGGGCTGAAGGACCTGACCTGGCGGCATCTGCTCGACGGCCTGTCGTGCACGGAGTGCGGCAGATGCATGGAGTTCTGCCCGGCCTCGATGACCGGCAAGACCCTCTCGCCGAAGCACTTCATGGAGGGGCTGCGCGACCAGATCGTCGCCGCGGAGACCGCGTTGGCCGCGGCGGCGGGAGCGCAGCGGGCGGCGAAGGGTGGCGCGAACGGTGGCCTCGAGGCGGCGGATGCCTCGATCGGCCTGGCCAAGCAGCGGGCGCTCGAGGCGCTCAGCCTCCCGCTCGTCGACCAGGCGATCCCCGAGGAGGCGGTCTGGCAGTGCACGACCTGCGGCTGGTGCGTCGAGGGCTGCCCCGTCCTGATCGAGCACGTCGACAGCATCGTCGAGATCCGACGCAACCTGGTCCTCGAGGAGAGCCGCTTCCCCAAGGAGCTGAACGCGGCCTTCCGCAACATGGAGACGGCCGGCAATCCCTGGGGGCAGCCGCGCAGCGCCCGGCTCGACTGGGCCAAGGGCATGGAGGTCCCGGTCCTCGGGGCCGAGGCGACGAACGGCTCTTCGCCCGCGGAGCACCGGGGCGTCCTCTACTGGGTCGGCTGCGCCGGCGCGTTCGACGACCGGAACCGCAAGGTGGTGCGCGCCATGGCGGCACTGCTCCGCCAGGCGGAGGTGCCGTTCGCGGTGCTGGGGCCGCGCGAGACCTGCTCCGGGGACCCGGCGCGCCGGGCGGGCAACGAGTACCTCTTCCAGATGCTCGCCGAGGAGAACGTGGCGACGCTGACCCAAGCGCATGACGAGCACAGCGTGCGGACGATCGTCGCCAGCTGTCCGCACTGCTTCAACACGATCCGCAACGAGTACCCGCAGTTCGGCCTTTCGGGCATTGAGGTGATCCATCACACCCAGCTGCTCGACACGCTCGTGGCCGATGGCCGTCTCACCCCGTCCCTGCAGAACGAGGCGGTCGTCGCCTACCACGACGCCTGCTACCTCGGCCGCTACAACGATGTCTATGACGAGGGCCGGCGCGTCGTCGAGTCGGTTCCCGGCCAGTCGGTGGTGGAGATGGAGCAGCACCATCGCAAGGGGATGTGCTGCGGCGCGGGTGGCGCCCGGATGTGGATGGAGGAGCGCGAGGGGCAGCGGATCAACCATCGCCGCACAGAGCAGGCCCTCGCGACCTCAGCCTCCACGATCGCGACGGCGTGCCCGTTCTGCCTGATCATGCTGCGAGACGGGGTGACCGACCTCCAGCGCACCGATGTCCCGGTCCGCGACGTTGCCGAGCTCCTCGCCGACGCGACCGGCGCCTGGACGACCCAGCTGCCCGAGGTCGCTGCGGGCCGCGGCTTCCGCCGCATCTGGCCGTAAACTTCACCGATCCGGTGCGCGACCCGCTTCGAATCGGGTAGCGTCACGCCCGCGAGGGACCGCAGGAGGGACTTGGTGGCGATAGTCGAGCGGCGCGAGGTGGATCGCGCAAAGGTCAAGAGCCTCGTGGAGCGCGAGGAGGCGGCCTATCGGGCGCGCACCCCACGCAGCGCGGAACTCTACGCCCGCGCCCGCGAGTCGATGCCGCTGGGGGTCGCCAGCTCATTCCAGACGTATGAGCCGTACCCGCTCTTCATGACCGAGGGCCGTGGCTCGCGGATGTGGGACGCCGACGGCAACGAGTACCTCGACTTCGACATGGCACTCGGGGTGCTGGCGGCGGGCCATTCGCACCCCGCGTTCGTCGAGGCGATCCAGCGCCGCGCCGCGATGGGGACGGCCTTCACCTTCCCGGTCGAGGCCCAGGCCCTCGTGGCGGAGAACCTGAAGGAGCGCTTTGGGGCCGAGCTCGTCCGCTTCAGCAACTCGGGCACCGAGGCGACCATGGACGCCATCCGGGTGGCACGCGGCTTCACCGGCCGCGACAAGATCCTGAAGTTCGAGGGCGGCTACCACGGCCACCACGACGACGTCCTGTTCAGCATCCAGCCGCCGCGCGCCGCGATTGGCGAGGTGACTGCGCCCAACAGCGTGCCGACCAGCGCGGGCATTCCCCGCAGCCGCCTCGCCGACACGATCATCGCGCCGTTCAACGAGCCGGAGATCGTGCAGCAGATCCTCGAGCGTCACCCCGGCGAGTTCGCCGCGATCATCGTCGAGGCGGTGCAGTTCAACATCGGCGTGGTGCCGCCCGAGCCTGGCTTCCTGGAGCGTCTCCGGGAGCTGGCCACGGCGCACGGGGCGGTGCTCATCTTCGACGAGGTGAAGACCGGCGTCGTGATCGCCTACGGCGGCGCAACAGAGTACTTCGGGGTGCAGCCGGACCTCTTCTGCCTGGCCAAGAGCATCGGCGGTGGGACGCCCATCGGCGCCTTTGGCGGGCGCGGCGAGGTGATGCGGGTCATCGAGGGCGGTGCCAAAGCGCCGCTGATCGAGTCGGGGCTCGCGCATTCGTCGTTCGGCGGGACGGCGCGTGTGGCGCACATGGGCACCATGAACGGCTCGCCCCTGGTCATGGACGCGGCCCTCGCCGTCCTGACCAAGGTGCTGACGCCCGATGTCTACCCGCACCTCCAGGCGCTCGGCGACCGGCTCACCGCCGGCTCGCAGGCGATCGTCGATGAGTTCGGGCTCCCCGGCTACGCGATCAACGTCGGTCCCAAGGGGATCGTCATGTTCGCCCCGCAGCGGGTGACCGGGTATCGCGACTTCATCGGCCTCGACGACGAGCTGTGGGCCTCCTCGTTCTGGTTCCTGGCGAACCGCGGCATCCTCCTGCCACCCGCCCCCGACGACCAGTGGACCCTCTCCGTCCAGCACACCCCCGACGAGATCGATCGCTACCTGGCCGTCTTCCGCGAGTGGGCGATCGAGGTCGCCGGCTGAGCGCCGGCGGGTGTAGCCATGCTTGAGCGCTGGGCGCGACCCCTCTCCGGCCTCTGGAACTGGCTGGCGCGGGTGATGGACGCTATCTATAAGCCGCTCGGCCGCCCCGGCAAGCTGCTCCAGGACTTCCTCAACGGCTCGTGGCTCGGCCACTCGCTGCACCCGGTCGTCGTCGACGTGGTGGTCGGCGGTTCGACCGCGGCGGTGCTGCTTCAGATTCTCAGCTGGCTCGGCGTGGGAAGCCTCCACGACGCCATGCTCTGGGTATTGGGCCTCACCTGGCTGGCCGGCCTGTCGGCGATCGTGACCGGGCTCACCGACTTCAAGGACACTGCCACCGGCGACGAGCGGGACATGGTCGGCCTTCACGGGCTGATCAACATCATCGCCACGCTCGTCTTCATCGTTGCGTTCTTCGTGCTGCTCGGCGCGCCGGATGGCGGCGGGCTGGGCGGCTGGCTGCTGGTGATCGGCTACCTGGTGCTGAGCACCGGCGCCTTCATCGGCGGCCATGTCGTCTTCAAGTACGGCTACATGGTCAATCACAACGCCTTTGCGAAGGGCAAGAAGGCGAAGGAGTTCACCGCCGTGCTGCCCGCGGCCGACCTGCCGGACGCGACCGCCACAAAGGCGATGCTGGGGACCACCGCGCTGGTGGTGGTGAGGCGCGGCGACGTCGTGTTCGCGCTGAAGGAGACCTGCTCGCACGCCGGCGGCCCGCTCTCCGAAGGCAAACTCGAAGGCGACACGATCATCTGTCCCTGGCACGGATCGGCGTTCCGGCTGTCGGATGGCGCGGTGCGCCATGGTCCGTCCGCGACGCGCCAGATCGCCTACCGGGCGCGGATCAGCGACGGCCAGGTCGAGGTCCAGGGCCCGAACTCAGCGTGACGTACCGCGCCACCCCTGACCAGGACGAGCTGCGCGCCATGGTGCGCACCCTGGCCGAGGAACAGATCGCGCCGCGGGCTGCGGAGATTGACGCGAAGGCGGAGTTTCCCTGGGACCTCAAGGAGCTGCTCGCCAAGCAGGACCTGCTCGGGACGTCGTTCCCGGCGCGATTTGGCGGGACGGAGCTCGACAACGTGTCGCAGGCGATCCTGGTCGAGGAGGTTGCACGGGTCGACGCCACGACCAGCCTCATCCCCATCGTCCAGAAGCTCGGCTCGCTCCCGATCCACATCGCGGGCAGCGCGGAGCAGCAGGCGCGCTACTTCCCGCGCCTCGCCAGCGGCGAGTGGTTGGCCGCCTTCGGGCTGACCGAGGCCGGAGCGGGGAGCGATGTGGCCGCCATCCGGATGCGCGCGCGGCGCGACGGCGACGGTTACGTGCTCTCCGGCAGCAAGCGCTTCATCACCCACGGCTCGATTGCCAACCTGGTCACCGTCTTCGCCTCGACCGACCCCGACGCGGGTCGCAGGGGCCTGAGCGGATTCATCGTCGAGGCCGACACGCCCGGGTTCTCGGCCCCGCGGGTCGAGCACAAGATGGGGATCCGCGGCTCGCCCACCGCCGAGCTGGCGTTCGATGACGTCCGGGTGCCCCTTGCCAACCGACTCGGCGAGGAGGGGGAGGGGTTCGCGATCGCGATGGCGACCCTCGACCGATCCCGCCTGGCGATCGCCGCGCAGGCAGTCGGCATCGCCCAGGGCGCCACCGACTACGCACTCCGCTACGCCAGCGAGCGGCGCCAGTTCGGGGGGCGCCTGGCCGACCTGCAGGGAATCCAGTTCATGCTCGCCGACATGGCCAGCTCAACCGAGGCGGCGCGCCAGCTGACCTACGCCGCCGCTGCCGCGGTCGATGCGAACGCGCCCGATCTCGCGTACTGGACGAGCTCTGCCAAGCTCATCGCCGGCGACACCGCGATGCGCGTCACGACCGATGCGGTCCAGGTCCTCGGCGGGTATGGCTACGTGACCGAGTACCCTGTCGAGCGCATGATGCGCGACGCCAAGATCACCCAGCTGTACGAGGGGACGCAGCAGATCCAGCGCCTGATCGTTGCCCGGCAGCTCCTGCGCCGCGCCGGCGTCGCGCGGCCGTGAGGATCGTCGTCTGCCTGAAGCAGGTCCCGGCGACGACCTCGGAGAAGCGCTACACCGCTGACCTGCGACTTGACCGGGCCGCCTCGGAGGCGGTGATCAACCCGCTCGACGAGTACGCCATCGAGCAGGCGCTGCGGCTCCAGGAGGCCGGCAGCGTGGATTCGGTCGGCTTCCTGTCGATGGGCCCCGAACCGGCCACCGAGGCGCTTCGCCGCGCCCTGGCGATGGGTGGCGACGACGCGACGCTCGTGACCGACCCCGCGCTCGGCGGCGCCGACACGTGGGCGACGGCCCGCGTCCTCGCCACAGCGCTCGACAAGCTGGCGCCCGATGTCTCCCTGATGGGGATGGCCTCTGACGATGCTCGTGGCTCCCTCGTGCCCGGGGCGGTGGCTGCGCTCCGCGGCCTGCCGCTCCTCTCCTACGGGTCGGAGCTGCGGATCGAGGGGACGGCGGCACGGGTGCGCCGCCTGACCGCCACCGGCTTCGACATCATCGAGGCACCGCTCCCCGTCGTCGCGAGCGTGACCGACCAGGTCGGCGAGCCGCGCTACGCCTCGCTGAAGGGGATCATGGCCGCCAAGCGCAAGCCGATGGAGACGTGGAGCCTGGCGGACATCGGCCTAGCCGCAGACGACCTCCACGGAGCCGCCCTGACCAGGGTGATTGAGGCCCGCAAGCCGGAGGCGAAGGCTCCAACCGAGCGCGTCGAGAACGTCAGCGCCGATGAGGCCGTGACCCGCATCGCCGACTGGCTCGCGGCACGGAAGCTGATCTGATGGCGAACGACATCGCTTTCCTCGCCGAATACGCCGATGGCGCCCCATCGCGCTCCGCGCTCGAGCTGGCGGCTGGCGCCGCGGAGCTGGCGGAGCAGAGCGGCGGCGAACCGGTCGCGCTCGCGTACGGGCCCGGTGCCGCCGATGCTGCCGCGCTTGGCGCAGCAGGCGCTGCCCGGGCCGTCGTTCTGGGAGATGCGGCCGCCCCCGCGATCACCTGCGCCGGTGCAGCCGCAGCCGCACTGAGCGAGATCGCGCCGATGGCCGTGCTCGCCCCCGCCACCCCCAACGGCCGAGACCTGGCCGCGGCGCTGATCGGCCTCTTGAATGTGCCCGGCTTTGGTCCCGTGCGCGCGGTGCGCGTCGAGGACGGCCGCGTGCGCTCCGAGCAGGCGACCCTGCAGGGGACCGTCATCACCGTCAGCGAGCCGGCCGATGGCGCCCCGCAGCCCGCCGTCGTCCTCGTCCTGCCGAGCACCTTCACACCGCGCGAGGGCGGAAGCGGAAAAGCCACCGTCACACCGGCGAAGGCCGGCGATGCAGGCCCCTTTGGAGCCGCCCGCGTCGTCGAGTCGCACCCCGCGGATGCCAAGGTCGCAAACCTGGAGGAGGCAAGCATCATCGTGGCGGGCGGGCGCGGCGTGGGAAGCGCCGATGGCTTCGCCACGCTTGAGGAGCTGGCAGCCGCGCTGGGTGGTGCAGTCGGCGCCAGCCGGGCTGCCGCGGATGCCGGCTGGGTCCCATACCAGCTCCAGATCGGGCAGACCGGGAAGGTCGTCAAGCCGGCCCTCTACGTGGGCTGCGGCATCAGCGGCGCGATCCAGCATCGGGTCGGGATGCAGACGGCGGAGAACGTGCTGGCCATCAACAAGGACCCCGATGCGCCGATCGGCGAATTTGCCGACCTCTTTGTGGTTGGCGATCTGTTTGCTATCGTGCCGAAGCTGACCGCCGAGATCCGGCGGCGAAAGGGGACCTGAATTGCCGAGCATTCTGGCCGTGGGGCGACGACGACGGCGCCGCCCGCATTCGTACGGCAAGGAGCTGGCAGGGTACCGGCGCGACCTCACGGAGCGCACGACCCTGATCGACAGCCAGCTCGCCACGCTCGGCGACCTGGTCGATGGGCTGCGACGGCATGACGCCGACGTCGACGAGGCACTCATCAAGCTCGAGGCCGGCGAAGAGGAGCTTGACGCGGCAGCCGATGCGCTCCGTGACGTCCTCGCCCCGGAGGAGCTGCATGGCCTTCACGCGGACTACGAGGCGAACCTGGAGCGAGCGATCCGCGGGGTCGTCACCGCCGAACGCGGGTGCGGGATCACCCGCATGCGCCACCGCCCGCCCGAGGACGAGGAGCCGTTCGTCTACTGGAAGCGCGGCCACCTGAACATCGTCCACGCCCGCATGCGGATGCGGGAGCTTGCCGAGGCGTTGCTGACCTGGGAGCCGGGGATGCCTGCGGAGGCGACCGTCTCGGTCCGCCTCCACCGCACGACGGAGTAGCTCCCTAGCGGGTCCTCGTCACCTTGCGAAGTCCTTCGGGGCTGTCCGGGTTGAGGCCGCGTCGGCGCGCCACCGCCTCAGAGAGCAGCTGGCCGGGGAGCGCGAAGAGCATGGGTGTCAGCGCCTCGGGGAGGGCTGATTCGAGGCTCAGGGCGCGAGACCGGCGGGCAACCTCCGCACCACCCACGAGGTAAGGGAGCGCGCCGCGCCCCACGGCGGCATCGATCGCGTCGTCGACGAAGCGGCCCATCCGCCCGTCGGGGCGGAAGACGAGCATCGGCAGCTTGGTGCCGGCCAGCACGATCGGCCCGTGCAGGAGGTCGGGCGCGGCATAGCCCTCGGCGAGGATTCCGGCGCTCTCCTTCAGCTTGAGGGCGATCTCCATCGCGGTGGCGAGGTTGTAGCCGCGGGAGACGACGAGGGCCCGATCGGCGGCGGCAAATCGCCCGACGGCTCGCTCATCGCCGCGTTCGCGCTCGATCCACGCCGAGGCGGCGGCCAGCCCCTCGCGCAGCACCCCGGGGAGCGCCTCGATTCCCGCGCTGAGCTCTGCGTCCCGGCCGATGCGGGCGACGAGCATGGCGATGACGGCGAGGGTCAGGGTGTAGGTCTTGGTCGCCGGGACCGCCTGCTCGGGTCCAGCGCGGCAGAGGAGCAGGTGGTCGGAGACGCGCGCCAGCGCGGCGCGCG
>Ga0075425_100009286_pt1 | contig 10467 bp, 9 predicted proteins | sample SoiMethybrSBSTD4_FD_75300 | JGI IMG/M metagenome (GOLD analysis project Ga0075425, IMG submission 75300) | Bulk soil microbial communities from a Populus tree surrounding site in Tennessee, USA - Soil MetaG P. TD hybrid SBSTD4 | ecosystem: Environmental > Terrestrial > Soil > Tree plantation...
TCCTTGGGTTTCATGTCATCGAAGGTCAGGAACGACGCGTACTCTTTGTTGAACGTGGCATCCCATTGCTGGCGGCCGCGGACGCCTTCCCAGCGGCTGGACACCGACTCTTCCGTCAACGCGGCGTACTCCCGTCCTTTCTGCGCCATGGCATTCCGTTTCCAAAGCTCGCGTTCCGTGGGCGTGAAATCCCGGGCCTCGCCGGCCTCGACCGCCGATCTCATCTCCTCCTCAGACGGTCCCGGCAGCCACCGCTCGAGCCATTGCTGGTAGGTGAGCTCCGGGCTGCGCTCGCTGCCGCCACGGGTGTAGAAGAGCTTATCGGTCAGCGGGTCGTAGAACCACTGTAGGCCGCCGCGCAGCGCGTCCCATTTCTGGAGTCCCTTGCCTGCATCGACCCATTTCGCCTGCAGCACGGCGGAGGCCGGTCCGAATCGGCGCCCGAGGGCCTCAGCCTGGCGCATCTGCGAGACGACCTTTGGGTTGCGGTTGAGCATTTCGCGCAGTTGGAGCTGCGACGTTTCCAACGGGATCAAGGGACGGCTCTCTCGAGTCCTGCCCCGGCGGGCGGCCGCCCTGGCCGACTTGCCGTCACCTTCTGAACGCTGGCGCTTGCTCAGATCGGAGGATCTCATCGCTTATTCCTTTCCCTTCAGCTGGAGACTCATCGACAAGCCGGCTGCCTATTCTGCGTATTCTTGGACAATATAGTCCGCCAGACGCTCGGCGACTCTCTCTCGGCCCGGAGGCAGGGCTGCCGTCAGGGCTGCCTGCAGATCCTCTTTTGACCGGTAGGGAAGTCCCTGCTGGAACGCCTGCACTACTGCGGAGATTTCCACCTTGTCCAAGCCTCCATCTTCCGCGATCTCTCGAATCGCACTGACCGTGTCCCTGGTCGGCCGCAGCTCCAGTCCGCCCTCTTGGTGCGGGAGAGGCTCGAGATCAGAGTCGTCTTGTGTGGACTCACCGCTGGGCCGCCTCTCTTCATTGCTTGACCAGAGCTCATCCATCTCCGCCCATATGTCGATCCTCTCGGCATGCAAACCCCGATAGAGGAAGCTGGTTCTCTGCTGCAGGCTTTCGAAGTATCGATATCCGACTACCAACCGCCGGATACCGTCCATGTCGCCTTTAAAATAGGCATCCAACAGCTGGTTGTGGCTGACGACGTGCTTCGACAGAGCCAGCTCGACCAGACGGATATCGTCCTTATAGAAGGTGCCGCCGGTCTTACCTCGCCGGATGTCCAAGCCTGTGGCCTTTCGGGTGATGTACTCAGTGATGCCTTCAACCAGATTGCCGGGGAGCGCCTGCAGCAGAGAGATCTCGAGCGAGTGGAACAGCTCGTGGACGATGGCATTGAGGGTATAGTTTTCCTTGTTTATGCCCACCGCTCGTTCACCGATCGACCCTGGCTTGGTTAGCCCTTCGGTTTCCTCGGGGCTGCCAACCCCCGGTGCGCCGAACAAGAAGAACTTCCATTCTCCCTCGGTCAGAAAAGTTACCTTCTGTTCTTTCAGAACGTTGTCAATGGCACGGTCAGATACTTTGTCGATGCCCTGAGATTTGAGATATTTTTCGACCAGCCACTTGGCCCGCTTGACCTTGTCCTCGGGTTTCGCCTCGGCGGTCTTGTTAACATTGCCCTTGGTGAATGTCACCATGTCGTTTTGCTGGTTCGTGAAGACGATTTGCCCTTTAGAAACGCCGAGCTTCTTTGCGATCTTGGGAATCAGCTCCGGATCGAAGCCGCTGGGCAGAATGACCGCGTAGGACTTGCCACGGTTGCTCTCTTCGCCCTTGGCCTTTCTGTAGTCCACAGACCATTCCATGCCGGATGAATCGGCGATTGGCATGGATTCAACCCGCTGGATCGGCGCGGAGCGGTTCGCGAGAGGCGGGCTACCTGCGAGCCTTTCCCGGAGCCGGGCTGTCTCCCGCGCCTGGGGACTCTGGTTCGCCAGTTCCGCCATCGCCATGAGCTGGGCCACCTGTGAGCCTTCGGTGCCTGCCTGCGGTCCGGCTTGCCGCGGATTCCGTTGCGTCTCCTGCCGACCTTTCTGCTGCGGTTGCGCATGGGATCTCACTGGGAGCTCCTTTCGGATCCGGCCTCACATGGGCTGGTGGCGACCTCGATCACGTGCGCCGCCGCCGAGGTGAGGAAATACCACTCCGGCCGCTCCTGCCACTCCGGTGGGTCGTACTGGAAACTGATCGCTGCGAGCGCCGCCACGTACGGCCGGTTTTGCACGAGCTCGGAAATCTCGTCTTCATAGGCGTAGCGCCCTTCCTTGGCGGCGCGGGCGGCGTCGTAGAACCAGGGCGAGAGGTATTGCACGAGGTCGCCGTTGAGCCTCGCAATGTTGGTTCCCGGATCCTCGCCGTCCGCGAAGATCACCGACGCCGTCACGGTAATGCGCACATAGTTGGGATTGACCACCCGCAGGTCGATAAAGGGGCTGATCCGCTCTTGCAGATAGGTTTCGATCTGATAGAGCAGCTCGCCGGGCACGAGCGGAGCTGTGGGGTCCTGCACCTGCTGGCTCTCGGGGCCGGCCACGACCACCACCAGCACGTCACCGGGCGCGTCGCCTTTCTCGATATTGCGGGCCGGAAGCGCCTGCACTTTCCAGATCGTCGGGAAGCGCTCGAGCACCAGGCGCTCGTAATCCCAGGCAAGGATGCCGCGGTCCTTGTGGCGCAGCCGCTCGCTCAGGCGGACGTCGAGGCCGCGCTGGTCCTCCGCCGGCCGGCCGCCGAACGATTCCAGAGGCTGATCGATCGCGCCGATGTAAGCGAGATCCTGCACGGAGCTGGTGATGGTGTGCGCGGGGAGCGGCTTGCGCAGGTGCTCGCCGGTGCCGCCGCCGTCGTTCTGCCAGGTCGCGGTCAGCACGTGCGGGTAGATGCCGGCCGTGTCGGGGAAGCGCTCGGCTGAGGTCGCCACCGACGCGCGCAGCCACTGGGCGTCGCCGGGAAGAATGGTGTGCCCCAGCGGGTCGAACGCCGGCAGGCGGAACGCCACGACGCCCGTGTTGGCGAGCCCGTTGGTGGTGTCGGAAAGGATTTCCGTCGGCGTCAACGGCTGCCAGTCGTCGCCGGAGAGGCACTGCCAGACGACTGGCGGCAGCGCCGCTTCGCCGCCGGCGGCGGTCAGTTGGAAGAGCAGGTTCAGCCGCTGCGCCGGGAGCAGGCCGGAGAATCCGAGGTAGAGGTTGCCCTGCGCCGGAAACCGCGGCAGCAGCGGAGTGGCGCCGCCCGGATCTCCGGCGCGCCGCCAGCCGCCGAAGGGGAGGAGATGGAAAACGTCGTCGCTTCCGGGCGTCAACGTGGTCCCGGCTGTGTAATCGATCGTCACGGCCTCGGCCGTCGGCAGCCACGGATCGTTGGGATATTTGAGGTCCTTGGGCGGCGCCGTGCAGTCGGCCATGCACTGCGCGACGCATTCGTCGTAGGCCGCTTCGAGCCGCGCCACGCACTCGGCGAGGCTCGCCGTCATGCAGTCCTTGTAGGTCGGGCTCCTCTGGCAGGAGAGGATCGCCTCTTCGATCCAGAAGAGAGCTTCGAGGAAGCGCAGGTTCTTCGCCAGGCAGCTCTCGACGCAGCGGAGCAGGTCGCCGGCGAGGGAAGCCCGCAGCTGCTCCACGCAGGCCTTGACGCCGATCGCCCGGCGGACGCCCGGCAGGGTCATGCAGGTCTGCAGGCAGGCGCGGAAATCGGCGAGATGGTCTTCGCTCAGCAGGCAGGCCTCGAGACAGCCGAGGAAGCGCTCGATGAAGGTCAACAGCAGCATCTCCTGGGTCTTCTCGACGCAGGGCAGGATGCAGGCCGCGTACTGATCGTCCGGCACGTCGGCGCAGCCGGCGAGGCAGGCGGCGATTCCACGCGCCGCGTCCTGGAGCGGCAGGCACTCCTCCGCGCACTTCGCCTCGCACGCGGGCACGTCCGGCAGGTCCTGGAGCACGGCGTTGAGCACGTTGATCGCATAGAGATCGTTGCCGAAGGCGTACGGCGGCGAGGTGAGCTCCAGGCGGATCGCGCTCGCCGCCGGATCGTAGTAGGGCGGCTCGCCGTCCGGCGTCGCGTCGACCTCCAGCGTGTCGAAGCGTGTTTCGTTGCAGAGCGCGCCGTCCGGCGTCGGCACCGGATCGGCGCAATCGTTTTGGGTGCGGAAGAGGTAGACGTAGGGAGAGCCCTCGTTCTCGAGCGTCCACGCGCCGGGGCTCTGCGCGCTCACCCGGCCGAGGAACTTCGCGTTGTCGAGCAGCACCGTCGGCGACGGCTGGCCGTCGAGGCCGATCACGTAATCGCGGTACCAGCCCCGGAACCCGTCGTCGTTCGGCGGCAGGCCGAACCAGCGGACACCGATCTCGAGGCTGCGTGGGACTTTGACGAACAGCTCCGTGTGGCGGATCTCGAGGTACGAGCCCACCACCGGCACGCCGCCGAGCAACGGGAACGGCGACGCGGGATCGATCTCGCCGTCGCTGTTGGCCAGCGCGAGACCCGGCAAGGCGGTCACGCGGGCGTCGATCTCGAAGTCCTCGACGTCGACGACGCCGAGGAGCGAGAGCGGATAGATCCACGCCGTGCCGTTCAAGCCGGTCAGCAGCACCGGCTCCTGGCGCAGATGAGCCTCGACGGTCGGCAGGGCCGGTACGGGACCGTCCGTCTGCAATGGCGCGATAGGCGGCACTGAGGCCGGCAGGTCGAGCCGCAGGGTGAGCTGCGGCGCCGCGTCCCAGGGGTCCGGCACAATGGCTTCGTAGCCTTCGAGCTCGAACCAGCCGTCGGCCGTGGAAACCTGCAATGTAAAGGCCCCGGCCAGGACCTCTCGCAACGCCTGCGTGGGATCGAAGCCGGCTGCCGCCAACTCGGCGAGCCGCTTGCCTAGAGCCTCCTGCGAGGCCGCCGTATAATGGATCACGATTTCAATTTCGCGTTCGCCGCCGGTCAGCAGCAGGTAGTCCGAGGCCAGGGCGAAGCCCAGCGTCGCCGGCTCCGTCCCTGCCGTCTCTGTTGTCCCTGTCGTCCCTTCTCCAAACGTGGGCCAGGGCGCGCCGACATCCGGTACGATTTCCGCGGTCAGAATTCGCTGCTCGACAATTTCACCCGCGGGCTGCTCCGCGAGCAACGGTCCGGTGAGCACCCGCACCGTGCGGAGCTGCGCGATCTGCGCGGCGGTCACCAGGAGGTCGCGGTCTGCGGCGTAGAGAATGTCGCGCCCCTCGGCGTCCTGGCCGGCGGGATATAGGGTGCCCTTGGGAACGGTCGTGCTCTCGACTCCCTCTTCCTCCGCCAGCGTGAAGCTCAGGAACACGCTGTCGGGCACGGCGGGCTGGCGGCTCTCGCGGAGGACGTCGTCGTAATAGAAGCGCTGGTAGCGGGTGGAGAGCGAGTTGATCGTCGCCTGCGCCTTCTGGAACAGCTCGACGAACGCCAGGTACAGGGCGATCTGCGGCCGGCACCGGCCGTCGTCCAGCGCGCCGGAGAGATTCTCCCGCGCCCAGGCCTGGAACGACCCGCCGGCGTCGAGCAGGATGTAGAACAATCGCGAGAGGCTCGGCAGCGCGTGGTTGATCTTGCGGTTGCCGTTCGCCCCCTGATAGATCGAGCCGTCCGGCCGCACGCAATCGAGATCCCAGAGCGGCAGGAAACCCGAGTAGTCGAGCCCGATGGCCTCGCCCAGCGCGCCGGGCCGGCCGGCGCCTTCGTCGAAAGCCTTGAGCCGGCGCAGCGCCTCGCCGGCGTCGCCGTTGATGAGGGCATCCAGCTCGCGCCGCGCACGGTCGATGGCACCGTTCTCCGGCGCCAGACCGAGGCCGCGGAGCCAGGCGTCGAGCTGGCGGGCGAGCTCCAGGATGGCGCCGAACACCTCGCGCAGCAGCGCGAATTTGATTTCGAACGCGCGCTCGCCGGCGGTCTGCTTTTCGAGCCGGATGAAGGCGGCGTCGCTCGCCGCGATGTCCATCGCGTTCACCAGCGCGAGGACCATGGCGGGATCGGCGAGGAAGAACTCCACCCAGTCGCCGTCGGGGCGGTCCGCGCGATCGTAGTATCGGACCAGGCCGGCGAAGCGCACGGCGAAATCGAAGAGCTGGGACGGCGTCCGCCCGTCCACCTGCGGTTGGGCCGCGTCGAGGGCCCGCAGCCAGCGGCCGTACTGGCTGGGCGCTCCGTTGAGGACGATCTTGCCGGCGTGCGGGTCCATGACGGTTCAACGCTCCGGCGCCACCAGCGTCCCTTCCTGGAGATAGAAGGGGAAGACGAGATTGTTGCGGGAGTTCGTGCGGCGCAGCGTGTACACCAAGGTGACGACGACCAGCCCCACCACCGCCGGGTCGGGCACCACGGTGACGGCGTCGACGTCGATGCGCGGCTCCCAGTTGAGCACCGCCTGGCGGATGGCCGCCGCCGTCTCGGTCTTGAACGCGGTGTTGGCGTTGCGGAAGACCAGCTGCCAGATGGTGCAGCCGTACTCGGGCAGCATGATCCGCTCGCCGATCTGCGTGGAAAACAGGTTCCACAGGCTCTGCTGGACGTCGGCGTCGTCGCTCGCCATGTCGACGCTGGCGGCGGCCCGCGAGAAGGTCGGCGGGAAGCTCCAGCCGGTGCCGAGAATCGTATGTTCCGCGTTTTTCATGATCGATTCCTGGTGGTCAGCCGCCGATCATCACGGTGGGAAACCCGAGCAGGATGGTGCCGCCGTGGGCCGTCTTGTCGCCCATGCGGGCGGCCGGCAGCCCCATCACCTTCACCGTCGCCGACCCCTTGACGATCGCGTCGGGCGGGCCGACGCAGACGGCGATGTCGCCGACTTTTGCCGCCGGCAGGCCGCCGATCAGCACGGTGGGCGCGCCGGGGCCGGCGATGGGGCCGCCGACGTGGGGGATGGGCGAGGGCACGGCCGGCGTCTGCAGCGGGCATTGGTGGAAGTCGGTGACGCGCGCGGCGGGTGGCATGGGGATCTCCATTTCTCTAATTGATCTTGACCAGGGCGCCCTTGACGGTGAGGATACCGGTGGAGCTCAGCTCGGCCATGCCGTTCGCCTTGGCCACCAGCTGCCCCTTGGCCTTGTGCTCGATCTGCAGGCCTTCCATCGACGCCTTCGCCTTGGCGGTGGCGGCGAGGTTGGCGCCGGCGTCGATGGTGACGTTGCCCTTGGCCTTGAGCGTCAGGTTCCCGCCGCTCTCCACCACGATGCCGCTCTTCGACAGCACGACGCTGTTCTTGTTTTTGTCGCGGATGGCGACCTCGCCCGTCTTGTCGTTCAAGGTGACGGTCTGCTTGCCCGGCGTCTTGACCTCCACGATCTTGTCCTTGTCGTCGAAGGTGATCTCGAGCTTGCCCTTGGTGACGATCGCCTTCTTGGTGTTCTGCTCGTCGGGCGGGTAGGGCGGCGCCAGCTTCTTGCTGTAGACGCTGCCGAGGATCACGCCGTAGCGTGGGTCCTCGTTCATGAAGCCGACGACCACCTCGTCGTTGACTTCCGGATAGAAGACGGCGCCGGCCTTGTCGCTCGCGTAGAAGGCGCCGAGCCGCACCCACAGCCCCTTGGCGTCGTCCTGGAGCAGCGGCAGGGAGACCAGAGCGCGGAACTCGCCGTCGGGATCTTTCGCAATCTTCTTGACGATTCCCGTCTGCAGCCCCTTGACCGGCGGCAGCTGGCCGGAGGCGTCGGGCGCGGCGATGTCCGGGGCCTCGCTGGCGAACCATCTCGCCGACAGCCCGAAGTCCGTGGTGGTGAGCCACTCGCCGTTGCGGATCGAATGGTGCACGCCGCTGATCCAGGCCGTGCCGTTGAATCGGGTGCCGAGGCCGGCGAGCTGGATGGTCTTGCCCGTCTGCGCCTTGGCGCTCCCCTGGAAGCACACGATGCCGCGGATCTTCGACAGCTTCGACTTGAGCAGCTCAGCGGATGACCAGTCCTGGAGCGCCGACTTCTCGATCGGGCCGCCGGTCTGCTGATTGAATTTCTTGACGTTGAACACCTTGGCCAGCTCGGCGGAGGTGACGTCGCCCTGCTCCTTCACGCTGACGGAGCCCGGACCGGATTCGATCAGTTTCTGGGTGGCCACGTCCCAGGTGGTGCTCTTGATGGCCGCCGGCGCCAGCTGGGTGGCGGCGTCCATCTCCGCCGCGAGGTCGTAGATCGACGTGCCGTACTCCACCCGCAGCACCGGCGCCTGCTGCGTATCCGGTGCGCCGACCGCGACCTTGCCGGCGTCGGTGACCGCCACGAAGCCGTTCATCTCCGCCCGCGTCAGCATGAGGTCCCAGTCGCTGGCGTAGTACTGCACCACCGCCTCGTGGACGGTGTTGGTGGCCGCGACGCTCTTGGCGAGACCGTTGGCGCTGATCAGCTTGCCGATCAGATCGCTGTCCTTGATCTTCTCGAACAGGGCGTTCTTGCGCTCGAGGGTCATCTTGATCGCTTCGTCCGTCAGCTCGATCACCAGCTTCGAGCCCTCGGTGCGGTTGATCTCGATCCCCTGCTTGACGATGACGCCGGCGAAGATCCGTTTCCTTGCCGTTGTAGCCGGCGGCGATGGTGACCTTGGCGCCCGGCAGGAAGGTCTTCAAGTCGCTGATGGGGAAGTCCCGCTCGGCGGCGCTGCCGTCGAACAGCACGAACCTCGCCTTGGGCACTTTGTTGGCGCTGTTCCAGGTATCGATCGAGATCACCTGATAGGTGCTCTTGATCGCCGCGCCGTTCACCTTGATGGTGAAGGTGACGAGCGAGGTGTCGCCGGCGAGCGGAGAGGGAGGCGTCACGCCGCGTCCTCCGCGAGAGGTGGAAACAGCAGCTGGGAGCCCGCCCGGAGCTGGCGGAAGTCGGCGAGGCCATTGACCTTCGCCACCTGCGGATAGAACGCGCTGGTGCCGTAGATCCCGTAGCAGAGGAGCGGCAGCGTGTCGCCGGCCTTGACGGTGACCACGTGGCTCACGTCGGGCGAGTTGTCGTTGGCCTCGAGGGCGGCGTCGGTCTCGCTGGTGTATTCGAGGAACTCGGCGTCTGCGCGCGCGCGCAGCGGCGTGCCGTCGGGCTTGAACAGGGTGTAGGTGATGGCGAGCGAGGTGAGCCGGCAGTAGAACTCGAAGGTGCCCCACAGCAGCCGCAGGAACTTCGGGCTGTGGATCTTGCCGGTGTATTCGAACGCGATGTCCTCGAAGGCGGCGATCTGCTCGGTGATGCCGTCGCTGGTGTAGGGCACGACCCCCGGGATGGCGGTCGGGAGGACGCCGGTGCCGTCGAACACCAGCTCCAGCTTGACCACCTCGGAAGGGATCTTGTTGAACTTCGGCGAGCCGGTGTTGCTCCCCTGGGCCTGGACGTCGTTGTAACAGATCTTGTAGGTCCGGGTGTACTTGTCCGGATTGATCATCACCGTGAACGGCTCGCCGGTCGGCTTCTGGAAGTCGCCCTTCTCGTAGGCGGTGATGGTCATCTTCTCGAGGCTGCCCGAATAGCTCATCTCATCTCTCCCGTTGGCGCTGCAGGATCTGGAGCACCCGCCGGACGCAGTCGTCGACGATCTCGTTGCGATCGAGGCTTTCCGTACAGGAACCCTGTTCGGATCGAGCGCGTTCGTTGCCGCCCGCGTCCTCGCCGTCGTCCACCCGCATGCGGATGCCGATCTCGCTGACCTCCAAGGCCATGGCGCTTCCTCTTCAGCTCAGCAACCCGGTGAATTGACCGAGGTTGAAGCGTTGGAAATAGTTGTAGGACAGCTCGAGCGTCTCGACCAGGATCTTGTTCTCCTGCGCATCGAGGGGCGCCATCTCCCACCGCACGGGCCAGGCGTTGACGAACAGCCAGGCGATGAGGGGGATGCCGTCGGCGCCGAGCAGCGACACTACGACGTTCTGGGTGACGATCGGCAGCGACAGGCCGGAGCCGACCGTCAGCCCGAACCACTCGGCGAGGAACGAAGCCTTGGTGACCACGCCGCGCTTGAGCACCAGGTTCTGATACTTGGTGGGCAGAGGGAGGCGATGAACGAAACGGTTCTCGCCTCCCTCTGTCACCTCTTCCACGCCGCGCTCGGCCTGGATCCCGGAGACCTCTTGGAAGCTGGCGTCGATGTCGGTGAGCACGGATAGAGCCGTCCCTGAGCCGAGAATGGTCACGGTGAAATAAAATGCTCCGGGGGGGTAGTACTCGTCCGCCATCGTCGTGCTCCGCTACGGCGCGGCCACCGTCAAGGTCTCGTAGGCCACTTCGACCGACTCGACCGCGACCTCGTTGCCTTCCGACTTGAGGTCGGTGCCGGTGATCTTGGTCGGCCACGCGTTGTTGAGCGTCCACGTGCGCTTCGGGGTGCCGGTCTCGTCGAGCAGGCTCACCACCACCGTACGGCGGGCGATGGTGTTCATCTTGATCTCGTTGTACCAGTCCCAGAACTTGTTGTCGTTGACGAAGATCCCCTTGCGCATGGTGACGTTGCCGACCTTGCCGAGCCCCG
>Ga0075425_100009288_pt1 | contig 10465 bp, 11 predicted proteins | sample SoiMethybrSBSTD4_FD_75300 | JGI IMG/M metagenome (GOLD analysis project Ga0075425, IMG submission 75300) | Bulk soil microbial communities from a Populus tree surrounding site in Tennessee, USA - Soil MetaG P. TD hybrid SBSTD4 | ecosystem: Environmental > Terrestrial > Soil > Tree plantation...
ACGCCGCCGTAGACGACCTCGCCGAGCTGGATCAGCCACATCGGCCAGAGCCCGCCGAGCGGCGTGAAGGAGTCGTGCATCGCGTTCACCGACCCGTTCGAGGCGGCGGTCGTCGCCGTCGCCCACAGGGCCGAGCTCGCGATCCCGAACCGCACCTCCTTGCCCTCCATGTTCCCGCCAGGCTGCATCCCGGACTGCGAAGAGTCGACGCCCAGGCCGGCGAGCGCCGGGTTGCCGCCCTGCTCCGCGCGCGCGCAGAAGAACAGCACGCAGACGAAGATCGCCGTCATCGCCGCGAGGATCGTCCAGCCCTGCCGCGGGTCCTTGACCATCCTCCCGAACGTGATGCACAGCGCGGCCGGGATCAGCAGGATCGAGAGCAGCTCGAGGAAGTTCGAGAGCGGGGTCGGGTTCTCGAACGGGTGCGCCGAGTTCGCGTTGAAGAATCCGCCGCCGTTCGTGCCGAGCTGCTTGATCGCGACCTGCGACGCGACGGGCCCCATCGCCAGCGTCTGCTCGCGCACGGCGTGCCCCGAGGCGTCCTTCGCGGCCTGGAGCAGCGGGACGGTCTCGTACGCGCGGAAGTTCTGGAGCACGCCCTGCGAGACGAGGACGACCGCGAGGAGGAACGAGAGCGGGAGGAGCACGTAGACGGTCCCGCGGACGAGGTCGACCCAGAAGTTGCCGATCGTCGAAGTGCGCCGGCGGGAGAAGCCGCGGACCATCGCCGCGAGGACCGCCATCCCCGAGGCCGCCGACACGAAGTTCTGCACGGTCAGCGCGAGCGCCTGCGTCAGGTAGCTCATCGTCGACTCGCCCGCGTACCCCTGCCAGTTCGTGTTCGTCCCGAAGCTGATCGCCGTGTCGAACGACGAATGCCCGGACACGGACGGGAGGTGCGCGGGGTTCAGCGGGAGGACGCCCTGCAGCCGCTGGATCGCGTACACCGCGAGGATGCCGAGCGTGTTGAACGCGAGCATCGCGAACGCGTACGTCTTCCAGCCGGTCTCCTGCGACGACAGCGTCGCGTCGCCGCGCACGCCGCAGAGACCGCAGAGGAAGCGCTCCAGCCGGCCGAGCACGGGCTCGAGCCCCGTCCGCTTGCCCTCGTAGACGCGGGCCATGTACTCGCCCAGCGGCTTCGCGAGCGCCAGCAGGACGGCGAGGTACAGCCCGATCTGAGCCCAGCTCGCGAGGGTCACGAGAACCGCTCCGGCTTCAGCATCGCGACGAGCAGGTACGCGAGGAGGAACAGCGCGAGGAGCGCGCCCAGGATCTGGATCGTCGTCACGGCTTCGTCTCGTCCGACGGAGGGCGCACGTCGACCGGGTCCATGAGCGCACCGCAGGCGAGGATGAACGCCCACGCGAGGAGCGCGAGGAGGAGGATCGTCCCGACGAGGACCAGGTCCGTCACGATCGCCTCCGGTCAGAACCGCAACGTCAGGTCGACGCCGACGAGCCACATGCCCCGGTCGGTCGCGAGGTCGAACGCCGGGCGCTGCCAGTTGCGGTAGTAGCCGATCTCGGGCCGGAGCTGCAGGTACGGCGTGAAGTTGTGCGAGTAGCCGATCGCGTGGCTCGAGTAGAGGCCGGCGACGCCGTACCGCTCGCCGTCCTGGTCCTCCATGATCTCGTTGCGGACCGTGAAGAACCCCTTCGGGGACGTGCGGAACATCGTGTAGTTGACGGTACCGTACGTCAGCGTGGTGCCCGGGATGTCCGCGCCGATGCCGCCTCCGCCGCCGAACTCGCGCGGAGGCCCGATGCTCGGTGTTCCCCCGACGACGGCGTCCTTCTGCCACATGAGGTAGGCCTCCTGCTTGCTGTGGACGTCGTCGCTGAACTTGTGCTGCCAGGTCCCGACGATGTAGTTGAAGTTGTCGTGGCCGGCGGGCTGGCCGTCGACCTCGAAACGCTGGAACTTCGCGTCGTTGATCGCATTGAGGACGAGGTAGGCCGAATCCCTGTTGTCCTCCGCGACCCAGCGGACACCGGCCATGCCCGTCGCGACGGCGCCTTCGTACCAGGGAGCCATGTCCGTGCCGGCGTGGAGACCGACCTGCCAGCTCCACTGGCGGTCGACCATGAACGTCGCCATCACGCCCGTCTGCGTGTAGGTGTCGACGGTGAAGAGCAGCGAGTGCGTGCCCATGTAGTTGTCGGGCGCGAACTGCGTCTCGATGTCGGGGCAGGCGATCCAGCGGCCGAAGCGCAGGGTCATCCCCTGCTCGACATGGGGGAAGTACAGGTCGACGTACTGCTCCGTCGGATCGAACCCGTAGAGCTTGTTGTGCTCGAGGAGCTGGTCGCTGAACCATCCGCCCGCCGTCATGTAGCGGTAGTCGGTCCCGTAGAGGAACGTCGAGCGGAAGCCCCAGTCGAAGCGGCTCGTCTGCGCCGAGTCCACTTGCCGCTCGACCCGCAGCAGCGCCTGGTCGAGCACGGCGGTGTTCGGCACCAGCCAGTAGGAGCTCGGCATGTTCGAGTCCTCGGACGTGCTCCAGTTCGCCGAGCCGTTGATCCAGCCGTAGATCTGGATCCGGTCCTTGCGCAGCGACTGGCCGAAGTCGCCGCGGTAGAGCCAGTCCATCAGCGGCGAGGGCACCTCGCTCGGGGGGACGCCGATCAGCGGATACCCCTGGAACTCGCCCGAAGGAAAGGGCGGCGAAGGGAAGGGCGGGGGCGGCGTGCGGCGCTCGGACTCGCCGGTTTGGCTTGCGTCCTGGGCCCGCGCGGTTCCGGCGAGCACGGCGAGGAGGAGGAGCAGGCGATACGGGAGCATGGTCCGTAGATCATCGAACCCCGGCGCGCCCGGGTTCGAGCAAGCAAGGATCAATACCGGCGGCGCGGAGATAAGGGATTCATTCGGATTCGCGGAGCCGCCGCGGATTCGTCGGTCGGTAGTCGATGCCCGGCGTCGGCTCCTCGAGGATCTCCTCCTCGAGGAGGTCGAGCGAGTGGAGACACAGGTGGAGGATCGTCCGCTTCCGGTCGAGCGAGAGGCTGACGGAGCGGACGTCGGTGTTCTTGTGCGATAGCTCGAGGATCTTCGTCCGGACATCTCCGAACCGGGCGTAGCTCGACGCGGCTGCGCCGACGTCGGGATCGCCGGAGAGTCCGGGGAGCGCCGCGAGCGCGTCGAGGTCCGCGCGGGCCTCGCGGTCGTCCGCGGCCGTCCGCGCCTCGAGCTCCTCCATCTTCTCGTCGCTCGGCTCGGCGATGTGCGGGGGGAGGAGCGTCTGCAGGTGGAGCGTCGCTGCGCGGGCGCCGAGCGCCAGGCGCGAGACCTCGCCCGCCTGCGGAGCCGCGGCGGACTTCTCGACGACGCGGGAGAGCGCGGCGGACATGTCCTCGATGGCCGAGGCTGCAGGTCCGAACGCGAGCGCGGTCGCCTTGAGGTTCGTGTGCTGCACGGCGAGCGTGAGCAGCTCCTCGTCGATCCGCTTCAGCTCGCCGAACGACTTGGAGAACTCGGCGAAGAGATCCTGCTCCTTGCCCTTCGCCGACGATCCGAGGAACTCCGCCAGGCCCTCCCCCGCGCGTTCCGCCTCGGTCGTCTCCGTGCGCGCCTGGTCGGCGAAGCGCTGCGCGTCGGGGTCCGCAGAGGCGAGGACGGCGCTCTTCTCGGCCTCCGACGCCCGTGCGAGCGAAGAGCGGATCTTCTCGACCAGGTCGACCTTGCTCGCCTTCGACGCGAGGCGCCGCGCCGGATCCTCCCTCGAGCGCGAGTACCACGTGACGAGGACGGCGACGAGCAGGAGCGCCGTGCCCGCGACTGCCCACCGAGCGTCCGAGATCCCCGGGTTCTTGTTCACGCTCGCCTCCGGAATCGGAAACGCGACGTGAATCTAGGAGCCTGGTCCCGACCCCTTCGAGCAAGAAGGGATCAGGGAACCCTGGTTCCGCATCAAGGAGTCATGCGGTTGTCGTCGTCCTCGAGCGGCCGGCGATCCCAGGCCGCGGCGAGCACCTCCCGGGCGCGCTCTCCCGCGCCGCGCGGCACGAACAGATCCGGCCGCGAGACGAAGCGGTGCGCTGCGCATCCGAGGTCGGAGAACCCGCGGTCCTGGCCGTGCAGGTACGACGGAATCCCGGCCGCGTGCAGGATGCCGCGCGCCAGCTCGGCCTCGATCGGGTCGGGAGACTCGAGGATCAGGTCGAAATCGGTCCGCGGGGAGCCCATCGCTTTCCTTCTTTCGCTCGAGGGATCCTAGCACCTCTGCTCCGGCCCGGGGGCCCGTCGGGTCCTTGCCCGCCTCCGGATCCGCCGCTACCCTCTCGCCCCCGAACTCCGTGCGAACCGGATGAAGATCGTCGCCTGCATCAAGCGCGTCCCGACGACCGAGGCCCAGGCGAGGATCGGCGCCGACGGGAAGAGCCTCGACGCGGCGGGCTTCCAGTACATGGCCTCCTTCTACGACGAGATCGCGGTCGAGGAGGCGCTGAAGACGAAGGAGAAGCTCTCCGGCGACGTCACCGTCCTGACCCTCGGGCCGCAGGACGCCTCGAAGGAGCTGCGCGAGTTCATCGCCCGCGGCGCCGACGCCGGCGCGATCCTCGTCGATCCCGCCTGGCACTCGCGCGACGCGCGCTCGACCGCGAAGGCGCTGGCGAAGAAGATCGGCGCGCTCGGCGCCGACCTGGCCTTCTTCGGCCGCGTCGCCACCGACCGCGACCACGCGGCCGTCGGGCCGATGGTCGCGACGTACCTCGGCTGGGCCTGCGTCACCGAGGCGATCTCGCTCGAGATCTCGACCGGAAAGGGCCTCGCGAAGCGCGAGACGGAGCACGGGATCGAGACGGTCGAGTTCACGCTCCCGGCCGTCGTCACGTGCAACAAGGGCCTGAACGAGCCGCGGCGCCCGAACCTGAAGGGCATCATGGCGGCGAAGTCGAAGCCGATCGCCGAGGAGCCCGCCGAGGCCGTCGCGAACCAGTCGGTCGTCCTCAAGGTCGAGCTCCCTCCCGCGCGCAAGCCGGGCCGCATCGTCGGCGAGGGCTCGGCCGCCGTCCCGGCGCTCGTCCGCGCGCTGCGCGAGGAAGCGCAGGTGCTCTAGCCGTGTCCGCCGTCGTCGTCCACGTCGAGCAGGAAGGCGGCAAGCCGGTCCGCGCGAGCCTCGAGTGCCTGGCCGCGGCGCGCGCCTGCGGCGGCCCGATCGTCGCCGTCGTCGCGCGCGATGGAGCGAAGCAGGCCGCCGCGGGACTCGGCCGCCACGGCGCGTCGAAGGTCGTGTGCCTCTCCGGCGCGCAGCGACCGAGCCCCGACGCGCTCGCCCGCGATCTCGCGAAGCTCGTCCGCGAGCAGAAGGCCGGCGCGTTCCTCGCCGCCGCGACCGCGACGGGCAAGGACCTCGCGCCCCGCGTCGCGGCCGAGCTCGACGTCACGCTGTTCTCCGACTGCACCGGCATCGACAGCCGCGGCGAGGGCCTGCAGATCGTCCGGCCCTGGCTCGCGGGCAAGGCGATCGCGACGCTCTCGTGCTCCGGGCCGATCCTGTGCGCCACGACGCGCCCGAACGCGTTCGCGATCGCCGAAGCCGACGGCGCGGCCGAGGTGCTCGAGGTCCCGTCGGGCGGCGAGGGCAAGGCGGTCGTCACCGCGGTCGCGCCGAAGCCCGGCGGCAAGCTCGACGTGAAGGAAGCGCCGATCGTCGTCTCCGGCGGGCGCGGGCTGCGCGGGCCGGAGCACTTCCACCTGATCGAGGAGCTCGCGGCCGCGTTCGGGAACGCGGCGACCGGCGCCTCGCGCGCGGTCGTCGACGCGGGCTGGCGGCCGCACGCCGAGCAGGTCGGGCAGACCGGCAAGACCGTCGCGCCGAAGCTCTACATCGCGGTCGGGATCTCGGGCGCGATCCAGCACCTGGCCGGCATGCGCACCTCGAAGGTGATCGTCGCGATCAACAAGGACGCCGAGGCGCCGATCTTCAAGATCGCCGACTTCGGCGTCGTCGGCGACGCCTTCGAGGTCGTCCCGGCGCTGACGAAGGCCGTCCGCGAGGCGCGGGCGCACGCCTGAGGCGCGATGCCGCTCTCGCCCAGGCTCGCCGACGCGGAGGTGCGGGAGCTGGCCGCCGCCCTCCCGAAATGGGAGGTCCGCGGGGTCTCGCTGCACCGCGAGTTCCGCTTCCGCGACTTCTCCGAGGCCTTCGCCTTCATGGCGCGCGTCGCGCTCGCGGCCGAGAAGGCGAACCACCATCCGGACTGGAGCAACTCGTGGAACAAGGTCACGATCGACCTGACGAGCCACGACGTCCAGGGCCTCTCGAAGCGGGACTTCGACCTGGCCCGGGCGATCGACGCTCTGGCCCCTTGACGGCCGGCGCCCCGACGGCGCCCCGACGGCGACGGCGAAGGAGCGGGAGCCTAGAATGCGGGCGATGACCCCCGACGTTCAGCTCGATCCCCACGAGGCGCGCGCGCTCGGCGTGCTGATCGAGAAGGAGCTCGCGACCCCCGACCAGTACCCGTTGACGCTGAACGCGGTCACGAACGGGGCGAACCAGAAGAACAACCGCGATCCGGTGCTCGACCTGAGCGAGCACGAGGTCGAGGCCGCGCTGCGGAAGATGATCGTGAAGGGCCTCGTCGGGTCGGTGCACCCGCTCGGGAGCCGCGTCGAGAAGTTCCGCCACAACGCGCAGACGATCTTCTCGATCGAGAAGCCGCAGCTCGCGGTCTTCGCCGAGCTCCTCGTGCGCGGTCCGCAGCAGCCGGGCGAGCTGCGCGGGCGCGCGAGCCGCATGGTTGCGATCGAGTCGCTGGCCGCGCTCACGGAGATCCTCGGGCCGATGCTCGGGACCGGCCTCGTCGCACGCCTCGACCCGACGCCCGGGTCGCGCGCCGAGAGGTACGCGCACACGCTGTCCGGCCATTTCGCGGCGGTCCCCGCGCCGGCAGCCCACGCGCCGGCGGCCCACGTCGCCGCCCCGCTCCCCTCCGCCCCGCCGGCGGAACCGGGCTCCGTCGAGGAGCGGGGCTCGATGGAGAAGCGCGTCGCCGAGCTCGAGTTCAGCGTCTCGCGGATCCGGCGGCAGCTCGACAACCTGGCCTGGAAGCTCGGCGAGAAGCTCGAGGGCTAGTCCCGAATGCTCGCCCGCCGTCGACGTAGGGCGGCCCCTCGATGAGCCTCCCGAGCTTCCTCTACACGCTCGCCAGCGTGCCGATGTTCGCCTCGCGGCCGTTCCTGGCGGCCTTCGTCACCGCGGCCCTGGCGAGGTTCGGGCTCGACATCCCCTGGATCAGGGACAGCTCGGTCGTGATCGCGCTCTCGCACGCGCCGCACTGGTTCACGAGCTGGCCGACGCTGATCGCCCTCGCGGCCCTGGCCGTCACGGAAGCCGTCGCCGTGAAGCACTCCGAGGTGCGCGCGTTCCTGCACGAGGTCGACGGCTACCTCAAGACGGCGGTCGCGATCCTCGTCAGCCTCGCGATCCTCGACCAGGACTCGGCGCAGACGATCCATTCGATCCAGCGCGCGGGCTTCGGCCTGCACAGCTTCTTCGCGGTCGTCGTCGGCCTCCTCACCTACGCCATGGCCGGCCTGCGCAGAGGCGTGATGGAGGTGCTCGCCGAGGTCGACGACCACGACGACATCGGGCTGCAGTCGGCCCTCAACTGGGTCGAGAACTCGTGGACGGTGCTCGGGCTCCTCTTCCTGGTCGTGTTCCCGATCGTCGCCCTGGTCCTCTCCGCGCTGACCGCGCTCGGGTTGTGGATCGTGCGCTGGAACGCCGAGCGCCGCGAGCAGCTCTCGAAAGTCCCGTGCGCGAAGTGCGCGGCGCCGATCTTCCCTCACGCGACGCGCTGCCACGTCTGCGGGACGCAGGTCGCGGAGCCGCGCGCCGTCGGCGTGTTCGGCACGCCCAAGCCGAAGCCGGCCCTCGACCTCGCCCGGCACCGGTTCGACCTGATCGCGCGCAAGCGCTGCCCGGTGTGCGCGACGCGGCTGAAGGAGCGCGCGGTGCGGCAGCCTTGCGAGACGTGCAGGACCGTCACGTTCGCGAGCCAGGCGGAGTTCCAGGGCTATCTCCAGGCGCTCCGCGGCCGGCTGCCGAAGACGCTCCTGATCTGCCTGGGCCTGTCGGCGATTCCGGTCGTCGGCGTGATCCCGGGCGTCATCTACTACCGCCTCGCGCTGATCACGGGGCTGCGCGGCTACGTCCCGCCGCTGCGCGGCTGCCTCGCGCGCGTCATGATCCGGATCGTCAACTGGGGGCTGATCGCGCTGCAGCCGATCCCGGTCCTCGGCGCGCTCGTCGTGCCGCTGATGTGTCTCGCTTCGTACTCGATCTACCGCCGGTCCCTGCGGGGACGCGCGGAGAAGGACTTCGCGGCGGTCGGAACGGCGAGAGCGGCCTAGCTCGCCGGTTCGCCCTGGAGCACCTCGAGGAGCTCCGCGGCGACCGAGATCGCGATCGCGGCCGGCTCCTTCGAATGCTTCGAGACGCCGATCGGGCAGCGCACCTTCGCGATCTCCCGCTCCGTGAACCCGCGCTGGGCGAGGCGCTTCCGGAATCGATCCCACTTGCGCGCCGATCCGATCAGCCCCAGGTACGCGAAGTCGCGGCGGATCGCCTTCGCGACGACCTCGAGGTCGAGCGCGTGGCTGTGCGTCATCACGAGCACGAGCGCGCCGTCGGGCAGCCCTTCGACCTCGGCCTCGGGATGATCGACGCACCGGAGCTCGAACCCGCGGACCTTCGGCAGCGGGGGGAGGATCTCCCCCTCCTCGCGCCCGTCGATCAGCGCGATGTCGGCCGAGAGGTAGCCCGAGAGCCCGGCGATCGCCTGCGCGACGTGCCCGGCGCCGAAGATCGCGATCTTCCGCCTCGTCCAGGGAAAGGTCTCGAAGAAGAGCGTCACCTCGCCGCCGCAGCACTGGCCGACCTTCTCCGAGAGCGGGAAGGCCTCGCTCGCCGACACGGCCTTCCCCGATTCGAGCAGGGCCGCGCTGCGCTCGATCGCCTGCTTCTCGAGGTTCCCGCCGCCGATCGTTCCGAGATCGAGCGCGCCACGGCCGTCCTTCCCGCGCGTCACGATCATCCGCGCGCCCGGCTCGCGAGGGCCGCTGCCGCGCACCTCCGTGACGACGACGAGAGCGCAAGGCACCTTGCGCCCGCGCAGCTCGGAGAGCCGCTCGATCCACTCCTGCGACCGGTCCATGGTCGAATTCGATTGTCCTCTCCAGGATAATGGGTCGCCACCATGCGCATCGAGATCCTCGGCGGCGGTCCGGCGGGCCTGTACTTCGCCATCCTGATGAAGAAGGCCTTTCCGGAGGTCGCGATCCGCCTCCGCGAGCGCAACCGCGCCGACGACACCTTCGGGTGGGGCGTCGTCTTCTCCGACGAGACGCTCTCGAACTTCGAGACGGCCGATCCCGGAAGCTTCGCCGAGATCCGCAAGAGCTTCGCGTACTGGACCGACATCGAGACGTTCGCAGGCGACGCGTGCATCCGCTCGACGGGCCACGGGTTCTGCGGGCTCTCGCGCAGGCGCCTGCTCCAGATCTTCCACGCCCGCTGCCGGGAGCTGGGCGTCGAGCTCGAGTTCGAGCGTGAGGTGCGCGGGCTCGACGACGCGGCGGGCGCCGACCTCGTGCTCGCCGCGGACGGCATCAACAGCCTCGTGCGCGACCGGAACGCGGAAGGGTTCCGGCCCTCGATCGACTGGCGCAAGTGCCGATCCTGCTGGCTGGGGACGACGAAGCCGCTGACCGCGTTCACCTTCGTCTTCCGCGAGAGCGAGCACGGGCTCTTCCAGGTGCACGCGTATCCGTTCGAGGAGGGGCGGTCGACGTTCATCGTCGAGTGCCACGAGGACACCTGGCAGCGCGCCGGGCTCGACCGGGCCACCGAGGCGGAGACCGTCGCCTACTGCGAGAAGCTGTTCGCCGACCACCTCGACGGGCACCGGCTGCTCGTGAACCGCTCGATCTGGCGTCGTTTCCCGACGATCCGCTGCGAGCGCTGGGTGCACGGGAACGTCGTCCTCGTCGGCGACGCCGCGCACACGGCGCACTTCTCCATCGGGTCGGGGACGAAGCTCGCGATGGAGGACTCGATCGCGCTCGTCGACGCGTTCCGCCTGACTGGGACGCGCGACGTCCCGCGCGCGCTCGCCGCGTACGAGGAAGCCCGGCGCCTCGACGTCTCGAAGACCCAGCGCGCGGCGCAGACGAGCCTCGAGTGGTTCGAGAACTCGCGCCGGTACGCGCAGCAGCACCCGCTGCAGTTCACGTTCAACCTGATGACGCGCAGCAAGCGCATCACCTACGACAACCTGGGGAAGCGCGACCCCGAGCTCGTGCGCCGCGTGAGTGACTGGTGGTGGCAGGACCAGGGCCTCCCGCTCGAGAAGGGCGCGGCCGCGCCTCCGCCGATGTTCGCGCCCTTCCGCCTGCGCGGGCTCCACCTCGGGAACCGCGTGGTCGTCTCGCCGATGTGCCAGTACTCCGCGGTCGA
>Ga0075425_100009291_pt1 | contig 10463 bp, 7 predicted proteins | sample SoiMethybrSBSTD4_FD_75300 | JGI IMG/M metagenome (GOLD analysis project Ga0075425, IMG submission 75300) | Bulk soil microbial communities from a Populus tree surrounding site in Tennessee, USA - Soil MetaG P. TD hybrid SBSTD4 | ecosystem: Environmental > Terrestrial > Soil > Tree plantation...
ATAGAATGACTGATTTAGTTACACATGAAATGTTTGAAGAGCTTTTGGAAGACGAGGTTGGTGACGAAGAAGAATGGGAGAAGCTTGCTGGAATATGGAAGTAGATTGAACACAACTATTCACAACCAAGAGGAAAAAAATGCACTAAGATATCTAAACGGAAGTTTATTCGAACATTTCTTGGAGTTTTCCCTTAAAACCAACTGTAGTTAATTATATAGGATGTTATATGAAATTGCTAATACCAGACTTAAATCTGAAGTTTGAAATTATTTATTCGTACTACGAGATGAAATTTTCTTCTCGTCTACCATTAGTAGCTTATTGTAATATTTTTCGTTGCGAACATAATTGAAGGTATACGTATGGTCGGAAACAGATCTAATACCCTGAAATATGTATATGCTTTACTATACTCTCTTAATAATTAACAATATCTTATTCCACAAGATAGCTTTCCGGGTTTTATAAGACTGGCCTGAAAGCCTGAGTAATGTAAAACAACAACATGGGGGCAATGATTGCCCTTCCTTAAGAAATAGCTACGTTAAAGACGAGAATATCATCCAATCACCTCATTTATTGCGTAAACAACTAATCTTTAACTTCCATCAATCAAACCATCTATCTCTATCATTGAGTTATCAGCTGACATGATTTGGTACCTCATCTTCCACTTTTCCTTAAATAGCCACTATCAAATATCAAATAACGTCCTAGCCATAGCGAAATCCGTTCTTTAACTAATTTGTGATATCCACAAACAAGATATTTGTATTAAAGATAACCATCAGAGTTTGACTATTGCCATATCAGGATTGCAGTTATAATCATTCACTATTGCGACAAGCATTAATAGTTGTGATATCTATTTGCTTATTGTGATAAATTTCCATGGACTCATTTGTGTGTGAGTATGTGAATGCAGAAACTTGCATCAATTAATTGTCTCACAGGTAATAGGAAGATATCTATTGCTACTGCAGGTGTTATAATTGCACTTGTAGTTCTGGATTTATTTACTACTCGTCAGATTTTGTATTTTAATAATACCTCACAAATCGTACTTTTTATACTGAGTGCTGTAATTGGGTATGGGATTGGATCTTGGATTCTTCTAGGATTCACAACGTATATTACCAAAGATCTGAGGGCCAAATCTAAGCTCATCAAGATTATGCATATTGCGGTTGTACCAGTTCAGTTCATCCTGTTGGGGATCTTGCTTTACATCTTGTATAATAATCTCACATATTGTCAAGGGTACTTCAGTTTATGTAATGGAACAGAATTTTTGACTTCTTCTTTTAATGCAACCGCTTCAATAACAGCAACTATTCTTTTAGGGACACTTGCGTGGAAATTCTTATCATGGTATAATTCAAACAAGAGAAACTTTTTACTTTTGCTTTATGGGCTGGCAGCAGCGGCGCTTGCGATATCTGTAGCAGGAGATGCTTTTGATAAACTATTACTAGCTCAAGTAGTACAAGAAAAATCACCGGCCGGAGCGATCCCTCAATCATCTTTTATTTATGAAACTTTTGAAAAATATCATGGGGAGATAGAGTACAAAGTTGTAAATCCTCAGGTTACGACGCTATATGTAGTACCCTCATCACTCTTGGATCTTTACAACCAAATTATCTATTGGACTTCGCTTTTACCATACATACTAACATGGGCAGGTACTGCCCTTCTGTTGGGTTACTATTATAAGAGAACAGGAAAGCTTGACCTAAAGTTTTGGGTTATCCTTGCTATTCCTTTGGTATTGTATTTGGTGGGAAGCGGCCTAATATTCTCATTGCCATCAGATATTCCATACCGCTTCTATTTTAGGCTTGTATTCAGAGCTGGCACTATAGGCAGTAGCATTTTGTTTGGACTTGCATTTCATATTATTACAAGGAGTTTGGGTTCTACAAGAGTAAAAGATTATCTTACTATTGCTGCAATAGGCATCGCAACCATCGGCATTGCAAATGAGGTTTCTGCTCTGCAGCAAACCTATGGAGTAGCTGCTCATTCATTAGTTCTTCTTTCATCCTACTTGTTTACTATCGGATTATACTCGAGTATTGTCTCAATATCACAAGACAATTCACTAAGGCAATCAATAAGAAAATCAGCTATAGAGGTGTCTAAATTAGTGGAGGTTATTGGGGCTTCCAAGATAGAGCAAGAACTAGAAAGACGGGTCCTTAACACTGTAAATGAACGCCAGCAAGTTCTCAAAGAACAAACAGGAGTTGACTCCTCTCTTACAGAATATGATATCAGACAATATCTTGGTGCTGTATTAAAAGAAATTAAGATCCTAAAAAACGTTGAAGATATTCTTAAGAAAGGAAATGAGATTTTGCATTCATCGTATGAATTTTTGGTTTGCTCCAGATCTGCTGGTATTCGTTTATTTTACAACAATTACTTTGATTCACTTCAAAAGGTAATGGAAAAACACCGACTAGGCGAGCACAAAGGAATCAAATTAGTGACTAGTATAGATCAGTCCAGCTTGGACATAATTAAGAACTTTCTTAATATCGGTGTCCGAGTAAGGCATGTCAAGAATATGCCGCCAATAGACTTTGCTGTTTCCGATAAGGAAATGATGACTACTGTAGAGAAAATCGGATCTGAACAAGAAATGATCCAAAGTCTTCTTATAAGTAACGAGCAGCTATACATACACCAATTTATATTTATTTTTGAGGAATTGTGGAACAATGGAATCGATGCCAAAGAGAGAATAGCATCTATAGAACAAGGATTAGAACCAGAATTTCTTGAAGTTATTACAGATCATAAAAAGGCAAGCGAAATTCTTGTCAATTTGGCAAAATCAGTCAAGAAGGAGGCTCTCTTGTTACTTCCTAATTCTAGAGCAATGGTAAGAATGGACAGACTAGGAGTCATTGATTACCTAGCAGAGGCATCACAAAAAAATGACGATGTACAGATAAAAATAATCTGCCCCTTATCATCAGAGAATGAAGAAATTGCAAAAAGGATATCATCGGCAAGTGCATATAATGGTAATCATCACAATAATGGTGTTAGAATTTTGCATGGTAATAACTCTGCGTATGGCATGTTCATAGTGGATGGTGAAAGGTCTTTCAGCGCTGAAGCTAGAGAACCATTTGAACTTGAATTTTCACAAGCGATTGGATTTAGCATTTATTCTAACAGTAAACCTAGTGTAGAAACTTTTAAATCGGTGTTCGAATTGCTGTGGAATGAACGAACACTAAATGAGGAACTAAAAATAGCAGATAAAATGCAAAAAGAGTTTATTAATATAGCAGCTCACGAATTGCGTAATCCTATTCAACCAATACTTAGCATCTCCGAAGTTCTTCAGGGTATGATAAAAGATACACAGCAGTGTGAATTATTAGATATTACAGTGAGAAATGCAAAAAGGCTACGACAGCTTACAGAAGATATATTAGACGTTTCAAGAATTGAAAGTAACTCTCTTCGGCTGAAGAAAGAACACTTCAATTTAAGTGAGATGGTATTAAATTGCATTTCAGATTTTAGAAACCAGATTAAAAAAGAAAATAGAGATAACAATTTAGACTTAAAAGCATTATTTAGCCTGCATGGAGGTACGAAGAAGAATGAGAAGGTAGCGAACGAAGACATATTTATAGAGGCTGATCGAAATAGACTTTACCAGGTCATTTCAAACCTTCTCAGTAATGCTATAAAATTCACAAAAGAAGGTATTATATCTGTAAGCATAGAAAGACGAAAAGGAGGAGGGCGAGTCACGACGAATACAGACTACAATTACAGGACGAGAAACGATGGCGATGCCGGTAATGATATCGTCATTGGTATAAAAGATACAGGCGTTGGCATAGATCCTGAAATATTACCAAGATTATTTACAAAATTCACCACTAAATCAGAAACAGGGGGCACTGGTTTAGGATTGTTCATATCAAAAAGCATTGTTGAAGCTCATGGTGGCAAAATATGGGCCCAGAACAATTCTGACGGTAAAGGGTGTAGCTTCTATATTAGTTTGCCATTAGACATATAGATCTGGAGAGTATGTCTGTTGCTACCCATAGGTTATTATATCTTATATTGCAATGGTAAATGGCGAAAAACGAAACGAACACTAGAACTAAAACGATCACTGCATCTATGGTTATAATTTCCGCATCGCTAATAATTAGCTTTATAGGAATTTTCGCAAAGTAAGATAATAACAAATAATAAATTCTAACATCACCACATTCCATCCCGTCTCCTAGTGCCAAACAAAATTCTGCAAGATCTAAGGAAATGCTGCTACTTTCGAAGCTTGATTGAACTTATGGTAAAATAAGAATGTGACAGCAAATCTAATACTTGTATGCATGGTGAAGATAGGAACTCTCTTTGATGTTTAGGTCATACTGGCTCTTGAGTTTATTCAGAGCAGAAACAGAATCAATTACTATCTCGTCTTTTATATTCATTATACAACTAGAACACAACCAATTTGTTGTTTGTTATCCACTAATTTATTTAGCATTGACAATATGCATTTAGCATGTTAATTAAGCAAGTTCTTAAGTAAGGCATGCCGTAATAGCAAGTAACAATGATAAATTATGGTAATTCCCAAGGAAGATATGGCAATATCAGTAATCCCAAAAATGGCCATGAGAGAGTCGTAGAAGATAGAGACAATAGCAAACACCTTCAGGTATTCATGAATGGTAGCTGGAGGCATAGTCACAAATGCAGAGATTCTACAAATAAGGAGTGTAGGATAAAGTAGCATTATGGTAGCAGACTACAGACTACTGTATGCATTATTAGAATTAGCCCGTTAGGGTCATCTAATGTTCGTATTTGGTTTGGTCGACGAGATTTTATGAATATATTTCAGGAACAATTATTCGATGGTTATAAAATTTCATAGTAGTGTATATGTGTTTAGACTAGAGATTTGTATCCGTGTTCGATATTTTAGATTTTAGATGTATAGGTTGATGGTCGATATGTTATTATGGTTCTTCTAGTTCTTGCTTTATTATTTTAGCTAGTAAGTCTATTGAGATTGGTTTATCAGCGAAGCATTTTAACGCCAGTTTGGGAAATGCCATTCTAAATTCGTCATTGTAATATTCAATTGCAGTCAGAAAACACACCTTAACTTTATTATCTAGCTCCTTTATTTTCTTATACAGCTCAAAACCATTCATTTTCGGCATTTTTATGTCTATGATCAAAATATCATATACATCAGCTCTAAATTTTTCTAATGCCAATACGGGATCATTGTATGAATCAACTTCAAATCCGTTGTTTTTTAGTCCTTTTTTTATGACTGAAGTAATATCTCGTTCATCGTCTACTACCAAGATTTTGTAGGTGCGTTTGTTGTTATTGTTATCTTTAGTAGTAGCCGCTGCTCCTGTCGTTATTGCTATTTTGGATCTACCGTCATTGTTAATATTATTACTACTATCTCGATTAGCATTCAAATTTGGCAGGACTATTGTATGCTATCTATCTTTACTTTTTAATTGTTTCATTCACAAACTTCAATTGTCGTATTTATCATTTTTAAAATCCATTAGCATAGGAGCAAGGGACAGAGAACAACGAAAAGATCTATCTGGAGTAGTACACGCTAAGAACGACACAATATAAGCTTGTAAACAAGAGATGCTATAGCTATATATCTATAGCAAGATTAATGTAACCGTGATTAATTTTTAATGGTAATAACATAAACTCCTTATTTTCCAGTTTTAGGTGCTGCAGCATTTGATGAGCATTTAAATCCTCATGTGATCTCTCTTTCTAGTGCACTTGGATCTGTTGCAGGCAAGATGATAGTTTTTTGTGCTAGTTACAATGGTCACAAAATGTTGAACACTAGGACCAAAAGGAGCATATTTCCACTTCACAGACTTTTGAGAGAATATGGTTGGCTAGGAGCATTTTTAGCCGCAGCCATTCCAGTGCCCGATGATGTAGTCTATATCACGCTTGGGTTAGCGAAATACAGCCCATTTAGATTTGCAACTGCTGCTGGTATTAAAGGAAATTACGGTATGGGGTGCTCTATGTATAGGAAGACCATTTGTAGAATACTTTGTGTCAAATTATTAAGTTTATTTTGTTGCTCTGATTGGTTCTACTGCAGTGATTCTTGCTACAGTATTATATTTTTCCTTAAAGCTAGATTGGGGAAAAATAATCTGAAAATATTTTCCATGGACCCTTACAGATGAAAGCGGCAGTGGTAGTAACGGTGGTAGAGAAGACAAACCAAGGGGCTAGTTTTTCCCCTTCATTTTCAAGATATTGTAATATCATACTACCTATTTCATCTTTAATCTGTATTGTAAGACTTCATAGATGCTGATTATAACATCATGTGACAACTAAAGTAAATAATTATAAATAATCATCGCAATAAGATATTCCATAATTATCATTATTTAAAATTTATTTGATTATTCTTTATTCTGGTTATTGCAACTACAGCTGACAACATTAATAACAACAGTAACAATGAGGGAGAAGGTGTGAAGTAGAACAAAGAAGCAAGCAAAGGAAACTCCGGGATAGTGACATACTGATCAGAATCGGCAAGAAGTGAATATCCCTTTACCCTGAATATTTGCGGTGCCGCTGTCACAGGTAAATCAAAGGCGGCTTCGGAATGAGACGAAATATTTACTGGTTCTGTTTGCGCTCTTCCAACAAGAATTACATCTCCATTTTTATCGTATAATGGAGCAATAATCATTGAATTTGTGGTGCCTTCTGATCCCTCGTTTACAACTCTTCCTCTAATATAGTAGATTCCTAGTATTGTATCTAACTTAGAACTATTTGAAACTATTCGCAAGGCTCTTGTTTTAGTTTGAGCTTCCTCACCTGACGCGGATAGTGTATAATTTTTTACATCATTGACAGTTTTAGTATCAATATACAATATTTCAAATGGAGAGGTTTCTCCTGGGTTTATAGTTCTCAAATCGGTTGATTTCTGAAATTCATTTATCATTTGACCACTTAAATTATAAAAAGATGCTTTTACTACTATGTTTTTAAAAGCCTTGTTTGATGTATTTTTTACCAATCCATAAACGTGTATAATATTATTTTCGTCTATATGTGACGATGTTTTCTGAATAGCAAATTGCTGGTATTGTTGTTGTTGCTGTTGTTTTTTCTCCTGCTGAGCCAATACATTTTGTACCAAGCCTAATCCGTTAAATAGCATACCTGTAACAATAGAAGGCGTTAGAATAACAATACTAATAGTAGCAATCCACAAAACTTGCAATAATATAGGTAGATAAGAGTCGATATTTAAGTATAGGAATAGAAGTCAAATGTATTCTATTGTGACAATGACTTTTTATTTTTGACATTTTATAATCTAATATTACTGCATCAAACGGCTGAATGTCCTTTGATGGATCTGTATTTAGAGTGATATCTTGTAATTCCTTATGATAAACATGCAATCACTCCTCTACATTATTTGTGATTACGAATGTCCTCACCATTCGTTCTTCTGATGCTATCTTGTATAATCCAAATCAATATATATTTTGGTATGTTTATGAGAAGAGAAGAAAATATATCCATTATGCTTTACAGAAGACTGTTGTATACTAGTCATATATTGCACAAATCTTTTGGATAGCTTGATTTATAATGCTAGTAATATAACAAGAGCATCAGCAAATTGAATCATTACTGGAAACCTTGCAATGCCAATTATATCTATAAATGGGTACTGTTGGTTGTATAATATATGGGGCAGGTATCCAATTAGCACTCTCACCTAGTGAAGTTTCAGTTCTTATAGGGGATATTTAATTTGGTGTTTATCTATAAAATCTAAAGCTATTTTTTTAACCCTATTTTAACCCCATTGTTAACTCTGGTCTGAGCTTCTTTTCTATTTATTGTGTTGCAAGAAGTGCGGTCACTAATGCTAATGCTCCACAAGTTACGCTTGTCACTCCTAATAGTGCTGTGCCATTAAATACGCCTGCAATTGTTAGGCCTAAAGTACCTATAGCCAATCCTCATGGAATTTTATTGTTTACCTTGTTAACATCATTTCGAATATGATTGTTGTACATAAACTAAAGGTAATATTTCTACATAGTGCTAACTTTTGCATTTTTTTACCAAATTATACAGCAAAAATTCCCTTAATTATTTCGATCTTGATTCATTTAGAGAATTAACGCTAAAGGCAAAAAAACGAGGAATGACTTCAACTGATCTAGCTTCGTTTTTTAGGTTGTACAACTTCTTCCGGGTTCGGGGGAAAAGGAAAATGAGAGAGTCATTAATTACCAGCATTAATTCTGGTTATATTCCCTCGGGTAAAGCAATTGAGCTAATAAATCAGATATATAAGATTACCAAATCACAAACTGTATCCGAAGATCAGCTACCAGATTATATCAAGCAAAAATTAGAAGAAAACTAAAAGATCGATGACCATCTATATTTGCATTTTTGAATTCTTTCAACTATCAGCTTGTTCTTTATATGGCGTCAACTCTACAGTCAAACCATCGCTCCATCCATATTTCGTATGCATAAGATTAGATACTTTTTCAGCTAGTTTAGCGTCAGTGGTTTTATCAACTATTTGCCCCTCACCCTCAAAGGACTTGGAATTTACAGTAAACATAACTCTTGAATTGTGAATGATATTTTGAACCCAATGAGCCTTTTCTCTATGTTCTGACATTGTATAATATTTATCAGCATAAGATACAAACCATATTTCTATCCTATGCTCTCTTCCAATTTTCCATCCTTTTGTAGTCAAATATAGAAACTGCTGTTCTTGTTCGATGGTCACTTTAATAATATCTACTGCTTACCTTAGATATTTGATCCGCTTGTTTTGTTCTACTATCACCAATAATTTTGTTAGCAATATACCAGCAACGAAACCGCCAATGTGTGCTGTAAATGCTATTTGGATTGCGGTAAATGAGCCTACGATAGCAAATACAATTTGAAGTATTAACCATAATAAGTTAAGTGTTGGTATTATAAATGGCTATTCATCTTTATATCAATCAGTAACGACTAGTTTATGCAAAATTGAAGAAGTGAGATCTTACTTATCGAGTAGTCGTAATACCACTTTCTAACTTAAGTAGTACATAATATTATGTAAACAGGAAAATAGATGGAATCTTATTATTATATATTTATTTTAGTTTTATACCTAAAAGCGGTAATAGCTCCAACAAGGAATAATGCTATTTCTGGATGTCGTAGTCTTAATAGACCAAAGTTACCAATTGAATACAACATGACAAAGCTGAGTATTATCAATCCAATGCCAATCGATTTGGTATTGTTTTTAAAAATAAACATGGATATGAAAGCAAAAGCACTAATCGCTAAGACCGATAGTGATAGCTGATGAGCGACAAAAATTAGATCATAAACGACAAACAAAGCCCCTATAATTGTAAGTATTTGATAGCTTCTCATTATGTAGGACTCTGTCTATTTAAAAATGCACATACCTAATCTATTATCGATGATATTTATGATACAAGTATTCTAAATTAGGATTCATTATAATGGCAAGTGTTGATATCAAAAAATAGAGTTAGTTCATTATTGAGCGATTTGTATTTCGTTACTAGGAGCCCATATGTCGGGGTCCTATCATCATACCGTTGCCATGATCACCAAATCCTCTCCCTGCACTATATCCTCCAGAAAATGGTCCCATTTTACCTTGGCCAAACATCCCATGTTGGCCTAAACCGAAATTTCCAGATACCAATGATGGTGGTGTTTGCTTATACAGAACTTTTCCATTTCCTGCATCTACTATAACAGCAGTAGTTGTATTGTTGCTATTATTTCTTACATGTACATCATATACCAAATAGCCATTTAGCGGACGAATGAATGCTAAAGTAGCTGAAGTGTTTGAACCCACTGATTTTTGAGCTATTGTTATAGCATCATTTAAAGTAGTCTTGACTTTTGAAGATAAAGCACTGCTTATTGTAGAACCAAGAGGTATTGATCCTGTAATGTTGGTGATAGGAGAAGCAGCGCTTGAAGCTGTAGTAGCATTTTTGGATGCTGTACTATTAGCGGTTGTTTGTGCTAATACTTCAGAGCTAACTGCTGCTGTCAAAAGTACTGCTGCAGCAATAACTATTGCTCCATACGATAGCACTTTCTTACTTTGCATCAGGCTGGTTGTCATATGGTTTTATCGTGTCATATGATGGATAGAAGATAATATAAACGTAATGCCATTTATGTCACCATATCGATATATTTATGTCCATCAAAGGGAGTAGTAGTTACAGAACTGTCCTTATCAAACACTCTCATTTGTAGAATAGCGTCTATTTGTATATATAAGAAACTACTAATGATGTAACAAGGAGCCTCAATGTGTATATATTTTCTATAATAAA
>Ga0075425_100009292_pt1 | contig 10463 bp, 7 predicted proteins | sample SoiMethybrSBSTD4_FD_75300 | JGI IMG/M metagenome (GOLD analysis project Ga0075425, IMG submission 75300) | Bulk soil microbial communities from a Populus tree surrounding site in Tennessee, USA - Soil MetaG P. TD hybrid SBSTD4 | ecosystem: Environmental > Terrestrial > Soil > Tree plantation...
GCCCAACCCACGATGAACTCCTCAGCTTTGGGGTCCAGGTCCTTGTCGCGAAACTGAGAAGGGTCGATGGCATTGAATAACTGCTTCAATTCGCCTACATGTACTTCGATGACAGAACACTTGGGAGGAAGCGGGTCGCCAGCAGAGGCTTTGTCATGGGTCCCGGAGGGGCTTGTCATCGGCCTAGAATACGCCATGCGACAAGACAGTTGTGTATAAGGATTCTTTTTATCGAGGCAATTGTTTCGATCCACCTTGCACTCTCCGGCCGGCTCGCCTGCGAAGGGGATTTGGGAAACTGTCCGTGTCCTCGGAAGGATTTCTGCCTTCGCAGTTAAGGCATTGAAAGTCTTTTTCGATCAGCAGAGAAGGGCCGCTACTGTCGGAGTGCTGAAGAGACAGCGAGACCTGGTCGGAGGCGGCCCAATCCTGTGCCATTCTGAGCGGTAGCAGGACGCGTATGCAATCGTGGTCATAGCGCGTGTCCATTACTGTCCAGTGCGACGAAGTCTCCAGCCTGTAGGTCAACTGCGAGCCCGGGCCAAATTGTATCGACTCCGTGCAGATGCCAGTTTTCTGGAGTTGCGCGACGTCGGAACGATTGAGCCGCAAGCGCAACGAGTTCTGGCGAATGCGAAGTTTCATAGAATTCTCCAACTGCCCGAATAAATATTGAAACGCTCGCCGCGCAGAAAACCTACGAGAGTCATGCCGAAACGCTGGGCTGTTTCCACTGCGAGACTGGATGGGGCCCCGACTGCAACGAGGATCGGGATCGCCGCCATGACTGACTTCTGAACAAGCTCAAAACCGGCGCGCCCGCTGACCAGAATGAGGGAGTCTTGAAGAGGCACCGTGCCGTTCCGCAAAGCGAAACCAATGAGCTTATCGACCGCGTTGTGGCGGCCGACATCTTCGCGAAGGCCCAGCAGTTCGCCTTCTGTTGAGAAGAGCGCGGCGGCGTGAATTCCGCCCGTGCGGTCGAAGTTTTCCTGGGCGCGACGGAGCAAGTCGGGCAGGCGGCAAATGAGATCTGGGCGGAATTGCGGGCCAGACTGCCGCATCGGAATCGTCGGGCAAACTTCGATGGCGCCGGTCGCGAGCTTGCCGCACAGTCCACAGCTAGAACTTGTGTAAAAATTCCTGCGCACGCGCGAAGGATCAACAGTGACTTCGGGTTGAAGCCAGATTGTCACTCTTTCTCCGGAATTATCAGCTTCGGCGGGCACGGTGCGCATCGAGAGAATCTGACTGACGTCGTTGATGATTCTCTCAGTAAACAGAAAGCCGACTGCGAGGTCGAGATCGGTGCCGGGCGTGCGCATGGTGATGGAGAGCGCTGAACCATTCAGGCAAATCTGCAGCGGTTCCTCTATCGCAAGAAAATCGGAGCGGGACGAGGAGGAGCCCCGCTCCACGGTCTGAACCGGAGTGGCAATCGTATCGGCGGTAATAGAGCTCATTTCCCTCATAACGATCCTCTCTCAGTAAAGACCAACTCAATAACGCCGAACTCGCATGGCTCAATTCGTATTGCTGCTCACCAGTTTGCCGCAGCACTCCGGCCGCGCCGGCAGACTCGAACGGTCCCATCCGCCACCAAGCGCTTCGATGAGTAGCACTGCGCTCGCCATGCGCCGGCCTAGGATGTTGACCGCAGTCACTTCATCAGACAGCGCCGCGTTCTGCGCAGTAATCACCTCAAGGTAGCTGGTAACGCCACCTTCGTACCTAGTGTTTGAGAGATCGAGCGAGCGCTGCGCAGATTGCACGGCGGTGGCCTGCACTCCCGCCTCTTGTTCCAGTACTCGCAGGGCTGCGAGGTTGTCTTCCACCTGTTGAAAGGCACTCAGCACGTTTTGCCGGTAGGAGGCCACTGACCAATCGTAGATCGCCTTGGCTTCGTCGTTGAGCGCGTGCCGTCGTCCTCCATCGAAGACGGTGGACGCTGCAGATGCGCCAACCGACCACAGAGCGCTTGGTCCTTGCAGAAGAGTGGTGATGGTTCCGCTTTCCAATCCGCCTGACGCAACGATATTGACGAGCGGATAATAGGCTGTCTTTGCAAGGCCAACCCGAGCATTCGCGGAAGCTACACGCCGTTCCGAAGCGGCGATATCAGGGCGCCGTTCCAGCAACTCTGATGGAACGCCAACCGGGATCGGCGGTGGTGGAGTTGTCAGAGGCAACGGAGGCAAAATGAAGTCCGCTGGAGGCTTGCCGACCAATACTGCAGCCGCATGCTCGTACCGTGCTCGGGCAACTCCCACATCCACGAGTTGCGCCCGTGTCGTTTCAAGAATAGTTCGAGCTTGCTCAACCTCCACTTCGGAGGCTAGTCCGCCCTGATAACGTTGTTCGTTGAGCTGCAGTGCTTGCTCGTACTGTGCAACGGTGATCTGAAGCAGCTTCTCTTCGGCATCCAGTGTTCGTGCAGCAAAGTAATCAATCGCAAGGTCCGCTTGCAGGGTCAGATTCACCACAGCCAGATCGGCCGCACTTGCCTGCGCCTGCTCTCGATAGGACTCGACATTCTTGCTCACGCGACCCCACGCATTGACTTGATACGAGAGATCCACCGGTAACACAAAATCATTGAACGTGGTCCCACGCGCCACAGTGCCGGGACGATTGGCTGAATATTTCTCACGTGTAGCAGAAGGAGCCGTACTGACGGTTGGGTAGTAGTCAGCTCGGGCGTAACGGAGTGCAGCGCGTGCCTCCAGGTACTGCGCAACCGCTGCCTTCAGATTTTGGTTCGAGACATTGATCTGATGCTCCAGAGCGTTAAGTTGAGGGTCCTGGAAGATCTGCCACCAATTCCCGCCGAGATTCTGATCGCTGGGCTGGGCTGTTTTCCAGTTGCACATCTCTTTGTACGCCGGTGGCGCTGGCACCGTCGGAGCTTTGTACTTAGTTCCCACAGCACAAGCAGCGAGGTAAAGAATCATCGTGCCCAACAGAAGGAGCTGACCGATACGTTGAGTCTCGTGCGCCTCCTTTTGAGCGTGTGTCATTGCGTATCTCCCGGCAGAGAGGCCTGCACGATATTCACTTGCTGCCCTGAGACCAGAGAGTCGGGTGGATTCATCACGAGCTGATCGTCAGCCTTCAGCCCAGCGACTACTTCGATTTCGCTCCCGAAGTCGTGACCCGGAGTGAGATCGGCCAGCTCGACCTTGCCATTTCTCACGATGCCTACCTGCAGGCGCTCCGACCGGAAAATGAGGGTGCTGACGGGAACCAGGAACGTCGAGTTCGCGGAAGGAATGTGCAAGTGCACTTCTGCATACGAACCGGTAAGGAGGGTGTTGCCAGGATTCGGGAGGTCAATTTCGGTCAAAAGTGTACGAGTGGTTCCGTTAATCTCTTCGGCGCTTCGGGCGACCTTTCCAGGAAACTTCTGACCCGGAAATTCGGCGAGAGCGATATCTGCCTCGGTCGCTCCCGGTTTAATGCCTCGCGAATACTCCTCCGGAACATTCACGTACACACGCAGGGCGCCGGTCTGGGCGATGTGAAATAGATCAGCCTTCGCCGTGGAACTGCTCCCGGCATTGATGAGGTCACCGATGTCAGTGTTGCGCGCGGTGATCACTCCATCGAATGGGGCATATACCTTTTCGAAAGAAACGAGTGCTTCGTACTGGCGCACACTCGCCATATCAGCGTCGACGATTGCTTTATTGGCGCTGTACGTTCCCGCTGCATTGTCCCGATCTTGCTGAGCAACAGCATGCTTTTGGAACATCGCTTCGTAGCGCGTCTTCGTAATATCAGCCAGATTCAGATTGGCTTGAGCGGTGGCGAGCGTGCTTCGCGCTTGTGAAAGTTGCTCATCGATCTCGGGCGACTGGATTGTCGCGAGCAACTGGCCAGCCTTTACGTGAGCTCCGATGTCGAAATACCACTTCTTCAAGTAGCCGTCGGTTCGGGCATAGACCGGCGAGGAGATTAACGGCTGGATATTCGCGGGCAGGACAATCTCCTGCTCTGGAGCGGCGGGTTTTGGTTGCACGACCGAAACCGAAGGCACGGCCATCTGTGCCGTCAGACGCCGCAAGCTAGCCTCCGCGTCAAGACGCGACCGGATCCCAAAGAACAAAACGGCCAATACCACGACACCGAAGATCAAGGGCATGAGCCAGCGGCGCTGTGATGGCCGTCCCCTCTCCGGGTTCGGATCCAATGGAACTATCTCGATGCTTTGCTCTGGTTCCTTAATGTCGAAGTTAGTCATATTGATTCAACTATTCCTGCTGTTCGGGCAATGCAGCCTTGTGCCGCCATCCGTGCAGCAGGCTAAAAAATGTTGGAACAAAAAAGAGCGTGGAAACCGTAGCGAACAGAAGACCGCCGATCACGGCTCGTCCGAGCGGCGCGTTTTGTTCGCCGGCATCGCCCAGTCCGAGCGCCATGGGCACCATGCCAATGATCATTGCGAGAGCAGTCATCAAGACCGGACGAAACCGCGTGAACCCGGCCTGCAACCCAGCTGCAATCGGATCTTTTCCTTCGGTCATCTGTTCTCGGGCAAAGCTCACCACTAGAATGCTGTTCGCGGTGGCTACGCCCATGCACATGATCGTTCCCATTAGGGCTGGGACGCTTAGAGTTGTATGCGTTATGAACAGGAACCACGCGATCCCGGCCAGCGCCGCCGGCAATGCGGAGATCATAATGAATGGATCGAGCCAGGACTGGAAATTTACGACGATCAGCAGGTAGTCGAGCAAAATCGCGAATACCAGGCCGACCAGAAGGCCGGTATAAGACGACCGCATCGTCTGCACCTGACCGCGAACCACTACCCGCGATCCGCGCGGCAGTTGATTGCGCGCTGAATCAATGATCTTGTTGATGTCCCGTGAGACTCCACCCAGGTCACGTCCATCCACTGACCCAAAAATGTCTATGACTGGCGCGACGTTGTAGTGAGAGACTACGGCCATTCCGCTTCCGCGTTGCATCGACACCAGACTAGCCATCAGCGAAGGAGGAGCGGAAGGATTCGCGCCCGTTACAGGCGTATTCACGAGCTGCTGAATGCTAGCTAATCGGTACTGTGGTGTCTGAGTCGCGATCGAATAACTCACGCCGTTGCGCGGGTCGACCCAGAATGTAGGCGAGGTCTGGAAGCTGCCACTGAGCGAGACCAGCAAGTTTTGTGCGATGTCGTGGGCTGAGAAGCCAAGCTCCTGTGCCTTGGTTCGTTCAATCCCTAGGTGCAGGTATGGGCTGTCGAAGGGCTGCTGAACTCTGAGGTCTGTTGTGCCCGGCACATATCGAACTTTTTCCATGAGTTGATCGGCCCAGACTCGATTTCCTTCCAGGTCCTTGCCAATAACCTGAATATCGATGGGTGCTGGCAAACCGAAGTTCAGGATCTGGCTCACCATGTCGGATGGTAAGAAGGCGAAGACCACGCCGGGGAATTCTTTTGCCAGACTCAGGCGCAATTGCTTGACGTGATCCGAGGTCGGGTGGTGCTTCGCTGAAAGCGTCACGAGAATGTCCGCGTCGGAGGCGCCGACCGGCGCTGAATTGCTGTAGGAAAGATTAATGCCGCTGTAGGGCAGTCCAATGTTATCGATGATACTTGCCACTTCGGAAGCAGGAATTTGTCGGCGAATGGAATTCTCGACTTCGTCGCAGAGAAACGCTGTGTCTTCAATGCGCATCCCCGTGGGTGCTCGAAGATGCAGCTTGAAGCTGCCGGCATCGACGCTGGGAAAGAAGTCTTGCCCGAGCCATGGAACAATGATGGCCAGCGATCCAAGACACGCCGCGAAGAAGGCCAACAAAAAAGCCCGGCGGTGATGCAGACAGCGTTCCAACAAGTTGCGATAACTTTCACGCAAGCACTCGAAGGTGGCTTCGAATCTATGCTGGACTCGGACGAAAACATTGCGGCTCTCGGATCTTTCATGTGATCTGTCGTTACGAAGAAGATACTTGGCCATCGTCGGAACGATGGTCCGCGACAGGAGATACGACGCCAGCATTGCGAATATAACCGCCTCGCCCAACGGCAGAAACAAATACCGGGCCACCCCCGACAACAGGAACATCGGTGCGAAAACGACGCAGATCGAGAGTGTTGAAACGAAAGCTGGAGTGGCGATTTGCATCGCACTGTCCAGCACTACCGCATCCATGTTCTTATCCGGTTCCGCTTCTCGGTTGCGGTTGATGTTTTCAACCTCGACAGTTGCGTCGTCCACGAGGATGCCGACTGCCAGCGCCAGCCCGCCCAACGTCATGATGTTGATCGTTTGACCAATCACACTGAGAGTAATGATCGAACACAGAATTGCTAGCGGGATTGAAGTTGCGATAATGACCGTGCTCCGCCAATTCCCGAGAAACATCAGGATCATGAATGCAGTGAGGCATGCCGCAATCAGTGCCTCATGCACCACTCCGTTGATTGCTCCGAGAACAAATGTCGATTGATCGGCAAGAGGCGACATCTTCAACTGTTGGGGCACTGTGGCTGCGATACGGGGCAGTATGGACTTGACCCCGGAGATGACATCGAGAGTGGAGGCATCTCCTGCTTTCTGAATCGTGAGGAGCACGGAGCGCTGGCCGTTCACGCGCACAATGTTGGTTTGTGGCGGAAAGCCATCTCGCACCCAGGCCACGTCCTTCATATAGATCGTGGTGTCCGCCACAGTCTTGATCGGGATGCGGTTCAGATCAGCGATCGTCTGCGGCGCAGCATTCGGGATGTCGACGTTGTATTCTTTACCTCCAATCTTGGACGTCCCTGTTGGAAGAATCAGGTTCTGCACCGCGATGGCATTCACTACGTCCAGAGCAGAAAGGCTTTTGGATTCGAGTGCGGTGGGATTGAGATCGACCTGGACCTGGCGCTGTTTTCCGCCATAGGGATAAGTCACGGCGGTTCCCGGAATCGTGATCAGCTGGGTACGAATGAAGTTCAGACCGTAGTCATTGAGTTCCTGCTCGGAGAGGCCCTTTCCGGAAAGCGCCAGCTGCATAACCGGAACGCTTGATGCGCTGTACGCGATGATCAGCGGCGGGGTTGTTCCAGCGGGCAGTTGTCGGAGTTGCGTTTGAGAGCTGGCCGTGATCTGCGCAATAGCACGATCCAGACTGGCGTTTGGCTGGAGAAAAACTTTGACGACGGCGATGCCGTAGAGTGATTGCGACTCGAGGTGTTCGATGTTGTCCACGACCGTCGTCAAGCTCCGCTCGGTGACGGTGACGATGCGCTCGCTCATGTCTTTAGGGACCAGGCCGTTGTAGTTCCAGATGATGCTGACGACGGGGATATCAATATTCGGAAAAATGTCGGTCGGCGTTCGGAAAATGGCAACCCCACCCATCACCAGGATCAGAATGGACATCACCACGAATGTGTATGGCCGCCGTAACGCTAGTTGAACAATCCACATACTGAGCCCTTTACTGCTCTAAGCCCGCTCCTTGCTCTTGTGCTGCATCCCATGCCGCTCTCGCGGAGCCCACTCCCGAACAAATGCGGAGCAGTTCCTGAGTCTGAGGCCCTGTGCTTCGATCTCTGCCAGGAAGCGCACGCCAACTTGTTTTAGGTCCAGCACGAGACTTTGACCCGGTAAATCCGAGCTCACGAGTGCCTGCAGTTCGGATATTTGCTCGGCCTGAATCCGACCGGTGAGCGTGAAAGCGACTCGATCACGTTCGTCGGAGATGTTAAGACACTTATTTAGCAAACTACCGCTGTCACGAAGTCTCGGAAATCTCCTCGGTATCCCGCTCTCTTCTGTTTCTGTTGGCTGCAGCCTTAGCAGCCTTTCCAGCAGCAGAATTAAACTTCAGCAGACCAGTAGCCGGAGACACGAAAACCAGGGAATTCGAAAAAGTCGCCACGTGACCCGTGAACCGCTCTTTCTCTACATCGAATTCTCTCAACTGGAATTGCAGCAGTCCCAGGTTGATGACATCGCCTGTAATGCCCGAAACCTGCAGTCGGTCACCAATTCTGATTCCGCGTTTCCCAAGCAGGAGGAGAGAGCCGAGACTGGCGAGAATGACGTTTTGCAGTGCCAGTAGGAGTCCAGCGCTGAGAAGGCCAAAGTACGTTGCCAACGACCTCAAGTCAGAGGCAACGACGGACAAGATGACGACGGCAACGGCAAACAAAATGACAAGACGGTGGATCATACTTACGAGTCGTCGCCGATTTGGATCTTGAACACGCCGCAGAGCGAACCGGCGCGAAACCCGGCCGATTATGAGTACCAGCCCTATGATCAATAAAAGGGCCAGAAAGCGGATCACCAATTTTTTCCATGCCTGCCTGTATTGTCTGGCTACCGCTGTTCGCCAGGGCAGCACGTGTGATTTGTACTCTGCGAGCAAGACCTTTTGCTTATCAAGCGCTACGATGGCCGGAGACAACCCCTTGAGTTCGAGTGTGAGCGCATCGAGGCGCGCCTTCTGTTCTCGCAAGGATGAAAGATCACCGCTCTGCAAATCGATTATCGCAACACTCTGAAGAAGCCGAGTAATGAAACCGGTCAATGGGGTCCGCAGGTTCTGCGTTGATATTGCCAAGTTGTCAGTCAGACGTATCTTTTCGTCAACCACGTGAAGCTTACGGTTCATCGCTGAGACTTGCGACACCAGCCCGAGGAGGCCGATGTCTCCGCCGTCCGCCGTTCTGTATGTTGCGTCCTTCAAGGGCAACGTCGGTGAAGGAACTGAGGTGCCATTCATTTCGGGTATCGATTGTGCGAGGTCATCGATGGTTGACTCCAGATTTCCAATATGAGCTTGCTCCGCTCCGGCACTCTGTACAAACCCGATCAGATCACTGACGGTTTGGGAGACGGTGTCCAGGAGTTCTAATCGACTTTGAGCGTCCACCAAAGCGGTTTGCAATTTCTTGCGATCGGAATTGTTGGCTCTGCCAATTCTTTCGTTGAAGGTTTTAATCTCCTGACTTGCTTGCTGTCTTACCTCATCACTTCGATTCTTTAGCTCGATAAAGTGCGCGAGGTCGGAAGCAGGAGGAGTTGCCGGTGCAGGCCGCGCGGCCGCGTTGTTCAGAGAAGGTGCGGCAGTATCCAGGCCCGCATCGGCCTTGGCAAAGTCGAACGAGAGCTTGACAATCTGCTGTTCAATAGCTCGATTGTCATCCAGAAACATTAAGTCGGCGGGCTCGGTCGCAACCTGTCTTTCGGAGTACACATGGCGGTACCAGTTCACGGATTGCAGGAGGTATCCGATGACTTGTGCGTTCGACGGAGGCTGATGCGAGCCTGTCAGAGTGTCGGCAGAGACTCCGCCGACCATTGGGGCTGCAAGAATCGCACAACACGCGGCAATGTGCCCACACCGGTTCACCTTTTCTGCGCGGCCTACTTCAGCGCGTCCGCGGTTTTGGTCGCTGCTTTCTTCATACCCTTACCAGCGTCTTCTGCGCCCTTCCCGATCTCGTTGCCTGTCTTCTTCCCAGCCCGCTTGCTTGCGCGGGCTGTCTTTTTCGAAGCTTTCTCGGTGCCTTTCAAAGTATCTGTGGCTACTTTGTCAGTGGCGTGGGCTGCATCCTTTGCAGCCGATTTTGTTCCGCGAGCGGCATCCTTGGAAGTGGTTTCTGTAGCCTTGCCTGCCTCCTTCACACCCTTTGCAACGTCGGTAGCAACGTCTTGTGCCAATCCATTTGCGGCCAACCCCAGCGTCAAAATCAAAACCAGTGCTCTGAGCTTCATACCTTCCTTTCTCCTTGCAGATTTCAATTGCAATCCATGTGCCACAGTGCATTGGTTGAACACATGGATAGAACTTCAGCGGGGACCGCAGGAGTTATTTCGTGGGGCGCTCACTCGAACGGCCTGCGGCCACGCGTCTGATGCAGACATGAAGCGCAAACGCGTAGCCAAAAAACCGTGCTGTGAAATGAACAGCAAAGCGTGGCCGGCAAGGGCGTCTACTTCAATGGTCAATTGAATTTCCCAAGTGACACGTCCGAAGGTTGACGCTATGGGGTGTCCTCCCTCCCCCATGGGGCAACCGTTAGCGGCAGTTACTCCGATCGAAGTTTGACCAAAGGTCTTGTTTGGCACAATGGAACGCTGACCGAGCGCGATCCACTACCTGAAGTGGTGCAGTGCATCATTGCAACGGCTCTCACTTTATGTTCACCCCGTTTTGAATCTGCCACCGCCGCTTTGGCATGTGTCAAGACTTCGACAGTGGATAGACCCTCTCGCTCCTGAAGCATTCCTTTGTGCCGCTTTAAATCTCAACCGCTTACCAACGGGCCAGTGGCTGACTGATTGGCATGAGTCGTACAGATTCTTCCTCGCAGGTAGTAAAAAAACAACAAGAAGTTCTCGGATCGGATAGCCAGCATCTTCGCGAATGGGCCCCGCCTCGAACGATCTCTCGCCAGCTTAATCACTGTGAGCTAGCCGTTGCTCACATTCCTAAGTTTAGAGCAAGGTGCGAAG
>Ga0075425_100009294_pt1 | contig 10462 bp, 7 predicted proteins | sample SoiMethybrSBSTD4_FD_75300 | JGI IMG/M metagenome (GOLD analysis project Ga0075425, IMG submission 75300) | Bulk soil microbial communities from a Populus tree surrounding site in Tennessee, USA - Soil MetaG P. TD hybrid SBSTD4 | ecosystem: Environmental > Terrestrial > Soil > Tree plantation...
GGGTGGGGCCCCACGCGCAGTAAGTAAAGCCGACAGGGCAAAGGCAAAGCGCGGATCCCGGACGACCCATCCCGGAGAGATAAACATGACCATGACCCGACGTGACTTCGTGAAAAAGGCTGGCATCGCATCTGCGGCGCTGCCGGCCATCGCTCACGCACAGGCGCCTCAGCCGCCCGTCGCCTCGAAGGAACCGCTGAACCCGATCCCGGTTCGCGTCGGGATGACGGACTGGAACCTGGGACAGCGCGGTGACATTGCGAAGATCGCACTCGCCCGCGAAATCGGGCTCGACGGCATTCAGGTGAGCGTGCAGTATCCGACCGACGGCAAACCGACGCTTCGCGATCCGAAGACGCAGGTCGAATTCAAGCGCGCCGCGCTCGACAACGGCATCCAGATCTGCTCGCTGGCGATCGGCAACCCGGGTAAACAACGGTTGCCGATGCACACGAACCCGGCGTTCGCGATCCTGCTGGCGGAAGCGGTGGAGATTGCCTACAACATCGGTACGAACAACATCCTGTTGCCAATCCTCGGCGAGAGCCACATCGACATGGCGAACCAGGCGCAGGTGGACGGCTTTGTCACGATGATGAAGGAAGTCGCGCGCTACGCCGAGAAATACGATGTCGTGGTCGGCCTGGAAGATTGGATCTCGGCCGCCGACAACATCAAAATCGTCGATGCGATTGGATCGGACCACGTGGCGGTCTACTACGACGCGCACAATATTGTGTCCCGCGTGCCGGACATCTACGTCGAACCGAAGATGCTCGGCAAGCGCATCAATCAGATTCACGTGAAGAACGCCAACGCAACGAATAACAGTCAGCAACTTCTTGAAACACCGGGCGGCAAGATGGACTGGGCGCGGATGGCCAAGGAGTTCTACGACATCGGATACCGCGGCTGGTACGTCCTCGAAACCGGGTCGCCGACCAAAGATCTCGTCGCGGACACCCGGGCTAACATCGCGTATGTGAAAAAGACGTTCAAGATGCCACCGGCGACGTCCTGACCCCTTGTTGTCGATCTCGATCGCCCTTGGATAACTCGGATCCGGTGAGTTGACCGCGGCATGCGCGGCGACCACCGGATTCGTGTCTGTGAGGCGCCTGCGGCCCGAGCGAGGGGCCGGAGGGCAGCGCCGCGCAGCGGTGCCCCCGAGCGAGAGCGAGCGGGGGTGGGGCCCCGCGAGCAAAAAAAAGGAAAGACATCATGCGTGTACGTCAATTCACCCGCTTCGTATTCATCGCGGCAATCACGGCAGCCGGCGCTTCCGGCTTGACTCTGGGCGCGGAACGCCAGGCCAAACCGCCTTCCGCGGCGAACGCAGCCGTGCCACGCCTCGAGCATCAGACCTTCATGCTCAAGAACGGCCTCAAGGTGATCCTCTCGGAAGACAAGCGGTTGCCGATGGTGGCCGTGAATCTCTGGTACCACGTCGGCCCGGCAAACGAGATCCCCGGACGCACCGGCTTCGCGCATCTGTTCGAGCACATGATGTTCCAGGGATCGAAACACGTCGCGGCTGACACGCACTTCAAGTTGCTCGAGGCCGCCGGCGCGTCCGACATCAACGGGACGACCGACTTCGATCGGACGAACTACTTCGAAACGGTCCCCTCCAACGAGCTCGAACTCGCGCTGTGGATCGAATCGGATCGCATGGGCTACCTGCTCGATGTGCTCGACGAAAAGGCGCTGGCGAACCAGCGCGATGTGGTTCGCAACGAGCGGCGGCAGAGTCTCGAAAATCAGCCATATGGAGTCGCAGAGGAGGCGCTGTATCAGGCTCTGTACCCGGCGGGGCACCCGTATCACGGTGTCGTGATCGGATCGCACGCCGACCTCGCCGCGTCGGAACTGAACGACGTGCAGCAGTTTTTCAAGGAGTACTACACGCCCAACAACGCCAGCCTTGCGATTGTCGGCGACTTCGACCCGGCGGCCGCGCGGCGGCTGGTCGAAAAGTATTTCGGCACATTGAAGCGGGGTCCTGACGTGCCGAAAATCACGGCGCAGACAGCGCCAATCCCCAGCGAGAAGCGGCTCACGGTTACCGACACGGTGCAGTTGCCGCGCGTCTACCTGGCGTGGCTCACGCCGCCGATTTTCAAGCCCGGAGATGCCGACGCGGATCTTGCAGCCGACATCCTGGGCGGCGGCAAGTCCAGCCGCCTGTACAAGACGCTCGTCTACGACAAACAGATTGCACAGAGCGTCCAGGTTACGCAGGAGTCGCTGATTCTCGGATCGAAGTTCACCATCCAGGCGACCGCGAGGCCCGGCCACACGGCACAGGAACTCGAGGATGTGATCAACGCCGAGGTGATGCGGCTGATGCAGGAGCCACCGGCAAGCGCCGAGTTCGAACGGGCACAGAACACGCTCGAATCACGAATCATCCTTGGCTTGGAAACACTCGGAGGATTCGGTGGTAAAGCCGATCGGCTGAACAGCTACGAACATTACCTGCATACACCCGACTACCTCGCGCAGGATCTCCAGCGCTACCGCGATGCGACACCGCAGTCGGTCAAGACATTTGCCGAAACATACCTCGGCCGAAACAAGCGGGTCGTGGTGCACGCGATTCCCGGAGACAAGAAGCTGCCTGCCGATCCGGCCGCGTCAAAGAGCGATAAGCCCGCAGGAACTGCTCAGAGCGTCAATGCGGATGAAGCCTGGAGGACGGCGAAGCCGAAATCCGGTCCTCTCAAGGCCGCCCAATTTGCGACGCCGCAGCAGTTCACTTTGCCGAACGGACTGACCGTGATCTTCAGCGAGCGGCGGGAACTACCAGTCGTATCCGCGACCCTGGTATTTGGCAGCGGCAGCGGAACGAATCCGCCCGACCAGCCGGGACTCGCCAACTTCTCCGTCGCCATGCTCGACGAGGGAACAACGACGAAGAGTGCCCTGCAGATCGCCGACGAGGCAGCTCGCCTGGGCGCGACGCTGACCACGTCGTCGTCAATGGACTCCTCCCAGGTCGCCGTGACGTCGCTGTCGCGCCAGTTTCCGAGCGCGCTCGCGCTCGTGTCGGATGTTGTTCTGCATCCGACGTTCCCGCAGGAAGAAGTTGAACGGCAGCGCGCCAGCCGCCTCGCAAATCTCGTGTCACTCAAGAGCAACCCTGGTCAGGTTGCACAACGAGTCATGGCCGCGGCGGTCTTCGGGCCGAATCATCCCTACGGATACATCGAGACCGGCACTGAAGCGTCCAACAAGGCCCTGACGCGAGACGCCATGGTTGGCTTCTGGAAACAACACATCGTCCCCGGCAATGCTGCGCTCGTCGTCGTCGGTGCCGTCTCGCGTCCTGAGCTCGAGAAGCTTGTCGCGCAAGCGTTTTCGGAATGGACCGGGAAGGCTCCAGGCCGGCCGACGATGCCGCCGCCGCGACAGACCGATGCGAAGCTGATTATCGTGGACACTCCCGGTGCCGCTCAGACGCAGCTGCGCATCGCGGGCGTCGGAGCCCGACGCGCAACGCCCGACTTCGAGGCAACCGAAGTGATGAACATGGTGCTCGGAGGCTTGTTCACGAGCCGAATCAACCTCAACCTCCGCGAGGACAAAGGCTATACGTACGGCGCGTTTTCTGCGTTCGCGTTCCGTAAGGAACCGGGCCCGTTTTATGCCGGCAGCGGCGTCCGGACCGATGCCACGGCACCGTCAGTGAGCGAGATCCTCACGGAGATCCGGAAGATGCGCGACGTGCAGGTCACCGTCGACGAGCTGGCTCTCGGTCGCGACAGCCTGGTCCGGTCGCTGCCGGGCCGGTTCGAAACGTCCGCACAAGCTGCGGGAAGCTTATCGACCCTGTATGTCTACCAACTGGGCCTCGACTACTACGCCCAGTACGTCGAGCGCTTGCTTGGCGTGGACGCGGCATCCGTCCAGGCATCGGCACGGAAATATCTTCTCCCGGAACAGTTGCTCGTCGTCGCCGTCGGTGATCGACAGAAGATTGAGTCGGATCTGAAGAACCTGAAGCTCGGCGCGATCGAGTATCGGGATACCGACGGCACGATCGTGCCGTCGGAAGGGAAAAGGTAAAAGGCAAAAGGGAAAAGGGAAGGGTGGAAAGGCGCATTGGTCCGTATGTCATCGAACGCAAGCTCGGCGAAGGCGGCATGGGCATTGTGTTCGCGGCGCGCGACGAGCGGCTGCAGCGGACCGTCGCACTCAAGACTTTGCCGGCGGTCACCAACGATCCCGCCGCGCACCAGCGGTTCTGGCGCGAAGCAAGGGCCGCAGCGAGCGTCAACCATCCGAACGTCTGCCAGATTTACGAGATCGGCGAACATGAGGGCTCGCCCTTCATCGTCATGGAGCTGCTCGAGGGGCAAGTGCTCTCGGAGCGTCTGGCGCGTGGTGCGCTGACCAGCTCGGAAGCAATACCCATCGGCCTCGGCATCCTCGCGGCACTGTCGGCACTCCACGGGCGGGCGATCGTCCATCGAGATCTGAAACCGTCGAATGTGTTTCTGACGATACACGGAGTCAAACTGCTCGATTTCGGTCTCGCGCGTCCGGAACTCGATATCTCGACGGATCAAACGATTGAACTGACGCGTCCCGGAGTCGTACTGGGAACGCCACGCTACATGGCTCCCGAACAGACCACCGGCGATTCAGTCGACGGCCGGAGCGATTTGTTCGCGGTCGGCGCGATCCTGTTCGAAATGCTCGCGGGACGGCCGGCGTTCGCTGGCAGAAGCTTCGCCGAGATCATTCATGCCACCCGGTACGAGCAACCACCAGCGCTGACGGGATCGCCTGCAGTGACAGCACTCGATCGCGTGATTCGACGTGCGTTGTCGAAGCGCCCGGCAGATCGTCCCGCATCAGCGGAGGCGATGGCCGAGCAACTCCGTGCGGTGGAGTCTGTCGGCGACGATCGAACGCCGGTACTGGCCCGCGCGCTCACGCGCCTCGTCGTGCTGCCATTTCGCGTGTTGCGTCCCGATCCGGAAACGGACTTCCTCGCCTTCAGTCTGCCGGATGCCATCTCGACGTCCCTTTCCGGGCACGGCTCGATCATCCTGCGGTCGAGCGCGGTCGCGGCTCGGTTTGCCGGAGAAGCGCCAGATCTCAAAGCCCTCGCCGCCGAAGCCGACGTCGACGTCGTCGTCATGGGAAGCCTCCTGCGGGCGGGCGATCAGCTGCGTGCGGCGGCTCAACTCGTCGAGGCTCCAGGCGGTACGCTGTTGACATCACATACCGTCCAGTCATCGCTGGGCGATCTGTTTCGTTTGCAGGACGATATCGCGCACCGAGTGGCCGATGCCATCGTGTCGCCGTTGACGGGCGGGCCAGTGTCACCTGCTTCCGGCATCACGCCCGATGCCCGGGCCTACGAGCTCTACCTCCGTGCCAATGAACTCGCGCGAACGTACAACGGCCTGATCAAGGCACGCGATCTCTACCAGTCATCTTTGGAGCTCGATTCGCGCTTTGCCCCGGCGTGGGCATATCTGGGACGCTGTCATCGCGTGATCGGTAAATACATCGATGCGTCGGACGAGAGCGAGGCACGTGCCGAAGAGGCACTCCGCCGCGCGCTTGCCCTGAGCCCCCGCCTCACGATCGCGCACAAGTTCTTTGCCAATCTCGAAGCCGACATGGGGCGTGCCCAGGACGCACTCGTACGGCTGCTGGGTGAAGCCGAACGCCACGGCAACGATCCGGAACTGTTCGCCGGTCTCGTCCACGCCTGCAGGTATTGCGGGCTGTTCGAGCAGTCCATTGCTGCGCATACCGAAGCGCGACGGCTCGATCCCAATGTGCCGACGAGCATCGAGCAGACACTGCTCATGACAGGGAACATCGATCGGCTTCTCGCGATCGAGCCCCCTCGGTTAGTCGCGGGAGCCGACGACGGCATCCGTGTCATTGGACTTGGTCTTGCGGGCCGTCGCGATGAGGCACGCGCGAAGCTTGTTCAGATGCGCCAGTTGTCGCGAATTCCTGCCTTCGAGTCATGGATTGATTACCTGACCGCCTGGCTGGATCGCCGCCGCACCGAGATGGATGGTCGAATGTCGGTTTTCAGGCATCTGAAGATTCAGGAAGATCCCGAAGCCATCTTTCAGGAGGGATGGCTGCTGTGCGATCTCGATGACGACAAGACGGGGCTGGATTTCCTGCGCCGCGCGATCGAGAAACGGTACTGGGTGGTCGACACCCTGATGAACAGCCGGCAGTTCGATCGTCTACGGAATGATCGCGAGTTCCAGGCGCTCGTCGCCCGGGCCAGGGAGGGACGCGAGCGGGCGCTCATCGCCTATCGCGACGCCGGCGGCGAACGGTTGCTGGGCGTGTGAACGTGAAATCGCTGGCACGGGCGCAAGACAAGGCGGAACTGATCACGCGCCTTGGCAAAGTCGCACCGCAGAGCGAGCGGCGATGGGGACGAATGAACGTGCATCAGATGGTGTGTCACCTTGCCGACGCGTGCCGGATGGCCCTCGGACAGAAAGATGTCAGGGACGATTCCAGCGCCCTGAAACGAACGATCGTCAAATGGCTTGCTCTTTACGCACCCTTGCAATGGCGCGCCGGAATTGTGACCAGCCCGGAGATCGATCAGCTGATTTCCGGCACATGCCCTGCTGATTTCGCCACCGACGTCGCGGAGGTGCGCGTGCTGTTGGACGCGATCGCGAAGAACGGCTTGCGCGGCACGTGGCCCAATCATCCGGTTTTCGGCAAGATGTCGTCGACCCAATGGCTCCGATGGGCGTACCTGCACACTGACCACCATCTCCGGCAATTTGGAGTCTAACTAATGATCGGTGTTCAATGCCCAGCGGGCCCGGATCCCGGACAACGGATCCCGGATCCCGGCATCGTCAGTTCACACTGAAACCTTACTGTCCACCGGACTTCTTCGCCCACGGATTCTTCCCTGTCTCCTTGATGTAGCGCTCGCGACCAATGTTGTCGAGGAACGTCAGTGCGGCGGCGGCAACTTCCAACGCCCGCTCTCGCGGAACAACGACCACACCGTCACCGTCGGCAACGACCACATCACCGGGCCGAACGAGAACGCCGCCGATCGTCACCGGCCGGTTCACCGATTCGAGCTCGTTTCTTCCCGGACGAATGCCGCGAGCCAGCCGGCGGAAATATGTGGGCACTTTCTCGTAAATGATCTCGTCGGTATCGGCGAGACCACCGCTGGTGACCAGGCCTACCATGCCAAGCTTCTTCCAGCTCATGATGTTCGATGATCCGATGCTGCGCGATTCGCCGTCTTCCATGGCATCGATCACGAGGATCGAGCCCGGCGTAAGCACTTTCATGAACGCTTCAGACGTGATCGTGCTGTACCACTGGTTGATTGTCTTCTGCTCCATCCTCGGCTCGCGTCTATTGGTCGGAACGTAGCGGGCGGTGACGGCAATCCCAGCGACACGATGGGTGAAATTCTCGGTGTCTTTCCAGAGCGCGTGAATTTCAGGATTTACGAGGCCGATGTTCTGGAGGCCCACGACGTCCATGCCGTCGGACACGTCGGCGACGCGCAGGTATTTGTATTCGCCGAGCACACGCGTGTTGTCCTCGGCTGTGTACTCCTTGTAGGGAATGAAGAGTTGCACTTTGTCTGGAATCGACTTCTCCGCCGGCTGCTGGGCGGCGACTGGGGCGTACACCACCGCCGTTGCCGCCAACGACAACAGCCAATGACGAGTTCGAAAGGACATCAGACTCCTCCTGACGTTCGAGACCGCCGCATTGTACGCTTCGGCGCGTCATTCAACCGGAGCCCCCGTAACGTGCGACAATCGAACGTGGACCGCTTACCGCGTATCAAAGGAGTGCTCAACACTGGGTCGCCCGTCTGAACCGCGTACGTAAGTTCGGCCTTTTGCCCAAATCAACGGGCTGGGCGGGTCTGGCTCGGCAAAAACTTAACTTGACTTTTACTTGATCGACACAGCTGGTTGATAACTGTGCAATACTGAGCGCGGGACTACCCCATATGAGTTCCAGGCGGGCGGATGCACCTCGTATCGAGAATGACAGGAGCGGCAGGATGCGTGCTCGTGTTTTGATCGTCGACGACGACGAGGTTTATCTGGACGGCATGAAGGAGCTGCTCGAGGAAGCCGGCTACGAAGTCTTTCTCGCGACCAGCTTCGAGGACGGCCGGCAGAAGCTGCGCGACCGTGCTCCCGATCTGCTCATCATCGACGTGCGGCTTGGGGCCTTCAACGGGCTACAACTCATCTCGACGGGCCAGCTTCACATCCCCGCGATCGTCGTCACGGGCTTCGACGACACGGTGCTGCGGGCCGACGCCGGTGGATTTGGCGCGAGTTACCTTGTCAAACCTATCAAGCCGTCCGCACTGCTGGCGTTGATCCAACAGAAGCTCTCTGTGAATGGCGATCCGGACCATTCATCGAATGGAAACGATCCATCGGAGGAACACGCCGAGCTGTCGGGCGCTCAGTCGCGCGATCCCGATTGAAGAACCCCAACGATCAATGTCCAATGTTCAATGTTCAATGTTCAATGTTCAATGTCGAACCTCATTGAGCATTGAGCATTAAACATTGATCATTGATCATTGAACCTCCCCTACTTCAGGAACCCACTCTTCACGGCTACCGTTGAACTCAGTTCGTCGTTCAGCGGATCGTCGAGGGCCAGCAGCGATCGGAGTTGAGGCGATAACGACGCCTGGACCTCCGGGCGCAGCAGTTGCTTCTGATATTGCTGCTGCGGCTTGTCGCGGCGGCAATAGAACGCATGCATCGCCAGGCGCGGTGAGCTCGTTCGATTCGCCGTTCCGCCATGCCACATGTGCGCGTTCATCACCGCCACGGTGCCTGCCGGCGCAATCAGCAGGATCTCTTGCGGGTGCGACTCGTACGGATCGCTCATCACATCCTGCGGCCGCGTTCCCCACGTGTGCGACCCCGGAATCATGCGGGTTGGCCCGTTCTCGCGGGTGAAGTCGTCGAGCAACCACACGGTGTTGCAAACCCAGTAGCCCTTCTCGTCGGGTATCGCGCCCATGTCGACGTGAAGCGGCTGACCGGCGCCGGTCGCCGGATCCGCAGACCGTGCATTGAGACTGCTCAACTTACAGTCCTCGCCGACGACGTATTTCACCAGGTCCAGGACTTGTGGAAGGACGATCGCGCGCCGGAAGACTTCGCCCTTGTCGACCAGGTTCGCGAGGCGATGCGCGTGCTCCTCCTTTCTGAACTCATGGCCGGCCCGATCGCCTTCTTCGTCGAACAACTCGAGGATGCGACCGCGCAGTTCTCGAAGAAGGGCGGTATCGATCGCGGATTCGAGGATGACGTATCCCTCGTCATCGAGATGCCGCTGCTGTTGAACAGTCATGCGTTCAAGTATGCACCTCCATCGCCCTCTTCGACTCACGTTAGGCGGGGTCTGAAGACCCCGCCCTACCTGGGGCTCTTCGACTCACGCTAGACGGGGTCTGAAGACCCCGCCCTACAAATGAATTCGTTCGCTCAGAGCAGGCATAATGTGCAGGCACATGAACGGAGCCGTCAGCCGCCGTACTTTTCTCGGAACGCTCGGCGCCGCGACGCTTGGAGCCGGCTGCCGCTCGACCGGTGAGCGAGGCCCAATCATCCTTCGGCTGTCGCACTCGATGTCTGCCGGCCCGACCGCACTCCATGTGTTCGCGGACACGTTTCGCACTCTGGCGGAGAAGGCGACCAACAACGCCGTCGCGATCCGCATCTTCCCGAGCGGCACCCTCGGGCAGGAGCGCGAGGTCGTGCAGCAGGTCCAGGAGGGGCTCGTCGATTTCATGGTCTCCGGCACTGCGATCTGGGGAAGCGTGGCGCCGAAGCTTCAAGTTCTCGATTTTCCATTTCTCTGGCGCGACTGGGATCACGTCCATCGCGTCGTCGACGGCCAGCTTGGGCACGAGGCCGCCGACTATCTCGAAGGGTCGGTTCGGATGCGGCCGCTCGCCTGGGGCGATTCGTTCGGCTTTCGCCAGGTGGTGACTCGATCCCGCGATGTGACGGATCCGAGGCAGCTCGCGGGTCTGAAGATACGGACCATTCAATCATCGATTTATGTGAAGACCATCGAACTGATGGGCGCCAGCCCGACACCGATGGCGTTTGGCGAGGTATATACGTCGCTCCAGACCGGCGTGATCGACGGCTACGAACACGACGCGAGCACTACCGTGCAGCAGCGTTTCTATGAAGTCGCGCATCACATGGCGCAAACCCGGCACATCGCGGGCGTGCTTGGCCTGTTCGCCTCATCCGCCGGCCTGTCGCGCCTCCCCGCCGACGTGCGCGCCGTGGTCGAGCGGGCAGCGCGGGAAGCGTCGACGGCGCAGCGCGCTGTCGGTCCGCGCGAAGATGCGGCGGCTACCGCGCAACTTTCCGGCCTTGGCATGACGATTCGCGACATCGATCGCGGCGCGTTCCGCGAACCA
>Ga0075425_100009296_pt1 | contig 10460 bp, 15 predicted proteins | sample SoiMethybrSBSTD4_FD_75300 | JGI IMG/M metagenome (GOLD analysis project Ga0075425, IMG submission 75300) | Bulk soil microbial communities from a Populus tree surrounding site in Tennessee, USA - Soil MetaG P. TD hybrid SBSTD4 | ecosystem: Environmental > Terrestrial > Soil > Tree plantation...
CCGCCCCGGAAATGAAGCACGCTGGAAACTGGAACGTTGTATTCGTCGCTCAATATTCCGCGCTGCCATACCGGCGCAGTCAACTGGTACTCGGGAGTGCCGACTCGTTTTCCCGCGAGATCTTTCGGTTCGCGAATTCCGCTGTCCACGTTGACGAATATTCCGTTGTGGCGAAACATCCGTGAAGGAAAAACTGGAATGGCGATGAATGGCGGGCTATCAGCAAACAACGACAACGTGTATGACGATAACGACATCTCAGAGACATCAAATTCGCGGTACCGCAGCATCCGGAAAAACGTTTCTTCAACCACCAGCGGCAGGTATGTCAATTCGAGTCCATCGAGGGTTACGCGGCCGTCGGCCAGCGCTCGCGTCCTGTCGTAATCCCAGCAGGACATTGTCAGCTGAAGCTTTTTCATAGTTCGCTCCGGCCGGAATAATACATTATGGTGCCCAATGAACAGTAATAGAGTCGGACCGGGCCGCCTCGAGGCAATTTGGCTGAAGCGCGTGCACGGCGGGCCAATGGATCCGGTCATGACTGCACACGTGATGCGATACGGACTTGTCGGCAGTGCAGACAACAGTCGTTTCCGTCCGGTGACGATCCTCGAGCGCGAAATATGGGATGAGCTTATGGGAAAAACCGGCGGAAACGCCGATCCTTCAAGCCGTCGCGCGAATCTGCTGGTGAGCGGGATCGCGCTCGCAAAAAGCCGAGGCAATATATTGCGCATCGGCGGCGTGCGGTTTGAAATTGCCGGCGAGACGAAACCGTGCGAGCACATGGAGAAGGTTGTCGCCGGATTGCAGGACGCAATGTACGCCGATTGGGCCGGCGGAGCCTTCGCGAAGGTCCTCGATGAAGGAGAAATTTCCGTGGGGGATTCCATTGAGTGGGTGACAATGGCCGGCGATTAAAGGAGGCGGTTATGAAAGGCATGCTGAAGGGGCCGCTGATTATTGCGGCGATTCTGGTTGTCGGCCGGGTCCTGCTGGAACGGGCGGGAGCACCTGGATGGTTGAACAATGTGTTCAGCGTCGTGATCCTTTACGTTTTCATTGCGCCGCTTTACTTCGCGTTCCGCATTGCGAAAAGCGGTGTTGAACGGCCGTACCGCACGTTGTTCAAGAACATTGCGCTTTTCACCACACTCGCGCGATCCATGGTCATACCGATGTACTGGCTGGCATATCACTATCAGTGGCCCGAATTTCGATTTAGCGTAGCAGGGGGTGGGAACGTCGGGCCAGGTGTGTCGCCGCTTATGGGCTACATCGGGATTCCGCTGTTTGCGGCGATCGCATGGATTTTAGTTTCGCTCGTTGTCGGCGGTGGGCTTGGTTCGATCGTGATTAAGAGAAGGCGAAGACGCTTGGCGCAAGCTCATGCCCCTGTTTAAAACAAACGCGGGCTAAAGCCCGCGACTACGTGTCGGCCGGAATGTTGAAGCAAGCACGTAGTCGCGGGCTTTAGCCCGCGTTCATTCCCTGGAAATTTTCACAGTCGCAGCAGCCGTTCTGCATTGCCGCTCAGGATCTTCACTTTGTCTTCGTGGCAAAGCGGAATGTGCGGTATCCAATCCGTTCCCAGCTTATTTGCAACATAGGGGTAATCCACCGAGAAGATAATCCGGTCGACTCCCAATTCCATGACGCTGCACAGCAGCGCCGGATTCGAAAAATTTCCACTCGTCGTGATCCAGAAATGTTTGCAGAAGTAATCGCGGAACGAGAACGGCGTACTCCGGTTGCCGTGGCGCGCGAGAGCCTGGGTGATTCGCCACAGCGAGAACGGCAGCGATTCACCAAGATGCCCCATGATGATCTTCAGTTCGGGATATGCATCGAACACTCCCGACAGCACAAGCCGGATACCCTGAGTTGCGGCTTCGACCGTGAATCCCCAGCCCGCGGTGAGAAGCGCCGGGAAGTCCTTGATGTAATCCTTGTAGTAGATCTCGGCAACGGTGTGGTGCGGCGTTGCGGGGTGGATGTAAATCGGAACATCGAGTTCCTGTGCCCGCTCGAAGATGGGCCAGAAGCGTTTGTCATCAAGAAATAATCCATTCGTCAGGCCATGCACCATGGCGCCTTTGAAGCCGAGCTTCGTCACGCACCGTTCGAGTTCGTCCGCAGCGGCCTTCGGATCCGGCGTCGGCAGACAGCCGAAAGCCGCGAACCGATCGGGGTACGCCCGCACGATCTCTCGCAGACGATCGTTCGCGCCCCGCGCCAGCCGCGTGACAACGTCGGGTTCTCCGCGTTGCGTGGCAGGCGCCCCATGCGAGAGGACCTGAACGTCAATGCCCGCCTCATCCATTTCCTTGATTCGCAGGGCACCGTAATCGAAGAGCCGCTCAACAATGCTCGGTGCGCCGCGCATTGCGTCCGTTGCATCGAACGTAGCGGCGACTTCCTTATCCCAGTAGTGTTCTTCAATTGCAATGACTCTCATAGTGATTAACGCGAATACTTCTTTACGCCTCGTGGTCCCACTTCGGCACCGAAAACATTTCCCTGCGGGTCAACGGCAACGCCTTCAGCCGCACTTGTGCCGGTTGCGTTTTCATTCGGATCGGGAATAAACGCGGTCACTTTGCCGTCTTTCACATTTCCGATTCGAATGCCGCGCTTCCAGTCTTTGTGATTGGGAGCAACCGAACCGGACTCGGAATCCGCGACATATAGCACATCGTTGCGAATTGCGACACCGCTCGGCCGGCTGAACTGAGGCCACTGATCGATGAACTTCCCATCCTGATCCAGGATCTGGATCCGATTGTTGCCGCGGTCCGCCACAAACAGCCGTCCCTGTGAATCCATCGCGAGGCCGTGCGGCGTATCGAACTCGCCGGGTCCCGATCCTTTTCTGCCGATGGTCTTGATGAGCTTTCCGTCTTTCGAGAATTTCAGGATGCGTGAATTCGTTCCGCCGTGACCTTCCGAGACAAAAAATTCACCACTGGGTGCGACCAGGACGTCGTTCGGCTGATAAAAGTAGTCGGGCTCGGCCGCGCCTCCGGGTTTTCCCAGAGTCATCAGAAGTTTTCCGTCGGGACTGAATTTGTAAACCTGATTGCCCTTTGTTGCTCCCTGCGGGCCCGAGCGCGGTGGCGCGCCACGCTCCGCCTGAGCGCCATTGTCCTGGCCATCGGTGACCCAGAGATTGCCGTCACGGTCTACGGTAATGCCGTGAGGAAAAATCAACATGCCCTGTCCGAAACTCTTCACGAGTTTTCCAGAGGCATCGAACTTGAGAATCGAAGGCAGGTCCGACATTTTGCCGGTCGTGCGATCGAGGCAGCTGTTCTGGCCGCATCGTTCGCCGACCCACAGTGAACGTCCGTCACTATCGACCTCGACAGCACTCGTCGATCCCCATGTGCGCCCATCCGGCATCTTGAAAAAATTTTCAATCGTTCGATATGGATTGGGTGCTGTGTTGACCTGTAGCAGCAACGCGATCGTCGCAAGAATTGCATTAAACATGCTGACCTCCAAGCGTAGTATTCTACGAGGAACCGATGATTGTACGTAAACAGGCGAATGACGAACTTGTTCTTATCGGTCAAACCGATCACTCGCGCCTGGCCGGTCAGCTCGCCGCGCACTGGGGCAACGCGCAATTCGCAACTCCCGACCCGTACGATTCGATGGTCCGCGCCGCCACATTCCACGATTACGGTTGGCTGAGATACGAGACGAATCCGTTAATTAATCCGGAGAGCGGTGAGCCGTACTCGTTTCTTCAAGTACCCCTTGGAAGCTCGCAGCTCGCGTCGTACCAGTGGAGTCTCGATTGGATGACGTCAATCGACCCTTACGCCGGTTTGATCATCAACATGCACCGTACCGGCTTGTGGCAACGCCGGTACGACACAATCACTCATCCCACAGCCTACACGCCCACGGAAATCACTGCTGAAGTCCGCGAACTCATCGACCGCAACGAACGATGGCAGGAACAGGCAAAGGCAGCGTGGGATCCACGCCAGGTGGATGTGAACTATCGTCTGATGCAGGTCTGGGATTTCCTCGCCTTATATTTCTGTTGTGACCAGCCCTATGAGGAATACATCGAGCCTGTACCGACTGGTTACGAAGAAAAAGCGGGCGTAAGAATGATGCTCAAGCCGGCGGGTGAGAAAAAGGTCGCGTTCGATCCATATCCTTTCGACATGCGTCCCTGCACGGTGCAGCTGGTGACCAGGCGCTTGCCAAGGACCTCTTACGAAAATGTCACAGAATTTCAACGAGCCTATTTCAGCGCAGAAATAGAATTGTGTAGGTTTGAATTGGGCGGACTGTTTTCCTGAGGTCCTACATTTTTTTGAGTATTTTCTTCGGGGCAAGCGCCGCCTCGAAGTGTTAGCATTTTAAAGTTTCCTGCAGCTTTCTGTCGGCTCTTCTCTGAAAAAGCGCGTGCATGAGTGTGGGCAAGGGATGGACCCCGACTTGTAGCTCCAGTCCAAGGTTGATGACGAAACGGTTCGTGGAACGGACTGTGGCAAAAAGGTAATCGTTGGAGGTTTATCGGCATGCGTGTCTATGTCGTCGACTCACATCCCGTTTTTCGCGAAGGGCTCAAGACTGTCTTGAGCAACTCACACGATATAACCGTCGTTGGAGAAGCGGATAACTGCCTTGATTTGCTTCAGAAACTCAGTGGTGAGTGCGATCTGATTACGCTTGATGGCGAGCTCGATTCGCTCGCACTGCTTCAGTCGCTCGAAAAGACGCGTCCAAAGGGACGTCCACCTTTCACCTTGATCCTAACCAGGCACACGGAAGAGCAGCACGCCATTCAAATGCTCGCAGCCGGCGCTGACGGCTACGTGGACAAAACCAAGCCACCCCATCTTATTGTCGATGCGATTCGCAAGGTCTCACGTGGTGGCAAATACGTGAGCAGGGAACTCGCAGAGATGGTTCTGTTTAACCTGAACCGCATGAACCGGCCGGTTCGGCTCTCAAACCGGGAATATCAGGTGCTCTATCTGTTTGCTTCGGGTCTGGGTATGAAGGAAATCGCGGGACAGCTGTCACTGAGCGTGAAAACGATCAGTACTTATCGTTGCCGGTTACTCGAGAAACTGAATCTGTCCAGCAATGCGCAGTTGATGCGATACGCGATAAAGGAAGGAGTGCTGACCGAGTAGCGGGATTGTGCGCCCTGTGAAATAAAAGAACCAGTCATCGCCAAATAGAAAAAGAAAGAGGGCCGCAGCCGCCCTCTTTCAATTGATTTATTTTTTCCCGGCCTGCTTAGCGGCATGCTCCGCTGCTTTGACCTCAGATTGAGCCGCGCCGGCGGGCAGATCCGGTCTCAGCTGTTGGATCGCCTTGCCAAGAGACACTGCGTTGTTTCCAGTCATTTTTGCTTTCAGCGCGCCGATCGGTATTCCAAGATTCTCCGAGACGTGCTGCGCCGCAACATACTGTCCATTTGTCCAAACGAACTCGAACTTCCTTGCACCCGCTGCGAAATCGTCCATCTTGGAGCTGTTGCGTCATCTTGTGCGTAAAGCGGACACACCACGACAAAACACAGGAACATATCGGTGACCAAGGCGAGACCGTGAAACCACGATCGTCCGCAGGACTGCATAGGCGCTGATCTTACTGGCGGATAGCACGACGGTCGATGTGACAGATGTGCCGCGGCACTTTGGCTGTCAGGTCCGTCACTTACGCGTGAGAAGCAGGGCTACTTTTGGGGGGAAGCACACTCGGTGACGTCTTCGGTCATTTTGCCGAGTTCGGAGTTCAGGCCGCGCCCAAATCCGAACTGGCCATCGCGAACAGACCGAATGAATGTGCTGGTTTCGTCAAGCGGCAAGGAGGAGACGTTGCGGCAGAAATTGTCCCAGACGCCGTTCTGCCGCAGATATTGCTCAACGTTGGAAAGATAGAACGCCGAAACAGTCGCGTCCTTCTCCTTCAGGTACGTTGCTACCGCTCTGATGGCTTTCTGCCCGGCGAAATCTCCGACAACAGGCACGAGAAGATTCTTTGATTCGAGTTCCTTGAGGAATCCGAAGTTGTCTTCGGATGCAAGATAGCTGCGCCCCTGGCCCTGTCCATCATCTGTTGTCATGAGATCTGCATACGTCGTGCGGCCGAATCCGCTGAATCCACCGATTCCGGTATTGAGGCTCGAGTTGTAATTGATTCGCGGCCCGAACTGATAGAAGTGCCGATAGACGTAGTCGATGCCTTCAAGGTCCGCACCGGAAATCGGCCAATGATGCTTCGTCATCAGCACGTCCTTGATCTCCCTGAAATTTTCCTCGTAATAGGACTCGCTGGATTCCGCATTTCGGTAAGCCGCAAAGATTCGTTGCGCGCTTGAACTCGGACCGAGGCCGTCAGGCCGGGGCCTGGAAAAAAGACGCGACACAAACTCGGCGCGATCAGCGGAGAGCTCGAACAAGGCTTTGTACATCAGTTGGAGATCCAGGTTGCCCCGGCGGATATCGAAGATGAAAACCATTTTGGGCTTGAGGGCCGCGATATACGTGAAGTTTTGTTCCGGGCCGACTCCCAGGTACACGCGTCCTTGCCTTGCGGTCTTCGTCAGATCGGGTATCACATACTGAAACCAGAGTTCGTTCGACAGGATGTTGTCGGAGCGGAAGAAACCGTTTGGTTCGGAAAAATCAGAAATCAGCCGCCAGAACTCCTGATCGGTGATTCGTGGCGAAAGCGACTCTGCAGCGGGCCGTACAGTGAAGCTCGATGCGAGGAGAAGGAATAAAAAAATTCCAACCAAGCCGGCAACAGGGAATAGAAGGCGCTTAGGCATCGCTTTGGTGAGCGAATGTTATCACGCCTGATCTTTTCGCAAAATGGTTACCAGGCCGACAACGGGTTTTCCGTATTCGTAGCGAAGTAGACCTTCTGTGAGTGTTGCCACATCAAGACCGGCTTTTCTGGCAACATCGCGAATGTGAGTTTCGGAATGCGTATATCGTCCGGAATCGGTCAATTGAAAAGGAATCGTTTCACCGCGCTCGACGGTAAAAGCAAGCCAGCCTCCCGGAAGCAGGAATCTTGCCGCTGGAACCACGACCTGTTGCAGATCGCCGAAATAAATGAGAGTGTCGCACGCCGCAATCAAATCGAAAGACCGTGTGCCGGGGCGTGACAACCACTCGGTGATCTCTGCCACTTCAACGCCGTCGTACAAACCCGTGGACTCGGCCCGAGCTGCCATTTCGGGAGAAAGGTCGATTCCAAAAAGGTACTTTGCGCGTTTACGCAGAAGCGAAGCGGCAAGGCCCGTACCGCAACCCAGTTCAAGCACCTGAAGATTTCCGCTCGTGCCGAGTTCTGAATTCAGTCCCTCCGATAGGCGTTCCGGCGCCTGATATTCAAGATCACCGCACATGTTGTCTTCGTAGAAATCGGCGAAGCGAGCATACAGTTGTTGGATGCAGCGATCGGGAGCTCTCGGCGGAGGCGGCTCGTTGCGCAACGACACGAGGATCTGTTCGGTCTCGGCATCATCCGGCCGGAACTGCGCGTATTTCTCATAGGCCTCACGCGCGTCTTCGCGCCGGCCGAGGATATGCGCAAGCTCTCCAAGGTAATGCCAGTGTGCGGGATCATTAGGGAGCAGGAAAGTGGCATAGTGCTGGCACACAAAAGCGGCGAGGACCATACCGTTGCTTCGCAATTCCTTCGCTGCCGCGGCAAATTCTTCAGGAGCCATCGAAGCAGGTATCGCATCGCCGGGCGCGATGGGTTTCAAGAGACCTTCGGAGATGGCAGTTTGGATCCACTGCATGAGGTGTGAAGGATCCGGATTACCAACGAGCGGCGAAACCTGACGGCAGATCTCTGAGGCCGGGAGTGTCCCGTTGGAAAGTTCGACGATCACGCTGGCGGCAGTGTTTAATCGATGCAGTTGGGAGTTTTCAGTGTTAAACGCGAGATAGCCATCATCAGCTGGGGCAAGAGCCACTCGGGGATTCCGCAGAATCCGATCATCTGCGTTCATACAAAAAAGGATGCCGGGGGATGAGGAGTGCCCCCGGCAAAAAAAGTTTCATGAGAAGGACGTATTAAAAGACTGGCAGCGTGGCTATTGGGTTTCTTCGCCTTTGCCTTTGCCTTTGCCTTTGCCCTTACCTTTGCCTTTTCCCTTGCCTTTGCCATCGCCATCTGGCGGGGCTTCCTGCGCAAGAAGACTGGACGCAGGAAGTGCCAGTAGCGCCAGTGCGCCACCGCCGACGAGACGCTTTAAGAACGTGCGCCGTTCGGGTTGTACCTGATCCAGGATGGAATCGATTTTGTCTTTATTCTCGGACATTAACTTCTCCTTTCCTTGAATAGGAATGGCGCGATTAAACCAAGAACAAATAGGACGGTCTAGAAATTTACGATTAAGAAAAATTAATGTTTCGAACTATTGACTACTGCATCAATGTTTGGAGCGCTTTGAGCACCGCTGCCAGCCTGGCCAGGTCGTGAATTTTTTCGGCCGGTACGCCGCCGTCACGCAGGGCCTTCTCATGAGACCGGACGCATGACTCGCAGCCGTTCACCACCGAAACTGCGAATGCCAGCATTTCAAAGCGCTCTTTCCCAAGAACCGGTTTGGCCAAAACGGTCATTCGCAACCCTGCCACACGGTACTCTTCGGGGCTGCCGACGAAATGCCGGAACCTGTAGTAGGTATTCAGCATTCCCATGAGAGCGGCGCTTTGCGCCGCTTCCTGGATTTGATCCTCGGTCACCTCAGCCCCTGCAAGCTGCTCGCGGGCGTACGTCGACATTTCCGCGAAACCGAGCGAGGTAGAAACAGCCAGTGTCGCCAGCAATGCTTCTTCGGCGGAGAGCGCTCCATCCTGAAGCAACCGAGTCAGGTTCAGCTTCAGATCACGCGGAATGACACCCGTATAGGGTTCGAGGAGCGCATCAATAGGCTCGATCGGTATGGCATTCATGTGTGCTCCTCCTTATGCAGTTAGCGTTTCCTGGCCCTGCTCCCAGTTGCACGGGCAGAGTTCATCGGTCTGGAGGGCATCGAGAGTGCGAACGACCTCCTTAACGTTTCTGCCGACCTTGAGATCGTTCACACTGACCCAACGAATGACCCCTTCCGGGTCGATGATGTACGTCGCGCGCAATGGAACCTTTTCATCACGGTGCAGAATTCCCAACGCGTCCGTTAGTTCTTTCTTGTTGTCGGCGAGCATGGGATATCCGAGATTTTTCAGATCGGCATGATGCTGCCGCCAGGCAAGGTGCACGAACTGGCTATCTGTACTGCCACCCAGGACGACCGCGTCGCGGTCCTTGAATGCGCGCAATTCCTTGTTGAACTCGGCGATTTCTGTGGGACACACAAATGTGAAATCCAGTGGCCAGAAAAACACGACACTCCACTTGCCCCGAATATCAGTCGACGTGATCGTTTTGAACTCCTTTCCCTTCTCGATCGAAACACAGGCCGGGAGAGCAAACTCCGGAAACTTTTCACCGATTCCCAATAGACGATTCATTCAGATTTCTCCTTATTGATTAATTTTCCAGAGAAGTTTCGCGTGAGAACCGTCTATGGGTCCAAGCGATTATTGTTATTGGGATAGATAAGGAAAGCCTATCGGGGGGTTATACGGTCCTGGCTTCAAAATCGACGATGGAATCCTCGTCCACAACGTAATGGACCTCTATCGGCTTGCAGCAGACCTCACAATCTTCCACGTAGGTTTGGTCGGGTATAGTCGTGTCGAGCACCATTGAGATGACCTGCCAGCAGTAAGGGCACGTGAAGAAAAATTCCATGCCGCTACATGATACGGCTTTCTACGCAGCTTCTTCTAAGGTTGGCAGCTTCTCTTCAGACTTTTTCACGGCCGGCAGGGGCAAGACGACTGCCGGTCCGCGAGCTACTTTAGGCCGAAGGTTCTTGAAAGCATCGACTGCAAACCGGCGCAAGGCATCGAGCAGCAGCGCAACGCCCGCAATCATCAATAGTCCTGTGAACGCAAGCAGTGAGAATGAAAAGAAGAATTCTTTAACGAACATCTAGCTTAACGATAGCAATTGTGATGCCCATTCCAGGCGCCGCTGGCAAGTCAATTGCCCGTTAAGGAAGTAGAGCTGCCAAAGGAGATTTCCCGTGTTTGTGGTTAAGGTTGCATACGACGCGTACAATCAGCAATTCCGACTTCTCGATCAAAAGCTGGCGCATATGTTCGAAGACGGCGATATGTACCTGCTGGTAGTGGATTTTTTTCCGGAACCTGAGGCCGATGGACAGTTCATCGACATGAACCAGGCAGATATGGGGCACGCCTGATCGATGCCCGAAGCCGCGTGCTAGAATGCCCCTGAATGAAGCGCGCGCAACCACGAAGTTCGAGCCGGCGGCGCATCCAAAAACTGTTGTCGACTGCGACATCCAGCCGCTCCGCCGGTGCCCGCATTGAAGCCTTTTCCCGAGA
>Ga0075425_100009297_pt1 | contig 10460 bp, 10 predicted proteins | sample SoiMethybrSBSTD4_FD_75300 | JGI IMG/M metagenome (GOLD analysis project Ga0075425, IMG submission 75300) | Bulk soil microbial communities from a Populus tree surrounding site in Tennessee, USA - Soil MetaG P. TD hybrid SBSTD4 | ecosystem: Environmental > Terrestrial > Soil > Tree plantation...
CCACCATGACGTTCGACGGCTTGAGGTCGCGGTGGACGATGCCGAGCTGGTGGGCGGCGTGCACCACCTCGCACAGCATGGCGGCGAGCGGCGCGAACAGCTCGAGCGGCATCGGCCCGCGGCCGCGCACCAGCTCGCCCAGCGTGTGTCCGCGGACCAGCTCCATCGCGATCCAGAGGAGCCCGTCCGACTCGGCGCCGAAGGCGTAAACATGGGCGGCGTATGGATGATCGAGGCGAGCGGCCAGCTTGGCCTCGCGCAGGAACCGCTCGGCGCGCTCGCGGGTCACCGGCCGGTCGCGGCGCAACACCTTGATCACCGCGGCGCGCCCGAGCAGCTCCTGCTCGGCGCGGTAGACCTCGCCGAGCCCGCCCGCGCCCAGCCGCTCGATCACGCGGAAGCGTCCGAGCACCCGCCCGATCAGCTCGGCCGGGCGGGCCACGGGCGGAGTCGGGGCGCCGCCGCCCTCGAGCTCGGTCGGCGCGGTGAGGCTGCTGTCGCCCGTGGTGGTGTCGGTGGGGGAAGACACGACCAGCGTCCATCCTACCGCCCCAGCCCGTGGACTTGGCGCAGGAACTCACGCTAGCTTCCGCAGTCATGCGATCGACCAGCTACGCACTCACTCTCGCCCTGATACTCGGCTGCGGCGGCGGCCAGAGCACCGACTCGACCACGCCGGTCATGACCGAGCCGCCGCCGGAAGAGCCGGTCGCCGAGACCGAGCAGCCGACCGAGCCGGAGAAGCCGGCCGAGCCGCCGGCACCGCCGGAGCCGGGCGACCCGGCCCAGGTCGGTCCGGACATCTACAAGGTCGTCACCGAGAACGATCAGCTGCGCGCGTTCGAGGTCACCTTCGCGCCGGGCGCGAAGATCGCCATGCACAAGCACCCGGACCATCTCGCCTACGCGCTGACCGACGGCAAGCTCACGCTGACCATGAAGGACGGCGCGCCGCAGGAGATCGAGCTCAAGGCCGGTCAGGCGATGTTCCTCGAGGCGCAGGCGCACGCGGCCGAGAACAAGACCGACAAGGAGATCAAGGCGCTCGTCGTCGAGCTGCGCGGCCCGAGCAAGAGCCCGGCGCCGAAGGGCAAGGACCCGCTCAAGGCGGGCCCGAAGATCTACAAGAAGGTGTTCGAGAACGAGAAGGTCCGCGTCTTCGAGACGACCTTCAAGAAGGGCGCGAAGATTCCCGACCACGCGCACCCGGATCACTGGGTGTACGTGGTGACCGGCGGCCAGCTCGAGATCACCGGCCCCAACGCCGAGGGCAAGAAGGAGAAGCAGGCGTTGGACCTGACCCCGGGCCAGGGCGTGTTCCTCCCCGCGACCGTCCACTCGGCCAAGAACACCGGCAAGAGCGAGGTCAAGCTGGTGGTCGTCGAGCTCAAGCCGGCTGCCGGCGCCGCCCCGGCGACGCCCGAGCCGGAGAAGAAGCCGGCGCCGGTCCCCGAGCCCAAGCCGACGAAGTAGCTCGGCGTCCCGGCTTCCCAGCAGGGAGAGGCGCAGAGGTCACAGAGACCGGAAGAGATTCTTCTGGTTCAGAACCCAGAAAACTCTGGTTCTGATCTCTGCGCTCTCTGCGTCTCTGCGGTTTTCCCTGCTGAGCTCTGCCCAGAAGAGAGGATCAGCTGGTCGGCTTCTTGCCGCGCCAGCGGTGCGACGGGCGCTTGCCGCCGCTGTCGCGCTCGGGCGGGCTGCGATCGGTCCAGCGGTAGCTCGGCTCACCGGGCGCGCGCCAGTCGACGTGGACGAACTGGGCGCGCGGGTAGATGCCGACCCCCATGCCGCCCGGATCGAGCGTCTGCGCGTAGTCGTAGAGCTCGCGGATCGACACGCCGTCGATGCGGATGTCCGACGCCGAGGCGTGGAAGTGGCGGCTCGACTCGTTCTCCTGGAAGCGGAAGCCGCTCACCAGCTCGATGCGCTTGCCGGCGAAGTGATCCTGGATGACCGAGATGGTCTCGTAGAGCCGCGGGTCGACCGCGCGCTGCTCGCCGGTCCGCTTGCAGCGGAAGATGTGATCGAGCGTGGCGAGCGCCTCCTCGTCGAAGCCGCCCTTCGGGTCGTAGATGTTGACCCTGACCTCTTCGCGGAAGTTCGGCGAGTAGAGCCAGAGGTCGCCCGACGGCTTCGGCACCGGCTCGGTCCTGAGCTCGCTCTTGTCGACGCCGTGGCCGCTGAAGTAGCGATCCTTCTTCTTCCCCTTCTTCGACTTCTTCGACGAATGCTTGTGGCCGGCGACTGCTTCGCCGCCCCCTTTCCCCGGCGCAGGAACGATCAGCGCGGTTGCCAGGGCGAGAGCGAGCGAGAGGTGGCCGAGCCTCATCAGAGAAACCTCGATTGACAGTCGGGGGAAATCCCACCACAGCGGGAGCGGTGGGGAAATGTGTTTAAACCCGCGTAGTTACAGCGAGATCCGGCAGAGCGAATCGGCTAACGCTACAGGTTTTTGATTGCCGCTTCAACAGCAGAAGCGATCGGAATGTGGACGAGCTCGACGCCGGCTTGCTGGGCGACGTTCAGCGTGCGCTCGTCGCGATAGAACTCGCCGTAGCAGACGCGCTGGATGCCGGCGTTGACCGACTGCTTGAAGCAGTTCCAGCACGGGCTCGCGGTCACGTAGAGCGTCGAACCGTTGATCATCACTCCGTTGCGCGCTGCCTGCAGGATGGCGTTGGTCTCCGCGTGGATGGTGGCCACACAGTGATCGTTTTCCATCATGTGTCCAACTTCCGTGCAGTGTGGCAGACCGCGGATGGATCCGTTGTAGCCGGTCGACAGGATGGTCCGGTCGCGCACGATGACCGCGCCGACGAACTTTCGATCGCAGGTGGACCTCGACGACACCACCTTCGCGATGGCCATGAAGTAGTCGTCCCAGCTGGCTCGCGGAGGGGTTGGTTGGGTCATGGCGCGAGCCTAGCAACGTGCGCCCACATTGTCCGGTATAGTGCGCGTCGTTTCATGTCCGGTCCGGGGACATACAAGGACACCCTCAACCTGCCCGAGACCCAGTTCGCGATGCGCGGCGATCTGCCGCGCCGCGAGCCGGAGCTCCTGGCCGAGTGGAAGCGGATGGACCTCTACGGCCGCATCCAGGCGCTCCGCGCCGAGGCGCCGCCGTACATCCTCCACGACGGCCCGCCCTACTCCAACGGGCACATCCACTACGGCCACGTCCTCAACAAGATCCTCAAGGACCTGGTGGTCAAGTACCGGACCATGGCGGGCTATCGCTCGCCCTACGTGCCGGGCTGGGACACGCACGGGCTTCCGATCGAGCTGGCGGTCGAGCGCGACCTCGGGGCCCGGCGCCGCGAGATGTCGCTCGCCGAGGTGCGCGCGGCCTGTCGCGCACACGCCGTGAAGTACGTCGAGATCCAGAAGGAGGAGTTCATCCGGCTCGGGGTTTTCGGCGACTGGGGCCGGCCGTATCTCACCCTCGACCCGTCGTACGAGGCAGCCGTGGTGCGCGCGCTGGCCGCCTTCGCCCGCGGCGGCTACCTCTACCGCGGCAAGAAGCCGGTCTACTGGTGCCCCAACGACCGGACGGCCCTGGCCGAGGCGGAGATCGACTACGCCGAGCACACCTCGCCCTCGGTGTACGTGCGCTTCCCGCTCGAATCGGATCCCGGTGACATCGACCCGGCGCTGGCCGGCAAGCACCTGGCGCTGGCCATCTGGACCACGACGCCCTGGACCCTGCCGGCCAACCTGGCCATCGTGCTCGACCCGAAGATCGCGTACGTGGCGGCGCCGTTCGATGGCGATTACGTGCTCGTCGCCCGCGAGCTCGCGACTTCCATGTTCGCGGCGATCGGCCAGGACAGCGACCCGGCGAGCTGGATCGCGCTCGCGCCGGAGGCGGTGAAGAAGCTCGAGGGCGCCCGCTACCGCCATCCGCTGGTCCCCGAGCCGAAGAGCGAGAATGACTTCCGGGTCTGGTTCGCCGACTACGTGACGCTCGAGCAGGGCACGGGCCTGGTGCACACCGCACCCGGCCACGGCGCCGACGACTACCGGACCGGCGTCCTCCACGGCCTCGAGGTCTACGCCCCGATCGACGACCAGGGCCGCTTCACCGACGAGGTCCCGGAGTGGAAGGGGCTGCAGGCCTGGGAGGCCAACCCGAAGATCACGGCGCGGCTGGCCGAGCTCGGCGCGCTCATGAACAAGCCGGGCGCGACGCTGAGGCACAGCTACCCGCACTGCTGGCGGTGCAAGGGGCCGATCCTGTTCCGCGCCACGCCGCAGTGGTTCGCCGCCATCGACCACGCCGGGCTGCGCGAGCGCGCGCTCATCGAGATCGACAACAGCACCTGGATCCCGCCGTGGGGGCAGGCGCGCATCCGCGGCATGATCGAGAACCGGCCGGACTGGACGCTGTCGCGCCAGCGGGTGTGGGGCGTGCCGATCCCGGCCTTCTACTGCCGCGCGTGCGGCGAGGTGAAGGCGGACCCGGCCACCATGGAGCACGTCGCCGACCTGTTCGAGAAGGAGGGCGCCGACGTCTGGTTCGCCGCCGGCTCGGCGGCCGCGCTCCTGCCGCCCGGCGCGACCTGCGACCGGTGCGGCGCGAGCGACCTCGAGCGCGAGCGCGACATCGTCGACGTCTGGTTCGAGTCGGGCACCTCCTGGTTCGCGGTGGCGCAGAAGCGGCCGGATCTGGCCGGCCCAACTTCTGGTCAGTTCGATCTCTATCTCGAGGGCTCGGATCAGCATCGCGGCTGGTTCCATTCGTCGCTGCTGGTCGGTATCGCGGTGGCCGGCAAGGCGCCGTACCGCGAGGTCCTGACGCACGGCTTCGTCCTCGACGAGCACGGCAACCCGTACTCGTAGAGCGAGATCGAGGCGCGTCGCAAGCTGGGCAAGAAGGTCACCTACGTGCCGCCCGAGGACGTGGTGGCGAAGTACGGGGCCGAGATCCTGCGCCTGTGGGCGGCGTCGACCGATTTCCGGACCGACATCCCGTACCAGGAGAAGCTCCTGCAGGGGCTCGCCGAGTGGTACAGGAAGCTCCGCAACACCTGCCGCTTCATGCTCGGCAACCTCTGCGACTTCGCGCCCGACGAGCACCCGCTCGAGAAGCAGAAGCTCTCCGAGCTGGATCGCTACGCCCTGGCGCGGCTCGGCGACCTCGTGTGGCGCGTGCGGCAGCACTACGACGACTTCGAGTTCCACGCCGTCTATCGGGCGATGGTCGATTACGTCGCGGTGGATCTCTCGGCGCTGTACCTCGATGTCACCAAGGACTGCCTGTACACCGATCCGGCGAGCTCGCCGCAGCGGCGCGCGGTGCAGGCGGTGCTCTACACGGTCACGGCGGCGATCGCGCGGCTGGTGGCGCCGTTCCTCTGCTTCACCGCCGAGGACGTGTGGCGGCACCTGCCCGCCCGGCATGGCAAGCCGGAGTCGGTCCACCTGTGCGACCTGCCGCTCGGCAAGCGGATGGAACCCGGCGACGACCTCGCCGCGGTGTGGGCGCGACTGCTCGACTACCGCGAGCGCGCGACGCGCGCCCTCGAGCCGTTCCGCGCCGCCGGCCACCGCTCGACCGACGCGCAGGTCACCATCGCGCCGCTCGAGGCGGATCGCGCGCTGCTGGCGCCGCGCCTCGACCTCTGCGCCGATCTCTTCATCGTGTCGAAGGTGGTGCTGGCCGATCGCGACGGCGGACCGGACCTCGAGGTGGGCGAGGCGCCGGGAACCCGCTGCGAGCGCTGCTGGCGCTGGTACGAACAGATGGCCACCGCGGATCTGTGCCGGCGCTGCGCCGACGCAGTGGCCCAGACGAGAGGCAGCTGACATGCTGGAACGGGTGCCACGCCGCTGGAAATGGTTCACCGCCTTCGCGGTCCTGACGCTGCTCGCCGACCAGCTGAGCAAGCTGTGGGCGCGCCACGGCCTGCCGGTCAACGCGCGCGGGATCGGCGAGCCGGTCGCGGTCATCAAGAACTTCTTCGACTGGCGGCTGTCCTACAACACCGGCTCGGCCTTCGGGCTGTTCTCCAGCGTGACCGGCGCGCGCATCTTCCTCACCATCGTCGGCGTGGTCGCGCTCGGCGCGATCATGTGGATGGTGCACAAGGCGCGCGACGAGCAGCGCCGCCTCATGATCGGCCTCGGCCTGGTCGGCGGCGGCGCGATCGGCAACGTCATCGACCGGGTCGCGTTCGGCAAGGTCACCGACTTCGTGGTGTGGAAGTGGCACACGCACGAGTGGCCGACCTTCAACGTCGCCGACGCTGCGCTGTGCGTCGGCGTCGGCCTCCTCTTCCTCGACCTCGGCCGCCAGGCCAAGGACGAGAAGGCCAAGAAATCGGCGGCGAAGGAATCCACCAAGCCGGCCAAGAAGAAATGAAGCCTACGGCTCACGGCTCATAGCTCACAGCCTTTCCCCCATGAGGCCGGAGCTGTTCGCCGGGTTTCCCTCCTACCTGACCATGGTGATGGTCGGGTTCTTGACCGCGACGTTGCTTGCCAAGCGAGCGGCGGTGCGCGCCGGGCTGCCGGGCGAGCGCATCGTGGATCTCGCCTTGCTGGTGCTGCTGCTCGGGGTGGCCGGCGCGCGTCTCCTGTCGGTCGCGACCGACGGCAAGCTCGGCGAGTTCGTCCACCTCTGCACGGAGCCGCGCAAGGTCGCGGCGCCGGACGCCGCGGTCCGCTACTGCCAGACGGACGAGCAGTGCGGCTTCGACTACCTCTGCGATCGGGATGCGCGCGAACAGGTGGCGGCCGGCGAGCGAGCCACCATGTGCCATCCGCCGCGCGATTGCCTCGCGGTCTTCAAGTTCTGGCAGGGCGGGCTCACCTTCTACGGGGCGCTGCTCCTCGCCATCCCGGGCGCGATCTGGTTCTGCCGGCGCAAGCGGCTCGACTTCCTCGCCGTGGGTGATCTGGTCGCTCCGTATGTGCTGGTCGGCCAGGCGATCGGGAGGATCGGCTGCTTCCTCGAGGGCTGCTGCTACGGCGCGCCGACCACGGGGCTCTTCGGCGTCCACTTTCCCGGCCACGCTGTGGCCCGTCACCCGACCCAGCTCTACGAGATGGCGGCCGATCTGGCGCTGGCAGGGCTGCTCCTCCTCGCCGTGAAGCCGGGCCGCCGCGGCGAGCGGCTGGGCTGGATGCTCGCGCTCTACGGCGCTGCGCGCGCGCTGGTCGAGGTCCTGCGCGACGATCCGCGCGGCGGCCTCGGACCTCTGTCCACATCGCAGCTGGTCGCCATCCCCGCGATCGCGCTCGGGCTCTGGCTGGTCGCGCGGGCGCGACGCGGGGCTGGCACCGGACCGGCCGCGCCGTTACGATCGAGCGAGTGAGACCGCTCCTCGTCCTGGCGCTCCTCGCCGCGGTCGGCTGCAAGGTCGACGACGCGCCGCCTCCGGGCGGCGGCGGCGGGGGCGGCGGCGGCGGCGGGGGCGGTGGCGGCAGCGACGCCGGTTACGGGGGCGACGGCGGCGCGGGCCTGTCCGGCCGGCTCTGCGCCGCGGTCGATCTGCGCGTCCCGCTCGCCTGTCCGGCGGCCGACCTCGGCGGCATCGAGATCGCGTCGGGCGACGCGACCACCACGACCGGCGCAGCCGGCAGCTTCACGCTCGACGTCGACTCCGACGTCCTCGTCACCATGACCGGCGGGGACCAGCCGGTCCGCGACGCCCTGTTCGCCACCTCGATGTGGAGCAGCGACGACGGTCTGCGCGCACCGGCCGCCGACCTCGCCGACTGGGACGACCTGGTCGCCACCATCGGCGCCGTCGAGCCGGACGGCACCGCTTCGATCGCGCTCTACCTCGAGGATCAGAACGGGCCGATCGCCGGCGCCGAGGTGGTGCCGCCGGACGGCAGCGGGCAGCCGCCGTTCTACGACGGGACCTCGCCGGTCGACTGGGATCCCGACGGGCTGACCGGCATCTACGGGGCCGCGCTCCTGTTCGGCATCGAGGCGGCGGGCGGGACCGTCCAGCTCGGCATCGCAGTCGACGCCAACACGTACACCGTGACCGTTCCGGTCCGCGACGACACGCTCACCTTCGCCCACGTGGTTCTCGATACTTCGGGCGCCTGAGGGGGCGTGCTACGATCGCCGTGGTGGGCCGGTGGTGCACGGTCGTGTGGCTGGCGTTGGCGGCCGGCTGCTCGTTCGAGCGGGGCGGCTCCGACGGGACACGGGACGCAGGTTCGACCTCGAGCGACGCCGCGCCGGGCGACGCCGGCGACCAGCCGGATGGCGGCGGCCAGTGCACGACCGGAGCGCTCGACTTCTCGCCCGACAACTGGATCGAGGTGGACGACGACTCGCTGGACCTGACCGACGACTTCGCGGTCGAGGCCTGGGTGCGCCCGCGCGAGGTCGGCGGCGAGCACCAGATCGTGTCGCGGCACGACGACGGCGCCAGCGAGGGCTACGTCCTCATGATCAAGGACAGCGAGCCGGAGTTCCGCATCTACTATTCCGACGACTCGGGACCGCCGTCGCACTGCGACTGCAGGAAATCGGGCGAGGAGGTCGTGGCCGACGAGTGGGTGCACCTGGCCGGCAGCTTCTCCGGCGGCACCTCGTACCTCTACAAGAACGGCGTCCTCATCGACGTCTGCGTCTGCCAGGACATCTGCAGCGGCAACTGCGACGGCGACGTCGCTGGCTACGGCGGACCGATGGCGATCGGCATCGAGGCGAGCCGGCTCGACCGCTTCGCCGCCGACGGCCTCATCGACGACGTCCACGTGCTGGCCAGCCCGATCACCGCGTCGTTCGATCCGGCGACCAGCGGGAGCTGCGCGACCGACTCGCTCCTGCTCTTCCGCTTCGATGCGCCGGTCGGCCAGGAGCTGACCAGCGGCTGCGGCACCGGCGTCACCGGCCGTCTCGGCTCCGACTCCGGCGCCGACCTCAACGACCCGACCGCGGTCGAGGTCGACTGCCCGGTGCCGTAGTCAGCGGACGCCGCCGAAGACGAACTGGGCGGCGAGGCCGACGGCGAGCGCGCGCACCCCGGCGCCGTCCTCGTCCTCGAGCGTGCCGCCGTCGTCGCCGATCGAGTGCAGCCACAGCGCATCGGCGAACGGGCCGACCTCGAGGACGCGCGCCCGGCGCAGCTGGAGGCGCCACAGCACCGCGAGCCCGCCGCCCGGCCCCTGCAGGCCGACCTCGGCCCCGCTCTCGCTGTCGACCAGGCGATTGCCGACGTACCAGCTTGCCCAGCCGGACAGCGTAAGGTGCGGCAGCTCGCTGCGCCCGACCAGCGCGAGCGCGAAGACCGGGTAGCGGGCGCCGCCGTGAAAGGCGAGCGCGCCGTCCACCGCCAGGCCGGCGGCGAAGCGGCGCGCCAGCTGATAGGCCGCGAACGCCTGGAAGCCGGCGGCGGTGCCCGGGGTGTCGGCCTCATCGGCCAGGTCCTCGTGGACCGAGGAGAAGCCGCCGCGCGCGTGCGCGCCCCACAGCCACGGGGTCGGCGCGTCCGGATCGGGCCCGGACTGGAGGACCCGGCAGGCGGCCAGCGCGCACACCAGCAGCCCGAGACGCGCGCGGTCGCCCCACCCCATGCGGTTATGGTGCGCTAGGCGAGGGCGGCGCGCCAGGCGGCCGCCTTCTCCTCGGTCTCCTCGAGCTCCCGCTCGAGGGTGGAGTCGGCGACCACGCCGCCGCCGACCGCCACGCGCACCTCGGTGGGCGTGACGACCGCGGTGCGGATCGCGATGGCGAGATCGACCGCGCCGCCGGGTCCGATGGTGCCGAAGGCGCCGGTGTAGGCGCCGCGCGCGAACGGCTCCAGCTCGTCGATGATCTCCATCGCGCGCCGCTTGGGGGCGCCGGTGATCGAGCCGCCCGGAAACGTGGAGCGCAGGAGCTCGGCGAGGCCGGCCGCGCTCCGGCAGGAGACTGTCGACACCAGGTGGAGGACGGTCGGCAGCGCGACCACGCGCGCGAACGAGTCCACCTCCACGGTGCCGATCCGCGCGATGCGGCCGAGGTCGTTTCGCTCGAGGTCCACGATCATGAGGTGCTCGGCGCGCTCCTTCGGATCGGCGGCGAGCTCGGCCGCGAGGCGGGCGTCCTCGGCGGCGTCACCGGTACGGCGGCGCGTGCCCTTGATGGGGCGAGTCTCGACGCGTTCGCTGCCGGCGGCGCGGTGGAGGAACCGCTCCGGCGAGACCGAGACGATCGCCCAGCCATCGCCCGGATCGATGACGGCGCCATACGCGGACGGCGAGCGGCGGATGATGCGGCGGTGGAGATCGAATGGATCGATCCGGCCGCTGGCGCGCAGCTGGCGGGCGAGGTTGACCTGGTAGCAGTCGCCGGATGCCAGGTAGTCCTGCACGCGGCCGAAGCCGCGGCGATAGGCGTCGAGATCGCCGTCGTCGAGGCCGAAAAACGCAGTCGAGTCCAGGACACCATCGATTGCGGGGGGTTGCGGCCCCATCGCCTGTCCCCAGAATCCGAACCAGAGGTCGGGCTC
>Ga0075425_100009299_pt1 | contig 10458 bp, 12 predicted proteins | sample SoiMethybrSBSTD4_FD_75300 | JGI IMG/M metagenome (GOLD analysis project Ga0075425, IMG submission 75300) | Bulk soil microbial communities from a Populus tree surrounding site in Tennessee, USA - Soil MetaG P. TD hybrid SBSTD4 | ecosystem: Environmental > Terrestrial > Soil > Tree plantation...
TCGCCGTCGCGATTGTCGTGGCTCACTGACCTTCAGCGACGCTTGACTTCCGTGTAGTCCAGATACCGAGAGCTGTTGACGGTCGAAACACGCGCGGACAAACCGTATCCGTTGACGATTCCGAGAACGACGCCGCCGCTCGTTCGGCTCAGCCGGACCGATTCTCCTCCGCGAAGTCCCTCTTCGATCACGCGACCGCTCATGGTCGGGGGCGCTGCGATTCCCAGCAGGCGCAGCAGCGTCGGCGCGATATCGACGTTCGCGGTCGGCGCATCGCTCGTCGCGTTCTGGCGAAAGTCGGGTCCGGCGGCAATCAGGGTGTTGTGGATGTCGTACGGGCTCGAGGTCCCGTGGCCTGCAACGCCTTCCTGAGTCGTCGCGCCCTTGAATCCGAATTCGTTGGACTTGTCCGTCCAGTTCGCGGACACGAGGATGTCGCCGGATCGTGGATGGTTCCATCGCGCCACGTCGAACGACAACGTTCCCGGCACGAGGCCCTGCTGTCCACCGGGGGTTGCCGCACGCGTGAAAATCGCGCCGACCTCAGGCCGGCGCTGAAGCATTCCGACGATCTCAGCGACGCGCGCCTTGGCGGCGCCGCTGCGCAGGTAAATCGCGCCCTCGGCCACGACGATGTCCTTCGAACCGTCATCCATGGTCGTCGAGAACGGTTCGACCAGTGACGCCAGATGAAGTTCGCCCGTCTCGGTCGAAAAGCCGTGATCGGAAGTGACGATGATGTTTGTCGAGTCGAGAAGACCTCGCATACGGAGACCGTCTTCGATGCGGCCGATGCCTGCGTCGACGAGCGACAGCGACGTCCTCGTCAGGGGAGCTCCGATGCCGTTCGCGTGTGCGGTACCGTCGGGATCGTTGACCCAGAGGAACGTCACGTCAGGGCGCAGGTCGTCGACGCCGAGCTTCAAATACGCGTCGATGGCCCGTTGATTCTGCGCGTCGTTCGGCGTGGCGTGCGCCGGCGGCGGACCGAGCACTGGGAGCACCTTCGAGCTCAACTCAGGCGGCTTCGCGTAATCGGTATGAATCAGCGCGCCGCCAGCCGTGTGGTTCAGCAGATACGCTGAGCCCGTCGATCCGGAGCTGACGCCGAGCAGCGTGCGACCCTCGCGCTGCAGAATCTCGCCGAGTGTCGGTGCGGTCAGCAGTTTGCCCTCCGCGCGCTCGACGGCTTCGAGATTCTCGCGCTCACCGGTGTCGAACGTCTTCGTGGCGCTGGCTGACGGGACGTAGATCGTGTTGCCAAGCAGGCCGTGCGCTTCGGGATACGCACCCGTCACGAACGACGACGCATTCACGCGCGTGACCGTTGGAAACACCGAATGATGCGCCGTGAAGACGATTCCGCGACGCCCAAGCCGAAACAGTCGCGGCATCACCTTCGGCGTGACGTAGTCGGGCCGAAGCCCGTCGACGACGATAACCAGATGTGTGCGACGCTGCGTCTGCGCGACGCCGGTCGAATCCACCATTAGGTGGACGATCAACAGCGAGAGCGCGACGAGCGCGAGTCGTCGTGAGACCGCCATCTCGAATGAGAGCTTAGACGACTGGCGTAACGATTAGAAGACGATCGACATCGACGCGTTCGCAACAGCCACGGGCACTCTCGAAGCGCTCGGCACGAGCATCAGCACCAGCGGAGGAACTGTCGTCCGCGCAAAAAAAGAAAACGGCCACGTCGCCGTGGCCGTTTTCTTCGTCACGATTTGTTTGAACCTGGGTTGCCATCCGAAGCCCACCTCCGCGCCGCGATCGCGCGCTATGGGGGAAAAGGATGGCGGGGTCGACGGGACTCGAACCCGCGGCCTCTGCCGTGACAGGGCAGCGTTCTAGCCAACTGAACTACGACCCCGCGGAGACAACTGAGACTGTATGATTTGAGAATTACTCTTGCGGGCGGTTAGCTCAGTGGTAGAGCACCGGCTTTACACGCCGGCTGCCGCAGGTTCGAACCCTGCACCGCCCACCATCGAATTCACAAGCCCTACACTCTCAAATTCTCAACCGTCAGAACATCCCATTATACGTTGCTTTCCAAACGAGCAACAACAACGCAGCGGCCACGCCCGCCATCGCACGATACTCGCGGTTCGCCATCGCGCGCGACCAGCTGAACCGCCGCTCGCGGTCAACAACGCGATGCACGCGGTATTCGTCGTACGCGCCGCCGAACTTCTCACGAAGCAAGCGCTCTTCGTTTGAAATCGCGGCCGTCAATGTGACCACGAGGTAGACCGCGACGATGCTCAGGACAATCGCGCTGCCGGATCCGATCGCGAGACCGGCGCCAATCAACGACGAGCCGAGATAGAGCGGATGCGCGACGAATCGGTACGGACCCGAGCGTGTCACTTCGCGCGACTTGTTGAGATGCCCCGCCGCCCATACGCGAATCATTTCTCCGGCCAGCGCAACGGGAAGTCCCGCGGCGATCGATGTTCTCGTCGGCCTGGCAAACCAGAAGACCGCGACGCCGCACAAGAAGCCGAGCGCCACGCGAAATCGCGCGAAGAAGCGAACGGGATCAGCCACGCGGCGCCTCCAACCGCTTCTCTACGGCCGCGAGCACCTCGCCGACTTGAATGTCTTCGAGGCACATCGTTTGGAGCCGGCATTGCCGCAGGTGATGACATTGGCAGACGTCCGCACGTGAGACGGTGACATCGGCGACCGACCACGGACCGTTGCGCGACGGGCGCGTCGGGCCGTAGATACCGACGATGGGCGTGCCGACGGCCGCAGCGATGTGCGCGGGCCCGGTGTCACCCGACAAATACAGCGAGGCTCCGCGTGCGAGTGCGACGACGTCGGCAATCGTGGTCTTCGGCGAAAGCATCGCCGCTCCTGAGGAATGTTCCACCACGGCTCGCGCAAGCGCCTCCTCACCTGGTCCCCAGACCGCCACCGAGGAGAGCCCGTATCGCGCGCGCAACTCGACGGCGACAGCGGCGAGCCGCGTGGGCGGCCATCGTTTGTTCGGCCATGCCGCACCAGGATTCAGAATCGCGTAGCGGCGGCCCGTCTGCTGAGCGACCTGGGCGGCGACCGTGGAATCCACGTGGTCGAGTGGAAACTCCGGGACGCCGACATTGATGCCGAGGAGTTGGAGCAGGCCCAGATTCGTGTACACGACGTGGTGCTCGTCGATGTGATACATCCCGCCGCCGCCAGGATCGTGAACGTCCGTATAGAACCAGCTCGCAGTCCGCTCGCGTGCGTAACGCGACGTGAACCCGATGACACGCGCGGCACCGGATGCACGCGCAAGCACCGCGGACTTGATGAGCCCCTGCAGATCGATTGCGACGTCGTAATTGTTCGCGCGAAGTTCGCGGATGGCAGACACTACACGCGAGTCGTTCAGCACGAGACGACGATCGATGACCGGCACGAGATCGAGAATCTCCCGGTGCCTTGGCGCGACCAGCCAATCGATGCGAAGAGACGGAAAAGCGCGCCGGAGCGCCGCGGCGACCGGAATGGCGTGCACGACGTCGCCGAGCGCGCCCAGCTTGACGATCAGAATGCGGTTCACACGCGCACGTCTGGCGAGAGCAGCGATGTCAGACGATCGACATCGGTCTCCGAACACACGATCACATAGTCCACCCCGCGGACGGCGTCGACGAGTTCCGCGCGATTGTCAGCGCTGACAACCGGACGTCCCTCACCCATCTTCGCGCGGACGGCGCCGTCGTCGAGCACGGCCACCATCACGCGATCAGCCTCGCCCGCCGCGGCCTGCATGCGGCGAACATCATCCATGCGCAGGATCTCGAAGCAGGCGACGACAAGCGCCACCCGCTTGTTGGCTGCGCGGTCGCGCGTGATGGCGGCGACAAGTTCCGATTCTGAAACGATGGGCACCTGGTGCTACGTGCTGCGACGTCCCTGCGCGGGACCTTCCTGCGACCAGTTCTCGACGCTGGTGTCGTGATCGGTCGTGACCGCGTCGCTCAGTTCCTGCGCAGACACCGTCGCGGTGCCGCGCTTCTTCACCACCAGTCCGCCCGCGTAGTTCGAGAGGCGTGCGGCCTCGTAGAGCGATGCGCCGGCCGCAAGCGCGAGACCGAGCGTCGCGATGACGGTGTCGCCAGCCCCGGTGACGTCGGCGACTTCGCCCGATCCGAAGATCGGAATGTGCGCGGTCGGGTGCTTCGGCTCGAACAGCGCCATGCCGCGGCTGCCTCGTGTGATCAAGACGCCGTTCATTCTTGTCTTCTCGAGAAGCATCCGGCCCGCACGCTCGAGCGCATCGGCGTCGTCGTCGATCTCAACGCCGAGGACACGCTCGACTTCGGACTCATTGGGCGTGCAAGCCGTCAAGCCACGGTAGTCGATCAGTCGATACCGAGAGTCCACGAGCACCGGGATCGGTCGCCGGCGCGAACGCTTTGCCACGGCCTTGCGAACGGCATCGGCCAGTGCGGGCGTGACGAGATCCGATCCGTAGTCGGACAGGATCACGGCGTCGCAGTCATCGACAAGCGACGACACTCTTCGAATCAGTGCGGCTGAGAACTCGACCGAAACAGGCCAGCCGCTCTCCCGATCGATGCGGACAACCTGCTGCCGCGCCGCGTGGACACCGCCCGCAAGGATGCGCGTCTTGACGGGTGTTCGAAAGCCTTTCGCGCGGGTCAGCGGCGATCGGTCAACGCCGCGATTGAAGCTCTTGAGAAGCCGCCGGCTCTCCGGATCGTCGCCAATGACACCGGCGAGACGGGCACGTCCGCCAAGCGCGGCGACGTTGTTGGCCGCATTGCCCGCGCCGCCAGGCACAATCTCGGTGGCGTCGTACTTGAGAATCAGCACCGGAGCCTCGCGCGACACGCGCGCAACTTCTCCGTAGATGTACTCGTCGGCGATCAGGTCGCCAACGATCAGCACACGCCGGCTGCTGAAGCCATCGATGAGCCCGAGCAGACGTTCTTTGCGCTCGGATTCTCCCGGAAGCGGATGGACGGATCGCGCAATCAGCATTCGTTAGAGGGTGTTCAGAATCCAACTCGACGCCGCAACCAGGTTGTCGACGACGGCATCGGCCGTCACGCCTTCGGGAGGCGTCCGCTCCTCGACGTCACCATAGCCGGTTCTCACGAGTACGGCTTTGGCTCCAATTGTGCGCGCCAGCCTCACGTCAACCCATCGATCGCCGATCACGAACGACTGTTCGGGATCGATGCCGAACTCTCGGACTGCGCGATCGACGAGACCTCGCGCGGGCTTCCGGCACTCGCACACGACGCCGAGACCCGGTACTTTGCCGTCCGGATGGTGCGGACAATAGTAATACGCGTCGATGCGGGCGGCGCCTGCCGCGAGCATCTCGGCGATTCGGTGATGGATGTCGTGAAGGACGGGTTCGGTGAAGAATCCGCGCGCCAAACCGGACTGATTACTGACCATCACCACCGCGAGACCCGCCTCGTTCAGCGCGCGAACGGCGGCAATGGTCCATGGAAAAAACATGACCCGGTCGGGGCGATCGAGATAGCCCACTTCTTCGATGAGCGTGCCGTCGCGATCGAGGAAGACAGCTCGCTTCACAGCATCTGCCGCGCCGCCGCGAGCACCTCCACTGGATCCACGCCTCTCATGCAAGCGTGATCGACTGGGCACTCGCGCAGCCCGCAGGGTCGGCACCAGGTCTCGTTCGTCACGACTGCGGCCTGACGATCCCCGCCGAAAGGACGCGGCGCCGTGAGCCGATCGTCAGTGGGACCAAACACAGCGACGACCTTGATGCCAAGGGCCGCGGCGAGATGAAGCGTGCCGGAATCGTTTGCAACGAGCGTACGGCAGTGGACGAGGACGCCTGCCAGACCCGGGATGTCGGTGCGATCGATCAGATCGATGACGTCCGCCCGCGCACCGAGATGGCGCACCACCTCTCGCCCGACTGGCTGATCGGCTGCGGCGCCGGTCATCACCGCCTTCACACCGTCTTCCGCCAATCCGGCGATGAGATCGGCAAACGCGGCTGCCGGCCAGCGCTTCGCCGAACCGTATGCGGCTCCTGGCGCGATTGCCGCCAACGGGGACCGGCCGTCCCATCCCGCGGCTACCAACACTTGTCGACCGGCGGCACGGAGATCGTCGGGAATGTCGATTCGAGGCGTCGATGGGCCGCTCGGAAACCCGAGCGCCGTCGTCAGTCGCTGGTAGTAATCGATCTGATGGACTGCCGCCGACGGGCGGTCGATCGCGCGCGTCAGCAGGAGACGGCGCCAATCGGTGCGATATCCCCAGCGCTCACGGACACCGGCGCGCACTGCGAGCAGCGCGGAGTGGAATGAGTTCGGCAGCAGAACCGCGATCTCGAACCGCTCGAGAGACACAGGACCGCTTCGGGGAAGCACAATCACGTCGTCGATGCCGCGGGTGAACGAGAACAGCGGGGCAATCGACGGGCGCGCGGCGACGGCAATCGTGGCGTCGGGACGGGCGTGCCGAAGGTCGGCCATCGCCGGCAGCGACATGACGGCATCACCCAGCCAGTTCGGCGCGACGATCACAAACCGTTGCACGATGGTTTAATAGTATCAACGATGAAGATCGCGCTCCTTCAGATCAACCCCACCGTTGGAGATCTTGCGGGCAACGCGCAGTTGATCGCCGAGGCTGCCGCGTCGGCCGCGCGCAAAGGCGCCGACCTCGCGGTCACACCCGAACTCGCGCTCGCCGGATACCTTCCACGCGATCTTCTGCTGAACGCCGGCTTCATTCATCGATGCTGGGAAGCAGTCGCGTCGCTCGCGAAGACGCTCGAACACGGGCCGGCGGTGCTTGTGGGTCTGCCCGAACCGAATCCGTCAGACGAAGGCCGGCCGCTCTTCAACACCGCGGTTCTTTTGAAGGGCGGAGTGGTTGGTCAACGCTTTCGCAAGTCGCTCTTGCCCACCTACGACGTGTTCGACGAAGACCGCTACTTCGAGCCGTTTCGTGGATCCGAGATGCTCGATTTCTGCAGTCGCCGTCTCGGCATCAGCATCTGTGAAGACGTCTGGAACGATCGCGACTTCTGGAAGCGGCGCCGGTACCATTTCGATCCGATTCAGGAGCTGGCCCAGGCGGGCGCGCAGCTGATCATCAACTTGTCGGCGTCGCCCTTCGCCGTCGGCAAGTACAAGCTGCGCGATCAAATGCTCGGCAGCATGGCCGCCAAACATCGCGTCCCTGTGCTGTACGTCAATCAGACTGGCGGGAACGATGACCTCCTTTTCGACGGCCGTAGTTCGGCATTCTCGGCGACCGGACAGTTGATCGCACGCGGCGCCGCATTCACCTCCGACGTCGTCATCGTCGACGTCGATGCCCCGCGGCCCGTTGAATCCACAGACGTCCTTCCAGAGGCAGAAATCTGGGACGCGCTCGTGCTCGGGACACGCGACTACGTTCGCAAGTGCGGATTCCGATCCGTCGTCCTTGGATTGTCCGGAGGCGTCGATTCTGCATTGACGGCGGCGATCGCCGCGGAGGCGATTGGCGCCGACCATGTGCTCGGCGTCCTCATGCCGTCGCCCTTCTCGAGTCAAGGCAGCGTCGACGATGCGCTCGAATTGGCAAAGCAGCTCGGCATCGAGACGCAGACGCTTCCGATTTCCGCCGCCATGAACGCGATGGAATCGACACTCGAGCCTGCGTTCCACGGCTTGGGACGTGATGTCACCGAAGAGAACATCCAGGCGCGCATTCGCGGCAACCTGCTGATGGCCTTATCGAACAAACGCGGGGCGCTGCTGTTGACCACCGGCAACAAATCTGAATTGTCGGTCGGCTACTGCACGTTATACGGAGACATGTCGGGAGGACTCGCCGTCATCGCCGATGTGCCCAAGACGATGGTCTATCGGGTGTCGAATTGGCTGAACACGACGAGAGGCCGCTCGATTATTCCGGAGAGCACTCTCACGAAGGCGCCGTCCGCGGAGCTTCGCCCGAATCAGACGGATCAGGATTCGCTACCACCCTACGACATCCTGGACGCGATTCTCGAGCGCCACGTCGAGCATCATCAGACCGCCGACGAGATCATCGCGGCCGAATTCGATCCCGCGACGGTCCGCCGCGTCCTCAACCTCGTGCGTCGTGCGGAGTTCAAACGCAAACAGGCCGCGCCAGGACTGAAGGTGACCGATCGCGCATTCGGAACCGGCTGGCGGATGCCGATTGCCGCAAAGGTCGAGCTGTAGTCAGTGACGATCGGGTGGACGGATGACCCAGCGGCTCAGATAGTCGGGATCGACAACCACTTCGTCGCTTGAACGCAGGGAGTACTCACCCGGTTCGGCTGGTTCGAACGCGCGTGAGTCCGGCGGGAGCGTCAGTTCCTTGCCAGCAGCATTCACAATCACAACGCCGTCCGCCACCGTGGCACGAACGACCGTGCCGTGAAACTGGGACTGCTCGACGACTCGTCCCGCGTGGTCGATGCGCGTGATTCCGACGAGTACGTGGGTGCCGAGGAGTTCCGGTCCGGTGCTCAAATCGAAGTCGTCCCGCATGCTCACGACGTACTTATCGGCCGCTCGCCGGCGAGTACGCGCCGAGCGACACAGCGAAGAACGGAGCAAAAGCGTGGAAGCCGACGGGCAATGCGTTAGACTTCCCGCTGTAAGAGAGGTGACGCATGAACTGCAGACGTCTCGCCGTCATCCGGGGAGCGGCGACTGTGCTAGTGGCGATGATCGGTGTCGCACCCGTACTTGCCCATCATTCCTTCGCGGCCGAATTCGACGCGGACAAGCCCGTGACCGTCAAAGGGGTCATTACATCCGTCCGCCTGGAAAACCCGCACTCGTGGTTCTTCCTCGACGTCACGGGTCCGGACGGCAAAGTCGAAAAGTGGAGCTTCGAGGCGAGCACGCCGAGTTCGCTGATTCGAAGCGGTTTCAAACCGGGAACCGTCAAACCCGGCGATCAAGTGACGATTCGCGGCTTCCACGCGCGCGACGCGAACGCGAACGCCGGCGCAGGACGTGAGCTCATCCTCGCGGATGGCCGTGAGATTGCGATTGGTCCGCCCGTCGGACCTGGGAGGTAAGCCATGAAAAAAGCATCGCTGATCGCCGGACTGGCTCTCCTCGCCGCATCTCTCGCCGCCGCGCAGGAGCCCGCACCTCGCAGCGCAGACGGTCACCCCGATTTGTCCGGTGTGTGGTGGCCAGGACGTGACTTGCCGGTACCGCCGCTGCGAACCGACGGAGCGCCACCGCCGCGTCCTGCCACGCCGCCGCCGGCGACCGCCGCTCCAGTCCGTCGCGAGCGGTTTCCCACCAACTACAACGACGCGGCGAAGGCGAAGGCCAAGACGTTCAGCGACAAAGACGATCCGACGCTGCGCTGCCAGAACACTGCATTCGGCACGCTCAATGTGAGCCTCCTCAACACGGGGTTCGTCGGCCAGATCATCCAGACGCCGAAGTTTGTCGTCATGCTGTCGGAAACGAACCCGACGTTCCGCATCGTTCCGGTGGACGGCCGCGGACGCCGCGACGATCAGCCGCCGTCATCGCGCGGCGAGTCCATCGGCCGCTGGGAGGGCGACACGCTCGTCGTGGACACGACGAACTTCTCGGACATCAATTGGATGCACGCGGAAGGCGAAGTGTCGTTCCACTCCGACGCGCTGCACATCGTCGAACGCTACAAGCGAATCAACAAGGACACGATGGAAGTCGAAGCGACCATCGAAGATCCGAAAGTGCTCACGAAGCCGTGGGTGGTCCCGAAGCAGACGTTGAAGCTCGCACCGTTCGATCAGATTCTCGCGCTCGATTGCACCGGCGTCGAAAGCGCGGCGCTGATGGAAGCCGCGTCGAAGAACAACTACGGCAAGAAGTAGTTAGTCCCGCCAGCGGCGGTGCATCCATAGCCATAGATCTGGATGGCGACGGACGTACATCTCCAGTACGTCCGTGCACCGCTGCGTGAACTCACGAATCGCGTCTTCGCTGTCCGCCGCCGGCGGCTCGACCGGATGCTCGTAGATCAGACGGTAGCGTCCGCCGCCGAGCGGCAACGCGAATACCGGCACGATTGGCGCGCCGGTGCGCAGCGCGAGTGCGGCAACGGCCGACGTCGTCGCGGCGGAACGTTCGAAGAAGTCGACGTGCACGGCGTCGGCTCCGGTGATGTGTTGATCGATCAGAATCGCGACGCCGTGTTTGTCTGACAGGGTTCGCATCACCTTGCGGATCGATCCCTGTCTATAAATGACCGTGTTTCCCGTGCGCGTCCGGATTTCCTCGAGCAGCGTATTCAGCCGGGGATTGTCCAGCGTCCGCGCGAGGACGCCGATGGGCTCGAAACGCAGCGGATGGGCCACCGCGTGGAGCTCCCAGTAACCGAAATGGCCCGTGATGAAGAGCACGCCCTTGCCCTGTCCGTACGCGAGACGGACGCGCTCCTCGCCGTCGAAATCGACGCGTTCGA
>Ga0075425_100009302_pt1 | contig 10457 bp, 11 predicted proteins | sample SoiMethybrSBSTD4_FD_75300 | JGI IMG/M metagenome (GOLD analysis project Ga0075425, IMG submission 75300) | Bulk soil microbial communities from a Populus tree surrounding site in Tennessee, USA - Soil MetaG P. TD hybrid SBSTD4 | ecosystem: Environmental > Terrestrial > Soil > Tree plantation...
CGCTTGAGACGTACTTCGACATCATGTGGGGTCTCCCAAAGCTTCCCGTGTTTTCGGCCAGTTGCGGCTCCTGAAAAGGCTCTGCTTCACAAGCACCCGCAGGTGATCGGGCTAACCGAAATTTTAGCTTGTCATGCAACGTCGGACCCAGAAATAGGGTGAAATGCGGATATCTTGGTTGGACGTCCCCGGACGCACGGTCGACATGGCCTATGCCGCGACAATGCCAAACCGAGACCCTTGTCTCTGAAATGAAAGGCCGTGCCGCCGAGGTCAAATGAATTGCGAGCATCCACCGTTTAGGAGGCGTGCTCAGCAGTGTGCTGCCACTCAATGCTGCTGCGTCCAATCCTCGGTGGCACGGTCATGTGTCCTGGGCTTCCTCGACGAGGGTGCCGTACCCGCCTCATGATGTCCTCATCGTTACTATGGAACCCATGCCGGCATCCCCCCTACACATTGCTTGCCTCGCGGATGGTCCAGAACATTTGCACGGAGCATTCCTTCCGTTGGCGTCAAGACTGGTAAATACATCCGCGCGGGAGCGGCGACGCTCCGATTACAGGGCCTTCCACATCGAATATCGGGAATCCTGCCGATGTGACGGCCGGGCGAGTTGCGCTCCGTTTTTGTCGACATTTGCCACTGCAGCCAAACGGGAGTCGTGCGGATGACCAAAACGGCCGCTAGCTTGGGAATAAGTCGCCGCTCGATCCTCTCTACCGTCGCCGCGCTTCCGCTCCTTTCGACACGCTTCTTGCAAAGCCCTGCATTGGCCCAGGCTAGTTCGGATCCGCTGGCGTCGTGGAATAAGGGCGCGGCAAAGCAAGCGATCATCGCGTTTGTACGCGCCACTACCGATGCGTCCAGCTCAAAGTTCGTTCCTCAGGAGGCACGCATCGCCACATTCGACCAAGACGGAACGCTGTGGGTCGAGCATCCCATGTACACGCAGGTCATGTACTGCATGGAACGTGTTCCAGTCGTTGTAAAAGACAGACCCGGGCTGCGAGAGCGCCAGCCATTCAAAACCATTCCGACCGGGGATCGCGAGGCAATGCCAAGCTTTCGCTACATGAGCTTGCAGAGGTTCTATTCACCACCCTGACCGGAATGACGGTGGATCAGTTCAGTGCCGAGGCGAGGGGATGGATTGAAACAGCCAGGGATCATCGCTGGCAACGACCTTACACGGATTTGACCTATCAGCCGATGCAGGAGCTTCTGCGCTACCTGCGCGCCAACGGTTTCAAAACTTACATTGTGACAGGCGGCGGTCAGGATTTCGTGCGCATGTACTCAGAGCGCGTGTAGGGTCCCGCCCGAACACGTCGTGGGAACGGCGGGCGGCGTGAAGTACGGCTATACCAAAGACGGCGATCCGATGCTCACCAAGGAGCCGAAGCTGCTCCTCAACGACAACAACGCGGGCAAACCCGAAGGCATCCACCTCATGATCGGTCGCCGGCCGGTCGCAGCGTTCGGCAACTCGACCGGCGATCGGCAAATGCTGGAGTACACAGCAGCGGGCGATGGCGCGCGTCTTGCGATGCTCGTGTTACACGATGACGCAAAGCGTGAATATGCCTACGGACCGGCTCAGGGACTGCCGGACACCAAGGTCGGCACCTTCACCCAAACGCTGTATGATGAGGCCCGGGACAAGGGCTGGACAGTGGTCAGCATGAAGGATGATTGGAATCGCATCTCTCGTTTGAGGGGGCAGGGTCACGGGCGCTCCAATAGCGACACGTCGCAGTTGGCCGAACGGGTCCGCTTCGGACAGCTCCACGCGGTAACCGGTGCGCGGCCGGCTGGGCCATCTGATGCGCGAAAGGTGCAGAGGTAGTCCGGCAGCGTTCGCTAGACTCTCATCTACTTCTTGCATTGAACAACGATAGCGCCGCCTTCGCCCAGGTCGTCACCCCGCCTTCGCTCCAAGATGTCGTAGCGTGAGTAACCCTGGGCACGACAGATTGCATTTGCTCTCTGTGCGCACGCAGACGGAGCGCAGGTCACGAGGAAGCTTGAGTCTCCCTCCGTGACAAAGTTGGGGGGGCTGGACGAATAATCGCAGCCGCCAAGACCCAACACGAGGGCACAGAGCGGTATGGCACGGACAAAGATGGGTTTCGTCTTTCTCCTCCACAGGCTCCACCACAGGATGAAACAATTCTTGGGAGACACGCTGCGTCGAGGCACGGGGCGCGCGAACATACGTGGCTGCGGATCACCGATCAGAAGCATAGCCCCATCCTCTGGCCTCTGGCGCCCTTAACGTCGCTACACGGGGCTTTCCGGCGTCCTCCCGTTCGCTGCTGTGGACGGTGTGGATTCAACCATGTGGAAATCCAGCAGATTCTCCGATAGCAATCGGGTGAGCTTCGGACCCGAGGTGGAGGTACTTTCCGCTGCCCCGTTTGGTCTGGGCGTGGACCCCTGCCGACATGGGCGGCGTCTCCCGCAGATCACCACCGCGCTCCCCTTCGGAACATTTCACCGTTGTGCGGCGTAGGCGGCAACGGACCTGCCACGGCGAGCGCCAAGGCCCGCCCTTACCGCAAACAAGTTTAAGCGGGAGCAAATTCGAGCAAGCGAGGTGACAGGATCGACTTACTTTATGATCTGTGGCGGTTGGAATTGAGACGATCCGGTTCGCCATCGCAGTAGGGCCAACTCCCTAGTGTGAGCGACCATCCCTGAAGGTCTCCCAGCACCCGATGCATGAGCCGTCTGATGCAGATTATGCGAAGCCGTGGATTGGTGAAACGAGGATGTCGCGATGCAGATTGACCTTTCCGGTAAGACAGCCATCGTCACCGGCTCGACCGGCGGCATTGGGTTGGCCATCGCTCGCGGTCTAGCGCACTGCGGCGCCATTGTCGTCGTCAATGGGCGCACCCGGGCTGCCGTAGAGCGCGCCGTGGGTGGCGTAAGGGCGAGTGCACCGCTCGCCCAAGTGCGCGGGACCGCTGCCGATCTGGGGGTCGTCGCCGGATGCAATGCCCTCGTCAACGCCGAGCCGGCTTGCGACATCCTCGTCAACAACGTCGGCATATTTGGTCCGCAGGATTTCTTTGACATTCCCGATAGCGAGTGGACTCGATTTTTCGAGGTCAATGTCATGTCGGGCGTACGGCTGTCGCGGGCCTATATGCCAGCGATGCTCGAGCGGAATTGGGGGCGCGTCGTTTTCTTGTCGTCGGAATCGGCCCTGAATATTCCAGCAGACATGATCCACTATGCATTCACCAAAACGGCGCTCTTATCAATCTCACGCGGGCTTGCCAAGCGTGCGGCCGGAACCGGCGTGACGGTGAACGCGGTGTTGCCAGGCCCGACCTTATCGGAAGGGGTCGAGGGCATGTTGCGGGAGTCGGCTGAGAAATCCGGTCAGTCAATCAAACAGGCGACCGCAGAATTCGTGAAAGCGACGCGGCCATCCTCAATCATCCGGCGGGCGGCGACGACCGAGGAGGTTGCCAATATGGTGATCTACGCGGTATCGCCTCAGGCGTCCGCCACAACCGGGGCCGCACTTAGAGTCGACGGTGGGATCGTTGACACGATCGCATGATCCTAATTGGTCACTACACCTGCGATCGTTGCATGGCACAAATTTGGACGCGGTAGTCGCCATTGTCTCACGGCGGTCGGCTCAGCTCAGCATCATTGTGAGGAGGAGGCGAAGATGGCCGCGCTCAAAGACAACTTGGTCGGTTCATGGCGGCTGGTCAAATACGAGGAGTTGCCGGTCGATGGCTCGCCGACAACCTACCCGCTTGGCGATAGGCCGAAAGGGTACATTATCTACAGCACAGACGGCTATATGGCCGCGCTTCTCTCGTCAACAGACGAAAAGTCGAAGGCGGATCCGATCGCCTATGCCGGCCCATATAGCGTTGATGAGAAACAGCAGATCGTTCATCAACAAGCTGACGTCTCCTTGGTTCCCGGGTGGGCCGGGGAAACGCACAGTCGCAAAGTCCGAATGGAGGGCGATAGGTTGATCCTTTCGACCGTGAACCCTGCCATCGTCTCAGGGCGCAGAGCGAATGCTGTCATCACCTGGCAAAGGGTCGGAGCTGACGCGTGACCGAGGCCATGATTGAGTTACGACCAAGTACAAAGAAGGCAACAACCATGACGACGACAACAATGCTACCGACGCCAACAAGGCGTTGGTTCTGGCGGGAATTACGGGGATTTTTATCGATCGTGACCCTACCGTTCTCGACCGCTTGTTTAGCAATGACTATCGGCAACACAACCCACAGATTGCCAACGGTACTGCTGCGATCAAGGCGCTCTTGGGAAACCTTCCGGGTGATTTCAAATATGAACCAGGTCTCGTGATGGCGGACGGCGACTACGTGTCCATTCACGGCCGTTATTTCGGATGGGGACCCAAACCGATGGTGGCCGTCGATACCTTTCGCGTTGCGCATGGCAAGATCGCGGAGCATTGGGACGTAATGCAGGAAGAGGTGCCGGCGGCGCAAACCGCTAACGGCAACAGCATGCTCACCGCCCCGCGAGCATAATGAGCCAGTCGGGCGCCGCGCAGCGTTGTTTTGCGGGCGCTATGTCGATTGATGTCGGCGCACGGAGCCCGGCACGGACTAGCCGTGAGCACGCCAGCTCTAAACCTTCTCGCAGGGCTGCCGGCATCGCATACTCCATCGGCCGCCGGTGCCCTTCAATCGCCGGCGTTTGCCAACGTGGGCCATAAGTGTCTGCGATCATTTGCGTGGGTTCATGGTGGCCACGATCGAGAATAGCGGTGCATCAGTTCTCACTGCTTCCGTTCCTCGATTGGATCCAGCCCGAGCCACGGCCCGCCCAGCACCTGCCTTGCCAAACCCCTGTCAATGTGAGGAAGCATGAGTTCGCGAAACGAAAATGACAACTTGGCGAACTCGCCCTGACAACGGCGCGCGCGATCCGACGGAAGATACCCCCGCTCGACGAGGTCCCCAAACGCCGTCCCGCTCGCATCGGAGCCGAAGGCCAGGCAGACGAGATTGAAGAAGCGCTGCGCCGGCGGGCTGTGGACGCCGGAAAATGCTGCAAGGGGCACTCTGACGGTGGGGCTGCGCAAATATTGGTTATAAGCATTTGCTGCTCCAATGATCAGTCTATGGCTCTGATCGTGGTCTAACTGCAGCATCAGGTAGGCGGCAAAGTAGTCCGCTGCATCCTCCTCCGGCCCGAGTACAGGTACGCGCAGGAGGTCGTACACCGCATGCCCCATTTCGTGGGCGAAAACGTAGAATACTTGGCCCATCACCGCTTCCGCCGGCGTAATTCCCAACAGCGTCGATCCCCTCGACAAATTCTCGAAGATTTCGCTCACGTACTCGTAGCAGACGCTTACGAACCCGGGCATATACCAAGCGTTCGCCACGCCATTGCACCCAATGGTGCGCAAGGTCAGGTCCACGGGCAGTCGAAATGGGTTGAAGATGCCCTGTAGACGCTCAAGGGCTTGCTGCTGCTTCAGAAGGTCATAGAGCTGCTGGTGCGCGGGATTGCTGTAGGCAACATACTCGATTTGAATGCGGTGCGGCCGCACCTCATCGGCTGTAGCCGCAACCCCCGTCACGCCCGTGCAAAGGAGGAGGGCAACCAGTAGGCCCGTCAATCTCTTCAATGCGGGCCGCAACGGGCAAGTTGCGAAATTGGCGCCGAGGCCGGTGACACCTGTGGTCGTTGAGCCCCAATCCACTCTCAACGGCACGTGCATCTCACGAGCGTCGGTTAATTGCTGGGAATAGTGAATTGCTGCGAACAGTGAATATGTCATACGTGGACTTCCCCACCCATCGGGTGAAACCCGGAGCGCTGCGCGGGCTTCGCCGACGCTGCCGCGCACAAGGCTTGCTTGCACCGCGTCGGGTTTTGCCAAGCTTTGCGCGCGCATCTGCGGGTGCCGCTTGCGGGCGGACCGCAAAATTGCTGAGCGGCCGATATCGGGGATACCACGGATTTACGAGGCGGGCCCCTATTGGCCACCCTCCTCGAGACCCACCTTGGTCGAGGGTCTAGTCGCACCTCTGGGCGCACGTCCAGGTCGGCCAGCAAAGCAAATCCGCAGATGATGCTCCTCATAGATCCACGCCTTGGCGACGTTGAGGATGATGCATCCAGCACCAAACGTCGGTCATTGCTTGCAATCGGCGGTAGTCTCCTCAGCGAGATCAGCATTCCGAAATTGATCGCCTCGTGGTTGCTCCTGCTCGCGCTGCCGGCGATGGTCCTTGGACTTGCCCCGCTCGTGTCCTCCGGCTGGGTGTCGGTGCTTTCCAGAAAGGTCACTACGCCACCCTCTGGAGTATGGGTGGTCGCCTTGATCGTCGTCATCGCCGCGCTGGGCTGGTTGGGTGGACGGCGCATCCTTCGCACCGCCGAGCAGAGTTTCTGGTCGCTCAACGCGTTGGCCGCTCAGCCCGGTTACGCGCTCTGTCGGGAGGGCTTGCGGCATCTTTCCGAACGGCTCTTGGAGCCCAGGGTTGGCACCGCAAATCGCGCTCGCATTCGTGCGGGTGTGGCCGCCGCGGCTGGGGTCATCGTGAGTGCTGCCGCGTTGTGCGTGGTGGCGCTCGCGTGGCGGGGGTCGCGTTGGATTGGTGACGTTGCCGATCTCTCCCAACCCTTGAGCCTCGCACTGCCGGCGTTCGCCAATGCTCTCGTGCTTGTTGGCGCATATCTGGCTGGGTTTGCCCTCATTTGGGGAATTGCTGATGCCAGAATGGACCAACCGCGTGACCTCGCCTCCTTCGACCCGGCCCCGCCGGAGGGAAGATTGTGGCGTGTTGCGCACCTGTCCGATCTGCATGTGGTCGGAGAGCGCTTTGGATTTCGCATCGAAAGCGGCCGCTCTGGTCCCTGTGGAAACGAGCAGTTGGTTCGCCTGCTGTCGCGCCTTGAGGTCATCCACAAGGCGGAGCCGGTGGACCTGGTCCTCATTACGGGCGACGTCACGGATGCCGGACGGTCATCGGAATGGGCTGAATTCCTGTCCGCCATCGCCAAGCATCAAAGCTTGGCGAAGCGGACCCTCCTGTTACCCGGCAACCACGATCTCAACGTTGTCGATCGCGCCAATCCGGCCCGCCTGGACCTGCCGACCAGCCCGGGTAAACGTCTGCGCCAGCTGCGCGCTCTGTCGGCCATCGCGGCGCTGCAAGGCGACAAGGTCCGACTAATTGATCCCCGGACGGGCGGGCTCGGCCGCACACTGCGCGAGGCCTTGGCCCCTCACCTTGCCGACATTGCTGCCTTTGCCGACCGGGGCACGCTGCGCCTTTCAATACGGCTTGCCCAAGTTTTCGACGATGTCTTTCCCATGGTGCTGCCACCCGATGGCGATGACGGGCTGGGCGTCATTCTGCTCAATTCCAATTCGGAATCCCATTTCTCCTTCACCAACGCGCTGGGCCTCATTGCGGTCGAGCAAGCACGGGCCCTGCTCGCGATTGCGAGGGGCTTGCCGCGTGCACGTTGGATCATCGCCCTGCATCACCATCTCATAGAGTATCCGAAGCCCGCCAAGTTCTTCTCGGAGCGCATTGGTACCGCGCTCATTAATGGCACGTGGTTCGTGCGCGAGCTCCAAAGCCTCGGCAGCAAGGTTGTAGTCATGCATGGGCATCGTCACATCGACTGGATCGGGGAGTGTGGCCCACTGCGCATCATATCGGCGCCATCCGCCGTTATGACCTCGGGGCCGGACGGAACTGACAGGTCCGGCCATTTTCATATCCACACGCTGGGTCTGGGTGAGGACGGGTCCCTCTGTCTGTTGCGGCCGGAGCGCGTCGACATTGCGAGCGCCCAAGAGGAAGCGCAGCGTTCAGCCAGCACCTGGCCGAACCGGCCGCAGTTCGGCAAGGGCGCCGAAGAGATCGGACAGCCGGGACGTTAAGGGTCGCGGTTGCAGACGGTGAGCACGGCGATCATGGCAAACGCCGGCACACCGACGGCATACCGTGCCTGACGCGATCAATCCGAAACGACGCTTATGTCCGTCGCCTCGAGCTCACGCTGGCGGCGCACTCGGTAGGTCCCTGAGCGCAACACTATGGGCGCGTGTTCTTGATGGTTCACGACGGCGGAAGCGTCGATGACCTTGACGTGCCCGATATAGAGTCCCGTGGGAACGTATCGTGCCAGAGCATCGTCACGGAACATGGTCACACGCTCGGATATGACGTGACGATGACCGGACAGCTCTCCCTCCGCGAGCACAAATTCGCCGCCCGCGTCAGGTGGGATGATTGTGCCAGATGGTTCGATATCGTCGACCCGTTCGATCAGCAAGTCACCCTGGGCATAGATCTCCATCATCGCGTCACTCCTTGCTGCATCCGACAATTCGATCGGTCGGAGAACCGACGCGACCAGGATCAGCCATCGAACGAGTGAAGTGCATCGGGTGAAACCCTGAACGGCTCGATGGCCAGTGCTGGGCTAATCCTGGGCCAGCCCCGGACCACGCCTTCCCCACTCGACGTCTTGTCGGCCGCGTGGGTTCATGCATCGTCGTTCCAGGCCGGTAAAGGGACGCCAACGTGCGGGGACGCGCGACAACGCGCTCCGCGAATTCCGCTACGCCCCCCATTACGCCCCTGGCCTGCCGGCCCGAGATCCGAGCCTCCAGTCGAAACCTGCTGCGAGGTCGCGTTCGTCAGTCCGCCAATGGGCTGGCCCTGCAGGCAACGCGCAACGGTCCTCCCTCACCCCTGCGGAACTGCTCAGCCCCTGATCAACTAAAGCCCATCCGAGGTTGCCGAGCCGGCGAGGGGAATCCTCGCTCTCGTCGTAGCGATGCCGGCCCGCTCATCGATATCGATGGTGCCTCCTACCCTGCGAAGGCGCTCACGCATGCGCGCCATCGACAGGTTTCCCCGATGATGGCTGCTGAAGAGCTCGGTCATGCGGCCGCGAAGGGAGGTGCCAAGTGACGTGTGCCGCCCCCCCTGCGCGATTGTGAGAACGATGTGGCTGCCGACGTCGCTCTCGCGCGCCACCGAGATGCGCGCCGGAGCCGTATGCGTGAGGTTGGCCAGACCCTCTTCGATAAAGCGAAATGTGGCGAGTTCGATTAAGGGCGGCAGTCGGCCGAGGTCTTGTGAAATGTCCAGGTGGACGAGGCCATTGTGATGCTTGGCATAGTCGTCAACCAAGGCCTGCAGCGCTGCGGAAATTCCACTTTCTTCGAGGAGCGGTGGATGGAGCAGATAAGATACCGAACGCAGATCCCGTGTTGCATCGTGCAAAACGCTTTCAAGTCGCCTGGCGCCGTCGCGGTCTTGAGGTCGAAGCTTCTGGCGTATATCTCCCGCCAACCAGCTCGCAGCGACCATGTTTTGGGCAATCCTCTCATGCAATGTATTGGCCACGTAGCGTCGTTCATCGTCCTGGGCCCCTAACACCAAACGCGCGAGCGCGGCGTTGGTCTCTTCTGCGCGGCGCACCCCGCCGATCGAGGCGGCGAGCAGAAGAACGGGAGCGGCGAGTGCCGTGAGAAAGATCTGTATCGCGAGGACGTTATTCTCCGCGCCCGCAGACATGAAGACGGTCGGGCCGTTGGAGACCAGGCCGATCGCAGCGATTGTCACGACCAGGATGGCGGCGCTCGCACCTTTGGTCTCGAACCGAACCGCAGCCCACAATACGAGAGGCAGGGGTGCATAAAGGCGCGCCGGCAGAAGGTCGCGACTGAGGAAGGCGTGGGCCCTGAAGGCGATGACGCAAGCAAGGATCAATGCGCAAGCGAGGATAGCAGCCTCGGCCAGCCGCGCCGGATGGAGCAGATTGCGAGAGTTCTGGCCATCCGACCAGGAAAGGATGGCGGCACCCAGCGTGAGACTTCCCAGTGCATTGGAGAAGAACCACTGTTGCCAATAAAGGCCGTAATGAGCCATCTCGCCGCCGCCCGCCACCCGCACAAAGGCGCCTCCCAGCGCGCAGATGGCAGGGCTCCCGATTGCGGCCACCACCACGTAGCACAACGCGGTATCGAAGGACCTAATCACGAAGCGCCCCGGGAATAGCACCCGCAGACCCGTGGCACTCAATAGGGCGACCATGCAGTTGCTGACAAAGGCGATCCACAGCTGAGGCCAACCCATGCCAACTCCGAGCTCCGCTGCTACGTGCGCCGGAAAACAGGCGATGACATAGAGCGGCCAATGCCGTGCCGGCGTGGTTAGTAGGGCAGCAAGGAGAATGACGTTGGGGGGCCAAAATGGAGCAAATACCTTGTCCGACAATGTACCAACCAGGAAGGCCGCTTCAGCACCCAACCAGTAGGCAATGGCAACGACGAACAGAGGAAACCCAAGTGTCGCAAGTTCCGGTGGGCGGCGCACGATCGCTGTCTGCTTCATCGCGAAAGCCCACGCCTACTGCCGGTGAATGGCCGAGCCTGAGAAAAATAGCTGGGTCACGCC
>Ga0075425_100009303_pt1 | contig 10456 bp, 5 predicted proteins | sample SoiMethybrSBSTD4_FD_75300 | JGI IMG/M metagenome (GOLD analysis project Ga0075425, IMG submission 75300) | Bulk soil microbial communities from a Populus tree surrounding site in Tennessee, USA - Soil MetaG P. TD hybrid SBSTD4 | ecosystem: Environmental > Terrestrial > Soil > Tree plantation...
GCCCTGGCGCAGCGACAGCGCTCCGGCCTCTTCCACCAGCTCCGTTCGTCCCGTCTTCGATTTGCCGAGCAACGCGGGAATGATGTCGGTGCTGTCATTGAGGTCCGCCGGCATCAGCGGCGTGCCTGTCATTTTCGCCAGTGAGGCGAGTAAATCGATTTGGCAAACGAGCGCGTCGGATATTCCTGCGCGTCCCTGGTTTGGCCAACGGACAATGAACGGCACACGCGTGCCTCCTTCGAAGTTGCTGTACTTCCCGCCGCGAAATGCGCCGGCCGGCTTGTGACCGCCAAGTTTCACCACCGCATCGTCCTTGTATCCGTCGTCGACGACTGGACCGTTGTCACTCGTGAAGATCACCAGTGTGTTGCGGGCGAGGTTGAGGCGATCGAGCGCGTTCAGGATCTCCCCCACCGACCAGTCGGCTTCGACGATTGCATCCCCTCGCGGCCCCATGGATGTCTTGCCGACGAAGCGTGGATGCGGCACTCGCGGAACGTGCGGATCGTGTGTCGCGAAGTAGAGGAAAAATGGCCCGCCCTTCTGCCTTTCGATGAACGACACGGCCTTCGACGTAAACACGTCGGCCATCTCTTCATCTTTCCACAGCGCGCCTCGCCCGCCGGTCATGAATCCAATTCGGCTGATGCCGTTCACGATCGTTTGATCGTGGCCATGACTCGGATGAACCTTGAGGAGTTCCGGATGATCTGCGCCGGTCGGCCAATCACCAACCGGTTTGCCATAGCTGACACTGATTGGATCGGCCGCCTGGCCGCCAACGGCGCGACGGTTTTCGACGTAGATCGTTGGCACTCGATCGCCGGTCGCAGCCATGATGAACGAATAGTCGAACCCGACTTCGTTCGGTCCTGGTGTGATGTCGCCATTCCAATCGGGGCCACCCTGCGGTCCCAGGCCCAAATGCCACTTGCCAACCACCGCGGTCGAGTACCCGGCGCGGCGCAGCATCGACGGCAGCGTCGTCCGCGTGGGATCGATGATGAGTGCAGCGTTGCCGGGAAGCACTCCAGTCCCTGGTTTGCGCCAGGCGTATTCGCCGGTCAGCAATGCATAGCGTGACGGTGTGCACGTCGCCGCCGATGAATGCGCATCGGTGAAGCGCAGCCCTTCCTTCGCAAGCCGATCGATGTTCGGTGTCCGCAGCGCCGCCGCTCCGTAGGCAGACACGTCGCCGTAGCCGAGATCGTCGGTCATGATCAGGACGATGTTCGGCTTGTCCTGGGCCAGGGCGCGCGGGGTATACGCCACGAGTGCCGCGATGACTGCTATCAGGCTGCGGAGGGAAATCGACGTCATTGTTCACCGCCTGAAATGACTTCGCGCACGACCGCCTGTGGCCGCTGATTGACTGTCAAAAACATTCTCCCGAGATATTCCCCGATCAGTCCGAGCATCACCAGTTGGGTGCCCGAAAAGATCAAAAACGCCGACATCAACCAGCCAAACCCGTAGCCCGGGCCGCGATTCACATACCACAACCACAACACGATAAGGAATGCGACAAGGCCAAGGACGGCTGTCGTCAGTCCAGCGAACGTCGCCAGCCGGAGCGGCAACAATGAAAAATTCAACCACGCGCTCAACCAGAGCCGCATGAGCCGACGCCACGTGTAGCCACTCTGCCCCTGGCGCCGCGGCTCATGCTCGACGACAAGCGACTCGATGCGCTGGGTAACCTGGAGCAAGAGGCCATCGATGTAAGGGTATGGGCCGGCGTACGAAACGACCTGGCGGGCGGCAAAGGCGGTTACGCATCGAAAGCTCGAGAGATAGAACCCCGGCGGCTTGTCGAGCGCCCAGTCCGTAAACCGATTGGTCAGCCAACTACCGAAGTTGCGCGACCACGAATGCTGCTTGACCTCGTAATGGCCAAAGACCACGTCGGCTCCGGTCTTTTTCGCGTGCTGCCAGAGCCGCACGGCCTCGCGCGGTGGGTTTTGCCCGTCGTCATCCAGGTTGACGATGTGATCGCCGCGCGCGTGGCGCCAACCGGTGAGCACCGCGTTATGCTCGCCGAAATTGCGGGCATGGTCGATCACCGTGATCGGAACCCGCGCCGTACGCGCCAGCTCTCGACAGACCTCCATCGTCGCGTCGGCTCCGCCGTCGTTGACGAGAACGATCTCGTGGCCATCCTCGACGTCCAGTCGTTCGATGTCTCGCACGAGCGTCGAGATCGTGGCAGCGGCGTTGAACATCGGGACGACAAACGTGAGGGCCGGATGAGAATTCATGGGACTCACAGGAAACTGCGCGCCGCCTCGATCCGCTGCTCGATCGGCGGGTGGCTGTGGAAGAGCCACAGAACGAGCTTTGAGGGGTGCTCTTCGGCGAGGTTCTGCGTCCCCAGCCGCTTCATTGCCGAGATGAACGCGGCCGGCTGCCTCGTCAGTGCGATCGCAAATCGATCCGCGCGGCGCTCGTTTCTGCGCGACACCGCGTTGAGGATCGGCGTCGCCGCCATCGTCAAGAGCCCACCGGCGAGCGCGAGCACTGGCAAGCCGGCAACATCGCTGACGCCCGCGAGTCCCAGCGACGGCCAACTGAGCGCCAGCGCCACCGCACCGGCACCCAATGCCAGCACCAACAGGACTGATTCGACGACGAATGCGTTCCGGATGTCGTGGTGCACGTGATGCGCGATCTCGTGGGCAAGGATCACTTCAATCTCGTCCTCGGAATATTCCGCCAGCAACGTATCGGAAAGCAGGATCCGCCGGGTGGCGCCACTGCCCACGAGCGCGGCATTCGCCCGGCGGCTCTTTTCGCCGAGCGCCCATTCGTAGACGCCGAGTACGGGCACGCCGGCGCGCCCCGATAGAGACACCAGTCGATCGCGCAACGACTCGCGCGCCAGTGGGGTGAATCGGTAGAACAAGGGGAGCAGGAGCACGGGCGCCAAACGAGTCAGGCCGGCAATGGCCGCGATGAACACTCCGGCGGACGACAGCCACCACCATGCCACCGATACGCGCATCGATACGTAAATGGTTTCCGCGGCACCGATACTGAGCACGAGACCGAGGACGGCCGCTTTGGCATGATCCGCCAGCCACCCCCGCGCGACTTCCTTCGACAATCCATAGCGGCGTTCGAGCAGAAAGCCCTGGTAGAACGCAATCGGGATCGTGCACACCTCGTGGAGAGCCGCCACGATCAAGACGTACACAGCGACGGCAAGAGCCGAGTACACGGTTGCATCCGTATGCGACCAACGGCGCGCGAAGCCGGCGATTGAGGCGGACAGTCCCGACGACAGGAGCACAACGAGGACGGCGGTAGACATCGCCATCGATGCGACCGCGGCTCGCCGTTTCAGCCGGTGATATCGGGTGGATTTGTCCTCGTTCAATTGACGCTACCAGCTGCCAGCGACCAGCGACCAGTTCTGGGAATTTCCCGCTCTCACCTCACAAGAGCTGGAAGCTGGAAGCCGGCAGCTGGAAGCTTAATTCAATTGAACCGAGATCAGCTTCGATACGCCGGGTTCCTCCATCGTCACGCCGTAAAGCCGATCGGCAATCTCCATGGTCTTCCGGTTGTGGGTGATGAGGATGAACTGGGTATGTTCCTGCATGCCCTGCAGCATCTCGACGAACCGGCCGATGTTCGCGTCATCGAGTGGCGCATCGATTTCGTCGAGCAGGCAGAAAGGACTCGGCCGGTATTTGAAGATCGCAAACATCAGCGCCATCGCGGTCAGCGCCTTCTCTCCGCCCGACAGGAGCTGCACGCTCTGCAACCGCTTGCCGGGAGGCTGGGCGATGATGTCGATACCGCTCTCGAGTTGATCGCTCTCATCGAGCAGCACCAGCCCGGCGCGTCCGCCGCCGAACAGGGTCGTGAAGGTTTGCTCGAAGTTCTGGTTGATGGCGATGAACGCGTCTTTGAATCGTTCCTTCGTCGTCTTGTCGATTCGGCGAATCGCTTCGCCGGTGGCGGCAATGGAATCGACGAGGTCCTTCCGCTGTGTAGTCAAGAATGCGTGACGCGATTCGAGATCGTCGAACTGATCGATCGCCATCATGTTGACCGCGCCCATCCGTTCGATCTTCGCGCGCAAGTCGGCAACCATTTCGTCGGCGGTCATCACGCGCGTGGATGCAGGCGATGCGGCCGGTGCCGCGGCTTCGACAGGAGCGGCGGCTTCCCCCTCGACTTCTTCCGCCGGCTCCGGTGCATCATCGACCGGTTGCGCCATCGCCAGGGCACCCTGTTTCTCGAGTTCGGCGACTTCGGCGGCGACGTCATCGAGCGAAGCCTGGACGGACTCGACGCACGACGAGGCCAGATGCGCGAGATCGGCTTCCGCCGTCGCACGCGTGACGTCGAACTGCGCGACTTCGCTGCGAACGTTCTCGAGTGTGCGCCGCGCCTCGCGAATTCGACTCTCGAGCCCTTCGAAGGCGGTCCGCAGCGACTGCGACGCTTCGTCGGCGGCGCGGACCCGATCGCGAAGCTCGTCGAAGGCGCGGAGGCCGGCATCCAGCGTCGATTCGGAGGCGGCTATTCCTTCGACCAACCCGGTCTTCCGCGCATCGTTTCTCTGCCGATCGTCGCGACGGGTTTGAATCCGATTCTCCAGCTCGCCTGCCGATTCTTCCAGACGCTGCACTTCGGTCGCGAGAGCGCTCGCCCGTTCGACGAGGGCGGCGTGGCCGGCCTTCGCTTCCGAGGTCCGCGCCGCTTGCGCCTGCATCGCTTCACGCGCTTCGAACAGCCGGCGCTGCGCCGAATTCAACAAGTCGTCGGCCGTCCGCTGCTCGGACTGAATGCGCGCGATCGAGTCGCGCGCTTCTTCGTGCCGGGCATCCTGCGCGCGGAGCTCCTCCTCGGCGGTGCGCCGTTCGATCGCTATCTGTTCGTGCTTGCGGCGGACGCGTTCAATCGCCTCGGCGGCGCTCGCCACCTGCAGTTCGAAGCCGACACTCGACTTCTCCAATCGATGCAGTTCCTCCTGGATGGCCAGGATGGATGATTCGGACGTCGCGATGGCCAGATCCAGCGATGCGATCTCCTCACGCAGCCGCTCCACGGCGCTGGCATCGAGATCGGCGCGCTCACGCAACTCGTGGATCTCTCGCCGCGTCGTCAGGATTCCGCGCGCCTCCGTGCGGGTCCCGCCTTCGACGACATGCGCGCCGCGAAACACTTCACCCTCGAGGGTCACAATCGGCGCTCGCGTGGTCTCTGCCGCACAGCGCGCCGATTCGAAATCGCGCGCGATGGCAGTCGAGACAACTGCCGCGCGAATCGCCTCGGCGGCCGGGCCACTGACGCGCACCACGTCGAGTAACGGCGTCACAGAATCAGGGAGGACAGGAGCGGCGGACGATACAACCGCCGCATTCGCGACCAGGAAGCCCACACGCCCCGCATCGTTCGTGCGAACGAACTCGAGACCGGCGGCGACCGCGGCATGCGATTGCACGACCACGTGCTGAAGCAAGTCGCCCAGGCACGCTTCAACGGCGCGCTCGTATCCCTTGTCGACGTCGAGGTAATCGGCCACCGATCCCATCTGGCCGACATCGCCATTCGATTCCGCCAGCACCCGGCGTGCCGCGTCGCCATACTCGGCACGCGCGGCCGCCAGCTCTTCGAGCGAGGCCAGGCGAGCCTGGATGCCGGCCAGCTCGCGCTCTCGACCGCGCAAGTCGGTCAGGCGGGCATCACGATCGGTGCGCGCGCCTGCCAGTTCTGACTCGTGGGCAGCGCGCGTCACCCGAAGCGAGTCCATGGCCTCCTGGGAACGACGCGTGGCGCTCTCGGCTTCGCTCCGATCGTGGGCCGCGCGTGCCGCTTCGATATCCTGGTCGCCGCGCTCGATATCCAGCCGGCCAATCTGCTCGGCGATGCGCGTGCGCGCTGCCGCCGCGTGGTCCATGGCATGGCGAAGCGCCGTCGCCGCATTCACCGCGGCGAAGACCTCGCTTCGCGCCGCTTCCACGTCCGCCTCGAGCCCTTCGATGTTTCGGCGGAGATCCGCGTACGCGGCTTCTTCGCCGCGAAGCGTCTCAGCCGCCGCGTCACGCTCGGCCACGGCGCGTGCGGCTGCCTCCTTTCGCATCTCGAGTTCGATCCGCGCGGGCTCGCGCCGCGCATCGAGCGTGCGAATCTCGGCGTCGATGTCCGCCGCCGCGGCCGACAGCGTCTGAATCTGCTGCTTGTCGAATTCGATCTGCTGCTGCAGCCGGCCAATCTCCAACTCGTGCGCATGGGCGGCCTCGCGCGCGGCCGTCGTCCGGCCATCGGCCTCGGCCAATTCAATCCGAAGCCGTTCGAGCATCGCCTCGACTTCCGCGACGTGCGCGGCCGCCGCCGTCTCGCGCGCACGCGCATCGGCGAGTTCGGCGCGAGCGGTCTCGATCGCCTCACCGAGTACGCGGTAACGCTGCGCGAACTGCACTTTCTCCCAGCGGCGAAGTTCCTCGCGCAGGCGGCGATAGCGGCGCGCTTTCGCCGCCTGCCGTTTCAATGCCCCGCGCTGCTTTTCAACTTCGAAGACGATGTCGTCGACCCGCGTCAGGTTCTGCTGCGCTGCCTCCAGCTTCAGCTCCGCCGCGCGGCGACGGCTCTTGTACTTCGTGACCCCCGCCGCTTCTTCGATCAGCTGTCGCCTGTCGGTGGGACGCGCGCTGAGGATCTGACCAATCTTTCCCTGCTCGATGACGGCATAGGCCTTGATGCCCAGCCCGGCATCCATCAGGAGATCCTGCACGTCGCGCAAACGCACCGACTCGCCATCGATCAGGTACTCGCTTTCGCCCGATCGGTAGAGGCGTCGCATGACCTCGACGTCGCGGACCAGAAGCGGTTCTTCTTCGATCGCCACCGCCGCCGCGGCGACGATTTCGCCTGACTCATCGCCGAGCCTTTGCGCCCCATTGCCATTTCGACCCGGGCTTCCCGGAACACGAGCCGCGACGCCGCCGAGTTTCAGCCGGACTTCCGCCGCGCCGGTTGGCTTTCTCGCGTCGCTGCCCCCGAAGATCACGTCTTCCATTCGATCGCCCCGCAGGCTCTTGGCGCTTTGCTCACCAAGCACCCACGTCAAGGCATCGACGACGTTGCTCTTGCCGCACCCGTTCGGTCCGACAATCGCCGTGACTCCATGATCGAAGGTCAGCTCGGATCGATCTGGAAAACTCTTGAAGCCGATGATCTCCAGGCGTTGAAGCCTCATGCCGTTACTTCCCTCCCAAGGCTCGAAAAAACAAAAGCCGCTCCGCGGGTCCTCGCGATGAGGATCGACCCGGAAGCGGCTGGGTTCGCTTCAGTATTCCTGGTTGCTGGAGGCTGTGACGTGACGACAAAGACCGTGCGGTCGTGCCCACACCCCACCCAAAGCGGGATGGCCCCTGAGCCCGACGAACGGCCGTCAGTCTAACAAGCCCCCATACCTAGGGGCAACACTAAACTACAACGCAAAATGTAGGGCCAAATGCCCTAGGCATCCTTTATCGACCCGCCTTACTGACCGCCCTTAGCGTTGCGCGTCGATTTAGTCGCCGCCACCTGGATCAAGTGCTCTGCCTCGGGAAACTGCGCCAGCGCAAACTGCGCCTGCGGATCCTTTGCGATCAGGTTGCGCCGTGCTTCTTCCATGTTGAAGAGCGTCCGATCGATCTCGAAATGAATCATCGCGCGAATGAACGCGTCGTCCTTCGCGAAACTCTCTTCGTCGATCTTTACCTTGCGCGTCGTCAGCGTCGCCTTGAAGTCCGCGAGCATCTTGTCGTCGACGGCGAATCCGCGCGCGATCGGCTTCTTGTTCTTGTTCGCGTCGCTGAAGCGCGTGTCGCCTTCGGCGCGGAACTGATCGGCGAAGTTGGCGAACTCCTGACGAGCGGCCAGCAGCCGGCCAAAGCGCGTCGGATTGAAACCTTCCATCCCGGCGCCGACGACGAACTTGTCGGGCTCAATGCCGCCGCCGCTGTAAACCTTTCGTCCGGTATCGGTCAACTTCAGATCCGCAGCCTTGTGCTGTCGCTCCGCCGTCTGATCGCGAAGCGTATAGGTGAGATACTCGTCGAAGGTGCCGTCCCATGGACGCTGAATCAATCGACCCGAAGGCGTGTAGTACCGTCCGGTCGTCACGGCAACACCCGCGCCCTCGCTGATCGGATAGACCGACTGCACCAGCGCCTTCCCGAACGTCGTTTCGCCGACAATGAGCGCGCGGTCGTGATCCTGAAGCGCGCCGCTCACGATCTCGGACGCGCTCGCGCTGTTGCGATTGACCAGCGTGACGATCGGCAGATGCGTATAGTCGCTCGCTTCAGTGGCGACGTAATTCTGATTCGCGTTGGCCACGCGACCCCGCGTGTAGACGATGAGATCATTCTTCGGCAGGAACCGGTTGGCGATGCGAATCGCCTGATCCAGAGCGCCGCCGGGATTTTCACGAAGGTCGAAAATCAGCTTCTTCATCCCGTTCGAGCTGAGCTTCTGCAGCGAGTCGCCCAGCTCGCGGTCCGACGTCTCGGTGAACTGATCGAGCTTGACGTAGCCGGTTTCCTTGTCGACCATGAACGCCGCCTGCACGGTCGTGATGTTCACTTCATCCCGCACAACGTCCATGTTGATCAGGCCGTCGTAGCCGCGGCGCTTGATGCTGATATTGACCAGCGTTCCCTTGGGCCCCTTCAACTTCTTGACGGCCTGATCGGTCGTCCAACCTTTCATATCGAGGTCGCCGACCTTCGAGAGGATGTCGCCGCGCCGCAGTCCCTTCTTGTATGCCGGCGAGCCTTCGAAGATCGACATCACGGTGATGTCGCCGTCGATGGCCTGGATGGTGATGCCGAGACCGTAATAACGGCCTTCCTGGCGCTCGCGCATCTGCGCGTACGACTTCGGATCGAAGAAACTGGAATGTGGGTCGAGCGTATGCAGCATGCCGTCGATCGCGCTGTAGATCAACCGATCCGACGGCACATCGTCGACATACTCCTTCTCGATGGCGTCGATGGCAGACGTGAAGACGCGGTACTGCTGGCCGACCTCGTCCTGCCGGGCCAACGCGCGGCTGCCGAACAAGCCACCTGCGATTGCCGACAGGGCGATCGCAAGAACTGCCACCGGGAAGAAACGGGAAATTCGCATATTTCTCGATCGTAACAGAGGAAGTATAGATGCGGCAACGACTTCCGGGCAGCCGGGAAGCCGTTTTCCTTGACCGGGCCGAAGGTAGGTTTCTATAATGCAGGCAGGGGCCACGGGTCCAGGAACGACCGGTCGTTAACTCTCAGATTTTCAAGGATTTCTATTATGTTCGGTTCCATCGGGATGCCCGAGCTGATCATCATCTTCGTGATCGCGCTCATTATCTTCGGGCCCCGAAAACTGCCCGAGCTCGGCCGTTCGCTAGGCAGGAGCATCAACGAGTTCAAACGCGCGTCGAACGAGCTGAAAAACACGCTCGACGAAGAGATCCGAATCGAGGAGCAGCGCAGCTCCGACCGACAGCGCGCGCCCGAACCTGCGCGTCCGCAGGCAGTCGAGACGCACGAGACTCACGACGACCAGGAACCCGTCGCCCGGCGATCGTCCGGGACGACGGATTAACACGGACTTCGGAAATAACCCGGATCAACACGGACTAACGCTGATCGAATGGCGCTCGTGCCCTTCCCTGGCGCCGCCAAGCCGGCGCCCGATGACGACGACGATCGACACATCCATCTGACCGACCCCGACGTCCTCGACGACGCGGGCGCGAAGATGTCGTTTCTGGATCATCTCGATGAGCTCCGGAAGCGATTGATCGCGTGTGTCTGGGGACTTGTGATCGGCTGCAGTCTCGCCTTCCTTTTTGTGGGCCGCATCCAGAATTTCATCTGGATGCCCCTCTATAACGACCTGCAGAACACCAGCGGCGTGAAGTTCATGTACACGTCAGGCTTCGAGCCCTTCATGTTGACCATGAAGATCGGCGCGCTCGCAGGTCTGATGCTGTCGGTCCCTTTCATCCTGTATCAACTGTGGCTCTTCATCGCGCCAGGTCTGTACTCGCATGAAAAACGGATGGCCGCGCCGTTTGTGATCTTCTGTACGACGTTCTTCGCCCTCGGCGCCGCGTTCTCCCACTTCGTCGCATTTCCGTGGACGTGGAAGTTCTTCCTCGGTTGGCAGACCACGTACATGGAGTTCAGGCCATCCATCGGGGAAGCATTCGGGCTCTACGTCAAGATGCTGCTTGGATTCGGGCTGATCTTTCAGATGCCGACGATCGTATATTTTCTGTCGCGGCTTGGCCTCGTGTCCGCAGGGTTCCTGCTCAAGCACACGAAGTACGCTGTTCTCATCATCTTCATCATCGCCGCGGTGATCAGCCCCGGCACCGACGTCGTCTCGCAGTGTTTGATGGCTGGCCCCATGCTCGCTTTATATGCATTGAGCATCCTCGTCGCGTGGGGGTTCGCCAAAC
>Ga0075425_100009305_pt1 | contig 10453 bp, 10 predicted proteins | sample SoiMethybrSBSTD4_FD_75300 | JGI IMG/M metagenome (GOLD analysis project Ga0075425, IMG submission 75300) | Bulk soil microbial communities from a Populus tree surrounding site in Tennessee, USA - Soil MetaG P. TD hybrid SBSTD4 | ecosystem: Environmental > Terrestrial > Soil > Tree plantation...
CGGACGACGTCTGCGAACAGGTCGGGCGGTACTGCCATATAGTGCAGCGGCCGCTGAGCCGCGCCGAGCTGTTCGCGGAGCCGCTGATACGTCGCCGAGTCGGTGTAGTCGCCGGCGACGTACGACAGACGCGAGCACAGCGCCTCGTAGACGCGACGCTCGAACACGCCGCTTCGTTCGACGCTCAGGCGGACGCGCTCGCACAGCTGCTCGCTGGTCCATTCGCTCTTGGCCACGCCGATGACCGGGACGGTCAAGCGGTGTCGGCGAACGAGCTTCGCCAGCGCGGGGAAGATCATCCGGGACGCGAGATCACCCGTTGCCCCGAACAGGACCAGCGCATCGGCAGGCTTGGCCATCACGCCTCTCACGTGGCAAGACGGACGCCAAGTTCCCTCGGGTTCCGCGCGGAGACTTCTTCCGGACGCCCGGACACCTCGCATCGGCCAGACTGCCGAGAAGAATCAGCGATGTCCCGGGTCGATTCGCGAGGCATGACCATGGTGCCGGTGATGACCGTCAGCAAGTTCAAGCGCTTTTTTCGCGCGGGCCGGTCTGGACGTCGACAAGAAGGATCTCAAGCGCTACAGCGACTTCGTCAACCAGCAGACCTACGATCTCCTGCTTCGCGGAAAGGCCGCGGCCACGGACAACGGCCGCGACATCATCCAACCGTCCGATCTCCCGGTTACCAAGGGGCTGCAGGAGAGCATGCACGAGTTCCGGAAACTCGACGAGGCGATCGAGCTGACATCGATTCTGGAATACATCGCCGAGCTGCCGCCGCTCAACGTGACCTACAGCACCGACACCGAGGCGGAGCTTCCCCGGGTCGTTGGTAGACTCAGCGTGGCGCTCGCCCGCTCGTTCACCGTCCTCGACCCGAAGCTGAAGAACCCGCAGACCAGGCACTGGCAGCAAGTGTTCCGGATCTTCGGTCTTCTGCTGTAAGGGCCGCATTACTCCGTCGGAATGGCCTCGCTCGGCGCTTCGTGCGCCTTCCCGAGGCGGGGCGCCGGCAATGGCGCGGCGCCCGTGCCGGCGCCGGAAAGGCGGCGATCGAGGTCGTAGGCGGCGCTGATCAGCGCGAGGTGCGTGAACGCCTGCGGAAAATTCCCGAGATGCTCGCCGGTCTTGCCCAACTCCTCCGAGTAGAGGCCCAGGTGGTTCGCATATCCGAGCATCTTCTCGAACATCAGGCGCGCCTGCTCGAGCTCACCTGCGCGCGAGAGGCACTCCACGTACCAGAACGAGCAGATCGAGAATGTGCCCTCGGTGCCGGCGAGGCCGTCCACCTTCTCGTCGACGATCTCGTACCGGTGGACGAGCGCGTCGTGCGCCAGGCGCCGCTCCACTGCGCGCAAGGTCGACAGCCAGTGCGGATCGGTAGGCGACACGAACCGCACGAGCGGCATGAGCAAACAGGCGGCATCCAGCCGGTGCGATCCCTTGTGGCCGACGAACGCTTGCTCGAACGGGTCCCAGAAGTTCTCCCAGACGTCCCGGTAGATCGCGTCGCGCGCGCCGCGCCACCGCTCCACGGCGGCGGGCAGCGAGCGCTTGGTGGCGAGCCGGAGCCCGCGGTCGATGGCGACCCAGCACATGACCCGTGAGGACAGGAAGTGCCGTCGCTCGCTGCGCACCTCCCAGATGCCCTCGTCCGGCTGGTTCCAGTTGTCGCAGACCCAGTCGACGGTGTCCGCGATCCGCTTCCAGAGATCGTGGCTCGTAGGTTCGGCGTATTTGTCGTACAGGTACAGCGAGTCGATCAACTCGCCATGAATGTCGAGCTGGATATGGCGGTACGCGGCGTTGCCGATCCGCACCGGGCGCGAGCCACGATATCCCTCGAGGTGGTCGAGCGTGCGTTCGGGCAGATCCTTTCGCCCGTCGATGCCGTAGACGATCTGAAAGTCGCCGGGACGATCGGCCCTGGCGCGATGCGAGAGCCAATCGATGAAGTCAGCGGTCTCGTCCGTCAGCCCGAGCCGGATGAGCGCGTAGAGCGTGAACGACGCGTCGCGCATCCACGTGTAGCGATAATCCCAGTTGCGCGTGCCCCCGACCTCCTCCGGAAGACCGAAGGTCGGGGCGGCCACGATGGCGCCGGTGTCGCGGCAATGCATCAGCTTCAGCGCGAGCGCCGAACGGTGCACCTCGTCACGCCAGCGCCCGCGGTACGTGGACCGCCCGATCCAGGCGCGCCAGAAGCTCACCGTCTCGTGAAACGAGCCGGCGATGTAGTCGGGGTCCGCGCCGACTGCGCCCCAGTCGTTGTGCACGTGCTCGAGGACGAACGCTGCGGACTCCTCGGTGTCGAGCGTGAAGTCGGCGACCACGTCGGCGCCGTCGAGGTCCAGCGGGACCGGCGTGGACAGGCGGAGCTCCATTTCGTTCGCCCCCGTGAACACGACGCCGCCGTTCACCGGGTGCACCGTGTGCGTGGCGCGTGCGTACTCGAAGCGCGGCGCGCAACGCATCTCGAAGCGGACCTTGCCGCGGATAGTCTTCACCTGTCGCACGATCCGACTCGGGTGCGGCGCCGCATGGATCGGCATGAAGTCGCTGATTTCCGCGAGCCCATCCGGGGACAGAAACCGCGTCAGGAGCACGTTGGTGTCCGGGAGGTAGAGCTGCTTGTGGTTGAGGTCGCCGAGGACGGGGTTGATCGAGAACGACCCTCCCCGGTCGGCGTCCAGCAACGACACGAAGACGGACGGCGAGTCGAACCGCGGTAGGCAGAGAAAGTCGATGGACCCGTCCATGGCAACGAGGGCGACCGTCTGGAGGTCGCCGATGATCCCGTGCGACTCGATGGGCGGGTAGCGCATCACCGCTTCGTAATCCTCGCTCCGACGCCGGCATCCGGGCCGCCACACCGGCGGCACTGCGCCGCGTGGCTGAACGCGTCAGACGCCACGAGGCTGTCCAGCGCGTCCCGGGCCGTGAGGTGCGGGACGCCGAGCAGTGCGCCGACGCAGCGTGCAGAGAGCGGTTCGGCCCACCGGGCCACGCGTCCTTGGGATCGTCGATCAGGCCACCTTGAGGACACGTCGCCGCGCGGCCGCGGCCTTCGGCGCATGGATCCTGCTCCCGTTGGAGATATGGCGATCGTGGTCCGCAGCGCCTCGCGTGGCCGCGTCGAGACCGTGAGCACCTCGGGGGTGATCTCGACGGTGATCTCCGCCGCCGTCAGTCCCGGCATCGAATCGCGATCACGTACGCCTCGCCGCCCGGTCTTTCGTAGACATCCGCCTTCAGCGGCGCGCCCCAACGTCGAGTGGACGGCTCCCTCGCCGGACTCATTGCCATGCTCGGCCAAGTGCGCACGTCCACGCTCCAGTGTTCCACGCCAAGTGTCCAGCACTCGTGGTCTCCGCCGATCTGCAAGTGGCGCCTGAACGTCCGGCCGACTCACGGGAGAGCGCGGCGACCGTTGATCACGTGGACGATGATGAGCACGACCCCGATTAGGAAGAGAACCCAGGCAATCTTGCCGGCGATCGCCGCGATGCCAAACAAACCGAGCGCACCTGCAACGAGCCCGACGATCAGGAACACCAGCGCGTAGTACAGCATCGCAAGCCCTCCTTTGTCTGCGTTCGGCGAGCGCGTTCCCTCGCTGCATTGCCGATGCCGTGGACGTGAGGTTCGCGACGCCGTCGGGCCGTCGGTCACTCGGAGACGCGTTCGGGACGTTCAGACACGCGCGCCGGCCGACACTCGCAAGAGAGCAGCACACGATCCGGACGATATGCGCGCCCAAAGGGCGTGGCGTGCTGACCGCGCGAAGGAGACGCACGGATGCCGACCCTGACGCAGATCACCGACGCAGTAAGCCGGCTGGCTTATCCGCTGGACGCACTCGTACCCGACTATGCGCCGCTGCTGCGCCGCGTCGGCAATGCGCGCTTCGCGCTGCTCGGCGAGGCCTCGCACGGCACACACGAGTTTTACCGCGAGCGCGCCCGAATCACGAAGCGGCTGATCGAGCGGCACGGAGTCATGGCCGTCGCCGTCGAGGCGGACTGGCCCGATGCCGCGCGCGTCAACCGTTACGTGCGCGGCGTGAGCGCCGATGCCCACGCCGAGGACGCCCTCGTGGACTTCAAACGCTTCCCGACGTGGATGTGGCGCAATACCGAGGTCGTCGAATTCGTCGAGTGGCTGCGACTGCACAACGAGGCGCTGCCCGCCGACGAGCCGAAGGTCGGCTTCTACGGCCTGGACCTCTACAGCCTGCGCGCCTCGATGCAGGCCGTGCTCCGGTACCTGCAGGCGGTCGATCCCCAGGCCGCCGCGCGGGTCCGCGAGCGCTACGCGTGCTTCGATCACTTCAGCGACGACGCGCAGATCTACGGGCTGCTGACGCAGGCCGGGGTCTCGCGGTCGTGTGAGGAGGACGTCATCCGCGCGCTCATCGAGCTGCAGCATCGGCCGGTCGCGGGCGATGAGGACTTCAACGCCGTGCAGAACGCGCGCCTGGTGAAGAACGCCGAGGCGTATTACCGGACGATGTTCCTCGAGAACGTCTCATCGTGGAATCTGCGCGATCGCCACATGATGGAGACGTTCGCGGCGCTGGTCACATACCTGGAGCGGCGGACGCCGCGCGCGAACATCGCCGTCTGGGCGCACAACTCCCACCTGGGCGACGCCCGGGCGACGGACATGAGCGGGCGCGGTGAGTGGAACGTCGGTCAGCTCGCCCGCGAACGATACGGCCGCGACACCATCCTGATCGGCTTCACGACGCATCACGGTACCGTGACCGCGGCCTCGAACTGGGACGCGCCCGCCGAGCGCAAGAACGTCCGTCCCGCGCTCGTCGGCAGCTACGAGGCGATGTTCCACGCCACGAAGCGGCCACGCTTTCTGCTGACTTGGGACGCGGACGATTCGACGGCGCAGCAGCTGGGTGACGCGCGGCTCGAGCGTGCCATCGGCGTCATCTACCGTCCCGACACCGAGCGGCAGAGCCACTACTTCCACGCGCGGCTCGCCGAGCAGTTCGACGCCGTGGTCCACTTTGACGAGACGCACGCCGTCGAGCCGTTGGAGCGCACGGCGCAGTGGGACGCCGGGGAGGTGCCGGAAACCTATCCGTTCTCGGTCTAGACCGGAGCCCGCCGAGCGGCGAGCAGCATGGCGCTCGCCATCAGGAGCATACGAGCGATCGTCAAGGCGTGCGCAAAGTGCGCGTCTGCGAGCGCGGACAACGGCGCGACGAAGATCGCGACGAAGTGGTTGCGGTCATGCGGAGCCATCACGATGAACAGCAGGGAGTTGAGGAATGCGTCGCCGAAGAGGCCATACGTCATCCGACGCCATCCAGCGCGGGCAGCCGCCCAGCGCGCCAACGACGGTCCGGGTACAGCCTGCGGGGCGCGCTTCCAGGGAGATTCACAAAGGCCCAGCGCCACGATCACGGCGACCGGGACGCCGGCGACAGGGACGGCGACGACAGCCCGGACTGCAGTCCGGACTGCATCCAGAGCGAACACCAGGCGTGCTGCGCGCGTGCGGGCGAACCGTGAAGTACCCCGGAAAGGGCGTGCTTCGCGACTTGCCCAGAGGCGACGGTGACTTGCGCTGCACGTGAGGTGACTTTTTATCTTGCCGTACCATCTCCTTCTTCCTCCCGCGTCTCTCTCCCTGTCCGCTCCTCAGCTCGTCACCCGTTCAGCTTCGAGCCCGTTCCGAGTTCGCCGCCGCCACGTCTGGAATTCGCGATCCGTCTCGACGAACCGCTGGACCATATGCACAACGAGAGGCCAGATCTCGATCGGCTGGCCGATGCTCTCGCGGTAGTAGCTGCGGTAGGCGATGAGCGCGGCGTGGAGCTCGCCGGAGACTCGTCCTTTGAGCGCCACCTCGGTGCAGGTCTGCACAGGCTTGAGTCTCACGGGCGCACCGTGTCGTCGTACGAGGGAACACGAGTCCTGGGTCACCCATCACGTTGTAGCGGTCGCCGGGCCGGATCTCGATCCTGGGCGCGATGCTGATGCGTCGGCGGATCAGCTCGGTCGGGGTCTGGCCCCGATCCTGTCTCACCGCGGCGCGCCCAGGACGTTGCCCGCAGTGGGTCCCGTGAAGTCCTGGCCAAAGCTCGGGGTCTGGCTCAGCTAGACGCCCGCACTGGAGGTCGAGAGCAGCAGCGCGTCGCCGAAGACGCGGACCAGGTGGTGATTCACCTGGTCAAGCCGTTCGGAACAAGATCACCCGCTTCAACGTGACGAGGACGCGCGCTTGACCGTCGGCCACCTGGCGGTCGTAGAGCCCGATCGGCCGCGCGCCCAGCGGGACGAGCAGGTAGGTGTCCGCTCTCGGTGTCGAAGTCATTCTCGCGAACCTGGGCGACCAACCGCCCGGGCAGATCTGAGTTGACGCCAGTGAGGAGGACCGCCCGGATGATCGTTCCGGCCTTCACTCGTAGCGGCTCGAGGGTGGGCGGAGAGGCCCCGGACGCACTTCTGGCCGGTCCGGCGAAACGCGACGCGTGGCGCGGGCGGCAGGCCCGCCGCCGTCGCCTGGGCCGCGGCGAGCGCTGCGGCCGATCCCGACACTGATCCTTCGCGGAGCCGGGAGCAGCGTCACCTCAGCAGAAGGACTCGCAGCCCTTGTCGAGGGACTCCCCAATCGCGAAGTGCGCCAGATCAAGGGCGGTAGCCACATGCTCCTGCTCGAACACCCGAAGCAGGTTGCGCAAATCATCCAAGACTTCCTCCGAGCTCACCTGTCATAGCGCTACGCGACTACCTAGGACGGCGCTGTTACTGCAGCTGCCGATGCGCCTCCTCATCGCGAGCGTGCAGGCGACTGATGCTCGTGACCACAGCGGCAACTTCCTCGTCAGCGAGCGGCGGCCGGCATCGGGTGCGGTTCCAGCAGAGGAGCAGCTCCATCACCACCGCCGCGTCCACTCGGCGCCTGAGCAGGTGCCCGGCCAAAGACGCGATCGTGTTGTTGCGTTCGCCTGCCGGGACACCTTCGCAAACGAGCCGTCGCCAGTGAGCGATCGGGTGACCGCGTCGCGTCGGTTCGTCGATCGCCTCTCGTAGCATCCAGTCAGGGACAGGCGCGATCCCGCTGCTCTCCGGAGTGCGGCCCTCGATCCAGATGTACCGCAAACCCGATGCATGCAGCGACGGCGGCGCCACCACGTACCCTCCGTCTGCGCGGATATCGATACCCGGCGCCAGCCCGACCTTGTTGCGTACGAGTCCTCCAGGGTGCGCGAAGTAGAGATGACGGCCACCACCGGTCCAGCATTCCACCGTCGTGGGCATCGGGCCGTGCTCGCGCTCGAGGTGTTCCAGTGACTCGCCGCCGCCGTGTCCCACATCGATATCGACGACGAGGAGGCCGGAGATCACACCAGTCACGATCCCGATGCCCGCCTCGGGCCATCGGTGAAACCAGCCCGCCTCACTGGGATGTCGATCCTGAAACTCCTCGCAGCGGACGAGCGGTCGCTTGTCACTGCGTTTGATGGGGATGATCGACCAGCCTCGTCCGAGGTACTCGAGTCAGTCCTTCCGGTACTTCGAATTCCTGCCACGCGTCGCCACGATCGCACGCGCGGTTGCCGTCGCGTCTCCACACGTCATGCACGCCGTCGCTTCTCGGTCCGACTTCGGCGAAGAGCGCTGCGCGTGTTTGGCCGGGGCCCCACGCCGACCGGCGACAACGAAGCCGCCGCCATCCACCAGGTCCACCGCCAATCGGCCCGGAACTGGCAATCAAGCACCTCTCTGGAGCCCATCTCACCCGAGATTGGAGGGGCGACAGAGAGCCGACTCCGAATCGCACGCAGCAGCATCACATGCTGCCCCTTCGGCCAGCGCGAATGTTCCAAGCCCGTGACGCGCGGCGCGGTCGGCGCGTGGCGCGGCGCTTGAAGTCGCGCGGCCGCTGTAGCTCGCGCCCCAGCGCAATAAGAAAGAAAAGCCTGCCAGGCGAGGCCTACGTCGCCTACCGGCTCGTCGAGGCGCCTTGGCGAGATGTGCCGAGGATCCCTTGCTCGCCGAACTGGACGGCGTCAGCGCCGCGCGAATCTGCAACAGCGTGTTGCGTTTCGCATCCACGTAGTTGTTCGGTCCGGCTCGTGCGCGCCTCGGAATTTCGCGCGGACGGCCCGATTCTTTCGTACTTAGTACGTCTCGGATTCATCGAAGCGTGCTGGCACGTCGATCGCTATGGCGGTGCTGCGAGATGTGCCAACGTCCTTTCTTCTTGACCCGACCCAGCGCATTCGTCGAGGTGCCATGAGGCCGCTTGTCGATGCGGTCATGAATCATCGCTCGGAGGCGCCGGCCGCGCTGGCCGACCCAGAGCTCCCAACCGAGTTCCCTGATCTGGTCGCGACCCTGGCGCGGCGTTTGGCCGAGGCGTGGCTCCGGACGTTTACGTCGCTGGCCGTCGTGCCCCCATCTTTGACTCCACTTGATCAAGACGGAGACTACACAGCGAAGGAGCTTGGCAAGCAACTCCAGATGAGCGAGTCGACAATCTACAAGCACTGGCGCGCCGGCGCTTGGCCCAGCGCATACATGATCAGCAAGCGAAAGGGGTTGCGGATACCGCGCCGAGATGTTGAAGCGTGGAAGGCGGCGAAGCTGCCGGGCCGGCCGGCATGGACGGCGAAGCCCAAGACCAGCCCTAGCCGAATCGTCAACGCCTCCTGACCCGCACAACCGCAGCACCGGCAGTTCTCTCCACACGGATGTGTCCTTGATGGTCGTGTATCACGGTGATACATTCGTGACCCACAATGCGGGCAGGGGATATCAATCGCATAAGACGTCGCTTGGCACTCACGCAGGCTCAGTTCGCAGCGTTGCTCGGCGTCACGCGCGTGACTGTGGCTCGCTGGGAGATAGGCACGGTTGCCGTGCCAAAGCCGATGGCCAAATTGATTCGCATGGTTGTGAAGTCACGGGCGCCCCGCAAGGAGAAGTGAGAGATGCCGAGCATCTACCGGCGCACTGAGAAGGGTCGCAAGAGGAACTCCTGGGTCATTAGCTACAAGGACGCCGGTGGTCAGTGGAAAAAGCGCTACGCGAAGAGCAAGGAAGAGGCAGAGAATCTGCGCTCCGAACTCGTGCGCCAGTCGATGCAGGCGGTCCCCCCTAACGAAACGCCGAACATCACTGTGAAGGACTATTCTGAGAAGTGGTTGGAGCGGCGGCGCACGGGTGGCTTCGCCGCGAAGACGGTTCGAAGCGACGAATGGGCACTCGAGAAGCACATTCGTCCCGTCTTCGGCGCCATGCGCGTTCGCGCTATCCATCGCGCTCAGGTCAAGGAACTGTTGGCTCGCAAACGTGCCGAGGGCCTTGCGAAGGACACCGTCCGTCTCATTCGCGCGACGTTATCGTCACTCCTCGCTGATGCCATTGACGAGGGAATCGTCCTGACGAACGCCGCTCAGGGCATCAGGCTTCGCAAGGTCGGACATGTTGTGAGCCCGGCTGAACGCTTGAAGCGAATTCGTCCGATGACCTATGAGCAGCTGGATGCGTTTCTCGCTGCCGCCAGAGGCCAATGCCCGCCTCGCGATTGGGCATTCTTCTTAGCCATGGCCGACACCGGGTTGCGTCCAGGCGAGGCCGTCGGAGTCCAGTGGGATGACTTCAATCCCTCCAGACGCGAGTTGCACATACAGCGTGCCATCACTGAGGACGGCGAAGAGAAACTAACAAAGACGGAGACGACGCGCACCGTCGACGTGTCCGAGCGCTTGGCGGAGGTTCTTCGTCGGCGACGCCAAGAGGAAGAAAGACGCGCTGCGAAGCGCAACCGAAAGATGTCGCCCTGGATGTTTGCGTCCGACCGCGGGGGCGGTCCCCTGTCACCCGGCGTAATGAGCCACTTGTTTCGTGAGGTCGTCGTGGCTGCGGGGCTGTCGCACTTCACTCTCTACGACCTTCGGCACACGTTCGCCACGCACTTGTTGATGGAGCGCGCTGACCTGCTCTACGTGGCGTATCAACTCGGCCACGCGAAGCCGACGACGACGCTGCAGTACTATGCGCACTGGATGCCGCGCGGTGATAAGGCCCATCTGGATCGGATGATAGTGGCCCGGCAAAGGATCATCCGGAAGAAAAAGATGATCAGGCCAGCGTCGTCATTGCGATCCAGAGCGTTACGGGCGACGTCAGAAGCGACAGCTGAGATCTGTGTTGCTCCGGCGTGAGTCCGCGTACGTGCTACAGGGACCGCGACCGCACCGCAAGCCAAAAGCGAGACGGGCGGGAGAGCCGGTCAGGAACGGTTTTCCCCCGTTTTTGACCCGGCACCCCGCGCCCGTCTGCTAACTACGTGAAAAATTGGTGGGCCGTCAAGGACTCGAACCTTGGACCCGCTGATTAAGAGTCAGCTGCTCTACCAACTGAGCTAACGGCCCGGCGAACGCGTGCGACGACGATTCCTGCTGCCACGACTCCAA
>Ga0075425_100009307_pt1 | contig 10452 bp, 9 predicted proteins | sample SoiMethybrSBSTD4_FD_75300 | JGI IMG/M metagenome (GOLD analysis project Ga0075425, IMG submission 75300) | Bulk soil microbial communities from a Populus tree surrounding site in Tennessee, USA - Soil MetaG P. TD hybrid SBSTD4 | ecosystem: Environmental > Terrestrial > Soil > Tree plantation...
GTTGCTTCACCATCATGCCGCGGTCCATCGCGCGCTGCAGATGCCGGAGCACGATAGTCTCATGGACGCAGCGGCATATCTTCGCAAACTCTGCGTTGCAATCAGTCGATCCCAGTTGGAGCCGAGAAAGATCAATCTTGTGCTTGCGCCGCAACCCTTGCGGCTGGAAGCCGAGCGTTGTTGGCGAATAGGACTGATCGTCTACGAGCTCATAATCAATGCGGCGTGGCACGCTTTCCCTCGCGGCGACGGAGAGGTTCGATTGGAGCTGCTGCGTACCGGCCCGTTTGTCGAATGTCGTGTGTCGGATAACGGATCGTCTCCGCCAAAAATTCGGCCGGGATACGGCCTCAAGATTGTCGATGAACTGGCCAGGAGTCTCGATGGCCGGTTCGAGCAGAGCCTTGGGCCGCGCGGCTCGCGCTCGACTGTGATCTTTCCACTCGAGGATGCCGAAGCGCAAGCGCCCGAGTTCATGCCCTGTGAATGCGGCGAGATGCTAAAGACTAGCGCTGACAACATCCCAACGCTCTAGCTATTCGTGGGCGGCGTCGACCTCAGTTGATTAGCCATGAACTGATCTCCGCCACGCTCCAGGGCTCAATCCGACCCGCCGCGTGAACACGCGGGAAAGGTGGCTTTGGTCCACAAAACCGCACGCCCGCGCAACCGTGGACAGCGACGGCCCCCGCTTCTGAAGCAGGACTTTAGCCGCTTCAACACGGGCCTGAAGCAGCCACGCATGTGGAGCAAGACCAGTTGATTTGCGAAATGCGCGCGAGAAGTGGCTGACCGATAGTCCGCAGGCGTCGGCAATATCGCGCAGTGGCGTCGCGCCGGTAAGGTCGCCGGCCATCATTTCCTTAGACCGCCTTTCCTGCCACGGAGCGAGCCCGCCCTTGAGCGGTCTCGAGATCGTCTGCATTCCACCATAGGTTTGTGCGGCATGAGCCACCAGCGCCAGCATGACGTGATCCGTGAACAGCCGACTGACGCGCTCGGGAGCGCGAAGCGCAGGCAAAAGCGACAGGCAGATATGCCTCATTGTCTCGTCGAAAATGCCTTCGCCGGGCGTGTAGAGAAGCTCGGTTATGCGCGGTACGTTCGTTTGGTCCGCCAACGCGTTGAGGGTCGCGTGCGGGATGTAGCAAAGAAGAGAGTGGATGGGCTTGTCCATCAGTGCTAGTGGTTCGCGCCTCAGGTCGTGGATGGTGGTCTGACCCGCCCGGAGCGATACTACCGAAACCTCACGCCCGTCTTCCCAGTAGGAGTTGTTCGGAAGATCGCGTAGCAGCAAATCGATCATGTAGGCGTCCACGCGCGGAATCGGATCAGACAACCGCCCGAGAGGCCGGTCCACGCAAACCTCTGTGACAGCGATCTCTCCGCGCTGCAGCGTCCGCGTGACGATAAAAGGCGCGTCCTCGGCACCGAAATTCTCGCCGAGGTTTGGGCCGTAAACGCCCCTCGTGGCTGGCGAATCCAGGTTCGCGCGCATCGCTGCCCCTCCAGCTCGATGTTCCAGCGAGGCAGAGATCTGCTCTCGTCACAATGATCCGGGAGAATAGGCTGGAAAGCGGTTGTCTCCAAATTGGTGGCTTTCACTAGGTGTCAGGGCTTGTCTCCGTTTGCGAGCCGGGCGGCGCTGTAATTGGAGCCCTATGACGCGCGCGTGCATCGGCGGATGGTCAGGAGTCAGGAATGTACGTCGTGTCAGGCTCGTATGCTAACATCGGGCCGAATTCCCTCGCCCCCAGTGGAGCGATGGGGGGCAGGACGTCGGGCGCGGAACCGGCACGGAGGCACGGATCAAGGCGGACCCGTAGGCGTAGAGCGGTCCTGCAACGACGAGGACAGGTCTCTCGTCCCCCAGATAGCTGCCCAAGTTGTTGCACGAGCGAGATTTTCAGCCTTGTGCCACCGCCGGGCGAGCCGAGACCTTCCGCGAGACGATCAGTTGCCATCTGTGGAAGAAATGAAGGTAGTAGGCGCTTGCGGCAGAATATTGCCGGCGCGTGCACATCCTGGAGCTTATGCATCGCGTCTTCCCTCGCATTGGTTTGGTCGCCTGACCAGAGGAAAGCGTACTGACGCGTCAGCGCAAAGAGGGAGATATCGGGCCGTTGGGGCTTTTGCGCAGGAACATACAAAACGTGCACCGATTAGGCTTAAACGGAGCCTTCGGTGATGACCGCGGTAGATCTGGCGGACCGGCGGCTGGCAGAGGTTGGCTTATTGATTGCCTCAGCTAAGGACTGTCTTGCGCCAGGCCCCGGGGCTTAATCCAACCCGGCGCGTGAACACTTTGCTGAAATGGCTTTGATCCGCGAAGCCGCAAGCCATTGCTATCAGGCAGAGCGGTGTATCTCCGGCGCGAAGCATAGCTTTGGACGATTCGACGCGGATCTGAAGCAGCCAGGCGTGGGGAGAAAGTCCCGTCGACTTGCGGAACGCTCGCGAAAAGTGACTGATCGATAGGCCACACGCGGCTGCTATCTCCTGCAGGGGAGTTTCGCCCGTAAGGTCGCCGGCCAGCATTTCTTTGGATCGTTTTTCCTGCCGCGGGGCGAGACCGCCCTTGATCGGACGCGAGACCGGTTCCATTCCGCCGTAGGTCTGCGCGCAGTGAGCCGCCATCGCCAGCGTTATGTGATCCGTGAACAGCCGGTTGACACGTTCGGGGGTCCGAAGTGCGGGCAAGAGCGAAAGGCCGATGTGCCTGAGGATGTCGTCGTTTACTGGCTCTCCGGGGTTGTAGTGAAGTTGACTGATCCGCGGCACGTGGGCCTGGTCGGCCAGGGCGTGGAAAGCCGCGCACGGCAGGTACATGTGAAGCGAGTGAATAGGCTTGTCGATCACAGCGAGGGGTTTGCGCAAAAGACTATGAATTGTGACATCGCCAGTCCGGAGAGAGTTTTTCGAAACTTGACGTCCCGCCTCCCAATAGGAGTTGTGGGGAAGATCGCGGAGCATGAGGCAGATTATATAGGCGTCCGCCTCCAAGATGGGGTCGGACAACCGTCCGAGGGGAAGGTCCACGCGAACTTCGGTGACCGCAATCTCCGCGCCTTTCAGCGATCGCGTAACAACGAAGGGGGCGTCCTCGGCCCCGAATTTCGTGCCCAGGTTTCGACCGTAGACATCGACGGTCGTTTCCTTGGCGGCCCGAGCGCATCTCTCTTGCCTACGCGCCTCGGCCTCCCACCCTGGAGCGCCTCCATTCCTCATGACACCGCCCCTTTCGGACGACGTCGGCAGCTGCATCCTGCCGAGTACCGATTCCTGTGCTAAATTAGACTAGGTTCTTCTCGCTTTGTCTGGTGAAATTCGGTGAAAACTGCATCGGCGTGGCAACCGCGATCTGCGGGTGAGCAGTTGCGCGAAGGTTTTGGGACCAGGGCGGCATACGGCCCACGCTACGGTCCCATTGCGGGCTCAGCATGCCAAACGTGAAGCAATCCGTCGCTGTTGATGGGCTCACTCTCTACCGTGCGTGCTCTACCGTGCGTGGACGGCGAGAGTGCTTCCTCTAGCATCGGTCGAGAGAGATTTGGTACAGAAGGGTTGAGACCCGAGGGCCGCTCATGAACGGACGTGCAATCTCGTTTGGCCCCTTCCGGCTCCTTGCCGCGCAGCGGCTCCTGATCGAAGGTGAGCAGCCGTTGCGCCTCGGCAGCCGCGCCTTTGACATTCTGGCCGCTCTGGTTGAGCGCGCCGGCGAGGTGATCGAGAAAGAGGAGCTGATCGCCCGCGCCTGGCCGCGGACCTTCGTCGAAGAAGGCAATCTGAAGATTCAGGTCCGCGCGTTGCGCCGGACCCTTGGCGATGGTCAAGGCGGCCATCGCTACATCGTTGCCGTACCGGGGCGCGGCTACAGCTTCGTCGCGCCGGTACGTCGCGAAGAGCAGGCACGCGTCCCGCTGCCGCTGACCATCGCGCCGGTGGGAATGCACAATCTACCTCTGACTGTCACGCGGATGATCGGCCGCGACGACGCCGCGGCGGCTCTCCTCTTGCAGCTATTACGCGAGCGGCTGATGACGATTGTCGGACCCGGGGGTATCGGCAAGACCACGATCGCCCTCGCCGTCGCCGAGCGTGTGATCGCCGGCTATGAGCACGGTGTGTGGCTGGTCGATCTGGCGCCGCTCGGCGATCCGCGCTTGGTGCCAAGCACCGTGGCGACGGTGCTCGGCTTGGGTATCCGCCTCGAAGATCCGCTCCCGGGCCTGGTCGCCGGACTAAGAGACAAGCGGATGCTGCTGCTGCTCGACAATTGCGAGCATGTCATTGGCGCGGTGGCCAGCTTGGTGGCGGCGGTCCTTAGCGCAACGCCGGACATCAGCATCCTGGCGACCAGCCGGGAGCCTCTTGGGGTCGCGGGGGAGCGCGAGTACCGCCTCGGACCGCTCAGCAGCCCGCAACCGTCGTCGAGACCGACCGCAGCCGAGGCGACGACATTCTCCGCCGTGCAGCTCTTCGTCGAGCGCGCAACCGCGGTCGTCGAAGACTTCATCCTGACCGATGCGAACGCTCCGCTGGTCGGCGAGATTTGCCGGAGGCTTGATGGGTTACCTCTGGCGATCGAGTTCGCCGCACCGCGTGTTGAGGCTCTAGGGGTGGAAGGGCTCGCCGCCCACCTGGACGACAGCCTGCCGCTTTCGGCGGTGCGGCGCCGCACGGCAGTGCCGCGGCACCGGACGATGCGGAGCGTCATCGATTGGAGCTATGATCTGCTGAGCGCGGACGAGCAGCCATTCTTCCGGGCTCTCGGCGTCTTTACGGGCGGCTTTACGCTCGAGGCGGCCGCTGTCGTGGCGGGCGAGACTCGCACCGATGCGCTCGAACGCCTCGCCGATCTGGTGGCGAAATCTCTGATCGTGGCGGATGTCGGCGGTGCCAGGTCTTGGTTCCGCCTGCTGGACACCACCCGCGCCTATGCGATCGAGAAGCTCGACGAGAGCGGCGAGCGCGACGTGATCGTGCGGCGCCACGCCGCGTATTATCGCGCTCTGTTCGCGCGCGCTGAAGGTGAAGTGGCGGCGCGGCCTAGAGGCGAATGGCTGGCCGACTACGCACGGGAAATCGACAACCTGCGCGCGGCGCTCGATTGGGCCTTGTCGCCTGACGGCGATGGATCCGTCGGGGTGGAGCTGACCGCCGCCGCCGTTCCCCTGTGGCTGCATCTCTCGCTGCTGACGGAGTGTCGGAGTCGCGTCAAGCAGGCCCTTGATGCTCTTGGAACCGTCGGAACGCCCGACCCGCGCGAGGAAATGAGGCTGCGGGCCGCGTTGGGGACGTCGACATCCGAGGCTCCTGAAATGGGCGCGGCGTTCACGAAGGCGCTCGATCTCGCTGAGACACAGCGCGACTCGAAGTACCAGCTGCGTGCTCTCGCGGGCCTATTTTTCTGTCACGCTGGGAGCTGTCGATACCGCGCCGCGCTGCCGTTTGCGCAAAGATTCCAAGATCTCGCATTGCGAGGAGCGGACCCCTGCGATCGGCTGTCGGGCGAGCGCACGATCGGTATGGCCAAGCACATTCTCGGCGATCACATCAGCGCACGGCGCCATCTGGAGCGAGCGCTGACCCAAAATGTCGACGCCATCCATCACGCACAGGATATCATTCGCTCCCAGAATGACGTGCCGGTGGCCGCGCGGGCTTTTCTTGCGCGGGTGCTGTGGATGCTGGGGTTTCCCGATCAGGCCATTCGCACTGCCGAAATGAGTATAGAAGAGGCCGAGGCGAGCGGTCACGCCATCTCACTCTGTTCGGCCCTTCAACAGGCCGCATGCCCTATCGCGCTGTGGGTGGGCGATCTCACGGCAGCGGCACGTTATACAGGAATGCTGCTCGATCACGCGAGACAGCATGGCTTGCCGTTCTGGGCCGAGTTTGGTTCCAGGTTTCAAATAGTGCTCGCCATCAAAGCTGGCGATCGCGATGGAGGATTGCGGCTGCGGCAAGCCGGTCCTGAGAGGGTCGGCGAACCCAACCTTAGCTTCAGGACCTTGACGGGACTGACTGAGATGGCGGCAGCGTTGGTTCAGGCCGGGCGGATCGCCGAGGGTCTGGCGTTGGTTGAGACAGGGATCGCGCTTTCCGACGGAGGCTGGGCCACGCCTGAGTTGCTGCGGCTCAAGGGCGAGATTCTCGTGTTGCAGAGCGCTCGTACAGCCGCGGAAACGGCGGAGGATCTGTTCCGGCGGGCGCTCGGTGCGGCGCGCCAGCAAGAGGCACGATCTTGGGAGTTGCGCGCTGCGACAAGCTTTGCCCGCCTACTGCGTGATCAAGGTCGTTCTGTCAAGGCGGTGACGCTCCTGCAGCCGGTCTATGATCGGTTTACCGAAGGGTTCGACACCGCCGATCTGATCGCGGCGAAACAGCTGCTTGCCGAGCTGGGCGATACCACGCCCGACTGAGCCACGATCAGTTGCGGAGTAAAGAAGCTCGCGTGGCGATCGGCGGCGGGGAGGGCGGTGATGCCCAGTGGAGAAGACTACGTCGGCTTCGGCTCGGCTGCGTGAGAACGCCCAGACTCGTAAGGCTCTGAACGAGCACAGCACCCGTAGGTCACGGCGATTGACCGCATGCCCGAGAACCAACAATATTTTCGTGCGTCCTGCGTAACCAGATTTTACCCATGGCACCTCGCTCCAACTGGAAGGGCTACCTCAATCTCTCCCTCGTCTCCGCCCCGATCGCCATCGATCCTGCAACCTCCTTCGGCGAGAAAGTGCGGATCAACACGTTCAACCGTGCGACGGGCAACCGCCCGGAGCGGCATATGGTTGATTCCGTCACCAGTGATATGGTCGAGAACGAAGACATAGCACATAGCTTTGAGCGCCTGTCCGAGCAGCGCCACATCGTTGTGGGATTGGAGAGACGTCCGATCTCGGTCGCATAGGCTTGGTTGCCGATCAGCAGGGCAATACGTGCTTCACCCCGCGCAAGGGAGGGTAGCAGAACGAGCCAAAGGACAATGACCGCGGCCCGAAACATGAGGGGAAGGACTGGTTTGACGTCTGGGCCAGTCCTCCATCTGGACGCGCGCGAGCAAGCGGTATGTGGCCCCTTCCGGCTTGAAGATTGCTGCTTCGCCTTCCTTCGGCCTCTACCTAGCTGCAGCCATGACAAGTTCTTCTCAGCTCGCCCCTGAACTGCGCAAACCGGCGCTCGCAAGCTCCCGCGTTCTCCCAAAATCAGTGAGCTCAAAAGTCCCCAATTCCAAGCACCGGCGCCAGTCCAGTCAACTCTCGCGACTCGGCGCCCCATCGCAACCGCGATCCGGGAAACTCTTCCACATGGAGATTCCGATGGAAAACGAAAAGAAGAGCTAGCAGCTTTTCTACCTCATAATCGACCTAATCGTGCTCGGCTTCATCGCCAACATAAGCTGAGAGATCAACATCGGTTCGGCTCGGCATCCGCAAGTTCAATCCGAAACTGAAATGCGCAGCGGAGCGTCTCGAAACAGCGCGAACTCGGGAGGGTGGGGTGATCCACCTAACACTCTGCACGCGATATAGAGCGCCGCTCCCTTCATTTGCGAGCAGATCCGAAGGATCGAGGAGGAGCGCATCGAGCATTTGAAACGAGCCCCCTGGGCGGACGGGGTTGCCGGAGCGAAGGTTTCGAGTGTTCGCATTCGTTTCGCATGCCGGTCATATCGGTCCGGCGCGCAACCTCGAGTTCCTTTCAGAGCCAGTCGATATAGGGGGCATAGGTTGATCCGGCTGGCAGAGTACTTGAAAATGGCTTTTTAGAACTTCAAGCGGGCGCCACCCGTGACAAGCGTCGAATTGTGCTGCAAATTTCCGCTTGCAAATCCACCATTTACCTCCGAGTAGTTTGCACCCAGATAGGTGTCGAGGTGCTTGGTCCAGGCATAATCGAGGACTGCAGAGACCAGATTGAAGTCACCGCCGCAATTAGCGGCAACTGTGTCTCCAAAGAATATGCCCTTGCCCTTGTTAGCAACGTTGGTATTGGTTTGGGCTGCACAAGTTATATTCGCCTTAGCCCCAGTCAAGGTATCGTTCTGGCCATAGTGATAATAGGCGACAGTGGTGGTCCACTTGTCCAACTCGTACTTCGCGCCGGCCCATTCCAGCTCGCGAACTTGGGTGGTCCCGAAGGGGGTATTGTTCACGGCGAAGAGGGTATATCCGCCGATCGTCTGGGAGCCGGGGGTAACGGCGCTGCGTGGATCGTTGAAGTACACGCGCTCAAAGCCCGCATACAGCGTAAACTTGCCACCTGGAACTTGCCCGTCCTTCATCCCATAGGCGTCGCCGACATTGAAGGAATATTTAGCCTGGACAGCCCACGACGAGTCGTCAGAGATGCTACCCGAGAGGCCGTTCGGACAAATCAGATTACCTGGGGCGTTAGCAGGATTCAAATCCGTCGCCGACGCGTAGTAGCATGCCCTTGACGTTGGAGTGGTGGCCGTAGGAGACGTCGGATCGGGTATTCCGAACGCCGACGAGTTAACTACGCCTCTTTCCATCTGATAAGTCGCATCGAGCGAGAAACCACGATATTCGCCGCCAATATTCAAACCATAACCGCCGCCAAACATAGCCGTCTCGGGACCGCCATTCGTGTACATGGCTCCGGCGTGAACAGGGCCGTATTGGTAGATGTACTTTATTGAGTCGTCCCAGCGGGCTGTCTCTGTAGCGCCGGCGCCGCTCACGTTCCCGGTGAAACCCAAGAGCGAGAAGGCATAGGACAACGCCATCGGATCGTATTTAGCCATCGTATCGAGCTCAAGTGAATTTTGCCGCCCGATAGTCAGCGCGCCATAGTTCGCTAAACTCAAACCGCCGTAGGCTGGGCCATTAAATGCCTGACCGCATCGGCTCGAATCTGCGAAAGAGTCCCTGTTGAAGGTCGGTTTGCCATTCTGCAAGAGTACGCTCTTGCAACCATCAACAAGCTCGCCTGATGTCGGGACAAAGCCTGTCTCGATTTGGCCTATCGCCGTCAGGCCATAACCCAAATTGACTTCGAACTTAACGCCAAGCTTCGATTGCTCCATAGCGTTCGAAGTGAGCGTCGTGATCGACTTATTGTTTGGTGCGGCTCCAAACATCATATAATTAAGCGGAGCTGCGGCGAAATCGCTGAGCTTGGCACCATGAGTTTGATAGGCCCCGCCTACGTCAACAGTTCCATACAGCGTGATGCCGTGCCAAGTTATTGGGCCATCGGGAAGCGGATCCTTCAAGCCGTCACCCAGATCAGCGGCTTGCGCCAAGGCTGCAACGCCGCCGAGCGCGGCAGCGTAGATCGCTAATTTCCGCATAGTAATCCCCCCGAAGCACCTTTTTTGATTTTTCTTCAGACGGTGCGTTCCGAGACGATGTCATGGGCCTGTCGTGTTATCCACAAACAAGCTACCCAAGGGAGCGTTTCGCGCTATATCCGTGTTGTGTCAGCAACAACGACCGATTCGGACATCAGCTGCTTTGCTCGGACCAACCTTGCATTGGTGAAGCATTGGGAAGTGAAGCAGAATGCCCGCACAGCGGAAGGTCCTGCTCAATATGAGTCGACCTCGTCTCTCGAGGCTTGGCCTGAAGTAATCGGGGGCGTGGGATCGTGGTTATTGATATCGAAGATAGCCGGCAGCCCGACGGGGGGGCGCTAACCTTACAGGTTTCAAGTCGAGCCCGCGCGCACGTGCCATCCTATTCTTGGCCAAATAAAGATGAAGGGCCAGCCGAGCCCCATCGGCAAACATGAAGCGACCAGGAGGTTTGGGCCCCCTGGCGGCGCCACCCGAAAATTGCGTCCCCTGGAGCTCGCGGCGAGAGTAGGAGAGGCCTCGGATTAGGCTGCAACGTGCCGTTCGGGCGCAAACGCTGATTTTTTCCGCAGGCGCAACAACATGTAGCGAGCGAGCTTTTAGACGCGCCGAGGGATCGCGGTTCTCGCGGTTCTAACGGCTCTCGGCCATGCATGATCGCCATGCATGATCGAGGCCATTATCTACCTTGACCGCCTACAATAAAACGACGTGTTGCCATCGAAGCACAGGTTGTCGAACCAGGGCGCAGCGAGAGAGAGAATGTCGCGTTCCACTTTGAGCTGGCGGTTCTCGCGACGCAAACGCTGGAGTTCCTGGCGCTCGGCCGAGGTCAACCCGTCCGCACGCCGGCCCTCGTCCCGATCAGCCTGTGCCACCCAGTTGCGTATCGTCTGCGCGGTCGGCTCGAACTCCCGCTGTAGTTCCTCGGGCGTGCGACCAGCACGCACCAGATCAACCATCTGCCGCCGAAACTCAGGCGGGTATGGTGCTCGCTTCCTTCGCTGAGGCTTGTTGTCGCGCAAAATGACGTTGAACCAGGTTCCAACGGGTGCAAATCCGTACTGACTCGCCGCCTTCGAGTTCTCAGTGACGCAAAGCGGCGTCGAGGTTGTTCAAGACCCCAAGCT
>Ga0075425_100009308_pt1 | contig 10452 bp, 9 predicted proteins | sample SoiMethybrSBSTD4_FD_75300 | JGI IMG/M metagenome (GOLD analysis project Ga0075425, IMG submission 75300) | Bulk soil microbial communities from a Populus tree surrounding site in Tennessee, USA - Soil MetaG P. TD hybrid SBSTD4 | ecosystem: Environmental > Terrestrial > Soil > Tree plantation...
CGGGCACCGACATCTCTAGGGCTTTGAATTCGTAGCCAAGTTCCTCGTGCTTGCGTTCCAGCCGCTGGTTGCGGCGAAGATGATCAATCGCACGATGTTTGGCGGTAGCCATCAGCCAGGCGCCCGGATTATCAGGAATGCCGGATTCCGGCCACTGCTGAAGCGCTGCAACCAGTGCGTCTTGCGCGAGATCCTCGGCAATACCAACGTCGCGCACGATTCGCGCCAGACCGGCAATGAGCCTGGGTGATTCGATTCTCCAGACTGCATCAATGGCAGCACGGGTGTCGGCAGACGTCATCACTACCGATCACACCACGTTCAATCCATGCGCGCAAGTTGAGCAAAGGGGCCACTCGCGCCGCAACTGCTCGTTGAGTGGCCCCCTGCTCTTAGGAATGGCTGGAACAATAGAAAAATCCGCGGGACAAAACCGCCGCCGATTATTTTTTCGTGGATACCTGCTGGCGCAGGCGATCCTCCTGCTCCCTTAGCTCAGGAGTGAGGTTCTCGCCAAAATCCTCCGACTCAAACACCTGGCGGATCTCAATCTCGGTGCCGCCATCGAAGGGGGCGCGCTTCAGCCATTCGACAGCTTCTTCCATAGACCGCACCTGCCATAGCCAGAATCCAGCAATCAGCTCTTTTGTTTCAGTGAACGGCCCGTCAATCACCGTGCGCTTTTCCCCGGAGAATTTAACGCGCTTGCCCTTGGAGCTCGCCTGCAGCCCCTCACCGGCAAGCATGATGCCGGCCTTTGCCAGTTCTTCATTGTATGCGCCCATTTTTGTAAGGATTTCCCGGCCCGGCAGGACGCCTGCCTCGGAATCTTTGTTGGCTTTTACGATGACCATCACTCGCATGATCTTTTATCTCCTGATGTAATTTTGAGCTGGTTCCCCCCGGACGGCACTGAACCGGCTGAATCCTCGCTCTACTTAGACGTCGAACGGGAAACGCCGGGATCGACAGGGCTCGCATTTTTTATTCCGAACGCAGTGAGGAATCCCTATGCATGTTTGGAAGCACTATCGCCGGAAGGGCTGGGTTCCTGAATGCCAATCATTAGGTTTTGGATGCGTGAACAAAATTAAAGCGTCTCTATGACAGGCGTGCTTCCGGCTTCCGCTTTATCCTTTACCTTCATCGGCAGATGGGCCATAGATTGCCGGGACCTTTTCGTCGTTGAGCCGCAGATACACAGTCAGTTGTCCACGATGATGCGCCATGTGGTTGAGCACGCCATCGCGGATTGCCACATAGCGTGGCTGTTCGCTCATCAGCTTGCCCGCAGCCAGCATTCGCCATTTGGTATTCATCAGGTGATCGTCCGTGGTCTTTTGCAGGACCTCGCGTCCTTTCTTCAGGCTGGCTTCGAATTGCTGCAGCAGATCGCGCCGCGTCTTCCACTCCGGCGGTTTGAACTTCGGGCCTCCAGGAGGATTGATGTCCAACTCGTCCATGTTCACCACCATGTCAAGCCATGCCGGGATGGTAGCAACAATGGTCGCCAGATAACCGAGAGGCATGGACTTCTCATGCGGCTTCCAGTCGTTCTTTCCTTCCGGAACGCGTTCCAGTGTCTTGCGGATCCCAATAGCCTCGCGGTCAAGCTCATCCAGCAACAGTTCGGTGATCTTCATGGTGTATTCTCCTTTGCCTCCGATTTTAAATGGGAATGCAGACAGCAAATCAGGATATGAGATATGCGTGTTGGCCAGTTGTTTTGCTCTTCAAACTGATCATTCGACGCACGCAGGGACTATGGTTATTGAGCAGAAATATCCGGCTCCTTTGCGGGGGAAGAACGCAAGCATGCCTGCGTCTCTACGCGCTGATTCCCGCGCTTGATGCTGCTCTCACTAACAGCCCAGTCATTGGCCAGGCTGCGTTGCGGGTTCCACCCAGACAACAAAGCTCAACTTGTCTCCCTGATAGTCTCCTGTGATCTCCCAGCAACCAGGGGTGGGCACGTAGACGCCCGTCAAGATGGCCCCCTTCTCCGAATCCATGATGGCGTGGGTCGCCGGGCCTTGCGGAAGCATCAGGGGCGGGGCTGGCCCGTCAAGACGCCTGCCGGTGACCTTTATTCTGGGTACGGGTTCCCTGCGCCAGCTGTATCCTGCGCGATACCAGAAGATTTTCGCGGTCAGGTCTTGCTCGTGTCCTGGCTGGTGAGGCATCCACTGCCAGACCATGGGTTCGCGAATGGCAGTCCACAGTCTGTCAGTGCCGATCAAAAAATATTGTCAGGCAGCTTTTCAGGATGAAAGTCGGCAGGCGGCAAGAAGGCCGTTGCCGGCCGGGGAGTCACAGGACAGGAAGCGGGCACAGATTCAGTTTGAGGCGAAGCTGGCTGGGAAGATGTTTGTTGGGCGCTTGCAGCCAAAGCCGTGAGCGCCATTACCAGGAGCAATCGCAAAACAGTCATTGCAAGCCCTCCCGGGAAAATTCTATTTCATAGAGACCTACGGTTTCCATTACCTTTCAGCAGGACAAGAGACGTGGCAGGCTACGCTCTCTAACGCATTGGTTTGTTCGGTAGTGTCCGGATTTGACGCGTGAGCGGTCTTGTTGCATAAAGGAGAGCAAAGGAGAGCTCGGTGGGCGCAAAAGAGAAAATGAGCTCGATTGGCAAGCCAGTGCCGGAGTTGCCGGTCGTTGATGTCGAACGCGCACAACAGCATTACAGAGATGCACTCGGTTTTGAGATTGGATGGCTTTACCCAGACAAAGAGATTGGGGCCGTGTCACGCGGTGATGTGGCGATATTCTTTCGGAAGAGGAAGCCGCCGTTCGAACCTGCCGTTCACTGGGTGTTCGCTGAAGATATCGACGCGTCGTACCAGGAACTGAAGTCGTTAGGTGCGAACATCGTGGATCCTCTGGAAAAAAAGCCCTGGGGATTACGGCAGTTCACTGTAAAGGATCTGGACGGGAACCTCTTCTATTTCCACCATGACTAACCAGGCGTCGCATTCAAATTAGGACACTATCGTTTGTTCAGACGTGTTGCGTGGAATGGGTTCCCGATGACCCGATTTCAAGCTTTGGTTGGCTACGCTACGTTGTGAGAGTCGTGCATCTCGAGGTTGAACAGCTTCTTGCTGGACAGAGCACATCAATCCCCGTAGGGACCGAGAAAGCGCTCACCATTAAAATGAATCAGGTGAGTTGGTGCATCCGCGACCCAAACTTCAGTCTCCCAGGAAATTTCATTCAGGTACTTGACCATTGCCTGACGGTCAAGAAAAGCGGTTACAAACACAAGACCTGCTTTGGAATCTTTGAATAAGGTACCCAATTCACCGCGTCTTTTGGGGTCTACCGGACCGTGACTTGTCACTGCTTCAATTAATATCAGCCAATTCTTTTGCGCCAGGTAAACCACTACGTCAGGCATTTTTCCATGTGCTTCGATTGTAACTCCGGCGGAGCGGAGCAGCGTTTCGTCGAAGTATGCCCATTTCTCATCAGTATCGCCCACATAGACGAGCGTGCCTCCGGGCGTAAAGATTTCACAGAACTCCTTGACAATCTTTTCGATAAGAATGTTTTGCCCACCCGGCGATAACGTGATCGTCTTATTTTCCGCAACTTGGATGGGAATGCGTTTCATTTCACGGGCTTGTGAGTATTTTTGCTTAAGAGTTCCGAGAGAGGAGAGATAGGTTTTAAGTCCCTTGTCCCATTCTGCAGTACCGTATGTCTTCAACAATTGGAGCAACCCGCTCTCGATCTGATACACCGCGAATGGGCTATTGGTCGGTCTTTCAGGGTTATCTGGATTGATTGTAACCATCGCTGCGTCTAAAAACTGATGAATGGTTTGACGGCGAACTGTTTCTCGCGTGTTCGGTGCGTACTTTTTGCCATAATATTTATCAAAGAATTCCATCATCGGTGTAATACCCATAAGTGGGTTCTTTGAATCAGACCAGGGTGTATCTGGTTTCACGTCCAGTAGGGAGAGCAGAGTTAGGGCCGACCTCTCATTCTGCTGCTCTCGTGGCATTCCTAAGTCTTTGAGAATTCTTAAAGCGTCGTCTATTCGCTTCTTCGATTGTACTGGATCTGGAATGTCAGTTGGTTCAGGCAAATTCAGCGCCTCCTCTACATAACTGTCCAGCATTTCCTGGGACGGAAACTCACTGCCAATTTTTGACCCTAAGGTCTCAAGCTGCGATCGTGTCGGATATTTCAGGCTCCGAAGATCAGTCGCATTTACCTGTGTGTGCCCATTGAATTGCCGGAAGTATAAATCCACCAGAGTTGAATTGAGAAAAGCCGCCAGTCCTTTTGCTAATGTTGGCGGCAACCCTTTGCCTCGACAATGAAAGTAGTTTAAGTGATTCTCAAATCCTACATGGTCGGCGTCAATACGCTGTGGATCATAAACCGCTGCAACGATCCTTCGATCCTCCTCTTTCGCTGAAAATCGCTTTACAAGTACGTATGTGCCCTTGGGAACCACCAGTTCTTCGATACCATTGAGCACAGCCATTGCCTGTGGTTTTTTCCCGCCAGACTTTGGCCATTCTATAAATCCCTTTTCAAAGTTACGGGGGTAAATCAAAGGCAGAGTGTCAGAGGCAGGATTGTCGCGCAGCAGAGGAGTAACGCGAAAATCAACAACACGTCCCGTCGAGACTTCCAGGTGGTGCTCTCTCACTGTCCAATACAATTTGTTCATTTTCTCAGCAACAGACGCGCCAATTTGATCAGGAACGATGTGAATAAAATATTCGGGATCTTTGGGATCGACGAGCTGACGGTATCCAATCTCGCGCACGGCAATCATGTCATCTTCCGGCCCCATGCTTGATGAAATCGTCACACTCCCGACTGGAATACCTTTTACGCCATAAACGATAACATTTTCCTGAAGTACCTCATCTTCCTGGAATGCAACCTGCCTCGAATCGAAAACATGGACACGGCGCATGGTCAGCGTGTCCAGCAGTTGTTTGCGGAAAGGCTTGAAATATGGCCCATTGCAGAAACTCCGGGGAGTAATGGCGACGAGTTCGCCTTCTGGTACAAGGAGCATTAACGCAAGGGACAAGAAAGCTGCATAGAGATTAGATGTTTCAATTCCAACTTCCCGCAACGCCAGTCGTGCCTCCGACTCGCTGTTGATTTTTCTATATGGGGGGTTCAAGATCGCACAGTTGAATCCTGCCAAAGGCGTGAACATTTCGTGCCTGATCTTGCGGGCGCTGTCCTCTACGAAATCGCGCTCGATTATCTGGGAGTCGAACTCAATCCCCTGCTTCTCAGCGGTTCTTCGGCACTGCTCCAGTGTGTTCTTGAGATATTCCGCCAACTCAAGGTCAATCTCGTAGGCAGTGACATGGAGGGTTTTCGGTTTGTCTGAACGAGCGGAAATCTCCTCTACAAATGCGGCTGTCAATGAACCAACCCCGGCGCCCGCATCCAGCAAAGTTATATTTTCAAAGCTGGCCTCAAACATGGAGGCCATGAGATGCGCGGTCGCCCGTGGAGTCATGAACTGACCCAACTCCGAACGACGTGTGGGATTCAACTTCCGATTCGCATCCAGGCGAAGGAAGTCTATTTGATCAAGAAGCACAATGGGACTCCCTCAGCATTTGATGAAGACATAGCTCACGACCGCGCAATAGTGAAGATAAACAGGATAAACACCCGTGATATGGATCCGCCATTTATTTTTCGCTTTTTATTCGCTGAAAACTAGATTTTCAGGTATATGCATGCCGGTGTCAAGGAGAATTACGGCTAAAGCTGGAACTAAACGTTCCCGTTCCCCAAAACAGTTCTACAAGGAGTTCTTTCCTTCCGGAACGCGTTCCAGCGGCTTGCGGATCCTCGCGGTCAAGTTTCATCCAGCAGCAGTTCGGTAATCTTCATGGTGTATTCTCCATGCCTCCGATTTTATAATCCCAGCACTGAAAAGTCCGAACCCGGGAGCTTTGTGATGACAATGTCACAACCAGGCAGTGAAGTGTCGGTGCGGCGCAGTGTGCTTGCGTGTCCAGCAAGCGCTCCGGAGATGATGGCCAAAGCTGCCGCCGGTGAAGCTGATCAGGTCGTCTTTGATCTGGAAGATGGCTGTGCTCTTTCGCAGAAGCTGCCGGCCCGCCAAAACTTGATTGCGGCTTTTCAGAAGCTGGACTTCAAGGGCAAAATCCGGACGTTTCGCGCCAATGGTCTGCACACCAAATTCTTCTATCGCGATGTGATCGAAGTTGGGGAAGCTGCGGGCGCAAACATTGATTCCATTCTGCTGCCCAAGGTCGAAAGCGCTGTTGGCGTGCTGTTTGCCGATCGCCTGCTGACTCAGATCGAGCAGAATATGGGATTTGAGATTGGCCGGATCAGGCTCGAGGTTGTGATTGAGACGCCCAAAGCTGTCCTGCATGCTGAAGAGATTGCCGCAGCTTCTCCGCGGATGGCGGCACTGGTCTTTGGCGTCCTGGATTACTCCGGTGCGGTAGGAGCACGCGGCCCAGTGCGCGATCAGGCCTTGATGTATCACTATCCCCGGGCAAAGATCCTGGCAGCCGCGCGGGCAGCAGGAATTGATGCCATTGACAGCGTAACCCTGCACGTCCGTGATCTTGAGCAGTGCGAGCGGGATGCGCGCCTGGCTGCGGAAATGGGATTCGATGGCAAATGGGCGATACACCCGGAGCAGGTGAAGATCATCAACCGGGTGTTCACTCCTTCCGAGCAGGAGCTGGCGCGTGCCCGTGAACTTGTAGATGCCTGCCAGAAGGCAGACGCAGAATCCGGTACAGGAGTCTTTCTCTATCACGACGAGATGATTGACGCGGCCAGCCTGCACACTGAGCGTAAAAAGCTGGCTGTGGCAGAGAAGATTGCCAAAAGCGCCGGAATTGCCAGAATTGCCAAAACTTGAACAACCAAAACATTTACTGCTGATTACACTGATGAAGATAGACAAACCGCAAAGGACGCGATGGGCGCTAAGGAAACTATTGAAGGATCAAAACCAAAAATCTTGACCATAGATGAACGCTGATCAACACGAATAATAGGCGACAACCAATTTACCCACTTACCAAATTACCCATTTGCCAAATTTGCCAGGCGCTCTCGGTATAATTTCAGCTTCCTTATGGAGTCCTCAACCAGGAACACTGAGCTTCACACTGAACTCAAATCGGCGGTGGCGGAGCTGTGCCGCAGCTTTCCTGATGCTTACTGGCGCGACCTCGACGCCCAACGCGCCTATCCATCCGAATTTGTTGACGCCCTGACCAAAGCCGGATACATGGCCACGCTCATCCCGGAGGAATTTGGCGGAGCGGGGCTTGGGGTCACTGAGGCGGCCATCATTCTGGAAGAAATTCACCGCTCAGGCGGCAACGCCGCTGCATGTCACGCGCAGATGTATATCATGGGCACTCTTCTGCGGCATGGCTCTCCGGAGCAGAAAAAACAATATCTTCCCCGGATTGCCCGTGGCGAGTTGCGGCTCCAGGCATTTGCAGTCAGCGAACCTACCACCGGATCGGACACCACCCGCCTGAAAACCATGGCTGTGCGCAAGGGCGACCGCTATGTCGTAAAAGGACAGAAGATATGGATTTCGCGCGCCGAACATTCTGACCTGATGCTGCTGCTGGCCCGCACCACGCCGCTGGAAGAAGTGAAGAAGCGGACTGAAGGGCTCTCCACCATCCTGGTTGATCTGCGCAAGTCATTGGGGCACGGCCTGACTGTTCGCCCCATTCGCACCATGATGAACCATGCGACTACAGAGGTATTTTTCGACGATCTGGAAGTCCCGGTGGAGAATCTGGTTGGGGAAGAAGGACAGGGGTTTCGTTATCTGCTTGATGGACTCAATGCCGAGCGCATTCTGATTGCTTCCGAGTGCATCGGCGACGGCCGCTGGTTTGTGGATCGCGCCTGCCGTTACGCCAAAGAACGCATTGTGTTCGGACGGCCCATTGGGCAGAACCAGGGCGTGCAGTTTCCGCTGGCTCGGGCATACGCCAACGTGGAGGCTGCCTCGCTCATGGTTGCTCATGCCGCCCGGATGTTTGATTCCCACCAGCCATGTGGCGCGCAGGCTAACATGGCCAAGCTGCTGGCCGCGGATGCGTCATGGGAAGCAGCCAATGCCGCCGTCCAAACTCATGGCGGCTTCGGATTCGCCGAAGAGTATGACGTGGAGCGCAAGTTTCGTGAAACCCGCCTGTATCAGGTGGCGCCCATCTCCACCAACCTGATTCTTGCTTACCTCGCCGAGCACGTGCTCGGATTGCCCCGGTCCTACTGATGCTTCCGCTCAAAGGGACTACCGTACTGGCGCTGGAGCAGGCAGTAGCTGCTCCGTTTGCCACACGGCATCTGGCCGATCTTGGCGCTCGCGTCATCAAGATCGAGCGCCCGCAGGTGGGCGATTTTGCCCGCGCTTACGACACAACCGTGCGCGGAATGTCGAGCCACTTTGTCTGGGTCAATCGCTCCAAGGAATCATTGACGCTGGACGTAAAGCAGTCGGCGGCCAGAGAGGTGATGGACCGCCTGCTGTCCAAAGCGGATGTGTTCGTGCAGAACCTTGCTCCCGGCGCCTGCAACCGTCTCGGACTTGGTGCCGCGGAGCTGAGAGCACGCTATCCGCGATTGATTGTCTGCAACATGTCCGGTTACGGATCTACTGGACCGTATCGTGACCGCCGGGCATACGACATGCTGGTGCAGAACGAATCTGGCCTGGTCTCGCTGACAGGTACGGAAGAGACACCGTCAAAGGTTGGTATTTCCATCTCTGACATCGCCGCTGGCATGTATGCCTATTCGGGAATCCTCACTGCGCTGCTGGTGCGGAAAGAAACGGGCAAAGGAACATCGATGGAAGTTTCGCTGCTTGATTCCATCGGTGAGTGGATGGGCTATGCTGCCTATTACACGGCCTACAGCGGGAGTGCTCCGCCCCGCGCAGGAAATAGCCACGCCGCCATTGCTCCTTACGGCCCGTTCCGGTGCGGCGATGGCAAAGAAGTGATTCTTGCCGTGCAGAACGAACGTGAGTGGAGTCGGTTTTGTGACAAGGTTTTGCAGTCCCCGGATCTGAAGGACGATACCCGCTTTGTTTCTAATCCTCAGCGGGTGCGAAACCGTGTTGCAGCGGAACAGATGATCAGCAAAGTTTTCGCGGGGCTCTCGGCGGCAGAGGCGATTGAACGCCTTGAAGACGCACAGATCGCTTATGCGCGGTTGAATTCAGTGCAGGAGTTTGTTGATCATCCACAATTGACCGCTCGCGGAAGATGGAGTGAAATCGCTTCACCGGTGGGACCGCTGCGTGCGTTGGTTCCTCCAGTCACAATGGAAGGCGCAGAGGCATTTATGGGACCGATTCCCGCCCTGGGGGAGCATACTGACGCGATCCTGCAGGAACTTGGCTTCGACTCTGCGACCATAAGTGCATGGCGGGAAACCATGATGATTTAAAAAACTTTACCGCTGATGACGCTGATGGCACTGATTCACGCAGATAAACACAGAAACCACCAAGGACACGAAGGAACACGAAGGTCGTGTCCTCTATTCCCAGGCTCCTTTGCGTACCTTTGTGTCCTTTGTGGTTAAAGATTTGAAGAAAGTTGGAGGTAAGAGAGTGGTCATTAAACAAGGATGGACGGGAAGAGTATTTGAAGACTTCGAGGTTGGCGATGTCTATAAGCATCCTCTGGGCCGCACCATTCTCGCCGCGGACAACATCTGGTTCACGCTGCTCACCCAGAACACCAACCCCATCCACTTTGATCATGCCTATGCTGCCCAGACCGAGTACAAGCGTCCACTGGTTGATTCCACCTTCACTCTGGCGCTGGTAACCGGACAATCGGTGATGGACATCTCCCAAAACGCCATGGCCAACCTGGGCTGGGACGAAGTGCGCTTGCCCAATCCTTTATTTGAAGGCGATACGGTTTATTCCCAGAGTGAGGTGCTGGAAAAGAGGGAATCTAAATCAAGGCCGAACGTTGGCATTGTCCGCTTCAAGACCACCGGCTTCAGGCAGGACGGCACAATCGTGATCGAATTCAAACGTACCGTCATGGTATATCGGCGAGGCCACGTACCTGAGAACCATCGTCCATCACCGAAAGAGAAGTAGCTCTGCCTTGAATAGCACATGACCGCCATTCCATCCATCGCTGAATTTGTTACTCATGCCACGGTTCCTGCCCCGGCGCTCAAAGTTGCGCGTGCGGCCTTTCTCGATACCATCGGTGTCACACTGGCGGGCGCAGTTGAGCCTGCGGCACAGATGGTCCAGCAGCTTGCGGCATCGGAAGCCGGCGCTGGCCCAAGCCGGGTTTTCGGAACTGAATTATCAGTGAATACCGGCTGGGCTGCGCTGGCCAATGGCACTGCCGCGCACGCGCTCGACTATGACGACATGTGCTTTGTCTCGCTCGCACATCC
>Ga0075425_100009309_pt1 | contig 10451 bp, 10 predicted proteins | sample SoiMethybrSBSTD4_FD_75300 | JGI IMG/M metagenome (GOLD analysis project Ga0075425, IMG submission 75300) | Bulk soil microbial communities from a Populus tree surrounding site in Tennessee, USA - Soil MetaG P. TD hybrid SBSTD4 | ecosystem: Environmental > Terrestrial > Soil > Tree plantation...
ACTCGATTCGCAGCTTGTAGACCCACAAATCTGAACACTTCAGTTCACAAAAAGACTCCGGTCCAACATCTTCCTGCTGGAGAACAGTTCCATCTGCGGCTAGGGTTCGTGAAGTATTGCTCCACGTGGCTTTGAACCTTACGCGACCGGGGTCAATCGGGGTCGCAAGCCTTCGGCGGCTTGGTGGAGAGGGTAGGCTTAGAGAAGGCAGCGTCTACTCGATATTCGATTCGCAGGGTAATCTCATCGGGGTAGTTTTCGACTGTCTGCGTATCGCTGCGGAACTTGACGACCCCTTTTTCCTTGAATTCGACCACATTCATTAAGAACGGATTTGGCTCCTGCTCTACATAGAACCAGGCATCGCAACTTTCTAGTGGCATCATCCGGACGCTCATGTTTTTCGGCTTGCTCTTTGCAGGGGAAGACGAGACCAGAGCAACAGACAAGAAGGCGAGCGCGAAGTACGGTCGCATAAAAGGCCACCCGCAGCTGTGCTTATTCTAGTTCGATGACTGCTGTTAGCGTCAATTATTGGTGCGAAGTTCCCACGTTTGCAAAGAACGCAAGAGGGTTGCCGTGATCTATCAAGACGGTGTACCCGGCGGAGCCGCCCGGCTGATCGGCGGAGCGTAACCGAGACTACTTTCGCTCGCCCATGGTGGTCGGCAATCCCGGAACTGCCTCTCTCATCATTAGCTGATCCGAATTAGTTGATCAGAATCACAAAGCACGGTGATGACGATCACTGCATTCCGCGACGTCTGTTGCGATCTTGGCTGGTAACCGCCCGAAAGCCACCAGAAGCCACCGGTTCTATCGAAGCTAACAACTCGATGCAGATTAGGAGAAACTCATGCCTTGGACTTCTGTGTGGTGGTTTCCCCGGCGTCGTGCCGGGATCTTACTCGCAACGCTCGTCCTGCTGCTCGCAATCATCGGATGTGGTGGTGGCAGCTCAGCAACCCCAACTCAGCCGCCAATCGCCGGCAAAACGGCAACCCAGCTAAGAATCGGAGATGCAGCGGTTGATCGTGTGATTTCATTTGAGGTCACTATCGCCAGCCCAATGACTTTTGCGATATCGGGCGGCGGAACTGCGCAGGTAACTCTTGGCTCGAACCGCTTGGAAATTAGCCATATGTCGGCCAAGAGTGAACCACTGGCCGTCCTTTCGGCGCCTCAGGGGACGTATACCGGGGCGACATTAACGATTTCGAATCCGGAGATCGTGTTTCTCGACAACGCAAGCGTGGCTCACACCCTTGAGGGCAGCGCTAGTCAGACGGTCTCGCTTACTTTCAGCCCGGCGCTAACCATTGGCTCCTCGCCCGCGGTAGTCAGTATTGACTTGAACGTAGCGAACTCCATCGCTACCGACGCTTCAGGGAACATCACCGGCTTCAACTTCTCGGCATCTTCGTTTACGTTCAGCACGAAAGCGGTAGCAGTTGCAGATCAGCAGGATAATGACGGGGAACTCGAAGATGTCACCGGCCTGGTCACAAACGTTTCCGGCAATAACTTCACCATGAATGTTGGACAGAGCGGCGCTCAACTGACATTCGCCACCGACACCAATACGCAGTTCAGTGACGGCCTCACCAACGTCAGCAGCACTCTCAACCAGATCGTAAAGGTTGAAGGGACGACCCAGGCCGACAACACACTGCTGGCGTCGGAAGTCGAAGGTCTTGAAAACCAGAACGGCGCTGAACTGGAAGGCTTGGTGACCGCCGTCTCGGGCAATCCCGCTGCATCACTCACGGTGGTTGGTCAGGACGGGGTGGGTAGCGGGATGGACTCCACCAAAGTCGGCGCCAGCTTCACAGCCAACGTGGGCGGCGCAAGCTACAAGGTGGATTTGGGAAATATCGACACCAGTGGCCTGGGCGGAATCCCTGGAACTCCGAACTTCCCCTTCAGTGGAACGACCGTTAAGGCCGGACAGCGGGCGGAAGTCGAAAGCGCCGGGGCGGTACCGGCCGCGGCAGGAACGATCGTTGCCGACAAAGTCAAGCTGCAACAGCAGGCGATGACTGGGACGGTATCGAACTTCGTTGCCGGTTCGGGAGGAGCAGCAACATTCGATCTGACCCTTCCAGCATCGTCGTACGTCGCTCTGCTTTCCGGACAAACAACCGTCCATGTGTTCCAACAGCCGAAAACCGACAATCGCTTCGGGACTGTCAGCAATGGCAGTGTGGTTCGCGTGCGTGGTCTTCTGTTCTGGACCGGAAGTTCGTTCAACCTGATTGCGCGCCGCATCACCCAGTAAAGCGGCACGATCCACGAAGGCGGGCAGTACGCCCGCCTTTCTTTGCATCCCATGCTGTCTGTTCGCGGACACCACAGTCCACAAGCGGACAGTTCCGGTCCTCTTGAAGCCCTGAGGCGTTGCAGATAAAGCACCTTCCTTTGCCTCCTCTGGAAATCCGTATGCTCTTGAGGTAGCCAGACTCTAGGCCCCAGGTGTCGCGAAATGAAGAAAACGGAGCGCATGCGTCAGGCCGTCTCTGGCCCACTCGAAGCAGAGAAGCTCAAAGAGCACACCGAAAAAGGTTGGAAGCTGGTGGCAATCGAGTGGGAACGCGAGGTCGAGACTCCGGAGTCCGGGCTGCCATCCGATGTCCCCTTCGGACTTCACATCGCGCCGGACACGCAACGGCTGGAAACCAATCCGGCGGAGCGGGAAATCCTGATTCAGCTGATGGAACTGATCGTTCAGGAAGGATCCTACGCTCGCATCGCCGATGAAATTAACCGCCGAGGATTCCGCACGCGCCAGGGTGCGAAGTGGAGCGCAGTATCGATTTTCGAGATGATACCGCGGTTGATCGAAGTTGGGCCGCACGTGTTTCGAAGCTCAGATTGGCAAAAGCGAAAGCAGCACCTTACAGAAAGCAATCCGAGTTCGAAAAATGATTCCCAGCAGTTCAGGACGATTTAGCCCAGTTTCTTCAGAGGCAGTTTCTTCACAGGAGGACCAAAATGAAACGATTGTTTTTGCCCGTGATGCTGATTGGTTTGTTCGCGGGGGCGATGAGTGCATCGGCCAACGATTCGCAGGCGGCTGCCGCTGCGGACCGCACTGCTCCCAGTTATGACATGAAGGCGCAGTCGTTGCAGGATCTTCAGATAGTCCAGAAAAAGTTTGTCGATCTGGCCAATACGGTCCCAACCGACAAGCTCACGTGGCGGCCTTCGGCAGACTCGCGTTCGTTTGCTGAGGTCCTTCTGCATGTGGCGGGTGAACGATATCAGATACTTGCCCTGATGGGAGCCACACCACCCTCGGATTTCCCGGCAAAGGGATTTGAAAAATCCACCACTGACCGGGCCCGCATTGTTGACGAGCTGAACCGGTCATGGGATTTTGCGCAGAACACGATCAACGGGATGACCAACGCTGATTTCGCAAAGCTGCTGCCGAAATTGGGCCCGCAGGCGAACGCCGGCGATGTGGTGTACATCCTGGTGGCGGACGCTCACGAACATCTCGGCCAGTCCGTGGCTTATGCGCGCGTAAACGGGATCGTTCCGCCGTGGACGGCAGAGGCAGCGAAGAAGGCTGCCGAGAAAAAGGCTGAACCAAAGAAGGACTAACTTTTGTTTCGCTTGGGCGGAAACCGCGAATGCTCGTAGGTTCGCGGCTTCCGACCTGAGTACCTGCACTCGCCTCGAGTCGAAACTGCCAAGAGCCTCTGCTTCGAAAACGTCGCTGCGTCAACAATCAGATTTTCCCTACAAACCAGATTTCCTCCGCATTCGCCGAAGGCATGAATTACACTACGGCGGGGCAAATCTATGGCTTCGGTTTTGGTAGATCACTTCTTCCTTGGGTGTCTGGCTCACGCTTCCTATCTGGTCAGTTCTGAAGGCGTGGCGGCGATTATTGATCCACAGCGCGACGTAGATATCTACATTGAAGCCGCCAGCCAGAAGGGCCTGAAGATCGAACACATTGTTGAGACCCACCTGCACGCCGATTTCGTCTCCGGACATCACGAGCTTGCGGAGCGTACTGGGGCGCGCATCTATCTCGGGGCTGGCTCCGGCGCGGTCTTTCCTCACACGGCGGTCAAAGACGGCGACTCGATCCAGTTCGGCAGATGTCGCTTCGACTTTCTCTCCACTCCCGGCCACACCACCGAGAGCATCTGCATCGCGATGACCGACTTGAGTGAGTCGGCGAAGCCAAAGGCGCTCTTCACCGGGGACACGCTTTTTGTGGGAGATGTGGGGCGCCCGGATCTTTCCGGCGATCACACTCCGCAACAGCTTGCCGCCATGCTTTATAACAGCCTGCATGACAAGGTGATGAAACTTCCTGATGAGACGGAAATTTTCCCCGCGCATGGGGCCGGGTCGCTGTGCGGCCGACAGATGAGTACTGAACGGTCGTCCACCATCGGCAAGGAACGGGTGAGTAATTATGCGCTTCAGGCGGGCAGCTGCGAAGAGTTCGTCCGACTGTTGACCGATGGTCTTCCGCCTCGGCCCGAGTATTTCGGCCACGATGTCGAAATGAACCGCCAGGGCGCCGGCGCGCTCGACCAAATCCCGCCGCCGGTTCCGGTGCGAGCGCCAGAGGTTTTTCGACTGCAAGCAGAGGGCGCTATTGTGGTCGACACGCGTCCTGCGATGCAGTTTGCGGTGGCCCATGTGCCGGGATCGATTCATATCGGACTTTCGGGGCAGTATGCGTCGTGGGCCGCGCGGATTCTGGGGCTGGAGAAGCAAATCATTCTGGTCGGAGAAGACTCGGACCATCTGCGCGAATCGCAGATGAGGCTGGCCCGAGTAGGTATTGAGAATGTGCATGCGTACCTCGAAGACGGTATTACCGGCTGGATTGCGGGCGGCTATGAGCTGGATTACATTCCGCAAGTCTCGGTGCAGGAATTTTCAGAGCTGCTAGGGAAGGAAAAAGATCACATTCAGGTACTCGATGTCCGTGAAGCTGGCGAGGTCGAAGCCGGCGCAATGCAGAAGTCGGTCCGAATTCCTTTGGGACAGTTAGAAAAGCGCGTCGGGGAGCTGGATCGCGACAAACTGCTGGTGGTCCACTGCAAGGGCGGCTACCGCAGCTCGATCGCAACCAGCATTCTGCGCCGTGCGGGCTTTCGCGATATCGCGAACCTTACGGGAGGGTTCGACGCGTGGAAAGCCATGAGCCAAACGGCTTCAACACCAGCGTAGATTGAATTCAGTTCCACTCCAGACGGCGCAACCCATCCGATAGGGCTTGCCCTTCCGTAAACACGCCTTCTACTCTCGCATCCTCTAGACTATTTACAGTGCGAAAATTGCTGGCATTCGCGTTCATTCTGCTGCTTGCCGCTGCAGCATGGCTGGCATTCGGTCTGCTAGTGCCGGTTTCTCCGGACGGGCAGAAGTTTGTCATGCTGCGTCCGGGATACTCGACACGGCGCATCGCGCGAGAACTGAAGGCAGCAGGCGTGATTCGCAGCCGGAATGCGTTCGTCCTTTGGCATGCGCTGCATCGCCGGCCTTCGCTCAAGGCGGGCGAATACTTATTCGAACACAGTGCGAATGTGATCGATGCACACGCTCGCCTGGCCCGCGGCGATGTCTACGTACACACCGTCGTAATCCCTGAAGGCTTCAACATTTTCGATATCGCTAAGGCGCTAGAAAGCGCCGGACTCGGTCCCGCGCAGGATTTTTTGAAAGTGGCCACCAGTGACACCGCGCTGATCTCTGATCTTGCCCCGCAGGCGACCTCGCTCGAGGGCTATCTCTTCCCCAATACGTATGAATTCACCCGGACGCAAAGCATGCACGATATGGCAGCGGAGATGGTGAAGCAGTTCCGGCAAGTGGCGGCCCAGATCAGTTTGTCGCACGGCCCACCAGGTGCGGGAGCCCACGACCCTGAGGTGGCGAGAATCGTCACCCTGGCCTCAGTCATCGAGAAGGAAACCGCAGTTGCCGAAGAGCGGCCACAAGTAGCGAGCGTTTATATGAATCGGCTGGAGAGCCACGTTCCTCTGCAAGCCGATCCCTGTGTGATTTATGCAGAGCTGCTTCGTGGAACTTACGGCGGCGCTTTGCATCATAACGACATGCAATTTGATTCCGCGTACAACACTTATCGTCATGCGGGTCTGCCCCCGGGCCCAATAGCCAATCCCGGGAGGAGTTCCCTGCTCGCTGCCATGAATCCTGCGCAAACCAGGTTTTACTACTTCGTCAGCGACGGAAATGGCCACCACCGGTTTGCCACCACCCTCGAAGAGCACAATCGGAATGTGGCAGCCTTACGGCGAGTGGTCGCCCATCAGCGCTAGTACCAAGGTTCACGAGAGTCCTTTATAGGCGAGTCCTTTATACTAGAGGGACATCCAATCACCACCAGCATGCCATTAACGTCTAGACCTTCTGCTTTACTCGTCCTGGTCCCGGCCCTGCTATTAAGCGGTTGCCTGTTTCGCACCCGTAAAGTTGAGCAGAGTATGAGCCCGGCCGCGTTAAAATCGGCCACCAAGGCGGAGCTGGTCTCGTACATCAATTCTGCAGCCGCAAAAATCCAGACCATGCAGGCCACCGTCGACATTGATACCGCGGTTGGCGGCGAGAAAAAGGGCAAGATCACCGAATACAAAGAGATCCGTGGATATGTGCTGGCGCGCAAGCCAGCCATGCTGCGCATGATTGGGCTGCTTCCGATTGTGCGCAATCGCGCCTTTGACATGGTGAGCGATGGGCAGGAATTCAAGGTTTGGATTCCTCCGAAAAACCGCTTCGTCGTGGGCAGAAACGACTTTATGACTCCGAATCCGCAGCAGCCGCTCGAGAACCTGCGCCCGCAGATTATTTACGACGCGCTCCTGATGCGGGAGATTGATCCGCAGAATGAGACGGCTGTGCTCGAAAACGGGACCGAGCCGGTGCCGGGGCCGAAAGGCCGCCAGTATGAGCAAGCTGACTATGTAATCGACGTGGTCCACGGTAACGGGTCAGACAGCTGGCTTTCGCGCAAGATTGTATTCAACCGGGTTGACCTGCTTCCGGAGCGGCAGCTCATCTATGACGAAAAAGGCAACGTGGTGACAGACGCGCGCTACTCGAATTACAAGGACTACAACGAGGTCCTATTCCCATCCCGGATCGAGATCAAACGGCCGGAGGAGGAATACGACATTACGTTGGGTATTGTGAAGCTCGAGATGAACCAGCCCCTCGGTAACGACAAGTTCGTGCTTGAGCAGCCACCGGGAGCACAGATCATCCACTTGGACCACCGGCAGGCAAGCACCAACGGTGGAATTCAGTAGAATTCAAATCGCATATTGCACAGTGGCGAATCTTGCCGCGCGCTGGAAAGTAAGAGCTGACGGCCAGAGCTGGCTTTCATGATGAACAAGATGATCGTTTCGAACCTTGCGCACCGGCCGGTACGGTCGGGGATCAGCGTTCTTGCGATCGCCCTCGAAGTAACCCTGATCCTGCTGATCGTGGGCTTTGCGCTGGGGATGCTCCACGATTCGCGTTCACGCCAGGAAGGCATTGGGGCAGACGTGATTGTGCTGGCGCCGGGTTCATCGAACATCATTACCCTGAGTGACGCCGCTATTCCAGTGAAGATTGCCGACATTCTTTTGAAGCTGCCGCACGTGGCGGTCGTCTCGCCGGTTATTTTGAAAGTCTCGGCTGCGGGGACCCTGCAAACCCTGTGGGGCGTCGATTTGAAGTCGTTCGATGCGCTCCGGCCCTTTGTTTACTTGAAAGGCGGACCGTTACAAGAGGCAGATGACATTCTGGTCGACAACATTTACACGAATGGTAAGCACGTTAAAATCGGCGACCCTGTCCAATTGTTTGATCACACATTCCGTGTGGCAGGCATCGTCGGCCACGGCAAGGGAGCACGCCTGTTCGTGCCGCTTGCGACATTACAACAGCTCAGCGGCAGGCCAGGTATGGCATCCGCCCTCTACATAAAAGCTGACAACTCGGCGAATATTACCGCCGTACTGGATGAGATCAAGAACGTACACGGCATGTCCAGTTACGTGGTGCAGTCGATGAGCGAGTATCTTTCCACATTCACACCTGACAAGTACCCTATGCTGCCCACGTTCCTGCACATTGTGATTGGGATTTCGGTAACGATCGGATTCATCGTGATTTTTCAGGCGATGTACGCGGCGGTGATGGAGCGCACGCGTGAAATTGGAATATTGAAATCGCTGGGCGCTTCGAAAATCTACATTGTGAATGTGATCTTGCGAGAGACCACGGTGCTTGCCATCGCGGGAATAATCAGCGGGATTATTATCAGCTTTGCTGCGAGTGCGGCGATCCGGGAACGAACCACCATGCCGGTGGACATCACTTCCGGGTGGGTGTTGCGCGCAACCATCATTGCGATTGTGGGCGCGATTGCGGGGGCGATTTATCCCGCCTTCAAAGCTGCGCAGAAAGATCCCATCGACGCGCTGGCGTACGAATAAGGCAGGTCTTATAAGGTAGGTCTTAGCTGCCTGGCTTCCAGTTCACTTCAGCGGCGTAAGGGGATAGACTCCGCCTCAACGCCAGCTCATGTCGTATCCCAGAGCCTTCAATATCTGGTTCTCAAACTCATACTGGACCATGAAATCAAAGTTGTTGCCGGAAACTTCCCACGATGCGGCATATCGGCTTACCGGCGGCGAGTAGAGCGAATACGCTGGAGCATAGTGCACATTGCAAGGCTGTGGGCAAGCGATCAGGCCCGTGGGATCTGGACGCTGCAGACCGGTGGCCGCTAAGAGCTGGGCGGAAGAGGCGTCCGGCTGCGAGGATACGATTAGCTGGTGAGGCGAGATGCTCCAGACTCGCGGGTCGCCGGGCAACAGTTCTGGCGAAGCATTGGACAAGACCCGCTGCACGGGGTTTAAGTCAATTTGCTGGCTCAGTTCCTGTTGAGCGGATTTCCACAATGTCTGTAGCTGCTCGTCTGTGTGCTGCGTTCGGTTGACGAATCCTACCGGAGGAAGAGTCTTGTCATTGCCGCAGCCGCTCAGCAGAATGGCTGCGCTCAGCACTAGCAGCAGTCTTCGATGTGCAGGTTCTCTCATTGTCCATTACAGGAGTGCAATCGGCAGTTGCATCGCAGACTGTAGAGGCAGGCATGATCAGCGTGGCCTGGGCTGCGGAATTGCACACCCAAAGGTGCGGAGGCCATCTACACTGAGGCCATCTCCGCTAAATCCGAATTATTCTCGCCAGGAGCGCAGGTTATAGGAATACAGTGCAATGCAAAACAGATTGGCTGGAATAAAACCAAACTGTGCCGTGCGAAACCCTATGAAGCAGAGGATCGCGCTGTTTGCCCCGGCGATTATCCATCCTTGCCACAACTTCCTGCCTACCATAAGCGTGGAGACCATAGTCAGAGCGCAAGAGATGTAATCGAGTCGCAGCATAAGCCCACCGAATGTCACGCGAGGTATCGCCTTCCCTTCAACCTCATGGAACCATCTTTCTTGCGACCTCACAAGATAACGATGGTGCGGGGTACCGTGTTCGCAAGCGCGTCGGCAGCGGCTTTCTGCGTTCACAACAGCGGCACCGTACATCAAGTGACGGGCCTTAGGAATAGCAAGTGAGAGTTTGGAGCAGCCCGGAGAGCGAGTTGCAAAACCACTAATCAGCGGTGCAACATAGTTTGGACATAGGGAACGCAATGTCACGGATTTCGGAAACCACCGTCCGACCCGCAATCGACCAACGCCTTGCCCCGTCGACGGCGGTCGGCGGTTTCGAAATTTGCCAGGCGGAATCGGTTTCGCAGATCGCCTTCTTACGCGAACTTTTTGTGGAGTACGCGCAATCGCTTGGATTCAGCCTGTGCTTTCAAGGCTTCGATCAGGAACTGGCGGGCCTTCCTGGCGACTATGCTCCACCGGAAGGACGCTTGCTGTTGCTCACGGTTGGGAATGATGCTGCAGGATGTGTCGCGCTGCACAAAATTAATGACTGCATCTGCGAGATGAAGCGGCTGTACGTGCGGCCGCAGTTTCGCGGCAAGGGCGTGGGTAAAATTCTGGCGGAGCGCGTTATCGCGGAGGCACGAGAAATCGGTTACACGAAACTGCGATTGGACACGGTCGAACCGGTGATGCGCACGGCAGTGGCGATGTATCGTAGTTTGGGATTTCGCGAGATCGCGCCCTACCGTGCCAACCCGATCGAGGGCGCGCTGTACATGGAATTACGACTGTGAAAGGAAATCACGTGAAAACATTAGTGCATTTTTGTCTCGTGTTAGTGTTGACAATTCCGGCCGTCGCCGCCACGCCCAAAAATGTTTCCTACAAGAGCGGCGACGAAACGGTTCAAGGCATCATCTACGCACCCGAAGGGAAGGGCCCGTTTCCCGGGATCATCGTCATTCATGAATGGTGGGGGCTGAACGATTGGGTCAAGGAACAAGCCTCGAA
>Ga0075425_100009310_pt1 | contig 10451 bp, 10 predicted proteins | sample SoiMethybrSBSTD4_FD_75300 | JGI IMG/M metagenome (GOLD analysis project Ga0075425, IMG submission 75300) | Bulk soil microbial communities from a Populus tree surrounding site in Tennessee, USA - Soil MetaG P. TD hybrid SBSTD4 | ecosystem: Environmental > Terrestrial > Soil > Tree plantation...
CCGCCACCGGCAGCGCGAACAAACGGCGTGCGAGCCCGCTGAAGCAGGCGAGAAATCCGTCGGTGTCCTTGGTCGCGAGCATGCCGGCGACCAAAACAAGCGGACGCGGCACTCGCTCCTCCAACTCCGCGACCGCGCCGGCAATGGCGATGGCGCCGCCGACGTTGTGGCCGCCATCGAGCCAAAGCTCCGATCCCGCGGGCAAGCGAGCGATCAGGCGGCCGGAAGAAAGACGCTGCATGCGCGCGGGCCATTCGACCTGACGCATTCCCCGCTCATATGCATGCGTCGGTATTTCCAGCGCCTTGATCGCGCGGAGCGTCGCGACCGCAATTCCGGCATTTTCGATTTGATGGCGCCCGAACAGGCGCGGGCGCGGCAAATCGAGAAGACTCAATTCATCGGCGTAGATGAGACGGCTGCGCTCTTCATGCGCGGTCCAGTGTTCGCCGGAAACCAAAAGTTTGCTCGAAAGCTTTGCCGCGACCCGCTCGATCACCGCGAGCGCCGCCGGCTCTTGATGCGCAACGACGGCGGGAACGCCGGGCTTCAAGATGCCCGCCTTCTCGCCCGCGATATCGGCAAGCGCCGGGCCGAGGTGCTCGGTGTGATCGATCGAGATGGGCGTGATTACGGCTACCAACGGCCGCTCGACCACATTGGTGGCATCGAGCCGGCCGCCGAGACCGGTTTCGAGAAGCAGAAAATCGGCGGGGCGAGCCGCGAAAATCGAGAAGGCGGCGGCGGTCGTGATCTCAAAAAAAGTGATCGGGTCGCTGCCGTTCAGTCGCTCGCATTCGGCGAGCGCGTCGGCGAGCGTCGCATCGTCGACCAGGACGCCGCCGCCTGCCTTGCCGAGGCGAATGCGTTCGTGAAAACGAACCAGGCTCGGCGACGTATAGGCATGGGCGCGAAGGCCCGCCGCTTCGAGGATCGCGCGCAGAATCGCGATCGTCGAGCCTTTCCCGTTGGTGCCGGCGACATGAATCGTGGGCGGCAATTTGCGCTCGGGGTTGCCGAGACGCGCGAGCAGGCGATGAAGGCGGCCGAGCGAAAGGTCGATCTTTTTGGGATGCAGCCTTGCGAGCCGTTCGAGTAACGCGCCGGCGGACAATTCAGCGCGCGCAGCAACCCTGCTCACACCGCACCGGCCGGCGCGGGCAGTTCTCGGCCGCTGCCCGGGGATTTGGTGAGCAGCCGGCAGAGCCTGGCGAGCGTCGGCCGCAAATGGTGACGATGCACCACCATGTCGACCATGCCGTGGTCTCGCAGATATTCCGCGCGCTGGAATCCCTCCGGCAACTTTTCGCGAATCGTTTGCTCGATGACCCGCGGGCCGGCGAAGCCGATCAGCGCGCCTGGCTCGGCAATGTGCACGTCGCCGAGCATCGCGTAGGAAGCGGTGACGCCGCCGGTGGTCGGATTCGTCAGCACCACGATGTAGGGCTTCTTCACGTCGCGCAGACGCTGCACCGCGACCGTCGTACGCGGCAGCTGCATCAGCGAAAGGATTCCCTCCTGCATGCGCGCGCCGCCCGAGGCCGCAAAGAGGATGAATGGGGTTTGTTTTTCGATCGCGGTTTCGAGACCCCTGATCACCGCCTCGCCCGCCGCCATGCCGAGCGAGCCGCCCATGAAGTCGAATTCCTGCACCGCGATGACGACGGCCAAGCCATCGAGCTTTCCGAACCCGAGCTTGACCGCGTCCTTCAAGCCGGTTTTCGCCCGCGCGTCCTTCAAGCGATCCTGATACCGCCGCTCGTCACGGAACTTGAGCGGATCGGCCGCGACTTCGGGGAGCGCGATGTCGAGCCAGGTTTCGCCGTCGAAAATCGATTTCAGCCGCGCCGCGGCGCCCATGCGCATGTGATAATTCGAATTGGGAATCACCCACTGGTTCGCCTCCACGTCCTTGTGAAAGACGAGCTGGCCGGTCTCCGGACATTTGATCCACAGATTTTCCGGCACGTCCCGGCGCTGTAGGAACGAGCGAATCTTCGGGCGGACGACGTTCGAGATCCAGTTCATGGCTGTATGCTGAAGATATCACGATGTAATCGCTCTTGTCCCGGGCCGAAAGCCCGGCCGCAGATCACTCCGCAGCCACGCGCCGTGCCGAGCGCACGCCTTCGGCGAGCGAGGCAACGAGGTCAGTCACGGCCTTCACGGTTTTCGCGCCCGCCCGGCCTTCCCGGTCGAGGCTTTGGCGAACCGCTTCCACCAGCGCCGAGCCGACCACGACGGCATCGGAGGCGGCGGCGATGACCCGGGCATCGGTCGCCGATTTCACGCCGAAGCCGACGGCAACGGGGAGCTTGGTGTGGCGCTTGATGCGCGCGACCGCCGCAATCACGCGGTTTGTGTCGGGGATGGCCGTGCCGGTAATCCCGGTGATCGAGACGTAATAGACGAAGCCCGACGTGTTCGCGAGCACGGCAGGCAGCCTATGATCGTCGGTCGTCGGCGTCGCGAGCCGGATGAAGGCGATGCCCGCCGCGAGCGCCGGCAGGCACAGTTCATTGTCCTCCTCGGGCGGCAGATCAACGACGATCAGCCCGTCGACGCCGGCGGCTTTGGCGTCCGCGAGGAAGCGTTCGACGCCGTAAATGTAGATCGGATTGTAGTAGCCCATCAGCACGATCGGCGTCGCCGTGTCGCTCTCGCGAAAGGCGCGCACCATGGCAAGCGTCTTTTTCAGCGTTTGGCCGGCCTTCAGCGCGCGCTGCGAGGAGGCTTGGATCGCCGGCCCGTCCGCCATCGGATCGGTGAAGGGCATGCCGAGCTCGATCAGATCGGCACCCGCCTTGGGCAGCGCTTTTGCGATCGCAAGCGAAGTGTCGTAGTCGGGATCGCCCGCGGTGAGAAAGATGACGAGCCCGGCGCGGCCTTCGCGCGCGAGATCCTTGAAGCGGGCGTCGATGCGCGCGCTCACAGCTTGCTCCCAAGATGCTCGGCGACGGTGTAGACGTCCTTGTCGCCGCGGCCGGAAAGATTGACCACCATTAAATGGTCCTTCGGCTTTTTCGGCGCGAGCTCCATGACCTTGGCGATCGCGTGCGCGGGCTCCAACGCCGGAATAATTCCTTCGAGTGTGCTCAAGAGCTGAAAGGCTTGTAGCGCCTCGTCATCGGTCGCGTAGAGAAACTGGATGCGCTTCATGTCGTAGAGCCAGGCGTGCTCGGGGCCGATGCCGGGATAATCGAGGCCCGCCGAGATCGAATGGGCGTCCTTGATCTGGCCGTCGTCGTCCATCAGCAGATAGGTGCGATTGCCGTGCAAGACCCCGGGCCTGCCGCCGGCGATCGAGGCCGCGTGCAAGCCGCTGGAAAGCCCGTGACCCGCCGCCTCGACGCCGTAGATCTCGATCGAAGGCTCGTCGAGGAAGGGATGAAAGAGGCCCATCGCGTTCGAGCCGCCGCCGATGCAGGCGACGAGCGAATCGGGGAGCCGCCCTTCGGCCTCCGCCAGCTGCTCGCGCGTCTCCTTGCCGATCACCGACTGGAAATCCCGCACCATCGCCGGATACGGATGGGGCCCGGCGACCGTGCCGATGCAGTAGAAGGTGTTCTCGACGTTCGTCACCCAGTCGCGGAGCGCCTCGTTCATCGCGTCCTTCAGCGTCTTGGAGCCGGAGCTGACCGGCCGCACTTCGGCGCCGAGCAACTTCATGCGAAAGACGTTCGGCTTTTGCCGCTCGATGTCGACCGCGCCCATATAGACCACGCATTCGAGCCCGAAATTCGCGCACATCGTCGCGGTGGCGACGCCGTGCATGCCGGCGCCGGTCTCGGCGATGATCCGCTTCTTGCCCATGCGGCGCGCGAGCATGATTTGTCCGAGCACGTTATTGAGCTTGTGCGAGCCGGTGTGATTGAGCTCCTCGCGCTTGAGATAAATCTTCGCGCCGCGCAAATGCTCGGTGAGGCGCTGGGCGAAATAGAGCGGGCTCGGGCGGCCGACATAATGCTTGAGGTAGGACTCCATTTCGGCCTTAAAGGCGGGATCCACCTTCGCCCCGGCGTAGGCCTGCTCGAGCTCGAGCACGAGCGGCATTAAAGTCTCGGCGACGAAGCGGCCGCCATAGATGCCGAAATGGCCGTGGGCGTCGGGGCCCTGCCGCAAGCTGTTCGGGCGCGCGGTCACGATACGCTCTCGCGTTTGCGCGAGTTGCCGAGGGAGGCTGCGGCAGCGCGCGCGTTCTTCACGAAATTGCGGATTTTGTCCGCATCCTTTTTGCCCGGCGCTCGCTCCACGCCGGAAGAGACGTCCACGCCATCGGGGCGGACGATGCGGATCGCGTCCAGGACATTGTCCGGCGTCAACCCGCCGGAAAGCATCATCGGTTTTTTGCGCGCAAGGGCCGCCAGGAGCGTCCAATCGAAGGCGCGGCCGTGGCCGCCCGGACGCGATGCGTCCTTCGGCGGCCGTGCGTCGAACAGAATGCGGTCGGCGACCGCTTCGTAATCGGGAACGAGGCGCAAGTCCGCTGCGTCCGCGATCGGAATTGCTTTCATCACCGGCCGGCCGAAGCGGGTTCGAATCGCGCTGACGCGCGCCGTGCTTTCTTCGCCGTGAAGCTGCAAAAGATCGGGCTTGGCGTGATCGACGATGTCCGCAAGCAAGCCGTCGTCGGCATCAACCGTGAGGGCTGTGACCAAGGCGCGACCGCGCGCACGCGCCGCGAGTTTGGCCGCCAAATCCATCGTCACCGCCCGCGGCGAAGGCGGAAAAAACACCAAGCCGACAACATCGGCGCCGGCATCAAGCGCCGCGTCGATGGCCGCCAAGTCATTGATTCCGCAGATTTTGACCTCGATCATGGCCCGTTCGATGACATGGGCGCGCCATCCTGTCCACTGGCCTCACCCCCGCCGAGACGGCGCCAGATCAGCATGGCGGTGGCGAGATCCTCGATCGCCGTGCCGACCGACTTGAACAGCGTGATTTCGTCGAGGCTCGCGCGGCCCTGCACGCGACCGCGGCAAAGATCGAAAAGATCGCCCTGAATATCCTGTTCGCGGATCACGCCGCGGCGGAGCGGATCGACGATGTCGCCGGCTTCCTTCAGCGCGCCCGCGCGGGTGTCGACATAGAGGCGCGCCCGCTTGAGCGTTTCGTCGTCGGCCTCGCGCATGGCGGGCTTGAAGCCGCCGACAAGATCGAGATGGGTACCTGATTGAAGCCAATTTCCCTGAACGAGCGGGGTCGAAGACAAGGTCGCGCAGGAGACGATATCGGCGGCGCCTACGGCGCTTTCCAAATCGTCTGCCGCGCGCGCGTCGAAGCCCAGCGATGAAAGCTCGGCGGCGAGCGACTTGGCGCGCACGCGCGTGCGGTTCCAAATCGCGATGCGGCGAATGGGCCTGACCGAAGCGTGCGCACGGATGAGATAGGGTGCGAGCGCCCCCGCCCCGACCATCAGAAGGCTCTCCGCATCCGCGCGCGCGAGGAAACTTGCCGCGAGCGCCGATGAGGCGGCGGTGCGCCACAGCGTGAATACCCGCCCGTCGATCGCCGCCAGCGGCTCGCCGCTGTCGCCTTTCATCAAGAGATATGTCCCCGTCACGCTCGCCTGGCCGCGCGCGACATTGCCCGGAAAAACGGTCGCGACTTTCGTGCCGATGAAGTTTTGCGCGCCCTCCTCCGTCCAGGCCGGCATCAACAAGAGCGTGGCCTCGCCGCCTTTGCGCGCCATCGCATGGTGGTGGCGCAACGGCACGGTGATTTCGGCGCGGAAGGCGTCGGCGATCGCGGCGATCAGCGCGGGGAATTGCAGGACCGCCGCGATCTCGTCCGCCGAGACGAAACGCACCGAATGTGCTCAGCCGGAAAACGGCAAGGATGGGAACTGGGGCTTTGCGGCTTCTTCGGTCTTACGCATGGATTCGACTTCAGCTTTCATGCGGGCGAGTTCGTCTTGCGCCGCGCGGGACGCGCGCCAAAGCCGCCATTGCCGCGCGAGCGACACGAGCCCGCCGATGACGATGCCGACGATCAAGGCCGCGAAGATGACGATGAAGAGCGGAACATACAGGGTGAGCGGCGATTCCTTACCCTCGAACGGATCGAAGGATACCGTCACCCACGTCCGGTTCGCGACCGCGAACAGAACGATCACGACGGCGAGCGGAAGGAGGACGAACCAATTGAGGAGTCTGCGCACGGATCGAGACCCTCGAACTCGCATGATCGAAGGACGGCGTCAGCGCCGCGGCCGGTTCAGCCGGTCGCGCATTTCCTTCCCGGTCTTGAAGTAGGGCACGACTTTTTCCGAAACCTTCACTTGCGCGCCGGTACGCGGATTGCGCCCGATGCGGGCCGGCCGCGACTTCACGGAAAAGGCTCCGAAGCCGCGCAGCTCGACGCGATCTCCGCGCGCAAGCGCGAAGGTGATTTCATCAAGGATCGCCTCGACGATATTCTCAACGTCGCGTTGATAAAGATGCGGGTTCGCTTCGGCGACTTTCTGAACGAGCTCCGACTTGATCATTGGCCCGCCGCCTCCGAGCGAAAACCCAAGCGATCAAAAAGGCTTGGAAGAGTTTCAGTCAGACAATGGAGGCTGCCAGAGCGCCAATAGGCCGTCAAGTTGGGCGCGTCCCGCGGCGCTCGCCACCGCGTCATTGGAAAGAAGCGACGCGATCGCCGCGAAGCCGAGCCTGTCCGCGAGCCACGCCGAGGCGCTGAGCCAGCGGAATTCGGAGCCGATCCCCTTGCTCTTCCAGTCGCGAATGGGAAGATCGGCATCGACGCCCTTGTTCGTCGCGAGCCAAGCGCGTGCGGCGCGCTCGTCGCCGATCTCGTCGATCAGATTCAGGGGCAACGCCTGATTGGCGGTAAAAACACGGCCGTCGGCGGCGACGTTCAGCATTGCGTCATCGAGCGCGCGACGCTCCTGCACCAAACCCTTGAACCATCCGTAGCTGTCCTCGACGAGAGCGCGGATCGCGGCCTTTGCTTCGGGGCTCGTCGGTTCGTAACCGTTGGGCGCGGCTTTCAGCGGCGTCGATTTAATTTCCTCGACCGCGACGCCGACATGCTTCAGAAGTTCGGACACATTGGGGTACTGAAAGATAACGCCGATCGAGCCGATGATCGCGTTGCGCGGCGCAAAGATGCGGTCGGCCGCGAGCGCGACGATATAAGCGCCGGAAGCGCTGATGCCCTCGACGACGGCGATCACGGGTTTCTTCTCGGCGAGACGGCGAAGGCCGGCATAGAGCGCTTCCGACCCCGCGACGGTGCCGCCCGGGCTGTCGATGGAAATGATGACCGCTTTCGCTCCGGATTTGGCGATATCGTCCAGCATCTCTAGGCGATCACGATCGTTGCGAATGAGGCCGCCGACGGTTAAGCGCGCGACATGCGGACTCGATTGCGCGACGAATTTGGTGCCGCCGGAGGCCACGACGATTCCGCCGAGCCCCGCGATCAAGGCCAAGATCGCAAGAATTCGCCAAAGGGTCAGTTTGCGCCGAAGGCGGCGCCGATCGACGATCGCATCAACATCCGCGGACATGTCAGCCTCAAAATTTCGCGGCTTCGCCCCTTGCCGCGGCGGCGGAAGAGTAGACCCGCCCCCGTGGCGCCATCAAGGCAAGACGAACGCAAGCCCGTGCATCGGCCGGCGCCGAGCGCCGGTTAGCGGAACGTTTGCACTGGTGCCTCGCCGCCGGAATTTACTCTTTCTTTTCCGTGCCGCGATTAAGCACCTTGCCGAGAATGTCCCCCAGCGTCGCGCCCGAGTCCGATGAACCGTACTGGGCGACGGCTTCCTTCTCCTCGGCAATTTCAAGCGCTTTGATCGAAACCGTCACCTTGCCGCTCTTGCGATCGACCATGGTCACGCGCGCGTCGACCTTCTCGCCGCGGGCAAACCGATCGGTGCGTTGCTCGGAACGATCGCGCGCGAGTTCCGAGCGCTTGATGAAAGTGGTCAGCTCGGTGCCGACGATTTTGGTTTCAAGCCCGGTGTCTTTTACCTCCGTGATCTCGCAAGTGACGACCGATCCCTTCTTGAGATCGCCCGCCTGCGCATGGGGGTCGCCCGAGAGTTGCTTGATGCCAAGCGAAATCCGCTCCTTCTCGATATCGACATCGAGCACGACGGCTTTCACCGTATCGCCCTTCTTGTATTCCTCGATGACCTGCTCGCCGGGCCTGCTCCAATCGAGGTCGGAGAGATGGACCATGCCGTCAACCTCGCCGTCGAGGCCGAGGAACAGGCCGAATTCGGTCTTGTTCTTGACCTCGCCCTCGATGGCGGCGCCCACCGGATGCTTTTCGGCGAAGGCTTCCCAAGGATTGGGCAGCGTCTGCTTCAGGCCAAGCGAGACCCGGCGCTTCACCGGATCGACCTCGAGCACCGACACTTCGACCTCCTGAGAGGTCGAGACGATCTTGCCGGGGTGCACGTTCTTCTTGGTCCACGACATTTCGGAAACGTGCACGAGGCCCTCGATGCCGGGCTCGAGCTCCACGAAGGCGCCGTAGTCGGTGATATTGGTGACACGGCCCTTCACTTTCGAGCCGACGGGATATTTCGCTTCGATGCCCTCCCACGGATCGCCCTGCAATTGCTTCATGCCGAGCGAAATGCGGTGGGTCTCGTGATTGATCTTAATGATCTTGACCTTCACGGTCTGGCCGATCGTCAAAACGTCGGTCGGGTGGTTGACCCGCCGCCAGGCGATGTCGGTGACATGCAGGAGGCCGTCGATGCCGCCGAGATCGACGAAGGCGCCGTAGTCGGTGATGTTCTTGACGACACCGTCGATGACCTGGCCTTCCTCGAGACTCGAGACCAATTCCTGGCGCTGGCCGGCGCGCGTCTCCTCCAGCACTGTCCGGCGCGAGACGACAATATTGCCGCGGCGGCGATCCATTTTGAGAATCTGAAATTGCTGCGGCGAGCGCATCAGCGGCCCGAGATCGCGGATCGGCCGGATGTCCACCTGGCTTCGCGGAAGGAAGGCGACCGCGCCGTCAAGGTCGACGGTGTAGCCGCCCTTGACCTGATTGAAGATCATGCCCGTGACCTTTTCGTTCGCCTGGAAGGCCTTCTCCAACTTGACCCAGCTTTCCTCGCGGCGCGCCTTGTCGCGCGAAAGAACCGCCTCGCCTAACGCGTTTTCGACCCGCTCGAGATAGACCTCGACTTCGTCGCCGACCTTCAAACTTGCATCGCGCCCCGGCCCGCCGAACTCGCGCAGCGGCACGCGGCCCTCGGTCTTCAATCCGATGTCGATGACGGCGATGTCCTTTTCGATTCCGACCACCTGTCCCTTGACGACCGAGCCTTCTTGCAGGTCGTGGCGGGTGAATGACTCTTCGAGCAGTTTTGCGAAATCTTCGCGGGTCGGTTGGCTTGCAACAGCGGGCATTGGTTCTCCTGATTAGGGTTTTCGAGTTCGATGAAACGCGTTTCAAAACCCATGAACGCCGGGCCTCAGGCCCCAGCGACCACCGGATTATGAGCCGCGTCGCGGCGCGAAGCCGCGTGAAGTGAAACGAATGGTTCGTTCGCAGGCCGCGACAAGCAGACGGCGCGGGGCGGGCTTGCCTCCGACTCGACGAGGGCGGATTAACCCCGACCTCGGCCCGCCCGGGCAACCTCCACGATCGAAAGCGCGGCCCGGAACGCCGCTTCTATATCCAAGTCGGTGGTATCGAGCAAGACGGCATCGGCGGCCGGCTTTAGCGGGGCAATCGCCCGCTCGGAATCCCGCCGGTCGCGCTCGCGAATGGCGGCAAGCACAGCATCAAGGGTCATTTCTTCTCCCTTGGCCGCAAGCTCTCGTAATCGCCGGGCGGCGCGCATTTCGGCCGAGGCGGTGACAAAAATCTTAACGTCGGCCTCGGGCGCGATCACCGTGCCGGTATCGCGCCCATCGAGCACCGCCCCTCCAGGCCGATGGGCGAAATCCTTTTGCAGATTCAGGAGCGCGGCGCGCACCTCGGGAAATACCGCCACGCGGGATGCGGCCTCTCCGATCGATCTTTGGCGCAGGCGCTTGGCGTCGAGCGAAGCCAAATCCAGCTCGCGCGCCGCCGCCGCCGCTGCCGTTCCGTCATCGAGAGCATGCCCTCGGTCGAGGAGCCGGATCGCGACGCCGCGGTAAAGCAGTCCCGTGTCGAGGTGCGGAAGCCTGTAATGCTCCGCAACGCGCCGCGCGATTGTGCCTTTTCCGGAAGCGGCGGGTCCGTCAATGGTGATGATCATGGATCAACGGATGTCGGCGCCGAGTTTCCGCATGAGCCCGGCGAAGTCGGGGAAGCTCGTCGCGACAAAGGAGGCGTCATCGACCGCCACCGGTTTTTCGCTCGCCAGCCCCATGACGATAAAGCTCATGGCGATGCGATGATCCATGTGCGTCTCGACCTTGCCGCCGCCCGCCACCCGGCGCTTGCCGTGGACGAAGAGATCGTCGCCGACGATCTCGTGCTCGACG
>Ga0075425_100009312_pt1 | contig 10451 bp, 8 predicted proteins | sample SoiMethybrSBSTD4_FD_75300 | JGI IMG/M metagenome (GOLD analysis project Ga0075425, IMG submission 75300) | Bulk soil microbial communities from a Populus tree surrounding site in Tennessee, USA - Soil MetaG P. TD hybrid SBSTD4 | ecosystem: Environmental > Terrestrial > Soil > Tree plantation...
TAGGGGCAGGTTTAAAACCTGCCCCTACATGTCGTTGAAATTTAGCCCTGCAAACAATCTATCCTAATTTTTTATCACGTTAGATTTCATCTTCGGCTCTTGGCAACGAATTGCCGGTCATAAAGCGATTGAAGCTCCGCCAGACTAGTGATCTGGTCGGCGCTTTTGTCTTCGCGAATTTTGGTAATCCGCGCGAAGCGCAAGGCAAAGCCCGAACTGTACTGCGGGCTCTTCTGGATTTCGTTATAGGCGACTTCGACAACCACCTCCGGTTTTACCGTGACCGTGTAGCCATCGTCAGTCAGTTGCAGCTCTTGCAGCTTCGCGGTCATCGATGTGAATTCTTTGTCGGTGAGGCCTTTGAAGGTCTTACCCACCGGAGCAAATCCGCTTGTGCCATCGGCAACCGCAAGATGGTAGTTAGAAAGCCAGCCGCGCCGTCTGCCCGAGCCGCGGTCGGCAGCGATGATCACGCAATCGACGGTTTCCGCCGGCTTGATTTTGAACCAGAGCTTGCCCCGGTTGCCGGGCATGTACGGACTGTCGGGGGCTTTGGCCATGAGGCCTTCGTGGCCCGCGGCCAACGCTGCCTCAAGAAAAATTTCTGCCTCGCTTTTGTCCGTGGCGATTTTCTTCCGCGCGAGATGTTTGCCTTCGGCAAGGGATTGAAGTAACGACCAGCGCTCTTCATAGGGTTCATCGATAAGTGAACGACCGTCGAGAAAAAGGCAATCGAACAAATGGAGCGATAGCGGAATCTCGGTCGCAGCCGATTCTACGCCGTGAATGCGCTTGAAGCGACGCATCAATTCTTGAAACGGGAACGGGCGCCCGTCTTTTCCCACCGCCACGACCTCCGCATCGAGGATGAAGGAATTCCCGCGAAGTTCATCGCGTGCGATCGCGACAATCTCCGGGATACTATGTGTCACTTCAGAGAGCCGACGGCTCCAGATGCGCACGAGATTACGGTCTTTGTGGATCTGAATCCTGGCGCCGTCGTATTTGAACTCAAGCGCTGTTTTTCCCTTGTGCGCCGTAAGGACTTCGTTGAAGTCCTGCGACAGCTCGGAAAGCATGGGAAGGAGCGGCACGAATAGTTTGATATCAACTTTCTGCAAACCCGCGGTTCCTTCTGTCAAAGCGATGAAAGCGACTTCAGCGAGGTCGGAGAGAAACAGCGCCGCGCGCCGCACAGTCTTCAAGTCCGTGCCGGCGCCGCGAGCGATGGCTTCCTGAATCAAGCCATCGTGCAATCCGATGCGTAATTCGTTATGAAGAAGACGAAATATAATTGGCCGCGCGGACGCATCGGCCATTTCGATTAACTCTCTCAGGCGAGCATACTTAGCTGCTCGCGATCCCTTTCCCTCGGCTTCAGCAATCTTCGCAAAGCTGTCGGCAACATCTTGGAGCGTGAGCGAAAGAGAAACAGCGCTTTCAATTGGGGGAATTTTCAGCGCATGAGAAAACGCAGCTGCCCCAATGTCCAGTGTCCGCGGATCGGAAATTGGAAAAGGACGGCCGGACAAAAAGGCAACGCTGTCGCGAATCTCATTCGGCTCGAGCCGCTTAAGATATTCGGCCGCCGCCGCAACCTTCGCAAGCCGGCTCGATGTCTTTTCAAGCTCATAGCAGAGCGCGGTGAATTCTGAAAAGTTCATCCAATGTATTCTACCATACCGGTCTCGGTTTTCCGTACCACGGCTTTATCAAGAATTGCGTTGACATATCCCGGCTAAGAGGGCGATATTTCCAACAAGTTTATCTTGAATTGCCAACGATCCGGCAACATTTAATTGGCTCATCCCTACGCATATGACGCGGTAGTCATTGGTTCTGGACCGAATGGTCTTGCCGCTGCGATTACCATTGCGCAAAGCGGCCGCTCGGTGATTGTTTATGAATCGCAACCCACCGTCGGAGGAGGAGTTCGTTCGGCGAATTTGACCGCTCCTGGTTTCACCCACGATGTTTGTTCTGCGGTCTATCCTTTAGCCATTGGCTCGCCATTTTTCCGTCAGCTTCCTTTGGATCAACACGGCCTCCAATGGATTCAACCTCCCGCCCCACTCGCCCATCCCTTGGATGATGGGACCGCGGTCATGCTCGAACGTTCGGTCGATGCGACTTGCGAAAATCTAGAGGTGGACGGAGCAGCGTATCGGAATCTAATGAAATGGTTGGTAAAAAAATGGGATGGATTGGATACCGATATTCTCGCACCGCCGCGTCTCCCGCGGCGCCCGCTTTCGCTTGCGCGATTTGGCTTACGGGCCATACGACCCGCGCGGCGACTCGCAGAAAATGTTTTTGCCGGACAGCGAGCGCGTGCTTTATTTGCCGGTCTGGCGGCTCACTCTATGCTGCCGCTAGAGTACGCTGCTTCAGCGGCTTTCGGCCTCGTCCTGGGAGCCGCGGCCCATGCCCTCGGCTGGCCGATTGCGCGCGGTGGAGCGCAGAAGCTGGCGGATGCCCTGGCCTCTTATCTCCAGCAACTCGGAGGCGAGATTGTCATCAACAGGTGTATCACGTCACTGGACGATCTTCCCGCTTCCCGCGTAGTGCTTTGCGATTTGACGCCACGCCAGTTATTGGGAATCGCCGGCAGTCGTTTTTCAAGTCGCTATCGCCGAAGGCTTGAGCATTACCGCTATGGCATGGGCGCGTTCAAAATGGATTGGGCGTTGTCCGCGCCGGTGCCCTGGAAAGCAGCCTCATGCGCGCGTGCGGCCACGATCCATCTAGGCGGAACGCTGGATGAAATCGCGCTGTCGGAGCGCGCAGCGTGGCGCGGCGACCCAGCAGGCCGACCTTTCGTGCTTGTAGCGCAGCCGTCGCTTTTTGACGATTCACGGGCGCCGGCGACAAAGCACACACTGTGGGCCTATTGCCACGTGCCCCATGGCTCCAACTTCGATATGACCCACCGGGTGGAAGCGCAGATCGAGCGTTTCGCGCCGGGGTTTCGCGACCTGGTGATCGCGCGCAACGTCATGGCGCCCGGCGATCTCGAAGCGCATAACGCTAACCTCGTGGGTGGCGATATCAATGGCGGCGCGGCGATTCTGCAACAATTGTTTTTCCGACCTACAGTTCGCCTCTACAAAACTTCGCTCAAAGGACTTTATGTTTGCTCATCGTCCACGCCACCGGGCGGCGGCGTCCATGGGATGTGCGGATACTTTGCCGCACTCCAAGCGTTAAAGGAAATGTCATAGATGGCGAACTTTTTCTAATACTTCACTTTTTCCACAAAGCCGCTTTTCTTGATTTCGTCGAGCACCGACGGCTCGGTTAGTCGCAGAGACTCTGGGGTCTGACCCGCGGCCTTGGGATTGCTTTTCGCCGTCTCCTCGATGACGAACTGCAGCCCTCTACGGTCCGGCAGATCCAAAATGCCTTCGCTGTGCTTGGCTAGATAATAATCGTAACCAATGAGCGCCTCCTCATCGTTGACCCGAATGTATTTTTTGATCACCCGGACGGCGAGTGGCTTGTCCTTTTTCAGCAAGTAAATTGCTTCGATCACCGCCTTCATAAAATTTGTCACTTTATCCCGATTGGATTCGAGATAGTTTCTCTTGACGATAAAGCAGTTCTGGGGGAACGGCGCTTTGCTTTCCATGAGATCGATCAAAGAATGCATGCCAAATTTTTTTATCACGATGGTCGCTTGAGGCTCGTTAAACATCAAACCGTATACGGCGCCCTTAGAGAGCGCGGTGAGCTGCGCCGCGCCGCCCGCCACTTGAATAATGCTGACCTCTTTGGGGTTGATCCCCAACTTTTCCAGCGCCACCAGCAGGGCCATATGATTGGCAGCGCCAAAACCTCCGACAGCGAGCGCCTTGCCCTTAAGGTCTGAGGCCCGTTTGATCTCCGGTCGCGCGATCAGCTTAGTGGGAAAAAAGTTTAGCCCTCCTGCTATAATCGTCAGGTCACCTTTCTGTAAGTTGGTTGTGACCACTGTCACCCCGGTAGAAAAAAGAACCTGAACGTCATCGGATAAGAGCATTTGCATACCCAACCGCCCGGTATTAAGGGCGAGATATTCCACGTCTAGACCATACTTGCGAAAAGTCTTTTCCTCGTAGGCGGCCCACAGTACCGCATGAATGGCGGTCGTGAAACCACCGCTTGCCGCGCGCAGATGATCTAAAGCTTCCAGACGTTGCGACGAGAAAAAAAGCAGGGCGACTGCAAGCCAGATTCTTTTCATCGATTCACCTTTGCCGATTGGGAGCGAGTTGCGCGTAAGATTAGGTCAGGCCAAAGAGGGCGTCAAGAAGAAACCGGATTTGCTTTTGCTCATGCTTAAACCGCTCATAATAGACAAACAAATGAAAGCATGACAATAAAGGTGCATGAAAATGAACTGGCTTGCGCTAATTTCTGACAGTCACTCACATCCGACGGAACGTTATTTACATAAGTGGCGCGAAGCCCCCTCTCTTCTCTCCCCCGCGACGGGGGAGATGCAAGAGGGGGACCTTTCCGCTGTTTTTATTTGGTTGCGGCTTTTTGCCGCGGTAATTTTTTTGACATTGTTTACTCTTGCCACGATAGCGGAGTCGCGAGTTGTCAACGTGGCTGTTTCCGCCCGAAGTCTGGCGCAGGTTGCCCATTACGTCGCGGATCAAAAGGGTTATTACCGGGACGAAGGGCTGGAGGTGCGGCTCATTCTCATGAACACTCCAGTAGCGGCCCAGGCCGTGATTGCCGGAAATGTGGAGTTTACCGGCGTGAGCGGCGGCGTACTACCCGCCGCTGTCGGCGGCGCTCCTCTGCGTTTTGTTTTCAGCGCATTTTATCGTCCTATGTTCTGGCTCTACGCACGGCCGGAGATTGGGACATTGGCCGCACTCAAAGGAAAGAAAGTCGCCGTCTCCGGCTTGGGCAGCGGTCCCGCCACACTGCTGCTCGAGCATCTAAAAAAACATGGACTGGACGGCGGCCGCGACCTCACAATACTGAGCTTGGGTTTAACTCCGACCCGGTTTGCCGCGCTTTCAAACGGATCGGTCGATGCGGCGATCCTGATTCCCCCGTTTACCTTCGCGGCGGCAGAAGGCGGCTTTCGTGAGCTTGTATCCTTTATCAAGGAAGATTTTGTCGAGCTTCAGGGAAGCCTAATTCTGCGAGAGGAGCTGCTTAAGAGTGAACCTTTGCTGGTCGAGAAATTTGTTCGCGGAACTCTCAAGGGGCTCCGGTTTGCCCGCGAAAATCGAGCGGCCACCATTCCGATTTTGGCGCGGAACGTCAGGACGAGCGAGGATTTTGCCGCCAAGGATTACGATGGCGGCCGGTCCGCAATGACTGCGGATGGTACCGTGGATGAAAAGATGCAGCGCGCTTATTTGGATCTGGGCATCAGGCGTTTGGGAGTAAAGGACAGTCCTGCCCCGGAAAAGATTTTCGATTTCTCTCTGACCAAAAAAATTCTTTCCGAGCTGGACTCAAAAAGATGGAAACCTGTTCCTTAGGTTGGCCAGAGGTCGGAAATCAGAGATCAGAGTTCAGAAGTCGGACGTCGGCAAATTCATACTTCGGTCCGGCCTCTGATCTCTGACTTCTGACCTCTGCAATGCGATCCGCGATCGTCGATCTTCCATCCTCGATCTTCGCCCTCAGTGTGTATCAAACACCTCCTGATATTCCGCCAATTTTGCTTTGATCGCTTTGAGTTCACCTTCAGTCGGATGATCCAAATCCGCCACCGGCGGCAGACTACCGAATTTCATCAGGCAGGCCATAAGCACGAGGCGGGCTTTGGTCGCGGTCAAGTTACTGCCGGAGATGACCAGCTCGGTGGCACTCGGCGGTTTGGTGAATCCTTCCGCATTGCCCCGTCCTACTCGCACCACCGGCATGCCGCTTAGAGCCGCGCGCCTCATTGCTGCGGCCAACGATTCCATTAAATTTCCGTAGGGTGAAACTCCTTCGGCAACGAATCCTGAGAGAGGAAAGTCTTTGAGATTTTTCTCCATGCGAGCGGAAATTTCGATTTCAGTTTCCGGATCTGCTTCATGGCTTTCGGAAAGATACCGCGCTGTCTTGGCAATGGTAACTTTCGGAATGGCCGTCTCGAGCAATTTACCCTGGGCGTCCTTGATGGCGACTGAAACAAGGCTCACTTTGCCGTCCACCCGCAGGACGCCTTGCACCGTTTCCTGCAGTCGGTTGATATTCACGGCGGATTTATGCGTGTGCCGTTTGATCGGCTTGAAGCTAAGAGCTACTGGACCCGAGTTCCCGAGGCTTCCTATGATTCCGCCGTGCCCTCCGGTTGCAACATAGCCTCCCGGTCGGGCATCGGCTTTTTGCACATCGCGGGCGGTGAAAATCTGCTTTTCCTGTATGACAACGTTGCCGATATCATCGCGGCCGTTCTCGTCGGCCCATGCCCGTGAGATGAGGTATTGCACCGACTGAACTATGTTCAAGTCGCCGTCGTTGCCTAGAGAACCATGCGGCCGCTGGGACGCATTTCCGACGATGGGTGCAGTGGTGTCAATCAGCAGGTTCAACCAATAGATGGACTCCTCAACGTTGGGACTTCCTTCGAGCCAGATGGCCCCCGCGTAGCGCCCACTGCCGGCGATCGCCTGCACAGCATTGGTTACCTGCGCGAGGTGGCGCATAGACGGCGATTGGCGGATGTGCGGCGGTCGGTAAATGAAAAAATCTTTCCCCAGAGTTTCGGGAGCGATGTCGCCTTCTCCCGTGTCTGTACGCTTCGCTTCCGGCAGGCCGCTCTTATATCCACCCGACGGCGCCGGACGGAAAAAGTCAAAGTCCGCCTTTGCGGAAAGCATGTTGCTGGTTCCTTGATGACCGATTCCCATACGGTCGATCTCTTCGAAAATGCGCGACGCGTCAGGATAGAAAGGCTGGCGGCAAAGATGAGCCGGCGCCAGCGGATAAGAAGCATCGTTCTCCCAGGGTTGACCATTCGCTTGACGGGCCATGTAGGGCAAAGGATAGAGACCGTCCTCGGGACGCAAGGTGATTTCGTACACCGGAGTATCGCCCGGTTCCCGCCGCTCTTTGCGAAAGACACCATCACGGCCCATATAGCCGTCGGGTGGCCCATACAGTTCCGCGGCGTCTCGCTCCAGCGGGTGAGCGCTGAACTGTTCCACATAGACAGTGACTGGAGCAGCTAGACGTTGAAACCGCAAGGCATCGAAGCGCTGATGACTTCCGTCCGGATTGGGACGAAGCGGCAACCCATATTTTTCCCGGGCTTTGTTGCTTGTCACCAACGGCTCGCTGTTTTGGATGGTGGCCGTGGGACCTGAGAAAATTGCTATTCTTGGTTTTTGAGTCGGCGCTGAACTATTAGCCATGTGATCGTCTCCTTTGCACTAAGGCAGTTTAAAGTCAAAATACTCTTTCACCACGAAGAGCGCCAAGGGCACGAAGGATTCGTGATATCTGTGATCAAACTTCGTAGCCTTCGAGTCCTCCTTTGAAAATACGAGGCTGGAGCGCTTCGGATTCTGTCATTCCAGCATGGAGTGCTGGAATCCAGGCTGACATGGATGTCTCCGGACGCATTCTGCGAACCTGATGGATGCCGGTGATCCATGCCGGCATGACGGCGATCTCCATTTTCATGTTCTGTAGGCGAGCGAAAGGTCATGAATCACTTCGTGGTCGATTTTTTTCTGCGCTCCACCTTGCTGAGGAAATTCTTGCATCCGAGCGAAATTGGGAATTTCCACGCAAACGTTATTGGAATCCAGCAAAACTGTCAATTACGTGGCGGCAATTTATCCCTCTATCACGTTGCGCATTTACTGCTCGTCAGCTACTGTCATAGTTACTTCCATCTGTTTCAATGCTGACAAAACTTTTTCGCGGTTTTTACGGATGGCGCATGGTGGCCATCGGCTCCGCCCTGCGCATTTTGGGCGGCGGCCTGTATTTCTACGGCTTCTCGGTTTTCTTTCTTCCCTTGAGCCAGGATCTGGGATTGAGCCGCGCGGCTACCTCTCTCGTTTTTTCCCTGGCGCGGGCGCAGGGAGCTTTCGAAGGCCCGGTGGCCGGTTACTTCATGGATCGCTTCGGTCCCCGACCCCTTATTGTCATGGCGATCGTGATGAGCAGCGTGGGTCACATGTTGCTCTCCAACGTGCACAGCTATTTTGCGCTGGTGGTCATCTATATGGGTGTCGTGTCGTTGTCGTTTCAGGCGGGATTCATGGATGCTCCGATGGTGATCGCGAACACGTGGTTCATCCGTATGCGAACCATGGCGATGTCCGTCATCAGCGCGTCAGTCAATCTCGGCGGGTTTTTGCTGACGCCGCTATTGGCCGCCGCCATCGAACACTGGGGCTGGCGCCGCGCCGCATTCGGCAATGGCATTGTTTTTCTAGTGTTAGGTTTACCGCTGGCTTTGTTGGTGCGCCGGTCGCCGGAGAGCATGGGGCTCCATCCCGATGGCGATGCGCCTGCGGCCGTGGAAGTCGCAGAATGGCGGTCCAAGCCCCAAGGCCAGCAGCTGGAAACTCATTTTACTTTGGCGGAGGCGATGCGGACATCTTCTTTTTGGTTCCTGACGATCGGGACCATGCTACGAGTCGTCGCTCTCACAGCAGTGAGCGTTCATTATGTTCCGATCATGGTGTGGAAAGGGCTTAGCCAAACCGAAGCAGCGTTTCTTCTGGGTGCTCAGGCGTTCCTTGGCTTTCCGACGACTCTAATATTCGGCTGGTTGGGTGACCGCTTCGATAAGCCTAAACTGATGGCGGTCTCCATCCTCTTGGCCGTGGTGGCGTTTCTGTTTCTCATTTTTGCAGAGAGCGAATGGCAAATTTGGATGTTCCTGCCGCTGTTTACCGTGGTTGAGTCAACCTTCCCTGTAAACTGGTCAGCGGTCGGTGAATTCTTCGGCCGGGCTAACTTTGCCAAGATTCGCGGTTCTATGGTTTTCGTTCAGGCCTGGGGCGCGGTGGTGGGGCCTGTGGTGGCAGGCGTCATCTACGATCGAACGCAAAGCTATAACTATCTACTCTGGGGTTTGGCGGTCATGCTTTTCGTCGTCGCTTTTCTTTACGCGATGGTGGTGAAACCGTCGAAGGCGCTAGGCAGCGAAACTCCATCTCCGGCTTAGCGTTGGTCTTCCAAACCAAGTTGATGAGACATACATTGGATAACCGATGAACTCAACCAAGCACAAAGTTACTTTCGGTGTTCGAGTGCCTAACTCCGGGCCGCTGGCATCGGCGGAGTCGATCGTGAAAGTTGCTAGAGAAGCCGAGGAGCTTGGTTACGATTCCATCTGGGTGCACGACCATCTAACCTGGTCGGAGGAAATTCACCGAACCCACATCTCGTCGGGATCGGATAATTCCCATGCGGGAAATGAAAGCCCGGATTTCTATGAAGCGATCACGACGCTTTCCTATCTTGCGGGACTCATTCGTTCGATCCGTCTTGGGATCGCCTGTATGGTAGTCCCCTGCCGCAACCCCCTGCTCGCCGCGAAACAGATTGCGTCCCTCGACGTTTTCTCTAACGGCAGGCTGGATGTCGGTCTCGGAATCGGTTCGCCTTCGACGATGAAATCAAGGGAATACGAAGTTCTCGGCGTGAACAGAAAACTGCGCGGAAAAATTGCCGACGATCACATCGGGGCGATGAAAGCGATTTGGACGACCCAGCCGTCGACGTATGAGGGACAGTTTGTAAACTTCAAAGATGCCGAAATCTGTCCTAAGCCACTTCAAAAACCGCACCCGCCCTTGTGGATAGGTGGCTGGACGGAAGCCGCGATGAAAAGGACCGCTGCACTCGGAGACGGCTGGCTGCCAGCATGGCTCTTGCCCCAAGATATCGGGAAGCGATTCAAAGAAGTCAAAGAACTGGCCGCGCAGGCCGGCAGGAATCCGGAGGCGATTCACCTCGGCATAGAAGTCTATGGATGCATCGATCAGGACGCGCACAAAGCGCGCGAAAATGGTCTTGGAACACTAGCCATTGGACAAAGTACATTCGAAAGGCTGATGACCGTGGATCAATTGGCAGAAGTAAGCCTCATCGGATCTCCCGAACAAATTCGTCGCACAGTTACGGCTTACAGTAACGCCGGCGTCTCACATTTTGAAATCAAGTTCATTTACCCCAACCTTGAACGTCATTCAGAGATGCTGCAGCTTTTCGCGCGCGAAGTGTTGCCCGCGTTCCGGTAAACTCCGTTCAAAGCTCAGGGCATCCGACCGAACTGGCAAAATGCTTTTCCTCCTCTGTACTCCTCCCCCGCGACGCGGGGGAGGAAAAAGGTGGGGGTTTGAACCATTGAACATTTTGAACGACTTGAACTATCTTATGAATGAATGTCATTCAATAACCGGCCATAACCTAAGATGGGATTCTTCATCCCCATCGCCCGCAACGCCTCCCAAACCCACGCTTGTGTATTAGTAACCACCGGCTTACCG
>Ga0075425_100009314_pt1 | contig 10450 bp, 8 predicted proteins | sample SoiMethybrSBSTD4_FD_75300 | JGI IMG/M metagenome (GOLD analysis project Ga0075425, IMG submission 75300) | Bulk soil microbial communities from a Populus tree surrounding site in Tennessee, USA - Soil MetaG P. TD hybrid SBSTD4 | ecosystem: Environmental > Terrestrial > Soil > Tree plantation...
CACTCTGGGCGGCCAGCTGCAATCCTTCGAGCTCGACTACGCGCGCTACCGGGAGGTGGCCGGCGCGGTGGCGCAATGGCAGCATTCCTTCGACGACAACCGCCAGGTCTCCGTGTTCGGTCAGCACGCGCGGCTGCGCTATCCGACGCAGAGCATTCGCGACGCCGACCGCGACGTCCTAGGTGTTGCCTACGGCCGCGCCTTCACCGTGCGGTATACACCCGTGGTCTTCGGCAGCTTGTACGGCGGCCGCGAGCGCCAGCTTGCTTCGGAGGTCCCGAACATCGGCTACGATCTGTGGGGCGTGAGGGTCGGCGCCCAGATGAGCTTCGGCCGGGGGTGGGGCGCATTCGCGAGTGCGGCCTACGAGGAACGAGACTATGGCGGGCCCGAACCGATCTTTCTCGACACCCGCAAGGACCGCCAGACCGACGTCGGCGCGGGGGTGAGCTATCTGCTGCGGGCCCACACCACCGTCACTGCCCAGGTCGCGTACACGGATAACCGTTCCAACATCCCGATCAGCAAGTTCGACCGCACGGTGGCCGGGGTTTCCGTACGCTTTACCTTCTAAACGTGAACAATTTCCTATAACCGAGGGGTTAGCACCGCGAATAATTCACGAACCCGGGGAGGGGTCATGTCAAAGTTCACGCTCGCGATGCTTTTGGCATTGGCTGTCGGCGAAGCGCTCGCCGCCGCCGCGCGCGTGGATTTCGTCTACGGCGTCGTCACCGTCGCCGCCCTGGACGGGCGCGAGCAGCCGCTCCTTCGCGGCGCCGAGCTGAACAGCGGCGACACCGTGCGCACCGCGGAGGGCCGCGCGCAGCTTCGCTTCAGCGACGGCGCTTACGTGTCGCTCCAGCCGCAAAGCGAATTTGCGATCCGCGACTACCGCTTCGACGGCAAGACCGACGGCAGCGAGCGCGGGTTCTTCGGCCTGCTCAAGGGCGCGATGCGCGCAGTCTCCGGGCTCGTCGGCCGAGTCAACCGCGACAACTTCCAGGTCACCACGCCCACCGCGACCATCGGCATCCGCGGCACCGGCGGCGTGATCCAGGTGCGCGACGATGGCTCCACGCTGATCGTCGGCACGAGCGGCATCTGGTCGCTCACCAACCCGGCCGGCTCGATCGACGTGCCGGCAGGCGTTTCGGCGCTCGCCCCATCCACGGCGGATGCGCCACCGCAGCGCACTTCGCAGGCACCGCAGGCCGGGCCCGCGCCACTCATCCTCCCGGCGGCCTTCGTGCAAGGGGACCAGCGCGACGCGAGCGGCAATCTGACCACTATCGTTAGCGCGACTATCCCACTGGCACCGGCTCCCGCGCCGCCCATCGAGACGTCGGTCTCAAGTCTGGCGGCTGCCTTCACGTATGGAACCGGAGGGGTCGTGGCATTCGACACCGACACCGGCGGCACCACGGGCACTTTCAACGCCGCCGGCCAGCTCGTACGTGCGGATATTGGTGGTTCGCTCTACAGGCTGGAGCCCGGCGGGACGCATGCGGACTTCGGGACCGACGGCATCCTCACCTGGGGCCGCTGGATCGGACCGGTGACCCTGCCGGGCGGCAGCGAAACCTACAACGCGAACCAGGGCTTCCACTACGTGGTCGGCCTGCCGACGCCGGTCCTACCAACGACAGGAGGCGGCACTTATACGCTCTCCGGCGCGAGCCGCCCCACGTACCTGGATGGATCGACCGCACCCGGCGCGTTCACCGGCTCGCTCGTCGTCACTTTCGGCGCCCAAGCCAGGGTGGACGGGACATTCGAGGCCAAGATGCCTGACCGCACCTTCAACTGGACCGCAGGCGGCACCACCTCGTCGAGCAGTTTCCTGCTGGCGACTCAGACCTCCAACTGCCCGCCGCCCTGCAACATCACCACGTCGGGCTTCTTCGCCGGCGCGACCGCTGAGCGCGCAGGCGTCGGCTACAGCATCGAGGACACCAAGACGGTGGTCGGCGCCGCCGCCTTCAAGAGGTAGCGGCGGCTTAGCCCGGCTTGATCCCGGCCTTGTCCACCACGCGCTTGTAGCGCACAGCGTCGCTCTTGATGCGCGCTAGAAATTCGGCGGGCGTCATGCCGACCGCCTCGGCGCCGGCGCTCTCGACGAACTTCTTTTGCACCTCCGCCACGTTGAGGGTCGCGCGCACCTCCTTGTTGAGGCGTTCGATCACCGGCTGCGGCGTGCCTTTCGGCGCGAAGAGGCCCACCCAGATGGAAGCGTCGAGGTCCGGAATGCCGGCATCGCGCGGCGTCGCCCACGACGCGTCGAGCGGCGACTTCTTCGCCGTGCTGATGCCGATCACCTTGCCGCGGCCCGACTTCATGTGCGGGAGGGCGCCGGGCACCGCCATCACGCCGAAGTCGACGTCGCCCGCCGCGACCGCCTGCGCCGCCGGCGCGCCGCCCTTGTAAGGCACATGGACCAGCTTGATGCCGGCCGCCTGCGCCAGCCACTCGCCGGCGAGATGGTTGATGCTGCCGTTGCCGGCCGAGCCGAAGGTGATCGTGTCGGGCTTCGCCTTGGCCGCTGCGATCAGCTCCTTGAAATTGTTGAACGGCGCCTGCGCCTTCGCGAGATACAGCATCGGCGCATCGCTCACCATGGTGATCGGCAAGAAATCGCGCTCGAGATCGTAGGGAACGTCCGGGAACAGCGCCGGGTTCACCGCGAACTCTCCGGTGTGCGCCATGAGCAGCGTATAGCCGTCGGGGGTTGCCTTCTGCACCGCCGTGGTGGCGATGAAACCGTTGCCGCCGGGACGATTCTCGACCACGAACTGCCAGTTGAGCCGCTGCTGCATCGCCTGCGTGAGCACGCGCGCGGTCGTGTCGACCGCGCCGCCGGGCGCGAACGGAACCAGCATGCGGATGGGCTTCGCCGGGTAGTCCTGCGCGTGCACCGCGGCGGCCGCGGACACGAGTGCGGCAAGAAACACGAGCTTCATCGATTTTCCTCCCTGGAGGTCTTTCTTCGGCGCGCGGCGAGCTTCACCGCCTCGATGATTTCCGGATAGGCCGCGCAGCGGCAGAGATTGCCCGAGAGATAGTGCCGGATGTCGTCCTCGTCCGGATCGGGGATCTCGTCGAGGAGCTGGCGCGTCATCAGCACGAAGCCGGGCGTGCAGAACCCGCACTGCAGCGCCCCGGCGTCGACGAATGCCTGCTGCACCGGGTCGAGCCCCCCCTCTTCTCCGTTGGCCGCCTCGATGGTGCGGACGTCGGCGTTTTCGCACAGGCTGGCGAGATAGAGGCAGCCGGAGACCGCGCGCGAGTTCACCACCACGGTGCAGCAGCCGCACATTCCCTGGCCGCAGCTCTCGCGCGCGCCGTGCAGGCCGAATTCGGTGCGCAGCACCTCGACCAGGGTCTCGTGCGGCGCCACCTGCGCGGCGACGTGCTCGCCGTTGAGCCGGAATCGAATCTCTCGCCTCATTCCCGCCCCGCGTTGGACGAGATTGCGTTGAAGACGGCTTCGGGCGTCATGGGCAGGCTCGTCAGGCGCACGCCGACCGCGTCGTGGATGGCGTTGGCGATCGCAGGCGACACGCCGAAGGTGCCGGTCTCGCCTACGCCCTTGCCGCCGAAAGGACCGGTGCTCTGCTGGGCAACCACAGCTTCATTCACGATCTCAGCGGGGATATCGTGGAAACCCGGGATCTTGTATTCCGCGAAAGACGCGTTGCGCAGCTGGCCGTCGGCGTCGAACTGCATCTTCTCGAACAGGCTGAAGCCGAGTTGCATGATCGACGCACCGGAAAGCTGCGTCTCGACGATCTTTGGGTTGATCGGCGCGCCGACGTCCGCGACGTTGACCAAGCGCGTCAGCCGTACACGCCCGGTCTCGGTATCGACTTCGACCTCGACGCCGGTCGCCCCCACCATCCAGAACGGCGTGGCGTTGTCGGTCTGGCCGTTCTCATCCGGCGGCGTATAGGGCGGAATGAAGTTTCCGGCGCCCATCACGGAGCCGGCGCGCATGCCGTATTTCTTCTTGAACACGTCGGCGATCGCCGCATCGGCGGGAAGATGCAGCTCTTGCCTGAGCTGGTTGATTTTCCCGAGCGCATCTTCCGCCGCGAGCTTGACCGCATTGCCGCTGTGGAAAAGCGAGCGCGAGCCGAGGGTCGCCATGTCGAACGGGGTCACATCGGTGTCGGAATGCACCACGGTCACGGCCTCGGTCGGGATCCGCAGCACCTCGGCGGCGATCTGCGCCATCGCCGTATCCGAGGCCTGCCCCATGTCGACACAGCTGGTGTAGACGGTGCAGCTGCCGTCGGCGTTGACGTTGAGCGCGGCGAGCGAGGTCGTGTTGGCGATGCAGGCCTTGAAGCCCAGCGCGATACCGCGGCCGCGACGTACCGTGCCGCCGCCCCGGTCGAAGGCATCATTCCAGTTCATGAGCGCAGCAACCCTTTCCAGCACTTTCTCCAGCGCCGCGTCCTTCATGCGCGTGCCGGTTGCCTGCGGCCGCCCTTCGCGCAGCAGGTTGCGGCGGCGAAACTCGATCGGGTCGATGCCCAGCTCGCGCGCGACCATGTCGGTGTGGCTTTCGTAGGCCCACACGAGCTGCGGAATGCCGAAGCCGCGCAGCGCGCCCGCCGGCGGCAGGTTCGTGTAGAGCGCGTAGGAGTCGATGCGCACGTTGTCGATGTCGTACGGCCCCGGCGCTGTGAATCCGGATTTCTGCGTCACGCGCGGGCCGATGTCGGCATAGGCGCCGCCGTTCCACCACACTTCGCAATCCCGGGCGACGATCCGGCCGTCTTTTGTGACTGCGCTCTTGATGCGGAAGGTGCTCGCGTGCTTGGTGATGGTGAAGAACTGCTCCTCCATCGTGAGCGAGATCTTGACGGGTCTTTTTGTGATCAAAGACAAGACACTTACGAGCGCCTCGAGCTTTATGTACAGCTTCGCACCGAAGCCGCCGCCGAGGAACGGCACGCGTACGCGTACGCGGTTCTCCGGCCAGCCGAGCAGGCGTGCGATCTCGATGCGCACGAACGACGGACTTTGCGAGGCGGTGTGGATGGTGATCGAGCTCTCGGTCGACTCGGCGACCGACACCAGAGGCTCGAGCGGCGTGTGCATGACCTGCTGCGTGCGGAAGCGGTGTTCGAACACGCGCGCTGCATTTCCCATTGCCCCGTCAGGGTCACCACGGCGCAAGCGGAAGTCGAGCGCGACGTTGGTGTTTGTCCTGCCCTTCAGGTGCTTCAGGTCGGGGAAGGTGCCGGCCGGCCTGAGCGCGTCGTGAACGATCGCCTTGGAGCTCACCGCCTCGACCTCGTCGTACACCGCGGGGAGCTCTTCGTACTCCGCGACGATGAGGTGCGCCGCTTCCTCCGCCACGTGCGGGTCGGCGGCGAGCACCACCGCCACCGGCTCGCCGACATAGCGCACCTTGTCGAGCGCGAGCACCGGCTGGTCGTGGAAGGCAGGCCCGTAATACGGCTCGGGGATCAGCTTGCGGATGTCTTCGCCGGTGACCACGCGGTGCACGCCGCCCACCGCCTGCGCCGCCGCGACATCGATGCGCTTGATGCGTCCGTGCGCGAGCGTGCTTCGAAAGATCTTGCCGTAGAGCATTCCCGGCAGGCGCAGGTTGTGGACGTACTCGGCCCGGCCGGTCACCTTGAGCCAGCTCTCCAGGCGCGGGACCGAGCGCCCGACCTGCGGGGTCTCAGTGGATTGGCCGGCGCGCTTCATGGACGGTGCGCTTGAGATACACGCGGACGAGCTGCTTCTTGTACGCGGCCGAGCCGTGCAGATCGCCTTCGATGCTCGCTTCTTCGGCGGCCGCTTCCGCGGCCTCGTCGAGCGCCTTCGGATCGGCCGCTCTTCCCTTGAGGAGCCTTTCCGCGGCCGTGAGCCGGACCGGCTTGTCGGTGGCGGCGCCGAGCACGATGCGCACGTCCTCGCCGTCGACGACCACGGCGATGCCCACGGCGGGCCAGTCGTCCGCAGACCGGGTCGTGCACTTGAGATACGCGGCACGGGCTTTCCCCATCCGGGGAATCGTCACCTGCGTGATCAGCTCGTCGCGGGCAAGCGTGTTCTCCAGATAGCCCGCATAGAGCGACTCCACGGGGACGGTGCGCTCCCCGCGCGGGCCCGCGATGGCGACTCGCGAGTCGAGGGCGGCGAGGAGCGGCGGCAAATCCATGTGCGGATCGGCGTGCGCGAGCGCCCCGCCCACCGTGGCCACGTTGCGCACGCGGACATTGGAGAGCGTGCGCAACGTCCGCGTGATGGCGGGCCACCCTGCCCGAGCTTCCGCCGAGCGCTCGAGCGCTCGCAGGGTTGCCATCGCTCCGATGCGCAAATCGCCGTCGACGCGGATTTCGTCCAGCGCGAGCTTCCTCAGGCTCACGAGTCGGGCGGGCCGCAGCACGCCGGCTTTCATCATCAGCATGAGCGCCGTGCCGCCGGAAAGCGGGCGCGCGTTCTCCACATCCAGAAGAGAAACAGCCTGGGCCAGCGTGCTCGGTTCGGCAAGCTCGAAGGGGCTCATGTGCGAAGTGTCATTGCAGCAGCTTTCTCAGCTCGGCAGCGATCTCGTCCGGTTTCTCGAGCGGCGTCAGATGGCGCGCGTTCCTCAGCACGGCCAGGGTCGAGCCGTGGATGCCTTCGTGCAGCGCCTGCGCCATGCCGACGGGCGTTGCATAGTCCTCCTCGCCCACCACGACCGCGGTCGGAACGCGAACCGCGCCTAGCGAGCGCCTCAGATCGGCAGCGCCGAGCATACGACAGCTTGCGGCGTAGGACTGCGGGTCGTTTCTCAGGAAGACTGCCACGGCCGCGGCGACCGCTTGCCGCTGCGAGCCGCGAAATGCGTCGCTGAACCAGCGCGTCACCTGGAAGTCCACCAGCGAGGCGAGACCGCCCTCCAGCGCCTTGCGCGCGCGCTCTTCCCACTGGACCGCAGCCTCGGCGCCGTACCAGGCGGTGGTATCGATCAGCCCGAGCGCCGCGGTGCGCTGCGGATGCCGCTCGGCAAAGGCGAGCGCCACGCAGCCGCCCATCGATGCGCCGGCGACGAGCGCCTTCTCCCACCGCAGCTCGGCCATGAGATCAGCGAGGTCGTCGGCGAACTGCGCCACCGAATAGGCTTTGCCGCCGGCGCCAGAGGCGCCGTGGCCGCGGCAGTCGTAGACCAGCACCGCGGCTTCCGAGGCGAGCCGCGCGGCGAGCGGGTCCCAGAAATGGCGGTCCATCGCGAGGGAATGCACCAGCGCCACGGCACGCGGAGCCGCCGCATCGCCGTGCACGCTGTAGCCGATGGGAGTGCCGTCGCGCACGCGCGCGAAGCCCTGCGAGACCTTCATCCGCGGATGAATCTAGCACATACTAGCCGCCCGCTTTCCCGGAGGAGCCATGTTGCGCCGCACGTTCATCGCTTCGAGCCTTCTCGCCGCCATTGCGGCCGGGCTGCCGCCGTCGTCCCAGGCTCAGCCGGAGCCGATCCGCATCGGCTTCCTCACCGTGCGCTCCGGCGCGCTCGCCGCGGGCGGAAAGCAGATGGAGGAAGGCATCCAGCTCTTCCTCAAGGAGCGCGACAACACCATCGCCGGGCGCAAGGTCGAGCTCGTCATCGCCGACACCGGCGGCAATCCGGCGCAGGCGAAGACCAAGGTCCAGGAGCTGGTCGAGCGCAGCAAGGTCCACGTCGTCATCGGGCCGCTCGCTGCGTTCGAAGCGATCGCGATCGACGACTACATCCGGCAGACGCGCACGCCCACGGTGTCATGCTCCGCCGCGGCGGAGGACCTCACGCAGCGCAAGCCCAATCCGTGGTTCGTGCGCACCGTGGGCACCTCGGCGCAGCCGAACCATGCGCTCGGCGAGTACGCGGCGAAGACGCTCGGCTACAAGCGCGTCGCGATCATCGCCGACGACTTCGCGTATGGGCACGAGACCGCAGCCGGATTCCAGCGCACCTTCGAGGACAACGGCGGCAAGGTGGTACAGCGGCTGCTGCCGCCGCTCAACGTTCCCGACTACGGCTCCTACATCGCGCAGATCAAGCGCGACGTCGACGCGGTCTACGCCGGGTTCGCCGGCGCGAACGGGTTCCGCTTCCTGCGCCAGTACCGCGAATACGGACTGAAGCTGCCAGTGCTCGGCAGCATGACCACCGCCGACGAGGGAATCCTCCGGCAGATGGGCGACGAAGCCATCGGCGTGGTGTCGGGCGGCTGGTATTCCGCTGCGATCGATTCGCCGGAGAACAAGCGCTTCGTCGCCGCGGTGAACAAGGAATACGGCGCCGATCCGGGGTACTACACGCTCGGCGCCTATTCGGCTGGCGCGCTGGTCGAAGCGGCGGCGCGCGCCTTGAAGGGCAAGGTCGAAGACAAGGACGCTTTCATGAAGGCACTGCGCAATCCGGGCACCGTGCACGACCCGCGCGGCGAATGGAAGCTCGACGAGTACGGCAATCCCGTCATGCCCGCCTACATCCGCAAGGTCGAGCGCCGCGGCGGCAAGCTCGTGAACACGGTGGTGAAGACCTATCCCGCCGTGAGCCAGTTCTGGACCTACGATCCGAAGCAGTTCCTCGCGAATCCGGTGTACTCGCGCGACTTCCCGCCGGCAAAGAACCTGGAGCCCTGAGATCGAAGCTCCGGATCCGCGCAGCTTTCGCGTCGAGGAGCGGCTTCGCGACGGCGCGCCCATCGTCATCCGCGCAGTGCGGAGCGACGATCGCGAGCGCATGCGCGAGGCTTCCGGCAGGCTTTCGCCGGACGCGATTTACATGCGTCTGTTCACGCCTAAGAAGGAGCTCACCGAAGCCGGGCTGAACAGGCTCGTCGAGGTGGACTTCGAGCGCGAGGTCGCGCTGGTTGTAACGATCGGCACCGGCGCGCAGGAGTCCCTGATCGGCGGCGGCCGCTATGTGTCTGCGAACAACGACAGGGGCGCCGCGGAAGTCGCATTCACGGTGGATGGCCGCTATCGCGGCCAGGGCATCGCAAGCCGATTGCTCCGGCATCTTGCCGCCATTGCGCGCGGCCGCGGAATTACGCGCTTCGAAGCTGAAGTGCTCGCGGAAAATCGCCCGATGCTCGCGGTGTTCGCTCGCAGCGGCTTCGCCATGAAGCGACGCCGCGAGAGTGGCGTCGTCCACGTCGAGCTCTCGCTTTAAGTTGCCTGACCCGGCTTGATCTGTGTCAAACTGGGCTTGCAATAGCGCCGCAAACTGAAGGTCTGCAACAGCGGCGCAAACGGAACGTCCGCGACAAGGAAATCCCATGAAAGCCGGAACTTCAGGCAACGACGCCACCGCCTATTTCGTCGACGCCTGGCAGCGCGCGATCCTCACACTCGATGTGCTGCGCGAGCGCGGCAACCAGTACCTCGAGCACGAAAAATCCGGCAGCCCGCCGGTACTGGTGTTCGACTCCGAGATCGTGGTCGACGGCCGCAGCCTGGAGAAGCCGGCGAACTATGCGCTGATGCGCATCAAGCCGCACGAGGGGCATCCGGCGACCGACCCGAAGATGCGGCCGTTCGTGGTGATCGACCCCCGCGCCGGCCACGGCCCCGGGATCGGCGGCTTCAAGATGGACAGCGAGATCGGCATCGCGCTCAAGTTCGGCCATCCCTGCTACTTCGTCACCTTCTTCCCGCACCCGCTCCCCGGCCAGACGATCGAGTCGGTGTGCTCGGCCGAGATCGCGTTCATGCGGAAGCTCCGCGAGCTTCATCCGGGCGAGGACAACAAGCCCTTCGTCATCGGCAATTGCCAGGGCGGGTGGGCCCTCATGATGCTCGCCTCCCTCGCGCCCGAGCTCGTCGGCCCGATCCTGCTCGCCGGCTCGCCGATTTCCTACTGGGCCGGGGTCGAGGGCAAGAACCCGATGCGCTATTCGGGAGGGCTGCTCGGCGGCACCTGGCTCGCCTCGCTCATGGGTGACCTCGGGCACGGCAAGTTCGACGGCGCGTATCTGGTGAACAACTTCGAAAGCCTGAACCCGTCGAACACCTACTGGAGCAAGCTCTACAACCTCTACTCGAAGGTCGACACCGAGCAGCCGCGCTTCCTCGAGTTCGAGCGCTGGTGGGGCGGCCATTACCTCCTCAACAAGGAGGAGATGGAGTGGATCGCGCAGAACCTCTTCGTCGGCAACAAGCTCTCCGCCGGCGAGGTGAAATCCTTCGACGGAAAGCACCGCGTCGACATCCGCAACATCCGCTCGCCGATCGTGGTGTTCGCCTCCTGGGGCGACAACATCACCCCGCCGCAGCAGGCGCTCAACTGGATTCCGGACCTCTACCGCAGCGTCGAGGACATCCGGTTGAACGGGCAGACCATCGTCTACTGCCTGCACGAAAAGATCGGCCACCTCGGCATCTTCGTCTCCGCGAGCATCGCCAAGCGCGAGACCTCGGAGCTGACGAGCGCGCTCGAGCTCATCGACACGCTGCCGCC
>Ga0075425_100009315_pt1 | contig 10450 bp, 10 predicted proteins | sample SoiMethybrSBSTD4_FD_75300 | JGI IMG/M metagenome (GOLD analysis project Ga0075425, IMG submission 75300) | Bulk soil microbial communities from a Populus tree surrounding site in Tennessee, USA - Soil MetaG P. TD hybrid SBSTD4 | ecosystem: Environmental > Terrestrial > Soil > Tree plantation...
TCGGGCGACGTTCTGAAGCCGGTCCGAGCCAAGATCGCGGGGGCCCAAATTGTGTGCTCGCTTGTACCGGAGATCGCCGGCAACCGTGACATCTCCGGGGTCGGCGCGCCGCGGGACCTGGCCGACGTCGACTTCGCCATCGTCCGCGCTTCGTTCGCGGTGGCCGAGACCGGCTCTGTGCTCCTGGCGGACGCGGATCTTAATGTCAATGCAGTCGCTTACCTGGCGCAACATCTGATCGTGCTGCTCGATCCCGCCGACATCGTCGTCAATCTCCACCACGCCTATCGTCGCCCCGCGTTCCGCAACGGGCACTATGCCGCATTCCATACTGGGCCATCGGCGACCGCCGACATCGAGGGTGTCCTGATCCATGGCGCCCAGGGCGTGCGCTCCCTCTCCGTGCTGCCGGTAGCACGCAACCCGACCGGTCAGCCATAGGTCGACCCCGATAGGCTTAGGAGAAAGATCATGGTTCAGACCGCAACTCGCCAGACCCCGAACACTCTGCTCGGACTTGCCTTGCTGGACGACTCCGCTTGAGGTTGAGCCGGTGTCGCTCCTCTTCCGTAAATGCCGTACTTTGAGCTACACAGACGAAAAGTTGGTATGGAACCAGGTGGGAAAGCCCAGTGGCTACAAAGAGGCCGCCCGCTGCGCCGCTAGAGGTGTCAGCAGAGGTGCGACCATTTACCGTTGCATAGGCTCGGCCAAGCGGTTTCTATTTGTCAAGATTTCCAAGATTTTCGGACAAGCCGAGAGGCGCCGCAGGTCGAGGGGAACAACGCGGGCTCCGGCAAGCGAACGTTGCGTGGCGCGTCGTCACTGCGGTTGGCACTCCCCTTCCATTGACATTGAACTCACAGATGGCGAGAGCACTGCCCCCGCCATCTTCTGTCGGTCTGTGCGCATTATGGCGTGTCGCCGTACATGGCCTTCAGCTGGCCATGGGCGAAGGCGAGAGCCGGTGGCATATCCATCTTGCCGCCCATGATTTCGATATAGGCGCCGGATTTGCTGGCGCGGGCCGACTTCATCGCTTCATCAAGTTCGCCAAGCGTTGTCACACGAGCCGTGAACCAGTTGGCGCAACCGAGCGTCTTGGGTAATTCGGCGTAATTCCAAGGCGCGAGGTCATTGTAGGTCCAGTTCGGATTTTCCTCCAACGCCCGCTCGATAAGGTAGCCACTGTTGTTGAGTACGAAGACAATAACGTTTGCTCCGAACCGCCCCATTGCGCCGATGTCGTTCGCAGTCAGTTGATGTGAGCCTTCGCCCGTGATCAGAATCGTGCGCCGACCCGAGTCTGCAAGCGCAACGCCGAAGGCGGCCGGGGTCGCCCAACCGATCGATCCCCACAGAACTTGCGCTTCCACCCGCACGCCGTCCGGAAGGATCGTTGGTGTCACACCGAGGCTTGAACTCCCGGTCTCGAGAACGACCGTGTCCCCGGGGCGCAGGAATGCTGCGTAGCGCGGATAAAGCGCCGCCATCGTGATCTTGTCGGATGGGTTGCCATTTACCGGCGCAAGCCCCTGCGGTTTTCCCCGGTATGGTGCCGATGATGGTTTGAGCTTGGCCAGCTCAGACAGAACGTCCGCAAGCCGGACGTTGGCGATAACCTCGTCTCCGATCCTGACGTCGTTGAGGCCCACGGTAATAAACCGGGACAGATCGAGGTGGCCGGAATAGGCGGCCGTGGTGATGTCGTTCAAATTGACACCGCCCAGATCGAGGACGATATCAGCACCTTCGACAATTTGCCGCGTTTTCGGCTCTGACACAGCGCCGGCATACATGCCGGCAAACTGCGGATGACCCTCGTCGATCACGCATTTTTCCATGAGCGTTGTGACAAAAGGACAGCCCAATGCTTCCATCGCCTTCTGTGCATGCTTTTGCAAGCCAAGCCGTGCAACTGTGAAAGCCGGAAACGCGACGACGGATTTTGCCTTGTTGAGACGCTTGCCGATGATCGCTATCGCCTTTTGTAACGCTGCTTCGTTCGAGCGTGGCACGATCGGTTTAACGTCAGCCGACACGACTGGAGATAGCGCGTAATCCGACGGTACGGCGATATAGGCCGGCTGATTATTGCGGCGCGCCTCTGCGATTACGCGCTCCATTTCGACCACGCAGTTCTCCGGATTGATGACCGCGTGACAGCACGCTGCGCCGGCGGACAGCGCAACGAAATTGCCGAACACGCCATCGCCGAGCGTGTGATGGGCGATCTTGTGTACGCGCTGATTCTGATAAGAGGGCATTCCGACGACGTGGAAAACCAGCGATCGTTCAGCCTTGGCTCCCATGACGCCGTTAATCGCCGAGAGTTCTCCTACGCCATAGGTCGTAGCAAGCATCGCCGCGCCGCGGATTCGGGCATAGCCATCGGCCGCGTAAGACGCATTCAATTCGTTGGCGCAGCCGATCCACTTCACCTTCGGACTGCTGTCGACCGCATCGCAGATCGGAAACACATAATCCCCGGCAACCCCGAAGCAGTGACTGATACCTTCGGCGGCAAGTCGTTCCACGATGTACTCGGCCACTTTGGTCGCGTTCATCGTTCCTGACGTATTGGGGTGTTCAACGTGTTTGGGCATGGCGCTCTCCTGTGCGGACCGGCGTTATCTGCTGATCACTCTCACGACCAGGTGGCAGAACTCAATCGGGTGTTCACCGGATCGCCCAGTGGAGATGGTGGTCAATTACCCAATTCACAAATGGGCCTACCAATCTGACAACGTCACCAGATCCGCCGTCGCTGACGAAAACTTTGGCTAAAGACATGTGCATCCTTCCAGGTTGGGGGACGAAATGACTATCGTACCAGTTTGGCAGAGAAGCGCCCTACACCATGGTGTAGTCCACATAATCGTAGAGACAATTGCCTGGAAGCGCCGCGCGCATCATTATCATCGCAATAGGGCCCGATAGTTTACTTAGCAAGTTTCGACGCGCTCGCCCGAACACGCGGGCACGAAAACAACGATTGCCGCCAAAAGTCCTTGAGTTGGCTCGCATAGGTTAGTCAGGAAACCATGGAAAAAGCGGCGTGCTGAGGTCGGAAGCCAATCTAGCTGGCATCGCGGATGCTGAACTCCGCTCCCTTACGGAGAAATGATCATGTCCTTCAATAAACCCATTCGGCGCATCGCCGTCGTTGGCACCGGGGTCATCGGGGTGAATTGGGCCGCCGAACATCTGGCAATCCGAGTACCCCACGCGAAGTCCGTGAATCTGCAGATCAACGGGAACACCAAGAACACGGTCACTGACGGCCTTTTCTACCACGACCTGGGAGGCAGTCGAGACCTATCAACAAATCCGCAGCCGGTCCTTCATCAGCGATTTCGTCAGCTCGGCATACGTCAATCTCGATGGATCAAACTAGCAAACGTTACTGGTCGCGTTGAGCAATCTAGACAGGAGCGCATTTATGACTCCCAGAACGATAACAACCTCACCGCGAGATGCGAACGGCGCAACCGACCGCTTAACTGTGGCATTGGAAGCGAAGCTCGGTAAGCCTGGCAGCTCGCCGGAAGGCTCGGCACCGTCTCCCCGTGCCGGATCGCAAGCTCCTTCACGTCGACCTCCGCCAGAGTCAGACGTTGTCGGCGTCGGTCGATTCAACACCTGCAGAAGCCGCCTCCTGCCCCCACCTCCATCCGGCGATGTCGGGCATGTCGTCGCCGTATCGACAGATGTACTCCTTGTGATCGATGAGCTTGTCGCGGATCGCCTGCTTGGCGTATGCAGCACGCGCCCCAAGCTTCGGCACGCGATCGATGACGTCGCTCACCAGGTGGAAGCGGTCGAGAGCGTTCCGAACGCACATGTCGAAAGGTGTCGTGGTAGTGCCCTCTTCCCTGTAGCCGTGCACGTGAATGTTCGAGTGGTTCGTTCGCCGATAGGTCAGCCGGTGAATGAGCGCCGGGTAGCCGTGGAAGGCGAAGATGACTGGCTTGTTGGCAGTGAACAGGGCGTCGAAATCCTGATCGGAAAGGCCGTGCGGGTGCTCGCTGCCCGGCTGCAGCTTCATCAGATCGACGATGTTGATGACGCGGATTTTCAGATCGGGCGCGTACCTTCTCAGGAGATCGACGGCGGCTAGGGTCTCGAGCGTCGGCACGTCTCCGCAGCACGCCATCACGACATCCGGCTCGCCGTCCCGGTCGTTGCTGGCCCATTCCCAGATGCCAAGTCCGGCGGCGCAGTGCTTGACCGCCTCATCCATGGTCAGCCACTGAGGTGCCGGCTGCTTACCGGCGACGACAACGTTGACGTAGTTGCGGCTGCGCAGGCAGTGGTCGGTCACCGACAGCAGACAGTTTGCGTCGGGTGCCAGGTAGACGCGGACGACCTCAGCCTTCTTGTTGACGACGTGGTCGATGAAGCCGGGATCCTGATGGCTGAAGCCGTTGTGGTCCTGGCGCCAGACGTGGCTTGACAACAGGTAGTTCAACGATGCGATGGGTCGCCGCCAGGGGATGTGATTGCACACCTTCAGCCACTTGGCGTGCTGGTTGAACATCGCATCGATGATGTGGATGAACGCCTCGTAGCAGGAGAAGAAGCCATGCCGACCGGTTAGGAGATAGCCCTCCAACCATCCCTGGCACTGGTGCTCGCTGAGCATCTCCATGAGTCGCCCATGAGGCGCCAAGTGATCGTCCCAGGGATAGGTCTCAGCGACCCAGGCACGGTTGGTGACCTCGAGCACATCCTGCCAGCGGTTCGAGTTGTTCTCGTCCGGACTGAAAAGCCGAAAATTTCGCTCCTCCATGTTCAACTTCACCACGTCGCGCAGGAACCGGCCCATCACGCGAGTGGATTCGGCCGTCACGGTGCCCGGCCCGGTGACATCGACGGCGTAATCGCGGAAATCCGGGAGCCGCAGCTCTCGGAGCAGCAAGCCGCCATTGGCGTGCGGATTGGCGCTCATGCGGCGTGTGCCTTGAGGGGGAAGCTCCGCCAGCTCGGGCCGGAGGCGACCGTCGTCGACGAAGAGTTCCGTTGGACGGTAGCTCTTCATCCATTCTTCCAAAATGCGCACGTGGGCCGGGTTAGTTTGCATCTCGTCGATCGGCACTTGGTGCGCACGCCAGTAATCCTCGACGCGTTTGCCATCGACTTCCTTGGGGCCGGTCCAACCCTTCGGTGTGCGAAGCACGATCATCGGCCAACGCGGCCGCTCAGTAACTCCTTCGAGACTCGCGCGCGTTTTGATGCGATGAATTTCGCCGATGACCTTGTCCAGCGTGGCGGCCATCAGCTCGTGCATTTTTGCCGGCTCGTTTCCCTCGACGAAATATGGTGTGTAACCATAGCCGCGGAGGAGGTGGTCCAGCTCCTCATGACTGATGCGGGCGAGAACGGTGGGATTGGCAATCTTGTAGCCGTTGAGGTGGAGGATCGGCAGAACGGTCCCGTCGGTGGCGGGATTCAGAAACTTGTTCGAATGCCAGCTGGTTGCCAGTGGTCCGGTTTCCGACTCGCCGTCGCCGACGACGCATGCAACGATTAGATTTGGATTGTCAAAGGCCGCTCCGTAGGCATGCGAAAGGGAATAACCGAGCTCGCCGCCTTCGTGGATTGAACCGGGAGTCTCGGGCGCCACATGGCTCGGGATGCCGCCCGGAAAAGAGAATTGCATGAATAGCCGTTTTAGGCCTGCTTCGTCACGGCTGATTCTCGGATAAACCTCGCTGTAGGTTCCCTCGAGGTAAGCATTGGCGACCAAGCCCGGGCCTCCATGCCCAGGACCGGCGATATAGATCACGTCGAGGTCGTGCTTCCTAATCAGCCGGTTCAAGTGAACGTAGATGAAGTTTAAGCCCGGTGTGGTTCCCCAGTGGCCAAGGAGCCGCGGCTTGATGTGTTCCTTTGTAAGCATTTCCTTGAGAAGCGGATTATCGTAGAGATAGATCTGGCCGACGGACAGATAGTTGGCGGCCCGCCAGTATGCGTCCATCAATGCCCGCTCCTTGTCAGACAGCGCATTTACCATTTTTGGCCTCCCTATCACTCAGCTTGCGTACTGCGTCGACTCCTGGATTGATCCTCCGAGATCGGCCGCATGGTCGAGCAATTGGCTGCGCCGACGGGCAGGTCGCGCGCCCGGGAGACCGCACGCGTATTGAGCTAACGTTGTCCAGATTTGATCCGGTTCCATTACATCATCAACACCACGCGGCCCTCGACTTTTCCGGCCTTCAGGTCATCAAATACCTGATTGATATCTTCCAATCTCGCTTCGCAGATTTCTGGGCGCACCTTGCCCTGGGCGGCGAACGCGATCGCTTCGGCAAGGTCTTCCCGGCCACCCACAATTGAGCCGCGAAGCGTGATGCGGTTCATGACAACGTCGAAAATGGGCGTCTGAAACTCACCGGGCGGAAGCCCAACCAGGCTGATCGTGCCCTTGCGCCGCACCAATTTGAGCGCCTGCGCGAATGCCGCCGGCGAGACTGCCGTCACCAGCACGCCATGCGCGCCCCCGCCGGTCTCTTTCAGAATTTGCCCCGCGGCGTCGGGCGATTTGGCATTCACCGCTACGTCGGCGCCCGATGCACGAGCAAGCGCAAGCTTGTCCTCGGTCACGTCGAGCGCGGCAACATGCAAGCCCATCGCCTTGGCGTATTGCACCGCCAGCTGGCCCAGGCCACCAATCCCGGAGACTGCGATCCACTCGCCGGGCTTCGCCTCGGTCTCCTTGATGCCTTTGTAGCTGGTCACACCAGCGCAAAGGACTGGCGCCATTTCAGCAAAATTGCAGTTGCGCGGAAATCGACCCACGTAATGCGCAGCTCCAATGACGTATTCAGCGAAACTGCCATTGACGTGATAACCGGTATTGTGCTGCGCCCGGCACAAACTGTCCCATCCAGTCATGCAATATTCGCACTGACCACAGGCATCATGCAGCCACGCAACACCGATGGCGTCGCCCTCCTTGAGGCCGGCCACCCCGACCCCGCACGCCGCAATAATGCCAGCCCCTTCGTGGCCGGGGATGAAAGGAAGCGGCGGCCTGCCGGGCCACTCGCCGTTTGCTGCGTGGAGGTCGGTGTGGCAGACGCCAGTCGCCACCACCTTGATGAGGACTTCGCCCGGGCCTGGGGTGGGGATAGGCACTTCCTCAATGGTCAACGGCCGCCCGAAGGCATGCACTCGCGCTGCTCTCATCGTGCCTGTCATGCACGCATCTCCATTCTTTTCTCAAGCCCGGTTCACTGAGGCGGGCGGCGGATCGATGATTCCAGCCGAGCTTCATTGCGGTCGCTCGTTGACTCCGCTCGCCGCCGCTTTGATCAGGAATTGGCAGTCGCTGGGGCGCGGTCTTGCCACGTTTGCGCGGGACACGGACCTCCGGGCCGCCCTTGCCAGCAATTTCGATGGCGGCCATATTGTTGGGTAGACCGGTCACAGGCTCGTCTCCACAGGTGCCAAGCTTTGAGCGGCCTGCTGGGCATCCACATCGGCTAACCAGCAATCAACAAAATAAACCGTATTCTGAGCAAATGGGGAACAGTCAACCCACGATGCATAAAACGTATTGAACTGTTCGCTGGACGTGTATCGGCACTAACCCTCACCGGCTATCGGCACAAACCCTCGCGGCGGGGATGAGAACGCTGGTCAACGAGGATGCCAGGCTTTTCGTACCACACCCGAGCGAGGGCGACGCGGACAGTTGCTTCAACCCGCGTCGCCATGGTCAGAGGACGTCAAAGATGATCAACCCAGTCGTCGACTTCCTTCTTTATCTGATCCTTTGCGTAGCCATATCTGACTATATCATCGCTATCCGCAAGTAGTGCTGCGATGGCGTCGATCACGCTTGCGTCTAAGGCACCAATATTTGATCGCGCCTCGACCTGCATGAGGTTCGACAGCTGCTCTGCGACCGCGATTCGAACGGCAGCGGATGTGTCGTTATTGAGTCGCTCGATCATTATCTTAATCTTGGCCATCGCATCGCCACCCCCTTCAGGCCCCTGAGCCCACGCAAAAGTCAACGCGGTGCCTAGCAAGACGGCCACCGCAACTGCCCAGTGAACCATTTGCTGCATGTTTCATTGCCAATTGTTGCCAAATGGACGGTTGACCGGTGCAGTAGTCGGGGCTGGCCAACGGAGCCCAGGTGGTCCTTGTTGAAGTAGCGCGTCAGCGTCGAGCCGCCCACATTCTCTCCATGCATGCCGACGAGGCCACCAGCGCTCGTGAGGTAGTTGGTCCACGTCACCGCCCCGCCGGAGCCCGTGAATATCTCAGCCGTTCCCCACTACTGCCCAGATAGAGTGTGGTGCCGTCCGGGGCGACCTGCTTGTAGCGGTTGTGCTCGGGATCGTGACTGAACCCTGTGGTGTTTGTACAGCGCGCGATCGATGATGGCTTGTTGTGAGGCATAGGAGACCGTCAGACCGTTGCCTGAGGTCATGTTGCCCTTGGCGTCGTAGGTCAAACTCTCGCAAACGTGACGGGCGTGGACGTGTAGCCAAACAGGGTCAAGATTTTGGAGTAGCGACCATTCGCCGATTCGCGCATTCAACGCCGTCGCCGGCACGCTTGCAGTTGATCTTTCGGCACTACTGCGTTCGCAGAGTCGACCATATTGCCGACACTCGGTCTCCCCTTCGAAGGATCAGCGAACCTCTTGAATCCCTCGAGGAGAATTCACATACAAGTTGATCGTTGAGCAGCAGGAGTCGATCGGCAAATTCGTGGCTGACTGTGACGTAGGTGCAACCGGCTACGGAAAGTGAGATCTGTGCCGATCGCTCGAATACGTTAAACCCGAAACTGAGTGCCACGCCCGTCACGTCACGTATTTCGAAGCGCCAATACCCGTCCTCAAGCGATCGTTCAATGGGCTCCGCTCCGAAAAAGCCGATCAGCTCGATTTCGTCTGGTATCTGAAATTGCTTCATCAGCTAGGGCCCTCCCTCCGGCGAGGCCGTTGAGGTTCGCCCGTGTGCGATCGTGTGGCCGGATGGTTGCTTGACTGATCTATCTCAAGGCCTTTGGCGATTAGCTCATCAACCGTCCAATTTCGCGTCAGCCAGATGATTAAGGCAGCACCCGACGGGTGCCACCAGCCACTACGATGCGGCAGATTCTCGAGATTGTAAGACTTCGCCACCAACCACGCTAATTGGGTGCCAGGAAGAGTATGTCCGTGGGCGCCTGCCCACACATAGGAGTAAGGTGTTAACCTTTCGACGTGCACCGGGAAAGCTTCTCTCAGCCTCCGAGACAAAGTTTCCGCTTCTTCTGCCGTGAAAACGGAGTTCGACGCGTGGGATGGCCTTCCGTCGATCTGGCTGAGTGCCAACCAATACAATGCCCAGGGACCAAGGATTGCGATGACCAGCGAAGTGCAGACAACCGCAATAGCAACGTGGCGCACCCATTTCATTGCGGCGAGGCCCCTGCGGCGTGCTGTGCGGGCGACAGGAAATTCTCGCAGCGTTCGACGATGGACCCATACTGCTTGATCACTGATCCTGCGATCGATAGAAGCCAATGCAATCCAGTCGGATGGTGAGCCCAGAACGTCTTGTCGACGCTCAACAACACAGAAAGCAGGTCGCCTGGGTATAGGTCTGCCTCTCGCAAGGCTGTTCAGCCAGAAGCTCAAGCGCTTTCGGAACGAGGAATTCAAGACCAATCTGCTGTCCTATGAGCAAGCGGAGATCTCCCGGACTGAGCCTGCTCAACGGTGTCCGCCGCAATGTCAGACACCTTGCAACCATTGCAGTGGGTGCGCTTTCTGGTGCACCCCAATCGTGACCATCTAGCTCTTCGAGTGTTCGTTGCTCGTCTGCCATTTGTGAAGGTCGCCTTTATCGTACTTTTCGCCTCAGTGCTTCGCCCAGCGGGAACCGTCTTTAGCGCTTGTGGCCTTTTGATGCTTTTTTGGGCATGTCAATGGCTCTCTGGAGGTAGGGTGCCCACTCTGACGGTAGATTGCAATTATTTGGCGCTCCGTCGAACATGGGTGCGATCTCCTCATGGCTGTAACCGGCGAGCCCAGTGCCAATGGCAGTCACTTGGAATTTTAGGTCAGGGTTCTGCGCAGCGTAGACAAGAAACTCGTCAACATACTCGCTGATGCGATCCAGCGGCAACGCGAGCCGGTTCTCGTCCTTCGTCGGGATTGCATATGCGCTCCCATTCGCCCCAGGCCCTTGCCATACACAGCGCCGTGGTGTTTGCGGGCATACAGTGCTGCGCCTTTGCCGTGACGGCCGGCGAGATTAGATCCGAACACAAAGATTTCAGTCACGTCGGCTACTAGCTTTCCGTTAGGCATACGGGAGTTCGCGACACGATGCGATACCAGGGGACAGGCATGGATTTGGAACTCGGCAACATCACTTTCCGCGGACCTGATTTCGAGGTGAACTCACCCGTTGTGGATCTACTACCTGCAAATCTC
>Ga0075425_100009316_pt1 | contig 10450 bp, 8 predicted proteins | sample SoiMethybrSBSTD4_FD_75300 | JGI IMG/M metagenome (GOLD analysis project Ga0075425, IMG submission 75300) | Bulk soil microbial communities from a Populus tree surrounding site in Tennessee, USA - Soil MetaG P. TD hybrid SBSTD4 | ecosystem: Environmental > Terrestrial > Soil > Tree plantation...
CGGTCGCACGGTTCGCTGGAACGACGAGCCGTTCCACGTTCATCGCGACGGTCGGCTCGAGCGCCGGCCGGACTTCGCCGAGCGAGCCCGATTCACAGAATCGGCCGAGGTGCCGTCCCTCGCGTCCGACTGGGAGGAATCGGCATGACCAGCGCCGACGGTCGATACCTTCGCACGCTCTTCTTGCACCCGCCCTCGTACGAGGGCTTCGACGGCGGCGCGGGCTCGCGCTATCAGGCGCGGCGCGAGATCCGGTCGTTCTGGTATCCGACCTGGCTCGCGCAGCCGGCCGCGCTGGTGCCGGGCTCGCGCCTGGTCGACGCGCCGCCCGCCGACCTCACGCTCGAGGACATCCGGCCGCTCGCCGCCGAGTACGAGCTGGCGGTGCTGCACACCAGCACGCCGTCGTTCGCCCACGACGTCCGCGTGGCGGAAGCGCTGAAGGAGAAGAATCCGGAGCTGCGTATCGGATTCGTCGGCGCGCACGTCGCGGTCAACCCCGAGCGCGCGCTCTCCGCGTCGAACGCGGTCGACTTCGTGGCGCGAAACGAGTTCGACTTCACGATCGAGGACGTCGCGCGAGGCGGGCGCCTCGAGACGGTCCTGGGCCTCAGCTACCGATCTCCGGCTGGGATTCGGCACACGCCGGACCGTCCCGTGCTCGAGGACATGGATACGCTGCCGTTCGTCGTGGACGTCTACAAGCGTGACCTCGCCATCGAGCGCTACGCGATCGGATATCTCCTCCATCCGTACGTGTCCCTCTACACCGGACGGGGATGCCGCTCGAAGTGCACCTTCTGCCTGTGGCCGCAAACCGTGGGCGGCCATCGGTATCGCACGCGCAGTATCGAGCACGTGACCACGGAGATCGCCCGGGCGCTCCGCTACTTCCCGCAGGTCCGCGAATACTTCTTCGACGACGACACGCTCACCGACGACTTGCCCAGGGTCGAGGCGCTCGCCCGCCGCCTGGGCAAGCTGGGCGTGACGTGGTCGTGCAATGCCAAGGCGAACGTCCCGTACGACACGCTAAAGGTGCTGAAGGACAACGGACTGCGCCTGCTGCTCGTCGGCTACGAGTCGGGGAACCAGAAGATCTTGAACAACGTGCGCAAGGGCATCCGGCTCGATACGGCTCGCCGCTTCACCCGCGACGCGAAGGGGCTCGGGATCAAGATCCACGGGACGTTCATCCTGGGGCTGCCCGGAGAGACCCACGACACGATCCAGGAGACCATCCGATTCGCCGGTGACATCGATCCCCACACGATCCAGGTGTCCATCGCGGCGCCGTACCCGGGGACGGAGCTGTTTCGTCAGGCGACGGCCAACGGATGGCTCTCGGGGGAGGCGCTGGTCGACGAGCGCGGCGCGCAGGTGAGCGCCCTGTCGTATCCCCACCTCCTCAGTACCGAGATCTCGCGAAGCACCGAGGAGTTCTATCGGCGCTTCTATTTCCGGCCGCGGAAGATCGTCGCGATCGCGAAAGAGATGGTCGCGGACCGTCGCGTCATGCAGCGGCGCCTGCGCGAGGGGCGGGAGTTCCTGCGATTCCTGACGGCGCGGAGACGCGAAAAGCCCCCGGGCGGCGACGGACAGGCGGCGGCGCCGCGAGCGGGCCGCCGGCGAGCCGGGCTGCAGGTCGTTCTCTCGGTGCCCGAGCAGTCCACGTCGATCATGTCGGTTCCGGCGGCGATCCGAGCGGCCGGTGTCTTTGCGGCGTTCGAGGACGTCGAGCGGATCATATTCCGGACCGAGTCGGCAGAGCTTCCGAAGCCTTGGCGCCGTTACCTGGCCAAGTTGCCACGGCCCTGGGCGCAGGTCGCCGCGCCCGCCGGATCGGGTTCGCTCGCCGGTGCGCTCGAGCCGGGCTCCCCCGTGCTCGTCGTCGCGCCGAATACGATTCCCGAGCCGGACGAGCTGCGGAAGCTGCTCGCCCGACCGGCGGCCGAGGACCAGCGAACCATCTGGATCTGGCGCGGGGTTCCGGTGGCCGCGTACTATCCGGAGGCACTGACACTTCTGGCGCAAGTCGCACGCGGGTCCGAGATCTTCCCGCGACAGGATGCCGGGGCGCCTCGCCTGCAGGTGCCGTCGGACGGCTGGAACGAGGTGAGCGGCGTCGCCGGCGCGCGGGCTACCGAGCGTCGACTTCTCCGCTCGCTGCACCAGCCGGGCGACGGCTATCTGGCGCGTTTCGATCGTCTGCTTTCGGTCGGGCTCTCCCGCGGCTTGGTCCGGACGCCGTTCACCCCGAACGTCATCACGGCCCTGAGTCTGCTCGTCGGGCTCGGGGGCGCGACCTTGCTCGCGACCACGACTCTGTGGATGGCGGTCCTTGGTTCGCTCCTGCTCTGGGCAAGCTGTATTCTCGACGGCTGCGACGGTGAGGTGGCCCGCCTCAAGCTCCTCCGATCCGCGTTCGGCGCTCGGTTCGATATCGCCACGGACGACGTCATTCACCTCGCGACCTTGGCCGCCATCATCGCGCACGTGCACCGCACCCGGCCGGAGCTGAGTCTGACCGGCCCGGCGCTGCTCTCGCTCCTCGGCGTTGCGGTCAGCATGGCGTCGGTATGGTGGCTGATCAATCGCCATCCATCCGAGCAGCGGCGCGGGTTCAAGCGCGTCTACGAGCGTATCGCGAGCCGGGACTACGTCTATATCGTCGTGATTCTCACTGCCGTGTCACGGCTCGAATGGTTCCTGTGGGCGACGGCCGCGGGCGCGAACCTGTTCTGGCTCAGCCTGTGGGCCTGGGCGTGGGCCACCCGCTCGCGATGACCCTGCGCCCCAGGCTGCTGGCGGCGCTCGGGGCGCTCGGCCTGGTCGTCCTGTTGTGGCGGATCGATCTGAACGAGGTCCGGCGGTCAGTGCTCCACGTTGGATGGGGGATGGCGCTCGTCCTGGGCCAGGAAGTCGTGGCGCACGTGCTGAACGCCTGGGGATGGCGCTTCGCGTTCACGCGTGAGCTCGCCGGCCGTGTGTCGTTCGGTGAGCTGATCCGACTCCGGGTGGCCGGTGACGCGATCAACTACCTGACGCCCACCGCGACCATCGGCGGAGAAGTCGCGCGAACGTCGCTGCTGAGTGATGCGTGCGGCGCTGAGGACCGCGCCGTATCGGTCATCATCGCCAAGATGAGTCAGACCCTGGCGCAGGCGTGCTTCATCACGACGGGGCTGCTGCTCGTGGCCACGGAATGGCTCGCCGTGGGTCGCTGGCTGCTTCCCTGGGCCGGCGTCGGCCTCCTGGCGGCGATCGTCGTCGCGCACGGTTTGAGAGCTCGTGGCGCTGCAATGGCGGCGGCCTGGCGGCGGAGCGTGGGAGCAGGCCTCGTCGGATTCTTCCGAGATCATCCGGGACGGGTCGCGCTCTCCACCCTCATGTTCGGCCTGGCCTACGCATGGGGCGCGTTCGAGGCCTACTGGATCTGCCGCTTCTTGCTCGCGCCCGTGGCGCCGGTCACCGCTCTCGCCATCGAGGTGCTGTCGATCACGGTCGATGGCCTGCTCTTCATGGTCCCCGCGAAGATCGGCACCCAGGAGGGCGGCAAAGTCTTCGCTTTCGCGGCTCTCGGACTTCCGGCGAGCCTCGGATTTGCGTTCGGCATCGTGCGTCACGTCCGGGAGTTGATCTGGGCGGCCGTGGGGGTCCTCCTCTACTGGGCGGCGATCAGCCGCCGCGCCCCGGCGACCCTCGGTCACGTGCTCGGCGACGCCGCGACGCCGAGTACGCCGGAAGCATGAATCGCGTCGGCCGGGCACTGCGGGGCGTTGTCGGATTGTGCTGCCGGCATCCGCGGCTGACCGTTGTCGCCGCGATCGGCCTTGCGGTGCTCAGCGCCTGGGCCACATGGGCGCGCCTCGGCTTCGAGACGTCGCAGCTTCACCTCTTGCCGCATGGCCAACCGTACGTGACCCGTTATCGGGACTACTCGAAGGACTTCGGCGAGCTCGACGAGCTCATCGTCGCGATTCGAAGTCCGTCGCTCCAGGACTCGGAGACGTTCGCGGCGCGACTCGTCGCCGACCTGCAGACCGGGCCCATCGCCTTCAACCACCTTGCGTACAAGATGGCGCGCGAGGGCATGGAAAGTCGGGCGCTGCTCTATCTCTCGGTCACCGAGCTCCAGGAGCTCCGGGACCAAGTCTTCGATCATCACGCCTTCATCGAATCGTTCGTCGCCGCCCCGGGGCTCGTGACCATGCTCGAGGGCGCGAACCGACAATTCGCCGATGCATTCGTCGGCCACTTCCTCGATCTCGGGCTTCAGGACGGCGCGACGGCCGCCGATCTGCGCTTCATCACGATCCTGGTGACGCAACTTCGCGATGCGATCGATCGGTCGAGGCTCCCGGACACGCCGTGGCGGGCGATGTTCCCCAGCACGGAGGGTGATGCCGACGCCGGCTACTTCCTCTCCGACGACAAGCGGCTACTGTTTCTCCTCGCCGACCCGGTTGGCGGTAGTGGCGGATTCACGAACGATCGCGCCGCGATCCACGAGATCCGCGCGCGAATCAAGGCATTGCGCGCCGAGTTTCCTGACGTCGAGGCCGGCGTCACGGGGGGGCCCGCGCTCTCGAACGACGAGATGCTGACCGCGTTCGAGGACAGTCAGCTCGCGACGGCGCTCGCGGTCGCGCTCACTCTCGGCGTGCTGCTGCTGGCCTTCCGACGCATCGGGGAGCCGCTCGTCATGCTCGGCGTGCTCGTCTTGAGCTTGGTGTGGTCGTTGGGGCTGATCTCGGTGACCGTCGGGCACCTCACGGTCTTTTCGGTGATGTTCATCTCGATCGTCATCGGGCTCGGCATCGACTATGGCATCTACGTGCTCTTTCGTCGGGACGAGGAGAGGATGCTTGGAGCCAGCCCGGTGGCGGCATTCGAGCTGATGGCCGCGCGCACCGGTCCCGGCATCCTGCTGGGTGCCCTGACGGCGGCAGCCACGTTCTATGCGCTGACCGCCACCGACTTCCACGGCGTGCAGGAGCTCGGGTTCGTCGCCGGTACCGCGCTCATCCTGTCGTTCGTCGCCATGCTGACGGTGTTCCCGGCCCTGCTGGTGCTGGTCCCATCGCACGTGCCGGCCGCTCCGTTGCCTGCGCCCGAGCAGCCCACAGCGCCTCGCGGCGACGGTGTGCCGTTCGTCGAATTCCTCACCCGGTACCCGACCGCCGTGCTGGTCGCAGCGGCTATCCTGACGGGGGTCTCCCTCTGGTCCGCCCGATCGATCGGCTTCGACTACAACCTCCTGCATCTTCAGGCGAGCGACACCGAGTCCGTGGTGTGGGAGCGTCAGATCGTCGAGACGCAGAGCCGGTCGAGCTTCGCTGGACTGGACACCGCGACCTCGCTCCCCGAGCTCGAGCGCAAGCAGGCGGCCTTCAAGCAGCTCCCCTCGGTGTCCGGCGTCGACAGCGCACTGTTGTTCATCCCCGATGACCAGCCCGCGAAGCTGAAGGTGATCCGAGACATGGGGCCGCTCATCGCGCCGCTGCGGCTCGGCCCGGTGCCCCCGCTCAGTCTGCAGCGACTCACGAAAGCCCTCGCGAGACTGGAGCACCTGGTCGACGTCGCCGTTGCCGAGGCAGGCCCGGGCGGATCTGGCGCCGCGCTGCGCAAGCTGCGAGACGGACTCGCCGGCGTCCACGGGGCCCTGCGTACGGCCGACCCCCGCGAGACCCGGACGAGGCTCGAGCTCTATCAGACGCGCCTCGCGCGGGACTTCGGCGACGCGCTGCGGCTTCTCCAGGAGAACCTGCAGCCGCGATTCCTCACGGTCCGGGACGTCCCGGCCGAGCTACGGCGAAAGTTCATCGGCGCAAGCGGCCGATTCCTTCTCCAGATACATCCGAAGGTCGACGTGTGGGACCGTGAAGGCTCGATCCGGTTCGTCAACGAGCTCCGTTCGGTGGACGCCAACGTCACCGGCACGCCGGTGATCAGCTACGAGTCCATCCGTCGAATGGAAGATGCCTATCGACGCGGAACCGTGTACGCGTTCATCCTCGTGGGGCTCATCAGCGGGATCCTGATCCGACGGCTTCGCGAGACGGCCCTCGCGCTCACGCCGCTCGTCCTCGGCCCGTTGTGGGCGCTCGGAATCATGCAGTTCTTCGGGTTCAAGCTGAACCTGGCCAACGTGTGGGGCGTCCCGCTCATCATCGGAGCGTCGGCCGAATACGGCTTGAATGTCGTCACGCGTGTCATGGAGGCGCGAACGCGTGGCGGCCCGTCGTTTCCGCGCAGCACGATCCTGGCGGTGGCGTTCAACGGTCTCACCACGATCGCCGGGTTCGGCAGCCTCTTGCTCGCGCACCATCGGGGCATCTGGAGTCTCGGATTGCTCCTGACCTGTGGCAGCCTCGCCAGCCTCGTCGCGGCGCTCGTGGTGCTGCCCGTGCTCATCCGGCTCTTCGCGCTCGACCGCGCGGGCTAGCGGCGCCGGCGGCACGCCGCGTGGAGCACCGCGACGATCGTCATCGAGTCCTTGATCTCGCCGCGCTCGACCATCCTCAGGACCTCGTCGAACGGGAAGGCGCGCACCTCGATGAACTCCGTCGGATCGGGCGAGCGCTGGATCGGTCGCAGCCCTTCGGCCAGGTAGATGTTCGCGGTCTCCTCGACCACGCTCTTCGACGTGTGATAGGCGCAGAGCTTCACGAGCCGGTCCGCTTCGTACCCGGCTTCCTCCGCCAGCTCGCGCTGAACGGCGGCCTCTTCGCCTTCGCCGGGCTTCATGGAGCCGGTGGGCATCTCCCAATAGAAGTCGCCGGCGACGTAGCGGTACTGGCCGACCATCACGACCGTGTCCGCGTCGACGAACGGGAGCACTCCGACGCATCCGCCGCACTCGACAACGCCGTAGATCGTCGTCTGGCCATCGGGCAGCGCCACCTGATCCTCGCGCACGCGGATCCAGCCATTCTCGTAGACCTCTCGGGTCGAGAGCCTCCGCCAGGGTACGCGTGCCAGCTGCCGACGATCCGTCACGACGCGACGACCTCCCGCCGCCGAGCGGCGCCTGGACTGTAGCACGCGCGGTCCGCGCGCGGAACGGAGGTATACTCGACGCCATGCCGCTTCCCAAACCCGTCGACGCGCTGTGGGCCGAGCTCCAGTCGGTGCGCGCCGAGGTCCTCAAGGAAGCTGACGGCCTCTCGCAAGGCCAGGCGGACTGGAGGCCGAGCGCGAAGGACTGGTCGGTCGGCGAGGTCGTTCACCACCTCACCCTCGCCGAGATCGCGACGGGCAAGCTCACGACCAAGCTCACGCGAGAGGCGCAGGCCGCGGGCAGATCGGCCGGCTTTCCCGCCGACCTGGCGACGTTCAGGCCGCTCCCCCCGGCGCCGCCGGGCCAGGCCGATGCGCCGGAGGTCGTCTGGCCCGAACGCGCCAGACCGATCGCCGAGCTCCTCTCCACCATGCGGGCCACCCGCGAGCGTAGTCGCCAGTCGATCGAGAAGCTCGCGTCGGTCGATCCCCGGCCGCTGACCTTCAAGCACTTCCGCTTCGGCGACCTCGATCTCTCCCAGTGGTGGCAGCTGCAGGCCCATCACGACGGCATCCACCTCGCGCAGATCCGCGAGATCAAGAGCGCGCTTGGATTCCCGCGCGCGTGAGGCCGGGGCGCGCATGAAGGTCATCCTGAGAAATCCGCGTCGCGAGATCGACGTGGCCGGCAACCGCCGCGTGAAGGACATCCTGCGAGAGCTTGACATCATCCCGGAGACCGTGCTGGTGATCTGCGGAGACGACCTCGTCACGGCGGACCAGGTCGTCCGCGACGGCGACACGATCGAGCTGCGTCCGGTGATGTCGGGTGGCAGCGCGAGCGCGCGGTGAAGTGCCGCAAGTGCGGTGAGCCCGCCGTCCTCGAGCTCAGGCGCCACAACGCCGCGTTCTGCGGCCCGGATTTCCTCGAGTTCTTTCGCAATCAGGTGCGGGAGGCCATCCGCAAGCACCGGATGTTCACGCGGGACGAGGCGGTGCTGGTGGCCGTCTCCGGCGGCAAGGACTCGCTCGCGCTCTGGGACGTGCTGATCGACGAAGGCTACCGGACCACCGGGCTCTACCTCGACCTCGGGATCTTCGACTACTCCGTCGAGTCCAAGGCCAAGTGCGAGAAGTTCGCCGCGGCCCGCGGCGTCCCGCTGATCGTCAGCTCCGTCCGCGAGGAGGTGGGCGCGCCGGTTCCGGTCATCAAGGACGTCACACGGCGGCCGCCGTGCTCGGGCTGCGGCCTTTCCAAGCGCTACCTGATGAACCGCGCGGCGCTCGAGCAGGGGATGCCGGTGGTCGCGACCGGCCACAACCTGGACGACGAGGCGGCGACGCTCTTCGGCTCGGTCATGCACTGGCAGACCGACGCGTTGCCGCGTCAATCTCCCGCGCTGCCCTCGACCCATCCCAAGCTGGTGCGCCGGGTGAAGCCGCTCTACCGGCTCTCGGAGCGCGAGACGGCGGCCTTCGCCTTCCTGCGGAAGATCGACTACATCGTCGAGGAATGCCCGTTCGCGAAAGGCGCGACGTCGATCGCCCACAAGGAGATCCTGAGCCGCATGGAGGACGCCTCGCCGGGCGCGAAGCACAACTTCCTCTTCGGATTCCTCGACCGGGCCCGCCCAGCCTTCGAGCGCGCCGAGGCGGTGGCGCTCAACGAGTGCGCGCGCTGCGGGCAGGTGACGACCGGCACCATCTGCGCGTTCTGCAAGCTGGCGGACCAGGTCAAGCGTCGGGTCTCGTAGGCATCAAACCGCCATAACGCTTCGGCGGGAGGGTCCGTGGATCGGTCGTGACCGCGTACTTCGACCTCCTCCTCCGCGGTGTGGGATTGTCGAGCCAGGCCGGCGCGATCGGGGGCGTGTTCTTCATCGTTCTGGTGCTGCGGAGGGCTGAGCTCAGGCCCCTCCGCGTCCGATCGCTCTGGCTCGTCGCGGCGAGCGGCCTCGGCGTCATCATCGCCCAGTGTTTGGCACTCGTCCTCCAGCTCGAATCGCTGGGCGCCGAGCGCGGTTGGCCCGTCCGGGAATTCCTGGGCACCACGTACTTCTTCGCCAGCGTCGTCCGGATCCTCGCATCCGCCGGACTCGTCGCGGGTTGCTGGCTGATCGGGCGAGGCCGGGGCCGAGTCTGGGCATGGACCGCGCTGGCGTGCTGCGTGGCGTTGGCGGCGGGCTCGGCCGGGATGAGTCACGCGGTCGCGCGCCTTCACCACCGAGCGCTCCTGCTCGCGCTCGACACGCTTCATCAGCTTGCTGCGGCGGTCTGGGTGGGAGGCCTCGTCCATCTGACGGTCGCGGCGTTTCGCCGCGGGGGACCGCCCTGGCCGCCCGGAGTGTTGCGGCCATTCTCCGCGACCGCGCTCGTCGCCGTGCTGACGCTCATCGTGGCCGGCGTCGGACTCTCCCTCGCCTACGTCGACGCGTTCGATGCGCTGCTGGAAACAGGGTACGGCGCCATGATCCTGACCAAAGGCGTGATCTTCGCCGGTCTCCTCGCTCTTGGCGCGGCGAATTTTCTCGCGATTCGTCGGCTCGGAAGTGGGTCCGAGGTTTCCCTCGTGCGCGTCCGGCGCTTCGTGGAGACGGAGCTCGGCTTGGGCCTCCTGGTCCTCTTCGTCGCCGCCTCGCTCACATCGCTTCCGCCTGCGGTGGACGTCGTGGCCGACCGTGCGACTCTGGTCGAGATCGGAGCCCGCTGGGCACCTCGCTGGCCTACCCTGACGTCGCCGATGATCGAGGAGCTGCCGGTCCCGGATCGCGACACGCCGAAAAGCGCCGAGGACCGGGCCTGGTCTGAATACAATCACAATGTCGCCGGCCTGTTTGTGCTCGCCATGGGGCTCGTGGCGACCGTCCAGCGCCTGCGGTGGGCGCGCTGGGCACGCCACTGGCCCTTGCTCTTCCTCGGCCTGGCGGGCTTCCTCTTTTTGCGAAACGATCCGGAGGCCTGGCCGCGCGGCGCGCTGGGATTCTGGGAGTCGCTGACGGATCCGGTCGTCGTTCAGCATCGCGTCTTCGTGCTGCTGATCGTGGCCTTCGGGGTCTTCGAGTGGCTGGTGCGCATTCAGCACTTCCGCTCGAAGGGCTATGCACTCATCTTTCCGCTGCTCTGCGCAGCGGCCGGCGGTCTTCTGCTCGCGCACACGCACTCCGCGGATGACCTCAAGGAGCAAGTGCTCATCGAGCTGAGCCATATCTCGCTCGGACTCATGGCCACGTTGGTCGCATGGGCGAGATGGCTCGAGCTCAGGCTCTCCTCGCCCGACGACCGATTGCCCGGGCGGTTGTGGGCGGTCGGACTGACGCTGGTGGGAGTCCTTCTGCTGCTGTACCGTGAGACCTAGCGCGCCGGAACGGCCTCGGTGACCGTCGTCCCACGAACCTCAGGCACCCGTCCCCAGCGGCCCGCTCGATCGCGAGAAGGACCAGCCGCCCCC
>Ga0075425_100009317_pt1 | contig 10449 bp, 8 predicted proteins | sample SoiMethybrSBSTD4_FD_75300 | JGI IMG/M metagenome (GOLD analysis project Ga0075425, IMG submission 75300) | Bulk soil microbial communities from a Populus tree surrounding site in Tennessee, USA - Soil MetaG P. TD hybrid SBSTD4 | ecosystem: Environmental > Terrestrial > Soil > Tree plantation...
CCCGGCCGAGCCACCCAATCCATTGCGTTTTGCCGCACCCGAAGCACCTGCGGCCGCACCCAGCCGCAGAAACTACACTGCGCTACGGCCCCCGGAGCTCACCATTGCCGAAAGAGAAAAGGCCGAGCAGCTCGTCAAGCAGGGCGACCAATATCTTGCACAAGGCAAGATCGGCGGCGCACGCCTGTTCTACCGTCAGGCAGCGAATGCAGGATATGCCCTCGCCGCCATCCGGCTCGGCGCTACATACGATCCAGCCGAATTCTCGCGTCTACAGGTCGAGGGCTTAACCCCAGACGCGGTCGAAGCTCGCAAGTGGTACGAGCGCGCGCGCGAACTCGGCGCACCGGAAGCCGACGAACACCTGGCTCGTCTCAGCGGCTATTAGCGCAAAGCAGTCGGCAGTGAACACCAGATCGTTCGAGCGCCGTCACTAAGACCCCACACGCCCAGAGGAGATCCACAAATGCACAGATATTGGCCGATGTCGTTCTGCCTTCTCGCGCTCTTGCTCAACGTGTCCCCTTGCGCAGGACAAAGCGGTTTAGGCTCCTTCGAGATTGCGCAAGCCGGTTCGCGCTCAGCCGCCACTGCCATTGCCGCAGGTGAGCAGGCGCGATCTTCGCAAGTCAACAACTGGACCGTCGGTTTGGCCGGCGGCTTCTTTGAAGGCACCTTTATCCGCTTCGCCGTCGAGCTCGCCAAGGCGCTCGATGACGGCGAAAATCTTCGCATTCTGCCAATCGTGAGCTACGGTGGGAATGAGAACATAAATGATTTGCTTTATCTCAAGGGTGTAGATATCGCGATCACATATACTGATACGTTTGAGCTCTACAAAAAGAGCGAACGCGTCCGGAACATCGAACAGCGCATCAACTATATCTCAGAGCTCCTCGTAGGAGAGGCCTATTTCTTTGCCCGGCCTGAGATCAGGACCCTTAAAGACCTGGAAGGCAAAAAGGTGAGCCTCGGTACTAAAGGCAATAGCGCAAGTACCACCGGACCAATCGTATTCCAGCGGCTGAACATCCACCCAGAGCTGATCTATGTCAACAATACGATCGCGCTCGAGAAGATGAAGACCGGTGAAATCGCCGCCATCGTCTCGACCGGTGGCAAACCCAATGACTTGTTTGTGAAGCTCAAACCCGAGCCGGGTTTCCATTTCCTATCGGTCGAATTTAGCAAGCAATTCGAAGACTTCTATCTCCCGTGCCCGTTGACCCACGAGGACTATCCACACCTCATCGCCGCGGGGGAAGCGATCGATACACTTTGCATGTCGGCCGTTCTCGCCGTCTACAACTTTCCGAGGGGATCGGATCAGGCAAGGCGAATCGAGCGCTTTATTCAATATTACTTCGAGCGATTCGAACGGCTCAAGCAGCCCTCATTCCATCCGAAATGGAAAGAAGTCAACTTGCGGGCGAATGTGCCTGGGTGGAACCGCTACTGGTTGGCGACCGAGAAACTCGCTGCGATGCCAAGACCACCGACGGCCAATTCCCCAACCGGACCAGACCGCGTCTCCTCAAGCGCAGTGCCGCCTATGGACGCTGCCAAACAAGAAGCACTGTTCCAGGATTTTTTGACATGGCAAAGGAAACAGGGAAAGGGCCAATGACCTGCCGACCGCGGGGCAGCACCAGCTCTCACGGCCTTTCCGTGAGCGAAACGTCACTTCCGGGATTTGCAACAGATATGACGGATTGGGGCAAAATCGATGTCTATGGTCAGTTCATCCGGAGAGACCCATTTCGCAATGGGCTACACTATCCGGCGGTGCTCTATGAGCTGGGTGATCCCAATGAGATGCGCATTTTGGACGTCGGCTGCAACGAGGGACTATTTCCCCGATTGCTCGCCGCGCAGGGCGCGTCAGTGGTAGGTTATGATGCGGCATCTGCGAGGATTTTCGAAGCCGAGCAGCAGGAGCAAGCCCAGCGCTTGGGTATTCAGTACCATGTCGCCACACCGCGTACATTTGCCAGCGCGCAGACGTTCGATGCGGCAGTATCGGTGATGGTTCTTAACTACGCTCCCTCATTCGAAGACCTCGCAGCATTCTTTGTCTCTACGCAGCGATACCTCGTTCCTGATGGCCGCTTTATCTCAGTGGTTCTTAACCCCGCATTTTCGGCATTCGCGGAGAATTTTGTCGTCCGGCGCATCAGCAAGCTCGAAGGTAGAGCCGTGCGGATGGAGTTCTTTGACGAAGACAGGAACGCTCCGAAACTTGCCGCGATTCAGCACCAGTACACCAAGGAGGAATTTGAGCGCGCAGCCGTGCTAGGGGGGATGCGGCCGCTGTTGTGGAAGGATTTGTTCGCAATCGGAGCAGCAGTGGCCGAAATGGGCGAAGACTTCTGGCGCCCATGTCATCGGGCGCAACCCTATGCTCTCTTCATCGCGGGAAATCCGCGATAGGAGAGGATCGCAGGGTCCAACGTCCACGATCGGCGCGAAGACACCTGACTCGAATGGGCGGAGGAGAGCAATCGTGACCGCATCGACCATAATAACGGCGCCCACGGCAAAGGTTCGCAGCAGCCGATGGATGCAACTGCTCTTTGGCGTCGTCTGCATGGTGATGGTTGCCAATTTGCAGCTCGGGTGGACGCCGTTCGTCGATCCTATCGATCAGAAGTACCACTGGGGTCGCTACGCCATCCAATGGGCGTTTACGATTTTTGTTCTCACCCAGACTTGGCTGGTCCCGCTCCACGGCTATCTGGTGGATCTGTTCGGCCCGCGCATCATGATCAGCAGTGCCGGAGTTCTCGTTGGTGCGGCCTGGGTTCTTAATTCCTACGCGGACTCGCTTTTCTTGCTCTATTTGGCGGCGGTGATTGGTGGAGTGGGCGTCGGCATTGTCTACGGCGGGTCGGTCGGCAACGCACTCAAATGGTTCCCCGATCGACGCGGATTAGCAGCCGGCTTGACTGCAGCAGGTTTCGGAGCGGGCGCCGCGCTCACCGTGCTGCCTATCCAAGGCATGATCAAAGCAAGCGGCTACGAAGCCGCTTTCTTTTGGTTTGGGCTCGTACAGGGCACAGTCGTCCTCTTGGTCGCACAACTGCTGCGCGCACCAGAGGATGAGATGGCGGCGCCCCTTGGGCGCACCGTAGAGCAGTCCCGGCGCGACTTTGCACTTCCCGAGGTCGTCAAGTCGCCGCCGTTCTGGGTGATGTATGCGATGTTCGTCCTGGTCGGGGTTGGCGGCCTGATGGCCCAGGCGCAACTCGGGCCCATGGCGAAGGATTTCGGCATCGACAGCGTCCCGGTTGCCATCCTCGGGCTGACGTTACCGGCGCTCACCTTTGCCTTGTCGCTCGACCGTGTGCTCAACGGTCTTACTCGGCCGTTCTTTGGCTGGATCTCAGATCATATCGGTCGCGAAAACACGATGTTTCTTGCGTTCCTGCTTGAGGGGCTCGCCATCTACGGACTGCTCTCGTTTGCACACGAGCCTTTCCTGTTCGTGATCCTCTCCGGTCTCGTGTTCTTTGCCTGGGGCGAGATCTACGCTTTGTTCCCGGCCCTGTGCGCAGATCTGTACGGCAAGAAATTCGCGACCGCGAATTATGGTTTGCTCTACACCGCCAAGGGCACGGCCGCCCTCGTTGTGCCGCTTGCAAACTTGCTCCCGGCCGGAACCGGGAGTTGGAAGCTCGTCTTCCTCCTCGCCGCCGTCCTCGATGTCAGCGCCGCCCTGCTTGCACTCTTGGTCCTGAAGCCCTTGCGAAAGCGGCTCATTGCAGCAACAGGATAACCCTTGCGCGGCCCTGCTTGCTGCACGCGACAGGCAGCTCAGGGGGTCGGCTGGAAAGGGAGGCAGGGATCCGCAAGGAACTTACGCTGTCGCCACCACAAGGGGGGGCAACCCGTCTCACTTGCGCGGATGGTACTGCGACCCTTTCCTCCTTCATCGCCCAAGCAATCGCTCGCACAATCGCCCCGATATTTCCGCATTTCCTGTTCGACTTCACCGTGTTGCTGCCACACTCATTGCAAACAGTCCCTTAGCTGGCAGGCAGTAGGGCAGCGGTCTGCAGCTTTCCGGGGGATGACAATGCTCAAGGTCTTCATAATGGCGTGCTGCCTGTGCGCAGCCAACGTCGCCAGCGCTCAAACAGCTGGGCTTAGCGGACAGGAGATCCGCGATCTCATAGCGGGCGCCGCCGTCGAAATCGACACGCCACTCGGCACCAAGCTACCCATTCATTACGCGGCCGATGGTCGGCTCTCTGGCCAGGCGCGCGAACTGGCGTCCTACCTAGGCGCATCGGCAGATACCGGGCGCTGGTGGATCAATTCTGACCAGCTCTGCCACAAATGGAACCGGTGGTTTGATTCTGAGCCGCAATGCTTGCGGCTGCGAAAAGAAGGCCGAACCATTTACTGGCAGAACTACGACGGCAACAGCGGAACCGCTATGATCACCGTGCCTCCACCCGTGGTTGCCGCTGCGGTCGAGCGCAAAATGCACGTTGCTGCACCGCAAGCACCGCCGACGGGTGCTGATACCACCGAACCACGAGCACAGGCTCCCGAGCCACAGAACTCTGCGGCAGACCAGCCATTGGTTGCGCCGCTTTCGGCCGAGGTGCCCGTCCCTCAGCAACGGACCCTTCCCGCCAACGGGCCTTCACCTCGGCAGACAGGTGAACTCAAAATGCGACCAGCTGGGCCACTCTATATGGTCGCCAACGTCGAGGACGATGATGTGCTCAATGTACGCAGCGGACCATCGACTGATTTCGACGTCATTGCCGAATTGCAGCCAGGTAGCCGCGGCGTCGCCATTACGGGCACCTGCCATTCACAATGGTGCCCTGTCCAACACGCGTCGACCAGGGGCTGGGTCAACCGCAGCTATCTCGCCGATGACCTGGCGCTGTTCTCCACGCGCCCTGGGTCGATCGAAGACGTGCTCACTGCCGATGGCGCTGCACGCCATCCCGACGAGTTGCGTGATCCTCCCGATGCGCCCCGCACCTGTCTGACGCCACCTGCCCGCGCACTGCTCGAACGCATCGAGGAGAAATTTGGTCCAGTCAAGCTTGTCTCTACCTGCCGCCCCGGTGCCACCATCGCCGGGACCGGTCGGCCCTCAAAACATGCCAACGGCAATGCTATCGACTTTGATGCAGGAACCCGCAAGGAGCAGATTGTCGAATGGCTGATCGCTAACCACCGCGATGGCGGCACCATGACGTACCCCGACATGGAGCACGTCCACGTCGACATCGGCCCGCATTTCATATCTATCGCGGGCGGCCGACATTGGGCGAGCTGGCGTGGCAACAGATAGCCGGCCTAATGGGGCACGAGCGGCGGCCGGGTCTCATCGGCATTGTGCTTTGAGCGTCGCTCGACCGCCGTCGGAGGAGGCAACGTGCAGGAGAACGGACCATCCGTTGTCAATGGCCTCTCGCCAGAGTGCGCTGCTGCACTGGGAGGCGTTCCATTCTGATGCTCTGGCAGCCTTCCAACCCTCAGTCATGGACGACGCAGGGAGGTATGTGAAACGCGTCGACTCGACGATCTTCCGATCGCACAGAACGTTCATTCCGGCTTTGCGGGTCATCCGGTCTACCCAGATTCCGATATCTTTTTCCTCGGCAATCGCCAACTGCTGAGCTGCAACACAAAAACTCTTATCATCGAACGCCAGGGTCGGCGTCGACGCACATATGAGAACCGCAATTCCTACCCGTCGCAACGTCATCGCACTGATTGATCGCCGGCACTTGCGGGAGTGCTTGCGGAAGCCGCATCATATACTGAGTGCGCGACCAAAGTGACATCTGATTTTTGCTATTCTGCAACTACGCGGAAGGCGTGCCCCGCCGCCTGTCCTCGTCCGACCATGGCCGGCGCCTTTGGCGCCATCAAGCCCTCTGAAATCCGCTACCCTGCAAAGGCTGAGGCATGTGCCGGCAGGGTGGTCCTGGCGGAGATGGCAGGCATCCGCCCGCACGCCACACGAACGTAGTTCAATTAGCGATTGATCGATCCGGACAAAGAGGTTTGACGGCCAGTCCTACACGCGCTGGACAACTACCACTGGCGTCGCTCGATTCGGGCCGCAAGATCGAACAAACGCTCGTCGATGCGATCGACGGTCTTGATCTCCACCATCTCAACCTTAGTCACCAGATTTTGGTTGTCGCGTACCGACCACCCCTTGAGTTGCATGGGCCTCGTAGCCAGCAACAGCTTCACGCTTCCAGCTTCCGCGCCGTCATCGCGGAACTCAATTGTGAGTGTATCGGCCTCTTCGTGGATATTAAGCAGATGAGTGTCACGTATGAGATCAACGTTGACGCTGAGCAATGCATGGAAGGGCGTGTGCCGAAGCTCCTTACGGTCGTCCGTTTTGAGATTGTAGTCCTGGATAGCCATCTGCGTTCCATCGGAGATGACGACGACCCTGTTGGGAGGTGCGAACTCGAAGCGGAACCGACCCGGACGCTTGATGTGCAGCATCCCCCGCTGCTGCTTTCCGTCGGAGGCCGTCTGCAGGAACGAGCCTTCCAGCATACTGAGCTGATTAAAGTAGGCATTGACGCGTTGCACAAGCTGCACTTCATGGGCTGACAGTTGTTGGCCGCTGCGCGAGGGTGCGCCGCGTACAACCGCGTCCCAGGCAAGTGTTCTCTGTTCACCGGCGCATGCCCCGGCGGTCGCGAATATCACCAATAATGAGCAGATACACCTCCGCGTCAGCATGGCTTCCCTCGTCAGGCGACCCTGTCGTGAGCGGGCCAGCGACCTGCGGCCTTTCTGAGGCGAGTCGGTCACGATGTGTTGCGTCATGTGTCGCGCCCTCCCGGCCACGCCCGTGCGCATTGCCCACCCGTTCCACCCCGCGCGTCAGTCTCGTGTTGAGCTGAGGAATTGGTGACGATAACAGCTCGGGCGAAGGCTGCCTGCGGACGTCAGAGCCATGCCACCGACCGCGCGTTCGCACGTGAGCGCAAAGACGCTTCTGCCTTGCCACCTGCCGCGTTGGGTCCAAGGTTTCCCCTACCATCGAGTGACAAGACCAGTATTGTGCGTTCTCCAAATGGTGTAGCCATCACCAACAACGCCCGATATAGCGCCGCCAGCATAACGAAAGATCCCGGTTAGAGGACTCTGGACGTAAATGGCGGCGCAAGGCCCTCGACCGTAGCGACCTTGGCGGGGTTTATGAGCACGATCAGGATGATCGCAGCCAAGCCCCAAAAGCAGAAAGCGTGCCGACCTCTACACGATGTGCTCATCGATCGTGCACCCCGTTAACTCAGGCGCTACACGACTTAGTGTAGGGCGCACGGACAACGCGGGAGGCACTTTTGTGTGCTAGAAAAGTGGAGCGATGGAAGGTCCGTATCTGCCGAAGCGCAACACCTTCGTCAGACGGTCGGCGGTCGAACGGCGGCTCATCTGGCTCGTCCACCAGCGCCGGACCGGCTGGTTGCCGAAATTTCGTCCATGTGCCCTGGCTATAGCGTCGCTCCACAATACGAACCCGAGACGGAGATAACCAGCATGCCCGCGCCCATCCTTGCGTTTGGTATCGGATGCATCATGCTGTTCGCGCAGGCAACGACGGTGCGAGCACAAATTCCCGATGCTATCAGGGCATCTGCCGGTGAAGCGCCGATGCTGACAATCCATGCCGAAGGTGCCCAGATTTACGAATGCAAGGTGGACTCCACAAGCAAACTCGCCTGGCAGTTTCGCGAGCCGGTCGCGGCACTGATGATCGAAGGCAAAACGGTTGGCCGACACTATGCGGGACCGAATTGGGAACTCGCCGACGGCAGCGCGGTCAGCGGCAAGGTGATTGGTCGGGCACCGGGGGCGACCGCCAAGGATATCGCATGGCTCAGACTGGAGGTCACATCCCAGCGCGGAGCAGGCCAGCTCACCGGCGCCTCTCACATCCAGCGCATCAACACCAAGGGCGGCATGGTTGAGGGCGCCTGTGATCAGAGCGGTGCCTTCCTCAGTGTTCCCTATTCGGCCGATTATGTTTTTCTGCGCAAGGGGGGGTGAAGCATTGCCCAGCGAAGACCCCCGAGGTTCTCGGCACGGCAAGGGAGGGGTGCGCGGAGGTGGGGGAAGAGCCAAACTCGGGCGCGGAGAATTGCCAAGATCCGAGTTGAGGAGTAAATCTTGCGGTCCTGGTGGTCAGCTAGCGCACGAGCAACGCACGCCAGCGCCGGAACACAAAGCGCGCGACCCGGAAGACCGACGAGATCACATACACCGCGACGAACATGCGAAACAGCAGCGTGTAGTACACGAACGCGGTGGCGTTCCGGTTGATCGTGATGGGCGACACCGAGCGCTGGGTATGCTCCATGAAGTCGAAGAGGGCGCCCCTCAGCATCAGGTCGATCTGATAGAACAGCACGCTCTCCGCCGACACGTGTCCCTGGACGAATATACTGTCGCTGAGGCGCGACCACGCCAAGATGCTGATGAAGAAGCACAGGGCGGTGAGCGCGAACAGCGCACCCAATTGCTCAAGAAAACGCACGATGAGACGGCGATAGAGACGCACCTTCACCTCTGGAGCCACGCTCCTAAAGATCAGGCGGGAAAGCAATGGGGCGGATAGATTGCCGAGCGGAACCGCGCTGGCGACATAGTGAGTGAGCGGCGCCAGCAGATCGCGGCGAGGCCGATCGATATGTTCGATTGCGGCAGCTATGTCCGGTTGGGGAAACGACAGCACTCCGCCGGCATTGATGTCGTCCCAATAGGACTTCTCCACAAGAGCGATCGACTTTGCCCGCACGTTGCTCACCGCTTTGCCTACCAATTCTCGAGCGCGCCCCAAAAGGGAGTCGTCTGGCTCTTCGCTCTTGAGATGGGTTTGGCCGAGTTCGGCGTCGATTTTGTTCTCGAGCTTGAAGAACAGCCGATCTATGTCCCATAGGAAAACCGTCCAGCCGCAAATCGCGATCATGACGACGGTGAGCGGGCAAAACACCGCCAGAACGAAGCTATCAAGTACCCTATCCGGTCCGACGGGCCGGACGAGCTCGCTGATCAGAGCCACCACCGCCACGCCCGGAGCAATGGATTGCGCCAGCGTGCGGATGACACGGAGCCAGTCGATCGATCGTGTTAGGTTGGGCAATAACTTCCTCCGACGGCCGATGCCCAGCATCGTTATATAGCAAACTGCCGCCAGTGCTTGGCGGTCGGCTCCGCCCACCCTCGACCGACGTTACGCATGGCCGATCCCTGCGCCCTCGTCACCTTCAGACGCCCTCCAGGTCAACCAAACGCGGCGTGATGCGCTGCACGCTTACTCCCTTGTTCGCCGATCCGCACGGAGCGACCATGTCGATTGGCGCAGGCCGCGTGCTGATGCTCGACGCCAAACCTGTCTTGCAGCAATCGCGGGTCTGCGCCCCCTTTGCCGCATCGGCCGCCACCACCCATGCGGCGCCCAAGAGTGTCGATCTGTTCGGCGAGGATGATCGCCGTTGCGTGAGCCTGGTGTGCCTCGAATGGGAGGATCCTATGGCTGTCATTGCTATGACCCGGGAGATGGCCACCCTCGGCAAGGATGTCGCCGCGGGTCTCGCTGACTGCTTGGGTCTAACTGTCGTGCACCATGAACTGGTCGAGCATGGGATCGCCGAGCGCTCAGGCATGCCCGAAAGCGAGGTGCACCGCTTCCTCGAAGGTGAAGCGTCTCTGCTTGAGCGATGGAAGGTCGATCGCAAGCGGCTCTCCCGCTATACGGCGCAGGAAATATTACAGCTTGCCGTCAAGGGCAACGTTCTGATCCGCGGTTGGGGCGCAACGTACCTGCTGAGATCGGTGCCACATGTCATCTGCATCCGCATCTGCGCCCCCATGGACTTTCGCGAGCGGGTGCTGATGCAGCGCCTCGGCATCAAGGATCGAACGCTCGCTCGCCGCGAGATCGAGGGCAATGACAGAGCTCACAATCGAACCATGCAGAAGTTGTTCGCAATCGATTGGACGGCTCCATCGCTTTACGCGCTTGTCCTCAACACGGCGCGCATTCCGGTCAAAGCATGTGTCGAGCACATAGCCCGCTTGGCAGAGGCACCCACTTTCCAGGAAACAGCTCAATCGCGAACCGCGTTGCTCGATGAGTTGATCCTATCGCGTTTGCGCGCCGGAATTGAGCAGCGCTTTGCTGGTATCGAGGCTAAAATTTCCGCGGGAAAGGTTACTCTGACAGGAGGCTGCAGCGACGAACGCATGATCGTGCAAGCGGTGCGGTTCGTGCATACGGTCGAGGGCGTGACTGCGGTCACAAGTGAGGTCAAACACATCTCATTCCAAACCTCGATGTGAGAGGCCTCGGCGAAGAGCAAGGGGGCGAATGGCGCTCGATGCGTTCACACCGAGCGCCATATTGATAGCACCGATGGCAGGGTTCAATAGCGGGGGCGTTGAGGT
>Ga0075425_100009318_pt1 | contig 10448 bp, 10 predicted proteins | sample SoiMethybrSBSTD4_FD_75300 | JGI IMG/M metagenome (GOLD analysis project Ga0075425, IMG submission 75300) | Bulk soil microbial communities from a Populus tree surrounding site in Tennessee, USA - Soil MetaG P. TD hybrid SBSTD4 | ecosystem: Environmental > Terrestrial > Soil > Tree plantation...
GCCTCACGTCATGGAATGGGATGAATCTCAACATTTCCCGATCGAGCTAAAGCCAAAACTCGCAGAGCTTGGTTTACTCGGCGTCATCTTCCCCGAAGAGTATGGCGGCGCGGGGATGGGTTACGTCGAATACGCAACGATCATCGAGGAACTGTCGCGCGTTGATGGATCTGTCGGTATCTCCGTAGCTGCGCACAATTCGCTTTGCTCGAACCATATTTACCAGCATGGATCGGAGGAGCAAAGAAAGAAGTATCTTGTGCCGCTGGCGACTGGTGAACACCTCGGCGCATGGGGACTGACAGAGCCAAGTGCCGGATCAGACGCTTCCGGAACTAAATCATTGGCGACGCGCACTGACGGAGGTTGGATCGTCAACGGCTCGAAAAACTTCATCACTCACGCGATTCACGCCGACACGTGCGTGGCAATGGCAGTCACCGACAAGTCGAAACGAAGCAAAGGAATATCGGCGTTTATCTTTGAGAAGGGGATGCAAGGTTTTTCACCTTCGAAAAAAGAGAACAAACTCGGGCTGCGTGCTTCGGAAACTGCGAGCGTTGTTTTTGAAGATTGCTTTGTGCCTGACGCACAACTGCTCGGCGAAGAAGGAATGGGTTTTGTAAATGCGATGGAGATACTCGATGGTGGTCGTATCTCGATTGCGGCGCTGGCAGTGGGAATCGCGCAGGGCGCGTACGAGAGTGCGTTACGTTACGCGCAGGAACGGCACCAGTTTGGGAAGCCAATATCGGAGTTTCAGGCGATTCAGTTTAAGTTGGCTAACATGGCAACTCAGATCGACGCGGCGCGATTGATGATGTATCGCGCCGCGTGGATGAAAGATCACGGCAGGAAGACGACGAAAGAGTCGTCGATGGCGAAACTGTTCGCCTCGGAGATCAGCGTCAACGTTTGTGAAGAGGCGATCCAGGTGCATGGCGGTTACGGTTACACGAAAGACTATCCGCCCGAGAAGTACTGGCGCGACTCTAAGCTGTGCACGATCGGCGAAGGGACGTCAGAGATTCAACGGATCATTATCGCACGCGAGATCCTGCGCCAAATCTAGGCTCTATGCTTGGATCGGGTCAGTACCGCAACGCGGTAGCGTCGGGTCGACGTTGCCATAACCATACCACGGCATGAATGCCGTCGCTGACCCGACGCTATCGCGTTGCGGTACTGACCCGATCCAAGCTACCGAACTAGGTGTGACGAACAACTGTTCATGACGATATCTCTTGCAAACAACAATCTCAGTCAACGGGTGAGTAGTGGAGAGGTTGCGGCGGTGGCGCGTGCGATCTCGCAGATTGAGGATGGTGCAGCCGGTGCGGCCGCGTTGATGAAGCAGATCTATCAACTCTCGCGCGGCGCGCTGGTGATAGGAATTACAGGCCCGCCGGGCGCGGGTAAATCTTCCCTCGTCGATAAGCTGGCACTCTTCTATCGCCAACGCGGCGAACGTGTTGGGATCGTCGCTGTCGACCCATCGAGCCCGTTCTCAGGCGGCGCCATACTCGGCGATCGTATTCGCATGCAGACGCTCGGACTGGACGAGGGAGTCTTTATTCGCTCGATGGCAACCCGCGGAAATCTCGGCGGTCTGGCCAGAGCGACAGTCGACGCCGTTGCGATTCTCGATGCGGCGGGCTACGTGAAGATCGTTGTTGAGACAGTCGGCGTGGGGCAGGATGAAGTGGAGATCGTCAAAGCCGCGGACATTTCGGTCGTCGTTTTAGTGCCCGGAATGGGCGACGACATTCAGGCCATCAAGGCCGGAATAATGGAAATCGGCGACATCTTCGTCATCAACAAAGCCGACAAAGAGGGTGTTCACGCTACGGAAAAAGAACTCGAGTCACTGTTGTCATTGTCCTCGCGCGACGACGGCTGGGATCCGCCAATCGTCAAGACTGTAGCTACTGAGAATCAGGGCGTCACGAACCTCGCACAGGCAATCGACAACTTTTGCCAGGCACAACTGGGGCCGCGCGTAACCACCGAGCGCCGGCGGGCCATCGCTCGCTGGCGGATTGTCGAGTTGTTGCGCGAGAGCCTGCTGGCGCGGGTTTTGGCTTCCGATTCGTCGGTTGCTATGCTTAATCGGCTCGCGGACGAAGTTGCAACCCGGCGGCGAGATCCTTATTCTGCGGTTGAGGAGATTATTCAGGCTGCTGAAAGTTGATCATATCGGAATAGCCACAAACAGCATCGAAGAAGGTCTTGCTGTCTGGCGCGATGCGCTGGGCTTGAAAGTTGACTCCACCAAAGAGGTCATCGCCGAACAGGGCGTCAAAGTGTGTATGCTGGCCGTGGGTGATACTCACGTCGAGCTGCTTGAACCGCTCGGACCTGAAACGTCTGTGGGAAAGTTTCTCGCCAGACGCGGACCGGGAATGCATCACATTGCAATTGAGGTCGCGGACATCAAGGCCTCGCTCGCCGAGCTTAAGCGCAAAGGTGCGCGGTTAATCGACGAGACACCGCGCGCCGGCGCTGGTGGTTGTCTGGTTGCGTTTGTTCATCCGTCGTCTGTTAATGGAGTGCTGCTCGAGTTGGTGCAGCATAGATAGTTAGGAAAGGAAAGTATTTTGAATTCTACACAGAAAGCTCTCATCGCTGCGGCCGTCGCCATACTTTTTTCAGTAGGGTTGATCTATTGGGTCGCAAAAGGAAGAAAGGCCGGACCGGTCGAGTTAACTCCTGAAGACATGACGCTGATCGCTGAAGATCAACCGGCGCAGATGCGTGCTCGTCTTGCCGCTGACGAGGCGGCGCGCAAGGACTTTGCGCAGGACGTCCGGCGGCTGTTGGCTGTTGCCGAAGAAGCTCAGGCCCATGGCGTCGACAAATCGCCGGAGATGAAACGCCAACTCGAATTCCAGAAGGCCAGCGTAATCGCTCAATTCTATTTCGAGGAGCAGGGCGAGAAAGGCACTGGTGACATCAGCGACAAGGAAGTCGAAGAGTTTTTCAAACAACCTGTTAATCAGCAGAAGTTTGATCAAATCATCGCCGACGCCAAGAGCAAGGATCCGCAGTTTGCCAAACAGGAGATTCCACCCGAGCAGCTCAACATGTTGAAGCAGCGATTGGGTCGCATCTACGTCGCGGAAAAGAGAGCGCTCGAGCAGGGCCTGGACAAGAAGCCGCAGGTCAGGTTGCAGATGATGTTGCAGCACGCGCGCGTGATAGCGCAGAAGTATGCAGTCGACAAGCTGCAAGAGAAGATGAAGGCTACTGACGAGGAAGTTAATGCTTACCTCGCGAGCCATCCGGAACTCGACACCGATAAGAAGAATCGTGAGAAGGCGGAAGAAGTGCTCAAGCGTGCGCGTGCGGGTGAAGACTTTGCCAAACTCGCGCAGGAGTATTCAACTGATGGTAGCAAAGACAAAGGCGGCGACCTCGGTTGGTTCGGACACGGCGACATGGTGCCGGAGTTCGAGCAGGCTGCTTATGCTTTGAAGCCGGGGCAGATCAGCGACGTGGTTCAGAGCAAGTTTGGTTTTCACATCATCAAACTCGAAGAGAAAAAGACTGAGACTAAAGACGGCAAGACCGAAGAGAAGGTGCATGCGCGTCATATCCTGATCGGCGATACAAACAGTAATCCGTTTGCGCCACCGCAGTCATCCCGCGACAAGGCCCGCGCGGCTGTCGAGCAGGAGAAGGCGAAGAAAATACTGGATGAGATCGTCAGTCATTCCCATGTGAAGGTGCCGGACAACTATCAGGTTAAAGCGCCCGAACAACAGCCGACGCAAGGCTTGCCGCCAGGATTCGGTGCGCCGCCGCAGGAGGCAGAACCGCCTGCGCCAGCGCCTTCTCCGGCCAAGCCGACTGCGAAACCAAAACAGAAATAGGCCACGGATCTAAACGGATGAATACTGATTTAATCCGCCCTCAATCGGTGTTCATCCGTGGCTTGGTTTTTGGGGATTATCGCGTTGAGATCATTCAGGACACCGAATTCCGTCTCGACGGAGGAGCGATGTTCGGAGTGGTTCCGCGCAAGCTCTGGTCGCAGGTCTGTCCGCCGGATGATGAGAACCGAATTCGCATGAACATGAATTGCGTGTTCATCGATACCGGAGCGGAGAAAGTTCTGATCGAAACCGGTATCGGCGACAAGTGGACCATGAAGCAAATGTCGATGTACGGCATCGACCGCGCGCGACCGCTCAGTGAAACACTGGAGCTGCGCACCGGTTTTACGGCTGACGACGTCACGATCGTGGTCAACACGCACCTGCATTTCGATCACGCCGGCGGCAACACAAAGCTCGACGCGTCTGGCAGGCCGGTACCGGCATTTTCCAACGCTCGTTACTTCGTGTCGCGCGCAGAGTTGGACCATGCGGAACATCCAACCGAGCGCGATCGTGCCAGTTATCTGCCGGATAACTGGCAACCGTTGATCGAGTCAGGTCAGCTCGAGTCGAAAGACAGCGATTACGAGGTCGTGCCTGGTCTAAAAATGGAGACGATCGCCGGGCACAATCGATCGATGCAGTGCTGGCGCCTCGAAAGAGACGACAAAACGATCTTCGGTTTTGCCGATCTCGTACCGATGCGCGCGCACGTTCGTTTGCCGTGGATCATGGGCTACGATCTTTTTCCCGTCGAGACGCTTGAAGCTAAGAAGAGACTGTTGCCGCAGGCAGCGCGCGAGCGGTGGCTTTGTTTGTTTTATCACGACGCGGACGAGCCGTTGTGTCGTTTGGAACAGGGAGAGAAGGAGTTAACTGCAATTCCTTATCGCGGAGAGTTTTGATGAGTGCATCGTCAGCAATTCGTGTCGGTATTATCGGCGGCAGCGGTCTCTATCAAATGCCGGAGTTAACGGGTGTCGAAGAGGTCAAGGTTGATACTCCCTTCGGGCCCCCGTCCGACTCATTCGTTGTGGGCACACTGGAAGGCGAGCGAGTTGCGTTTCTTCCGCGTCACGGACGTGGTCATCGCTTAACTCCGACTGAAGTCCCGTTCCGCGCGAACATTTATGCGATGAAACTGCTTGGGGTGGAGAGTATTTTGTCGGCATCGGCAGTCGGATCGTTGCAGGAGAAGTATGCGCCGCTCGATATGGTTATTCCTGATCAGTTTTTTGATCGGACGCGAGGACGGGTGAAAGAGTCGACCTTCTTTGGCGAGGGGATCGTCGCGCATGTTTCTTTTGCGCATCCGGTTTGCGCGAGGCTTGGCGTCGTGTTGGAGGAATCGTGTCGAGTCGCCGATGTTAAAGCGCATCGTGGTGGAACTTATTTGTGCATGGAAGGGCCGGCGTTTTCGACGGTCGCTGAATCGAATGTCTATCGCTCGTGGGGCATGGACATCATTGGCATGACGAATTTGCAGGAGGCAAAGCTCGCGCGCGAAGCCGAAATCTGTTACGCGACACTGGCGTTGGTCACGGATTACGATTGCTGGCATCCCGGGCATGATGCGGTGAGTGTCGAGACCGTGGTCGAGTATCTGAACAAGAACGTTCGCAATGCGCAGATCATCTTGCGTGAGGCGGTGAAGCGAGTGAAGACCGCGGATCGCGACTGCAAGTGTGGTTCAGCGTTACGGCACGCAATCTTCACCGCGCCGGATCTTTGGCCAGAGGCGACAACAAAAAAGCTCGACGCGATCATCAAAAAGTATCAGACGTGAGTTCAGTTCAGAGTTCAAGCTTTAGCTTGTTCGCTGAGACAGCAGCCTAAACGCTGAACTCTGAACTATCGAGGTGAGCATTATGAGAATTAAATATTTATTGTTGATACCTGTTCTGTTAGTGTTTATGGCGCCCGCGACTTACGCGCAGGGTGTGAAGAGCGGCCCGGATCCTTCAACCCTGCGCGATCCGGATTTGGAGCGCGACTCTTACCACAATCTCGAGGTCGCTAAAAACTACTTCAAGTTGAAGAAAGCGTACGTCGCGGCGCTGAAGCGTTGCGAAGAAATCATCGCGGGCAATCCGAACTTTGCAAAGATTGACGAAGTGTTGTTGATGGCCGGTCAGAGTAGTCTGTGGCTCGCCGACAAGAAGGGCAAGCAGAGTCCAGATTTGTACGTCAGTTTCGACGGCGGAGAAAAGCGCACATTGACCGCCGAGCAGTTTCGCGAGATGGGACGCGATTATCTGAAGAAGTTAATGAGCGACTATCCAAACAGTCCGTTCGCCAGGCAGGCACAGGAAGAGTTGCGCGCGCTTGAGGTGGCGAAACAGCCGTAGCCGCAAAAAGGCACACAAGAACAAAAAGAAAATACAAAACTACATATGTCCCTTTTAGTTGTCGGATCCGTCGCTTACGACGCAGTCGAAACCCCTTTCGGTAAGTGCCAGAAGATGCTTGGCGGTTCTGCTTCACACTTCTCGATCTCCGCCAGTTTCTTTACCAACGTGAGCATCGTCGGCGTCGTCGGCGGTGATTTCGAAGATTATGAGGTGTTTGAGAGCCGCGGCATCGGCACCGGTGATCTTGAACGGATCGAAAACGGAAAGACGTTTCGCTGGGAAGGCCGTTACGACTACGACCTGAACATCGCGCACACACTCCGCACCGAGTTGAACGTCTTTGCCGATTTCCAACCGAAGCTCTCAGAAGATTCGAAGCATTCGCGGTTACTGTTTCTCGGCAACATTCAACCGGATCTGCAACGTGGCGTACGCGAACAGATGCCGGACGCAGAACTGGTCGCGCTTGACACGATGAACCTCTGGATCGAGCACACGCGCGACTCTTTGATTCGCACCATCAAAGGCGTAGATGTCGTGATTATCAACGATGCCGAGGCCCGGCAACTCACAGGCATTCCGAACATCATCAAGGCTGCACGCGAGATTCTGAGTTGGGGACCGAAAGCATTGATTATCAAGCGCGGCGAGTATGGGGCTGCGCTGTTTACCGCAGACAGTTACTTCGCGATTCCTGCTTATCCCCTTGAATCCGTTTTTGATCCGACCGGCGCAGGCGATACATTTGCCGGCGGTTTCATGGGTTACCTGGCAAGCCAGGAAACGCTCGATGAAAGCGCGATGCGGCGCGCCATGATCTTTGGATCGGTGATGGCGTCGTTCAACGTCGAGGAGTTTGGTACCGAGCGCGTGAGACGACTCACGCACACGGAAATCAACGACCGCTTCCGCGCCTTCAAACGCATGACGCACTTTGAGGAGATTCCCTTTCCGGGGAAATGAACTTTCTCTGTGTCTCTGTGACTCTGTGGTAGTACAGTAAACCACGGAGACACAGAGACACAGAGAAGCCAATGATTGGAGTCCACACATGTTCTGTCCGATTTGTGAAGCTGAATACCAACCTGGTATCACGCGCTGTCCTGACGATGACACACCGCTTGTCGAGCGATTAGCTCCCGAGACGAGCCGCGACAGCAGCGATGCGCGATTCGTGGCACTCCATAAACTCGGCTCGCCAGCCGAAGCGGAGATGGTAAACGACATACTGAGACAGAATGGCATTCGCTCGGTGATGAAATCAGGTGGCGCGGACGCCTTCTCGCCTCTCTTGTCCGCGACCTCCGAGGGTGCGATCATCTTTGTCGACGAACGTGACGCCGCTCGCGCGATGGAAATTTACAACGCCTTCTTCGGCGGCGACACAACGCCCCTTACAGGCGGTCCAATTGAAGGTGAAGAGTAGTTTATATGTCTGACGATGCCAGTGACGCGATTGTAGTTTTCATAACGGCAGCCAACGGCGAAGAAGCAACTCGACTCGCCGAGATGCTGGTTGGCGCACATCTCGCTGCCTGCGTTCAGATTTTGCCGGAGATGGAATCAGTCTATCGTTGGGAGGGAAAGGTCGAGCGGCAGGCTGAAATCCTATTACTTGCCAAAACCACGAAAGACAAGTTCGAAGATCTCGAGCGTGAGGTACGCGCGCTGCACAGTTATGAAACGCCGGAGATCATCGCAGTCCCAGTGATCCTCGGCTCTGCTCCATACCTCGAGTGGCTCAACTTGAGACCCTGATTTCATCGGACAGTGGGCTATCCAGTTCCTTCAGCGAACTCTGACTTCGATTCACAATCTCAACAACTTCCGCGGGCGAATCCGTGACGTGAAACAAATCCAGATCGAAATCGGAAATCTTACCGCCGGGTAGGACCACATCACGAAACCAATCCATCATCCCACTCCAATACTTACTCCCGAAGAGCACGACTGGAAAGTTTCGGATCTTCCTCGTCTGAATTAGCGTGAGCGACTCGAACAATTCGTCAAACGTGCCAAAGCCGCCGGGAAAGATCACAAACCCCAGACTGTATTTCACAAACATCATCTTACGAACAAAGAAGTATTTGAACGTGAGACTGAGTGTTTGATACTGGTTCGGGCGCTGCTCAAATGGCAGCTCGATATTGCAGCCAATTGAAAGTCCACCAGCTTCGAACGCGCCGCGATTGGCAGCTTCCATAATGCCTGGTCCACCGCCAGTGATCACGGCAAAACCCTGTGCGGCGAGTAACGCGCCAGTCTCCTGGGCCGCCTGATAGTTGGGATCATCAGGCTTTGTACGCGCAGAACCGAAGATTGCGATGCCACGGCTCAGACTCGCGAGTTCGTCGAAGCCTTCGACAAACTCGCCCATGATGCGGAACACGCGCCAGGGATCGGTGTGAGTAAACTCATCGGGCCGTGGACTCTCGAGCAGTTGCTCGTCCTGCGTTGTGCCTGGAAGTTGCCGGCCTGATCGATTTTTCTTCATCTTAGATCAGCGTCAGCCGCGTCAGTCCGCGGCTCAGATACCCATGATGTTATAGCCACAGTCGACGTAGATCACCTCGCCGGTGATACCGGAAGACATCGAGCTACAAAGAAACACTGCCGTATTTCCAACCTCGCGCGCTTCAACATTGCGACCGAGCGGTGCTCGCTCTGCATGGTGTTTCAACATCGTGCTGAAGTCGGCTACGCCGCGCGCTGAGAGTGTTTGAATTGGACCAGCGCTGATGGCGTTAATACGAATGTTTCTTGGACCAAGATCCTTGGCGAGATAGCGCGTGCTCGCTTCGAGGGCCGCTTTCGCAACGCCCATCACGTTGTAACCGGCCACCACCTTTTCAGCGCCGTAATAACTCATCGAAACAATGCTGCCGCCGCCGGTCATCAATGGCGCCGCGGCGCGAGCGAGTTGTGGCAGGGAATAGGTGCTGATCTCGAGCGCGGTGAGAAAGGCTTCGCGAGTGGTGTTGAGATATTCGCCACCGAGCGCTTCACGCGGCGCAAAGGCGATGCTGTGAATCAGGAAATCGAGGCGACCAAAGTGTTCGCCGGCGTGACGAAAGGTTTCGTCGACTTCTTCCTGATTCGTCACGTCGCACGAGAGCAGCAGCGAATTGGGCATGGCTTCGCTTGTCAGGCTTTCGACGTTCTCTTTCAGACGTTCGCCCTGGTAAGTGAAGGCGAGGTTTGCGCCAGCTTCATGTAACGCCTGAGCAGTGGCCCAGGCAATCGAGCGCTTGTTTGCCACTCCAAAGATGATGCCGTTTTTGTTTTTGAGCATGTTTCGGTCTGACATAGGTCCTATAGGTCAGATAGGACCTATAATTCGTTAAGCTGCTGCACTCTCGGGTGCGTTGATCAGAGCTTTGTATTGGCCGCTTTCCACCCATTGCAGGATTTCCGATACTCGCCAAACCGGAAACGGATGGCTCAAGCCGGAGTTGATCACATCCGCCCAGAAACGATCCAGGGCTTTCTCGTCGTAGTTCTTTTGGAAGTCGCGGGCCTGCGCGAGAAATTGATCGTAATCGACGCGTGAAGCAAAAGTGCCGCCGCTCAGTTTCATCATCGTGCGGCCGATTATGTTGGCGTCCTGTGTCACGAGCAAGGCGGCGCGGTCGCACGACAACTCGGCGCGTCTGGCCCAGGCAAGCAATGCCGCACGCATACTCATCGTCAGTATCTCTTTGACAATGAACGTTAGCGGCGACGCCAGCACCGCGCTCTTTGCGAGAAACTCGATCAGGCGAGCAGCAGTCAAATACAGAACGTGTTCGGCGTGAATATGGCCCACTTCGTGCGCGACAACCGCCAGGACTTCTTCATCGCTTAAACGCTCGATCAATTGTGAGTACAGCACGATGACCGGACGTTCGACACCGCCGGTGAAGGCGTTGACTATCGGATTCTGCTGCACGAACAACTCCGGCATATCGACGCCGAGGGTTGTGCAGGCTATCTGAAGTTTCGCGTAGAGATCCGGACACTGCGTCGGCGTAACTTTCACCGCGCTGGCAGTGAAGATCACGCGTATTGCCGACTCGCCTGTGACGGCGAGGAGTTTTTTAAGTGCCGAATCGATGCCCGGGATGGCCCGCAGTGCCGCGAGTGCGCGACTGTCGTCCGGGTGGATGTATTGATCTTTGTCGAGATGCGCAAATTTCTTGTGCGGCGCATCTGACAGTGGCAGCCGGCAGCGTCCGCAGCG
>Ga0075425_100009320_pt1 | contig 10447 bp, 7 predicted proteins | sample SoiMethybrSBSTD4_FD_75300 | JGI IMG/M metagenome (GOLD analysis project Ga0075425, IMG submission 75300) | Bulk soil microbial communities from a Populus tree surrounding site in Tennessee, USA - Soil MetaG P. TD hybrid SBSTD4 | ecosystem: Environmental > Terrestrial > Soil > Tree plantation...
GAACAGTTCCGTTCTCATGTTAAGGATACAGGCTCACCGGAAGTGCAGATTGCACTGCTGAGCGAGCGGATCAACTATCTGACGACGCACCTCAAGAGCCACGTAAAGGACCACGCATCGAGGCGGGGATTGATCATGATGGTCAACAAGCGCCGGAGATTGCTGGACTATCTGAACCGCCGGGACCCGGATCGGTATCGCGAGATTGTGGAACGCCTTAGTTTGCGCAAGTAGCGGTTTGCAGCAAGAGCCGCCAGCTACGCGCGAAGTGACAAATTCCAAGCAAAAGAAGTGTGGAATTGGGCAGAAGGCTGGATTTTCGTTTAAAAACCGGCCGGATTGTCTCGTGGTGTGACCCGACGCGGGTTGCGTACATAACTACCTCGGCTCGACGACAGAGCAAAATCCCGAATTGAAAACTACAGGGCAGACGGTTCTGCCTGTGGAGCCGCCAGAGGCGGAACCAAAGGAATGAAACATGTCAGAAAATAATCACACGCCAGCGCCGTACCAAGCATCGGTGGAGGTGGGCGGAAGAACCCTGATCCTGGAGACAGGGAAGATAGCGAAACAGGCCAACGGCGCGATCGTGGCGCGCTACGGCGACACCGTGATCCTGAACACAGCTTGCATGGCGACGAAACCGAACGACCGGGATTTTCTGCCGTTGACGGTGGATTATCGGGAAAATACTTACTCGGCGGGAAAGATTCCCGGCGGATTCTTCAAGCGAGAAGGCCGGCCAACGGAAAAAGAGATTCTGACCTCGAGGCTGATTGACCGCCCGATGCGTCCGCTGTTTCCGGAATCCTGGCGCAATGAAACACAAATCAACGCGATGGTTTTGTCGGCGGACAGCGACAACGATCCGGACGTGATTGCGGTGACCGGCGCGGCAGCTGCGGCATATTGCAGCGACCTGCCTTTTCCGACGCCCATTGCGGCGGTTCGCGTAGGCCTGGTCAATGGCCAGCTGGTGGCCAACCCGACGGTTGCGGAACAGAAGATCAGCCTGCTCAACATTGTGATTGCCGGCAGCGACGAGGCCATCATGATGGTGGAGTCCGGCGCGCTGGAAGTTTCCGAAGATACGGTGGTGGAAGCGCTGGAATTTGGCCACGCGCAGGTCAAGAAGATCGTCGGCGCGATCAAGGAGCTGCACGCGCAACTGAAGCCGAAGAAGGTGGAAGTCGCGCCGTGGCCCTTCGATCAGGGCATTTATGATGCGATCAAGAAGACCCACGGTGCAAAGCTGAAGGACGCGCTTGACACCGAAAAGCATCCGAAGAAAGAAAGTTATACTCTGATCGACGAACTGAAAGCAAAGATCGTCGAAGCAATCCCGGAAGAAGACGAAGAGAAGATCACCCTCACCAAGCGGGCGTTTGACCGGCTGAAAGAAGACATTTTCCGCGACGAGATTTTGAATCAGCGGCGGCGCCCAGATGGGCGGGCCTTCGACAAGATTCGCCAGATCACTTGCGAAGTGGGTTTGCTGCCCCGAGTACACGGTTCGGCGCTGTTTACTCGCGGCGAAACGCAGGCGCTGGCGACATTGACACTGGGAACGAAGGAAGACCAGCAGCGGCTGGACTTGCTGTTTGCGCAGGACACCTTCAAGCGGTTCATGCTGCATTACAACTTTCCACCATTCAGCGTCGGGGAAGTGAAGCCCGTACGCGGGCCGGGCCGCCGCGAGATTGGTCACGGAGCTCTCGCGGAACGCGCGCTGGTGAATTTGCTGCCACCCGAAGTGGATTTCCCTTATGCGATGCGGCTGGTGAGCGACATTCTGGAATCGAACGGATCGTCTTCGATGGCCACGGTTTGCGGCGGTTCGCTGGCGATGATGGATGCGGGTGTGCCGCTGAAGTCTCCTTGCGCGGGAATCGCCATGGGATTGGTGACAGGCGATAAAGGCAAGTACTCGATTCTGACCGACATTGCCGGCGCCGAAGATCACTACGGCGACATGGACTTCAAGGTGGCCGGAACGCGGCAGGGAATCACTGCGTTGCAGATGGACATCAAGGTGGCGGGCATCACGATTCCGATGATGCGCGAAGCCCTGGCGCAGGCGAAGAAGGCGCGCCTGGAAATCCTCGACACCATGGACGCGACGCTGAGCACAGCACGGGCAGCGATTTCCACTTACGCGCCGCGTTTGTACAAGCTGACCATTCCAACGGACAAGATCCGCGATTTGATCGGGCCGGGCGGTAAGAAGATCAAGTCCATCATCGAAGCGACTGGCGTTAAGATCGACGTGCATGAAGACGGCACAGTGCACATCTTCTCGACCAGCGGTTCGGGAGGCGATGCGGCATTGCAGATGGTGCGCGACGTTACGGCAAGCGCGGAAATCGGCAAGACCTACCTCGGCAAGGTGGTGCGGCTGGCGGAGTTCGGGGCGTTCGTCGAACTCTTCCCGGGCACGGACGGCTTGCTGCATATCAGCGAAATTTCCGAGCATCGGATTCGCGACGTGCGCGACGAACTGAAGCTGGGCGACCAGGTGCTGGTCAAAGTGCTCTCGATTGAAGGCAACAAGGTCCGGCTGTCGCGCAAGGCGCTGATCAAGGAAGCGCGCGAGAAGGCGCAGAAAAAAGAAGCGGCTGGCGCCGGCAGCGCGGCCGAGTAAGCCCCTTTCGGTCGTTTTATTTGGTAACCAAGACAGAGCCCCGGTGAGAGCCGGGGCTTTTGGTTTTTGCCGTCTGTTTTTTCGCCACCGGAATGCAGAGTGATTTTTTGATGCGAACCCTGCCCCCAATTGGGATAACCACGCAGGACGAACTTAGTTTTTGGCGTTAGAACCGGAGTGGACCGCGTCGAGGGCTCCCCAGAGGGCGCTGAGGGCTTCATTTGTCGAGGCGAGGATTTGCGCTTCGCTTGCACTATCGCTTGAGGCGTTTTGCGCGAGCCAGTTGCGCCAGGCTTCGCGGTGCGCCTTGTCGGCTTCTTCGTGGACAGAGAAGTAAGCGGTGCCTTTGGAGCTGGTGATTCCATAGAAGCGGTTTAAGCCGTCGATCTTGGTGGTTGCGATTTCGGGGACCTGGGATTCGTAAGCGTAAAGAGCGGCGACGGCTTCGGCAAGGGAGCGGTTGGCGCAGATGTCGCGGAAAGTGTGGACCACATTTTGCGTGCCGGGGAGGGAAGAGCTCGTGTTGATGTCGTCTTCGCTGACACCCAGGGCCGAGGCGAAATCGCGCCAGAGCTGAGGATGCGGACGGGCAGGATTTTCTTCTTCGGCGAGGTTTTCAAGGACCACGGTCTTGAGCGATTCATCGGCGCGCGCGGCGAGGACGCGGAGATGCTTGGGGAAGGCTTCGACGTGGCGGTAATACTGTGCGGCGTAAAGTTGGAGAGATTCGCGAGAGAGTTTGCCAGCTAGCCAGTCCTGATAAAAGGGGTGGTTGAGCAGACTTTTTTGGGCGATGGCGGCGTCGAGTCTGTCGAGTAACTGAGTCTTGGACATGTTGTGCGTCCTCCGCGAGACGTGTTGGCGGCACGAGACGTGCAGAGCCCCGAAACGATGAGAAAAAGTGTAGCAAAGGTTTGCCGACGTACCAAAGAAGGCGAATTGCGTCAGTAGGGCCTCACATTTCAGGCGATCCAATAAATATCCTCGATTCCCGCAACTTTTGGGGAAACAAGGATTCGTCTGCCCGAGGTCTTAGCCTGCAGCAGAGGAAGAACTGCCAGTGGATGCGGCTGCTGGAGCTTGAGAAGGAGCCGGCAACCGCGCCACCACCAGGGCGCCTTGGCCGTCACCGTCGGAGTTGATTTCCAATGTACCGCCCAGCTGGCGAACCCGTTCTCGCATACCTCTGATTCCGACCCCGGTTGCGCCGGATGCGGCCAGGTCGGAGAGCTTGTCCTGTGGCACACCCTTCCCTTTGTCCCGCACTTCGATTCGAACTTCACCATTCGATCGATGGATGCGGATGCGCGCGACAGAGCTTCCTGAATGGCGAAGGATGTTGGTGAGGCATTCCTGAATGATGCGGAAAATCGTCGTTTCCACGTCGCTTTGCAGGCGGCCGAAATCTTCGGGCAGGTCCAAATCCACGGCAATCTTGCTGCGTTCCGCGAACCCGTGGATATACCAGCGCAGAGCCGGTTCCAGCCCTGCTTCGTCGAGAAGCGGCGGGTGAAGCAGGTATGAAATCGTGCGGATATTGGTGGTCATTTCGCTGGCCAAATTGAGGCTATCGGCGACGGTCGCGGTGGTATTGGTGAGACGCTCCAAGTCGGACCTTACCTTGGTCAAATTCATGGTGAGAGCCGCGAGCGATTGTCCAGCGCTGTCGTGCAACTCGCGAGCGATTCGGCGCCTCTCCTGATCCTGCAGATGCAGCACATGGCCGGTCAGCTCCCGAAGCTGCTTATTGGCGGTTTCGAGCTCCGCGGTTCGTTGCTGGACTTGGACTTCCAGCGCTTCCTGGACGGTGCGCAGTTTTTTGCTGTTTCGGCGGGACAACTCTCCGAAGGCGATAATCAGCCCCGACGCAAAAAGGAAAGCAAGAATGCCGGACGATTGCGCCTTGTCGGGGACGCTGAAAGTGTGAGTGGGTTCGATGAACCAGTAGCGGGCGCCGAGAAGGCCGATAACAACCGAACAGACCGAAGGTGCGGTGCCACAGAACCATGCGGAGAAAGCCACAGCTGCAAACAGCGTGACATAAGGGAGGTCGTCACCGAGGACGGGATTCAGGAGCAACCGAAACAGCAAGGCAAGTCCGGCCGCAAAAAGGGCGGCACTATACCGTGCTGCGACGCTCTCGAAGGTCGGGGCGGAGACCAAGGCGCGCTGCGCTCCTATTCGCGCCCTTCGGGTGGGAAAAGGGTGCCGGGATCCAACAGCGATTGTAATCGTAGCAGAGGCCCGAGAGAAGAGGATAGGGGCAGAGGGAACGGCGCTAGGGCTGGGGTTGAGCAGCATCTTTTTGCGACTGTTCGAGCAGAACGGTACAGGTTGAGGTGAGATTGGTGCCTTTTATGGCAGCGCATTTCTCAAAATTGGGAACGGCTCTGTCGGGGTGGCCGGAGTTCTGATTGGCGACGCCGAGGAGGTAGTAGTTGGTGGGATCGCTGTTGGTGCCCAACTGGACGGCTTGTTCCAGCTCAGGAATGGCGGCGTCGAAATTGTTTTTGTGCAAGGCGACCAAGCCGAGGCTGGCGTGCGCCATGGTAAGAGTCTCGTTTTTCAGAGTCGTGAAAGTTGCATCGGGCATGGCGTCCGGCTTAACCCAGGTGGCGACACCAGCGAGAGCACCTTTGGCGTCGGTCTCGGCTTTGGCGAGTTTGGCGGCGGTGTCGGGAGTCGTGTCGGTTACAGTACGGGAGAGAGTCTGGCTGAGGACGGCCATGGTGCGGAAGTCGGAGGGATTGGCCTGAAGTGCCTTTTCGCCCGTGGCAAGGCCCTTGTCCACCTGGCCGGCCTGGATGTAGGCGACGGTTAGATATTGATAGAGGTAAGCGGCGTAAGCGGTAGTCGGAAATTTGTGGAGAAAATCTTCGGCGGCTTGAATCTTTTTTGGAGCGTCGGTTTCGGGCATGGATTGAAAATGTTGCAGAGCTTTGTAGGCTTTTTCTTCGCCGGGACCGGGAGCCTTGAGCTCGAGCGGATTTTGCGGTTTATCGTTAGAACTCTTCTCTTGCGTAATGGGCCTCGCTACGCAGGCGGCGGCCATCAGCGCGATCGCAAGAAAACGGGCAGAACAGCAAACGAAAGAACGCATCAAGCAATAGCCTCCAGATTCGCGTTGGGCACAGGCCCGCGTGCCGGTTCGCGACCTTTTGTGCGAAACCAATTTTGTACCACGGGGAATGCCGTCGCGCCAGCAGCCATACTGAGTGAGCGCGCGACAAGGAGGATAACGGTGAGCGAATCAGTTCGATGCGCGAACGCGGGAGATGTCCGCGCCGAGGGCGCTGAGTTTTTCGACGATGCTTTCGTAGCCGCGATCAATGTGGTAGACGCGTTCGATAGTGGTTTGGCCCGCGGCGACGAGGGCGGCGAGAACCAAGCCGGCGCTGGCGCGAAGGTCGGAAGCCTGGACGGTGGTGCCTGTGAGCTGCGATGGACCGTGGACGACGGCTTGGTGGCCGTCAATGATGATGTTGGCGCCCATGCGCTTCATTTCGAGAGCGTGCAGAAAACGGTTTTCGAAAATGGTTTCAGAAATGGTGGAGACGCCTTCGGCTTGCGTGGCGAGGGCCATGTACTGGGCCTGCATGTCGGTGGCGAAGCCGGGGTATTCCTCTGTCGTGGCGTCAGCGGCGACCAGTCGTTTGACGCCACGAACGCGTAATTCGGATTCGGCCGTTTGCTGGATGGAGGCGCCGGCGGCGTGAAGTTTGTTGATGATGGCGCCGAGGTGGAGCGGTTCGCAGTGCGTGATCGTGAGGTCGCCGTTGGTGATTGCGCCGGCGACGAGGAAAGTGCCAGCTTCGATGCGGTCGGGAATGACGGAGTGCTCGGCTCCGCGAAGGGATTTTGCGCCGCGAATGCGTAGACTGGGCGTGCCGTCGCCTTCGATGCGGGCGCCCATTTTGCGGAGGAGGAGGACCAGGTCGGTGACTTCGGGTTCGCGGGCGGCATTTTCGAGGATGGTTTCGCCCTCGGCCAGAGCGGCGGCCATCAGAATATTTTCGGTGCCGGTTACGGTGATTTTGTCGAAAGTGATGCGTGCACCGTTGAGGCGGCCGGATCGCGGGGCGCGGGCTTCGATGTAGCCGTGGGCCGTGTGGATTTCAGCGCCCATTTTTTCGAGCGCGGTGAGATGGAGGTCCACTGGGCGAGCCCCGATGGCGCAGCCTCCGGGAAGAGAGACGCGGGCGACGCCGGTGCGGGCCAGAGCGGGACCGAGCGTCAGGATCGAAGCGCGCATGGTTTTTACGAGTTCGTAAGGGGCGACCGCTTCGTTGATGGTGGGAGAGGCGATGGTGTAGTTGGCCGCGGGAAATTCGGAAGTCGATACGCTTGCCCCCATGTAGGCGAGAAGTTTGCCCATGGTGATGATGTCGCGAACCATGGGAATGTTGTGGAGCAGGAGCGGCTCGGCGGTCAGGAGTCCAGCGGCCATGGCTGGCAGCGCGGAGTTTTTTGCGCCGCTGATGGCCACGCTGCCCTCTAGAGGTTTGCCGCCGGTTATGAGGAATTTATCCATGACGCGATCAGAGTTATCGTGCTTCGCCGAGGGCGCGACGAAGATTTCCGCCGGCGCCAGCGAGCAGCTTGCGGGCGCCGGAAGCAGTTAGGCCGCGCTTGAGAATTACGAGCGCGACACGGATATCGTGTTGGGCTTGACGCAGAGCTTGTCTGCATGCAGACACACTTTTGCCGCTGGCTTCGGCCAGGATGCGCAGCGCGCGGTCTTCTAACTTCTTGTTGGTCAGCACGGCGTCAATCATCAGGTTTTCATAGACATGACCGAGGCGAACCATCGTTGCAGTGGAGAGCATATTTAAGACCAATTTTTGCGAGGTGCCCGCTTTGAGGCGGGTGGAACCGGTGACGACTTCGGGGCCGACTTCAGGAGCGATGATGATGTCGGCCAAGCGAGTGATGGGCATCCGGCGGTTGGATGTGAGCGCAATGATGGTTGCATTGCGTTTGTGCGCATATATGAGGGCGCCGAGAACGTATGGCGTAGTGCCGCTGGCGGCAATACCGACGATGATGTCCTTTGCGGTGAATTTGCGGGCGCGCAGATCGCGTTCACCGTTGCGGACAGCGTCTTCCGCGCCTTCTACCGCGCTGGTGACGGCCTTGCGGCCGCCGGCAATAAGCGCCTGAACAAGTTGCGGAGGCGTGCCGAAGGTGGGAGCGATTTCCGCGGCGTCTAGAACGGCCATGCGTCCGCTGGAGCCCGCGCCAACGTAGAAAAGGCGCCCGCCACTCTGCAAAGAGTGGACGATGGCGTCGGCGGCCTTGGCAATGGACGGAAGTTCGCGCTGCACGGCCATCGCAACTCGGCGGTCCTCGCGGTTCATGAGGCGGACGATCTGTGCTGCAGACATGCGGTCGAGATTTTTGGAAGCGGGATTGCTATGTTCAGTGCGGCGGCGATCCTCGGGCGGACGCTTCCCAGAGTGAGTTGGCATCGCTGGAATTATATTGCGCGAAGTAACGCAGGACAAAATTGCTGGAAGGGGGCTGTGCAGACTGACGCGAGACCGTTACTAGTCCAACGGCAACATGGCGAAGTGAGGGAGTGCCCGCGCATGGGAATGGGCTATGCTAAGGCTAAGCGGCGGCGAACGGTTTTTTAGGCAGTACCGGGCAGCAAACGAGGGCGGCGGCAGATCTATGGATGTTTTGAAACAACTTTTTAAGGATCGTTTTGGCATACCGGCGGAACGGGTGCAGCCGCTGCAGGGCGAACTGGGCGCATCCGGACGGAAAATTATTCGCTTATGCGCCGGAAAGACGCGCGCAATCGGAATCTTGTACGGCGTGCGTGAAGAAAACCAGGCGTTCCTTGCGTTTTCGCGGCATTTTTTGCGGCATGGCCTGCCGGTGCCCGAAATTTATGGAGAGGATCTCGAGCGTGGGGCTTATCTCGAAGAGGACCTAGGCGATACCACGCTGTTTGAGTTTTTGTCGAAACACCGCGACGGCGAAAGCGTTGCACCGGAAGCGGTCGAAGTGTACCGCAAAGTCGTGCAAGTTTTGCCGCGCTTTCAAGTGGCGGCGGGGCGCGATCTGGATTATTCGGTGTGTTACCCGTGCGCGAGCTTCGATCGGCAATCCATCACCTGGGACATCAACTACTTCAAATATTATTTTTTACGGCTGGCGGGAATCCCGTTTAATGAGCAGGCGCTGGAGAATGATTTCTGGCGGCTGACGGAATTCTTGTTGAGCGCGAACTGCGATTATTTTCTGTACCGGGATTTTCAGTCGCGCAACGTGATGCTGCCGGGCGAGCGTCCGTATTTCCTGGACTACCAGGGCGGGCGGAAAGGTGCCCTGCAGTACGACATTGCCTCGCTTCTATACGATGCGAAGGCGGACTTGCCGCCGGGCGTGCGCCAGCAATTGCTCGATCATTATCTGGACGCGTTGCAAGAACATGTGCAGATCAGCAGGGAAGAGTTTCTGCAGCACTACTATGCTTATGTGTATGTGCGGATCATGCAGGCGATGGGTGCCTATGGCTTTCGCGGATTTTACGAACGCAAGGCGCACTTTCTGCAGAGTGTGCCGTACGCGCTGAAGAATGTGCGCTGGCTCCTGCACAACGTGACGCTGCCAGTACCGTTGCCGACGCTGATGGATACGTTCCGGAGCATGCTGGCTTCGGAAAAACTGAACAGTCTGGCGTCGGAAGCTGATGACCTGGTGGTGAGGGTGTTCAGTTTTTCGTTCCACAAAGGGATGCCCAAAGATGACTCGGGGAATGGCGGCGGATTTATTTTTGACGGGAGAAGTTTGCCGAATCCCGGGCGGGAAGAGCGATTCAAACAGCTGACTGGAAAAGACGCACCGGTGATCGAGTATTTGAACCTGCAGGAGAGTGTTCACCAGTACCTGGCAAGTGTCTTTACCCTGGTGGATGCGAGCGTGAACAGTTATCAGGAACGCGGGTTCAAGAATCTGATGGTTTCGTTTGGATGCACCGGCGGGCAGCACCGGTCCGTTTTTTTGGCGGAGCAATTGGCGAAGCGGCTAGGCGGACGCAGGGGCGTGGAAGTGAAGGTGCGGCACTTGGGATTAGAAGCGGCGGGTTTTGAGGCGCCGGTGGCCGAGGCGGTGGGGAAGTGAAGTCTTGGTGCTGCGAGGTGCTGGCCACGAAACCCTTCACATGAAAGCGATGATTTTGGCCGCGGGACTGGGCACCCGCCTGCGGCCACTCACCGACAACAGACCTAAGGCGCTGGTGCAAGTGGGCGGGCGAACGCTGCTGGAGATCACGCTTGCGCGGTTGCGTTCGTTTAGCGTTACCGAGGTTATCGTCAATGTGCATCATTTTGCGGAGATGATGCAGGCCTACCTGAAGGAGAAGAAAAACTTTGGGATCCGCGTGGAAGTCTCCATCGAAGATGTGTTGCTGGATACCGGCGGCGGTTTGAAACAGGCAGCGTGGTTCTTCGAGGAACATAAGAACGGCGAGCCGTTCTTGCTGCACAACGTGGATGTGATCAGCACGATCGATTTAAGGCAGATGGTTGAAGAACACAACCGAAGCGGCGCTTTGGCTACCTTAGCGGTGCAGGAGCGGAAAAGTTCGCGGCAGCTGCTTTTTGATGAGCGCGGTCATCTTTGTGGAAGACGCCTGAGCGGCGGGGGCGCGGATGAAATCGTGCGACCGTCCGAGCGGCTGCAACCGCTGGCATTTTCCGGTATTCATGTGATCTCTACACGATTTCTGGAGATGATGAGCGAACACGGAGTGTTTTCGATCATCGAGACATATGTGAGGCTTGCTCGAGCAGGCGA
>Ga0075425_100009322_pt1 | contig 10447 bp, 8 predicted proteins | sample SoiMethybrSBSTD4_FD_75300 | JGI IMG/M metagenome (GOLD analysis project Ga0075425, IMG submission 75300) | Bulk soil microbial communities from a Populus tree surrounding site in Tennessee, USA - Soil MetaG P. TD hybrid SBSTD4 | ecosystem: Environmental > Terrestrial > Soil > Tree plantation...
CTCAATCCTGGCCCTCCTCTCATCTCTTATGTTGAAGAGTATTTGAATCTCGGTATTGCATGGTTCATCTCAGGCGAACTGTATTTTGGACCTAAGACGGCACAGATTCTATGCATGTCGGCAGAAATGAAAGCATCTGCTCGATAGGTACCCGATGTTTTTAGGTCTCTTCAGTGTAGGGCTCCCTCGGCGCGAGAATGGCGGCTCGGGATAAAGAAAAAATCAGCGCGCTGCTTCCGCGATCCAGCCGCCGCCCACGACCAAGTCGCCGTCATAAAACACTACCGCCTGTCCGGGAGTGATGGCGCGCTGCGGCTCATCGAAAGTTACGCGCACCTCGCCATCAGGAGCATTCTCAATCACGGCAGGCGCAGGCTCATGGCGATGGCGAATCTTGGCGTGGACGCGCATCGGCCCACACAGCTCGTCAAAGGCAATCCAGTTCAGCTTGTGCGCGAGCAACGAGCGGGTCATCAGATGATCGCCGCCACCCACTGTGACCTGCCGCTTCTCGCCATTAATCTGGATCACATAAAGCGGAGAACCTATGGCCACACCAAGACCCTTGCGCTGGCCCACGGTGAAATTGTGGATTCCCTCGTGCTGGCCCAGCACCTTGCCATCGGTGGTGACCAACTCGCCCGAGGTGTCAGGCAGCGATTCGCCCTGCTCGGCCAAGTAAGCATCAATGAACTTCTTGTAATCGCCGCCGGGGACGAAGCATATCTCCTGTGAATCGGGCTTTTCGGCCAATGCCAACTGGTGTTGGCGCGCGACTTCGCGCACCGCCGGCTTGGTCATATTGCCTAACGGGAAACGCGTCCGGCTGAGTTGCTCCTGGGTCAAGCCGAAGAGGAAATATGTCTGGTCCTTACTGCGGTCGGCAGCACGCTTGAGCAGCCAGCGATTGCGGCCTGGATCGTACTCGCAACGCGCATAGTGTCCGGTGGCCAGCAGATCCGCGCCAATCTGGCGAGCAGTCATCAGTAACTGATCAAACTTCAGATGGTTGTTGCAGAGGCTGCATGGAATGGGCGTGCGTCCGGAGAGATACTCCTCTACAAAGGGGCGCACCACATCATTCTCGAAACGCTCCTCGTGGTTGACCACATAATAAGGAATGCCCAGGTCCTCGGCCACGCGGCGGGCATCGTAGACATCTTCAATGGAGCAGCAGCGTCCCTGTACCTGCTCCGGCATGCCCTCGCGTCCGGCCAGACGGCGCTGGTTCCAGAGCTGCATAGTGAGTCCCACCACGTTGTAACCCTCTGCGCGGAGCATGGCCGCGACGGTGGATGAGTCCACACCGCCGGACATGGCTACGGCAATGGTCTGCGCTGGCATGAGCAATTCCCTTGCAGGGAGGGTATCTACTTATTATAGAGAACTGCGGATTTCTCTGCTTTGCCTGAATGGGCTGAATTCCTAGTGCTTGTGCGATGCACGAGCGCGTAGAGCCATCCCTGAGCGCCGTAGGCGCGGCCAGAAGTTAGCCCAGCGCGTAAGCGCTGGGAACCCGATCAGCAGCGACTATTAGAGCTCCGTAGGCGCGACACTTTCCCTGCGCCTGAGACACGTAGCCCCGACCCTAATCAAACACATACCTTGGATCGTATTCCACCCCATGCTTTTCCAGCATCGCAATGAACTCCTGCTGGAGACTCATTTTCGTGAGACATGTGCCGCACCTCCGGTGCTCATAATACACGGGATGCAACATTCCCAGCCCCCACCGACTGGGCTAACTTATTTCACGCCTGACGGCGTGACCAAATCTTCAAATCGAGATATCGCCCGCCCAATATGTTGGCGTGAATCCGAACATCGCCACGCACTACCATGGAGCGCAGCCGCCGAGCCCCCATTGACCGCCGGTTTTGCGCGCAATGGGGTGGAGGTGCCCTCGGCTGCCACGGAATACTCCAAAGGTCAACGACTCATAAGCAGCGAATGTATTGACGCTTGCAGATCGGTGTAAATCGCGGTAATCTCCGCGCATGGGCCAGGAATATCTTTGCGGCGTGTGTGAACAGCCGGAACATAAGTGCCAGTGCGAGAGATATTGCTGCTATTGCAAGGCGCAATATAATGTCCGGCTGTGTGAAGACGGCCAGTACTACTGCCAGCCATGCCGGGAAGCGTGCGAGATACAGGCGCAGTCTTAGATCGGGTGATCGGTAGATCGGATGATCGCGTGATCTGATCCTCATCCAGAATTTGGTAATTTGGTAATTTTGTAAGTGGGTAAATGTTTTTAACGTGCGCAATTTACCCAATTACCAAGAAAAAATATTTGAAATTTACCGCTAAGGCCGTGAAGGACGCGAAGGAATTCCCAACCATTCAGACCCGAAATTGACACCGAAGAAGCATCTCGAAACCCTGCGTGAGTATTACACCACCATGCTGCGCCGCTGGGGGCCGCAGAACTGGTGGCCGGCGCAGTCCCGTTTTGAAGTCATCGTTGGCGCTTACCTTACCCAGAACACCGCCTGGATTAATGTCGAAAAAGCCATGAACAACCTGCGGCGGGCGCGGGTGCTCAGCGTGAAAGGCGTTCGCGAGATTGCCTTGCCGGAGTTGGAGCAGCTTGTCCGCCCCTCAGGATATTTTCGGCAAAAGGCTCAGCGGCTGAAAACTTTTGTAGCCTGGTTAGATCAAAAATACAGCGGCTCACTGGACCGCATGTTCGCGCAGCCGACAGGGCAGCTTCGGACAGAGCTGCTGGCGCTGAATGGAGTGGGGCCGGAGACGGCTGATTCCATTCTGCTTTATGCCGGCAACCATCCGGTCTTCGTGGTGGACGCGTACACCCGCAGAATCCTGGAGCGGCACAGGATCATTCAAAAGAAGACCAGCTATGAAGAAATCCGGACTCTGGTTGAAAGCGCCATCAGCAGCACAGAACCAGAACCACTCCGGGAACTGGAGCACGGCGCGGAGCCCCGGCATCCAGTGTCGCGGATGAGCGCTGCTCAGCGTAGCCATCTCGCCCAGCATTACAACGAATTCCATGCACTGATCGTGAGAACCGGCAATGAGTTCTGCCGCAGCCTTCCCCGGTGCGAGGGTTGTCCCTTAAAACAATTTCTGCCGCGCCGTTTGGTCCTCACCGGCGGGCAACAACGCAAGCGACAGGTGAATCGTACATAACAAGACATTCTTCACATTGGGGGGCTTACGATGCTTTTGATTCTTGCAATTGCGCTGCTGGTCCTGTGGTTCCTGGGATTTGTGGCATTCCACGTCACCACCGCATTTATTCATTTTGCGTTGGTTGTGGCTTTGATCTTCTTCATCTGGCACATGCTCGCAGGACGCAGAACGGCGGTGTGAGCTAATCGGGTCATCGGTGAATCCGGTCATCTGGTCATCGGGTGATCGAAGATGAAGAATAATTCTCAAGGAAGGCGCAGTTTGAGCTGCGCCTTTTTCTTAATTGAATCGTTCGGTGGTCTGTACGAATGGGTTGTCTTGCTAGTTTAGTTCAATCCCCGTAGGCGGGGGCGCCTGCGCTCCATAATCAGTTTCGTTTCATTCGCGGGCTGCGCTCCATACACAGTCACTACCCCGGCCAGATTTCCAGGGCGGTCTTGCTCAACACTTGATCTTTGGCTTCTTGCGATAGTGGCAGGGCCAGAAATTCATCCATATTCTGCTTGATATCTTTCACGCCGGGGCTGGGCCAATCGGTACCGAACAAGGTCTTGTAGGCAATCTGTTCCAGGCGAGGGAAATATTGCAGCAGCAGCCTGGGCGGTATGCCGCTGATATCGAGATAAACATTCTTATGGCGGCGCAGAAGAAAGAAGGCTGTCTGCATCCAGATAGGACGCCCGCCGTGCGCCATCAGCAGCTTGAGCCTCGGAAAATCCACGGCAACGTCATCCAGGAACAGCGGGTCGCCAAAGCGATTGCGGGCGCCGGGAAAAATAGAGGTCCCGGTGTGTACCATCACCGGAATGCCCTGCTGCTCCGCCACACGGTAGATCGTGGCCAGCTCTTTCACTCCATTCACGTAATCATTGGCGAACAAGAGCTGATGTGGCGGATGGATCTTGATCATGCGAATGCCGATGCGGGCGATTTGCTCCATATCCGCCTGCACATTCTGGCTGTGTCGTGGATGCACGCTGCCACAGGAGATCAGACGTTTGGGATTCTCTTTGCAGTATTCCACCACCCACTGATTCACCTCGGCGGTGAGGCCCATCACTTCAGGCGCAACATAATTGATCAGCACGGCGCGCTCCACGCCCACAGAATCCAGATACTTCAAGAGCGACTTTGGTGAGCGGCAGTATTCAATAATGTCATCAAATCCGCCACGGGCCTTTTTCATTACCTCCATCGGCCCGGATTTGAACATGTCGTACGGCTGGATGTGAATGTGGCAGTCGGTGACGAGCAAGCTTCTGGCTCCTGGCGAACCAGTCATTAGTAATCAGTACTTAGTATTTAGTCAACCCTGAGATCGGGGGATCGGATGATCTGAAGATCGGGTAATCGGAATTGCCAAAATTGCCATAATTTGTAATTGCCAAAATTTGAAAACCCTGTACAGACGACGTTGCGCACCGTCTCCCTTATCAATGTCATCAGTGTTAATCAGTGGTGAATTTTTCAGGATTTTGCTGCCGCCAACACGGCGCGTTTGGCGAAGACCTTTATCATCTCGCGGCGATAGTCGGGAGTGAGCGCGGAGGTGGTCAGGGGCTTGGCAGTTTTTGCGGCCAGTTCTCCTACGACTGTGGCCACGTGCTCATCCGGCTGCTTGCCCATCAATGCATGGTCTGCGCCAGGGACAAGCATGGGCGAAGGATTCACGGCAGTAATAGCAACACGCGCCGCTTCGATGGGGCCGCCGTTCTTCCTGAACGCCACCGCCACTCCCGCCAGCGGATAATCAATCGAGCCGCGAATGCGCAGCTTCATGTAGCTGCCTTTCCATCCGGAAGAAGCTTCAGGTAAAAATATGCGGGTAAGCATCTCATTGGGATCGAGTTTGAGAGGAGCATCGCCCAGATTGGTATAGAACTGTTCCAGCGGCACACGCCTGATGCCCTTCGGCCCAATGATCTCCAATTCGGCATTCAGACATATCAGCGCCGGAGGCGTGTCGCCGGAAAAAGCCGCCCAGCAACGCGTCCCGCCGGGAGCCACGTGGCAGAGATCACCGTCTTTCTTGATGCAGAATCCGCATGACTTGCGCCATTGCAATGACTGGTTGTACCAGACGCAGCGCGTGTCCAGGCAGATGTTGCCGCCCAGCGTGCCCATATTGCGGAGAATGGGTGAAGCAATAGTAATCGCGGCCTCATACAGCACGCGATAGTTGCGGCGCATGAATTCAGAATCTTCAATGGTGGAAAGCGGGGTGAGCGCGCCAATCTCCACGCCTGCTCCGGGCACTACGCGGATGCCGCGCAGCTCCTCAATGCCGCGAATGTCCATGATGTAAGCCGGGGTAAACAGCTTCTGCTTCATGGAGGGAATCAGGTCGGTGCCGCCCGCCAGAACTTGAATGTTGCCGCCATGTTTCGCGAGATAGCCAACCGCATCTTCAAGGGTGCGGGGACGCAGCAGTTTGAACGTGGGCAGACTCATTTCAAAACCCACCACGGAGACACGGAGGCACGGAGGAAACACGCCGCGAATGACGCGAATTGCGCGAATGATCGCGAATCAGATCCTGGTGCAATCCAATGTGAACCGGAACACCTGATAAATGACAAGGAAAAATTAGAGAGCAAAGATTCGCAGAGTAAACCCCGGTATTTGGGAAACCACTGAATTTGAAATTTGTTGTGATTGATATTCAAGTTGCTGTCCATTATGAAAAGTTGATCACTCTATTAAATCAATTCGCGTCAATTCGTCTGATTCGCGTTCATTCGCGGCTAGCTTTTCTCGGTGTCTCCGTGCCTCCGTGGTTTAAGTGTTCAAACTGTTTTTGCGCGCGGGATCTTCGGGATGTCTGTCTGGGCCTTTGCCTTTGAACCACAATGAGCCGCCATGCTCGCGAAATACTTTGGGTGCAGCAGGATCGCTTCCCTGCGTAATGTCCAACGGCTTGGCTGTTGATTTCTTTGCGCGTATGGTCGCCAGTACGCGCTCCGGAGTAAATGGGGCTTCGCGCAGCCGGACACCCACCGCGTCGTAAATAGCATTAGCAATCGCCGGAATGGTTGCGGCCAGTGAGCCTTCGCTGGCTTCTTTCGCGCCAAACGGACCTTCCGGATCAATGCTCTCCACGATGATGGCTTCAACTTCGGGCGATTCCACCGTTGATGGCGATTTATATTCCAGCAAACCGGGATTCATGAGCAGGCCGTCTTTCCACACCATCTCTTCCTGCAGCGCCTGGCCCAGACCCATCCACACCGAACCAATCACCTGCCCTTCGACGGAAACGGGGTTGAGAGCGCGTCCGCAGTCGTGCGCCGCCCATACCTTATGCACAGTCACTTCGCCAGTCTCCTGGTCAACGCTCACTTCAGCTACCTGCGCGGCATAGGAATAAGCGGGCGAGGGGCCAACGCCTGCGCCTTTGAACGCGCCGCCACGGGCTTCTTTGGGAGGAGCGTAAGAGCCGGTTCCGGTAAGCGCGCCGCTGAAATCAATGGCCGAAACCACAGCCTCTTCAAAGCTTATGCGCTCCTTAGGGCCTTCTTCTTTGCGTTTCTGCTGGAGCGATCCACGCAGGATTTGTCCTTCCACGCGTCCGCTGACCTCCTGCACACTTCCACGCGGGGCATCCACCTTCTCCAGTATCTGCTCGGCTTCCAATCCATCGCCGTGAGGCTCAGCCGTGCCGCGTTTCCAGACCATGTCATGACGCATGAGCACGTCTTCCGGAGCACAATCCATTTTGCGGGCCGCCGCAGCGACAATCTTTTGTTTCACATTTTCAGCCGCCCGCTTGCTGGCGTTGCCGTTCATAAAAGTCACGCGGCTGGAATAGGAGCCGATATCAATGGGGGTAAGGTCGGTATCGGCGGCAATGATTTTGATGCGTCCCAGGCTGATGCCCAGCACTTCAGCAACGATCTGCGCCACCATCGTATCGGAACCCTGGCCAATATCAGAGGCCCCGGTGTAGACCACCACGCCGCCATCGCGATCAATCTTGATGTTCACGGTGGAGTGCGGCATATCTGAGCGGATGATGCTGTTAGCCGCGCCGCTTACGTAATGACTGCACGCAAGGCCGAGGCCGCGTCCGGGTGGAAGCTTGCCTTTGCGCTGCGCCCAGCCGGAGCGCTCAATCACCTTCTCGATGCATTCAGGCAGACCATAGCTCTGCACCCGCAGATTATTCACGGTGACGCAGGGCGGCTTGAGCAGATTGCGGCGGCGCATCACCGCCGGATCAATGCCCAGCTTATGGGCGAGTTCGTCAAGCTGCGATTCAAAAGCAAAACGGACATTCACGGTTCCGTGGCCGCGCATTGCGCCGCAAGCGGGCTTGTTGGTGAGCACCCGGTAGCCGTCATAACGGATGTTTGGAATGTCATAAAGCGCGCCCAGGAGCGCGCCGGAATAAAGAATGGTGACAACGCCATAAGAGCAATACGCGCCTCCATCCTGGACCACACGCGCAGCCACCGAGGTGATGGCGCCGTCCTTCTTTACACCGGTTTTCAAATCAATAATGGTGCGCGGACGGCCACGGTGCGCCCAGAACACCTCTTCTCGCGTGTAGGTGATCTTGACCGGAGCGTTGGCTTTGCGCGCCGCTACGGCGGCAATGATCTCCAGGGGAATCACTTCGCTCTTGCCGCCGAAGCCGCCGCCCACCAGCGGCTTGATCACGCGAATCTGCGCCATTGGCATTTCCAGCACAATGGAGAGTTTGTGCTGGAGATAATACGGAACCTGGGTAGATGACCAGACGGTGAGCCGTCCGGGCTTGCCGGTTTGCGGATCGGGCTCGAATGCAGCCAGGGTTGAATGTGGCTCCATAGCGGCATGTGTCACTTCCCCGGCAAGATAACGTCCTTCGGCGATCAAGTCGGCTTCGGCAAAGCCCTTGTCCGGATCGCCAAAAACATGGTGGTAGTCCTTTTCAATATTGTTTGCACGCTGCGGATGAATCCAGTCCTTCTCCGCTTTCATGGACTCTTCCGGATCAAACCAGGCCGGAAGCAACTCATATTCAACATGAATCAAATCCAGCGCCTGCTCGGCAATAGACTCGGTGGTGGCCACCACGCAGGCCACGTTGTCTCCCACGTAGCGCACCTTCTCAACAGCCAGCGCGGTTTCATCATGGCCAACAGGAAGAATGCCGTATTTGTTGGGCGCGTCCTGGCCGACAACAACCGTGACCACACCCTCCAGGGCTTCAGCGCGGGAGGCATCAATCGTTTTTACGTTGGCGTGAGGGTAGGGCGAATGCAGGATCTTGCCGATGAGCATTCCCGACAGGGAAAGATCGTCAGCATATTTGCCCTGTCCGGTGGTCTTGCCCGCCGAGTCTACGAGGGCAATGCGTTTGCCGATGATGGAGAAATCAGTCATTGGTTTGATCGCTGAAGAGCTACTAGCTCCTAGCTGCTAGCTTCTAGCTAAAAAGCCATTAGCCCTTAGCCTTTGGCCCTTAGCTTTCGAGATTAGCGCTATGCACCGCACCCTTACTCTGATTCCCGTTTCAGGGGCTGAATGCTGAGTGCTGACAGCTGAATGCTCGTAATCAAAGCGATCCCTCGCTTCGCTCAGGACTACGGAGGCGGCTAGTTTACTGCTCGCTTGCTGCCGGCCCAGCCTTGAAGGAACCCAATCTCCTGGCCGACGGATTCTGATGATTCGCCAAACTCAATTCCGCTGGCAGTCCGCTCGTATGGCACCTCTACGCACCATGTATCAACGGCAGGGCCACTTACCGTAAGCATGATGCATTCCCGTGCGCCTTCCGCTGCAAGCTTGCCGGGATAGTAGCCTTCAAGGTCTTCGGGTCTCGCGTTGTTCTTCCAGTAAGCATCGTTGCAGGTGATCAGAATGCCGGCGTTGGCCTCTTTAGCCGCCTGAATAAGTTCAGTGTAGGCGGCAGGCTTTTCCTGCTGATCGGTAAACGTTACCGAGTAGCATTGCAACTGGTCAGCAGTCACCATGAAAGAGACCGGGACAAGCTGGTGGTCGCGAGTCAGGTTTTCCTTGGCAATCTCAAGAAGATTGAGCGCAAAATCTTTCAGCGCAAAATCATCGTCTTTGGGTACCGACCAGGCAAGTTGGACCATTGAACTCGACCTCTACAACAAATCTTGAAATGCATCTCAGCGAATACGAGCCGTGAATAAAAGCCCCGAGGATTGCCAAAATTTTGAAAAATTACAAATCGCGAGTGATTATGAAAAACCTGCTTTGATTGTAATCGCGAAATTCGTTCTCATTCGCGTTAATTCGCGGCTAGCTTTTTCTCGCCTCCATACCGGACTCGATTCCTGCCCACTCTTCCAGCAAAGTAATGGTGGCGGCGTAGTCGAGATCATCGTATCCAGCTTTGCTGGCGGCTTCATAAATTTCATCAATCTTTTCGAGGCCAGGCAGTTGCACACCGTTTTCACGCGCTGCATCCATCATCAGGTGCATGTCTTTATGCATGAGCCGCAACGGGAAATTCGGCGAGTAATCTCTCTTGAGAATAAAAGGAGCTTTATAATCAGCAACCCCAGAACGGATCATGGATGCCTGTATCAGCTCGATCAGCTTCTCCGGCTTCACACCCATTTTGGTGGCCAGCGTAAGACCTTCAGCCAGCCCTTCATAGATGAAAGCTATTTGCAGGTTCTGCGCCAGCTTGGCTGCTAGGCCTTTGCCGTTCTCCCCCATGTGAATGGCCTGTTTGCCCATGGCGCTGAATAGAGGCTGAATGCGGGTGATGGTCTCCTCTTTCCCGCCGACAATAAAAATGAGCGTGCCGGCCTCAGCACCGTTTTTTGATCCGGTAACGGGTGCGTCGAGAACGTCGCAGCCACGTTCACGGACCTTGTTCGCAAACTGCACGCTGGCCGAAGGTGAGATGGTGCTGGAATCCACCACTACTGTTCCCTTTTGTAATGACTGCGCAGCCCCATTTTGTCCGAACAGCACCTGTTCAACTGCCTTAGTATCAGAGACGCACATCCACACTACTTCTTTCTCTTTGACGGCTTCCGCGGGCGTAGATGCAGTCTTCGCTCCTGCAACATCTTTGCCCGGGGTGCGGTTCCAGACGGTCAACTCGTGTCCGGCTTTGACGAGGTTGGCGGCCATAGGCCGCCCCATAATCCCCATTCCTAAGAAAGCAATGCGCATGTTTAGGATTAAAAGTCTGAATGCAGATTGCGTCAAGGGGGCATCAAGAGGAGTTGGCAATCAGCTATTGGCTCTGAAGCCGAAGGAATTCGTGAAAACTCCCTGAAGCGGCATGGTTAGAACAAAAATCCTCGGGGTCCTTCACTCCGCG
>Ga0075425_100009323_pt1 | contig 10447 bp, 11 predicted proteins | sample SoiMethybrSBSTD4_FD_75300 | JGI IMG/M metagenome (GOLD analysis project Ga0075425, IMG submission 75300) | Bulk soil microbial communities from a Populus tree surrounding site in Tennessee, USA - Soil MetaG P. TD hybrid SBSTD4 | ecosystem: Environmental > Terrestrial > Soil > Tree plantation...
GGCGATGAGGACACGCTCGCGACGTGAGACGCTGCCGAGCATCATCGTGGGCCCAGACCTGGACCAGCCGGCGCGTCCGGCGGACGTCGGGGCGCGGGCGCCGTCGGGTCACCGGGCGGTGTCGCCGACGGCCCGCCACCGGGGCCGCGCGGCCGCTGCGCGTCTCGCGCCGGCGCGACCGCCGGCCTCGGCGGCGCGGTCACCGCCGACATTTCCCACGAGGCACGGATCCGGAACTGCTCCTTGTCACGGCCGCGGGTGACGGGGGAGGCGAATTCCGCGCGCTCCAGCCGCGGAGAGTTTTCGAGCAGCGGAATGAGCGCGCTCGCCGCCGCGGCCTGCCCCGTGAGCTCGACACCCTTGGGATCGAGCGAGACCGAGGTGAGCCACGCGTCGGCGGGCACGACCTCGGTGAGCTCGCGCAGCACGGGCAGCGGGCGGACGGCCGTCGTATCGAGCGACTGGATGTTGGTCAGCAAGCGGCGCTTGCGCTCGAGCTCCTGGAGCGTCTGCTCGACCGTCCGCACCTCGCCGTCGAGCGTCGCGATCCTCCGGTTGATCGCGGCCAGCCGTCGGCCCTCGCGGTAGCCGGGAATGACGAGCGCGGTGATCCCGAGGATCACGGCGGCGGCGATAGCGCCCAGCGCGGTCAGCTGCTGGCGCGTGAGCCGCCGCGGCCGCAGCCGCTCGGGCAGCAGCTGCAGCGGGCGCGCGCGACGTGATCCGACCGCGACGGCGACGGCGAGCTGACCCTCGCCCACGGGAGCGGCGCTGCTCTGGGCGAGGAGCGCCCGCGCCCGGGCCGTGTACGGCGGCTCGGTCACGGCCATGCCGAGGACCGCGCGCGGCACGGCGCCGGTCGCCTCGTCGTCGCCGGATGCCCAGACGGCGTCGACGCTCCGCCAGTGGGCGACGGGCAGGCTGCGCTCGATCTCCGCGGCGATGACGTCGTCGCCGCCGCTCGCGACGCTGCGGCTCAGCACGACGTGGCCGTCGGCGAGGAAGAGCAGCGCGGTCGTCTCACCGACCCGGTGCATCCACACGACGCGCCCACGCATGCGCGACGGGACCAGCGCCGGCAGATCGTGCGCGGCGACGGTGAGCGAGCTCGGACGCAGCCGAGCCTCCTCGACCAGCCGGAGAGCTCCGTCGACGACACGGCGGTCGGCCACCGCGATGAGCACGCGCCGCGCCGTGCTCGACGCCGGGGTGCCGTCCGTGTCGGCCGGAAGCTCGACGAAGTCGAACGACGCGTCGTCGGCCGCGAAGGGCACGTGACGCTCGAGCTCGAACTGCACCATGTCGCGCAGCTCGCCGTCGACCTCGGGCAGCTCGATCGGCTTCACCGTCACCGCGCCGCGCGGCAGCCCGAGCGCCACTGTCCGGACCGCGAGCCGCCGCTGGTCGATCTCGGCGCGCAGCGTGGTGGCCGGTTGCTCGGAATCGACCGTGAACGTCTCCAGGCGGGCGCCCTGGACCGACGCGGCGACGAGACGATCGCCGAGCAGGACGAGGGCGAGGCGCGGGCGCCGGAAATTCATAGGCGGTTAGAGTAACCGAATCGCGGAAGGGCGCAAAGCGTTTGCGCGAAACGGCCTGCGCGACGGTGGTCTTCCGCGCGAGTCAACGGATGCCCGACCACTCCAGAACGGTGATCGCCGCCGTGGGCTCGGGTGGTTTCTGCACCAGCGCGGTGACGCTGGCGCGAAGCTTTCCCTGGATGAGGCCCTCGGCCTCGATGCGGAAGAGGCTGCTCGTCACGACGAAGTTCGCGCCCAGGTTAGTAGGCGGGGGGGCGTACGGTACCAGACGGCGCTGCTGAGTGATGACCGAGACCTGGGCTTCCGCGAGACCGAGCCCGCACATCGCCACCGGTGTCACCGTGTTGACGTTCAGGATCTCCTGCGTCGGACCGCGCGTGGTGAGGACGTCGACGAGCCCCGGTCGACCGCCGGCGCCGTCGAAGATGGCGCGTGTCACGGCCTTGATCTGCAGCAGCTCGTGGATCGACTCGAGATCCGCGTTGCGGGCGCGATACGGCGTGGGCAGCTTGAGGTAGTAGTCCTCGCTCTCCGCGCCGTTCAGGCGATGCTCGTCGTTCGGATCGCGCCAGTCGAGGATGGAGTCGACGATCTGATCGCGCACGATCTTGTCGACGCCCAGACACTGCAGCACCTTGTCGAGGCGCTCGGGCGTCGCGCGGTTGACGTTGATGCGCGCCTGCTCGTCGGTGATGACGTAGGAGTACTCGCCGGGGCCCAGCGGCACGCGCGTGCGGGGCAGTCGCGCGATGGGCAGGCGCTCGGCCGTGTAGAACGCGAGCTGCCCGTCCTCGGCTAGGCCCACGATCTTGAAGTCGGCCGACAGCTCGCGCAGCGCTTGCTCGACCGCGGCCTCGGCCAGATGCGCGGCGGCCAGGTTGTCCCGCCAGCTTTGCATCGCGGAGGCCTCGAGGCGCATCGAGTACGCGAACTCGGCACCGACGATCCCGAGCAGCGCGAGGACCATGAGGACCGCGACCAGCGCGAAGCCGCGCTCGTTGGTCTTCATGGCGCGGGCACCGACCGCAGCGACACCGTGAGCGACGGCAACGGCTCGAGCCGGCCGCCCTGGGCAGTCACGAATCGGATGCGGACGCCCGCCGGCAGGGTGCGCTCCGCCTCGGCGTCCCAGGTGTTGACCCACGCGCCCTCGGGGCGCAGGTAGTTCAGCTCGAGGCCCTGGATGGCGGGGTCGCGCAGCACCACCTCCGCGCGAGTGAACGGCTCGCGGTTCGGGAGAATCCGCTGCCGCACGACGAGGGCGCGCCCGCCCTGGACGTCGGTCTCGACGGCGATGACCACGGCGGTGAAGGCCACGGGCACGTCGCCGACGAACGGCGCCGCGCGCGTGACGAACTCGATGCGTCCCTCCTCGCCCTGGAAGAGCAGCCGTCGCTCCGGCGCCTCGCCGAGCGATCCGCGATACGGATAGGCCGCGCCCACCGTGCGCCCCACGATCTGGGTGATGCCCCGCGCGTGCTGGTTGAACTCGGCGCGATCCTCGCCACGGCCCCAGGCGGCGACGGCGACGCGCAGGCCGCCGAACGCGATCGCGAGCAGCGCGCCCACGATGGCCAGCGCGATGAGCAGCTCGAGCAACGTGAAGCCCTGGGACCGGGCGGCCCGCGCGCGCGACGTCATCGCTGCGATCCTGACGGCGCGGACGGCCCGCTGCGCGACGGGGTGACGGTCGACCGCCCCGACGTTCCCTGCGTCCCCGGCGTCCCCTGCGTCCCCGGGGTTCCCGGTGTCCCCGGCGTCCCCGGTGTTCCCGGCGCGCCCGCCGGGGTCGTCGTCGTGAACGTTCCCGCCGTGCTGGAGACCATGCGGAGCGTGCGCACCTCGATCTGACGGCGCGGGTCCCAGTTCACTCGCACGTCGATCTCGTAGATTCGACCGCGCGGCACGGTGCCGGGCTGCGTCAGGTCGGGAGTGTCGATGACCTTCATGGCGCGCTCCCAGCGGAACACCCCCTCCGTGCCGGCCTCGACGCCCTCGACGGGCTCGACGACCTCGCGGACCTTCTGGTCGGCCAGGAGAATCGCGTTCTGATGATCGCCGGCGAGCTTGAGCAGGCGGAGTCCCTGGGCGAATCCCTCGATGGACGCGACGACGGCGAGGCTCAGGATGGCCAGGGCCACCAGCACCTCGAGCAGCGTGAAGCCGGCCTGCCGCGTGGGCGCCGCGCTCATTGCCGCTCGGCGCGGACGCGGCCGGTCAGCACATCGACCGTGACGCGATACTGGACGTTCCGGGTGGCCAGCCGGAAGTCACCGCCGCTCGACACGCCGCTGGGATCGAAGCGAACGGTCAGCGCCTCCGGCGGGTTCGCGCGGATCTCCAGGTCGGGCGGCCAGGGGCGCGTCTGTTGGACCTCGTCGGGAGCGGCCACGATGGTGGCGCGCCGGTTGGCGGGATCGACGACGACGGCGTGGCCGCGCCGCGAGCTGATCGCCTGATCGCGGGCGTGGCGCAGCATCGCCGAGAACCCGGCCACCTCCGAGCGGCCGCGCAGCGTCTCCGTCCCGCGTCCGACCGCGGGGATGACCAGGCCCAGGGCCAGGGCGATCACGAACAGGCTGACGATCAGCTCGAGGAGCGTGAAGCCGCGATCGTCTACTTGGCGGCAGTGGCGTCCCATGACACGACGTCGGCGTTCTCGCCCTCTCCGCCGGGGGCGCCGTCGGCGCCCTCCGACCACAGGTCGTACTCGCCGAACTGCCCGGGGCAACAGCGATAGCGATAGGCGTTACCCCACGGGTCCTTGGGGACCGACTTCTTGAGATAGGGGCCGTTCCAGTTGTTGACGTTCGGATTGCGCTGCAGCGCCTCCAGGCCGACGTTGCCGTCGGGGTAGCCGCCGACGTCGAGCCGGTACTGATCGAGGGCGGCGCCGAGCAGCTCGATCTGCGCGCGCGCGGCCGCCTGCTTGGACTGTCCCACGCGGCCGAACAGCCGTGGCCCTACCAGGCCCACGAGCAGGCCCAGCACGATGATGACCACGAGCAGCTCGATCAGCGTGAACCCGCGCTCGTCCGACAAACGACGAGCGCAACGGTCGCGCCAGGCTCGGATCGCCCGAGCGAGCGATCGCGCCGCGAGGGAGCGGCGACGTATGGGCGCGCCGTGCCGCGGAGTGCCCATACCCATCACAACGGGATGTCGTTGATCGAGAAGATGGCCAGCAACATCGCGACCACGATGAACGCCACGAGCACCCCCATGATGAGAATGACGGCGGGCTCGAGGAGCCCGATCATCCGTTTCAGGTCGGTTCGAACGTCTCCCTCGAGCGTCTCCGCCGCCTTGAGCAGCATCTCCTCCAGGCGGCCCGTCTCCTCTCCCACGCGCACCATGTGGACGGCGAGCGAGGGGAAGTGCCCGTGCTCGCGCATGCCGGCGGCGACCGTGCCGCCGCGCTTGACGGTCTCCGACAACCGCTCCACGGAGCGCGCCACGACCTGGTTCGACATCATGTCGCCCACGACGGCGAGCGCGCCGAGCACGGGCACCCCGCTCTTGAGCATGGTGCCGAGCGTGCGCAGGAAGCGCGCCGTCTCGACCTTCAGCGTGAGCGGCCCGACCCGCGGCAGGCGTAGCAGCGTGCGGTCCCACTGCAGCCGCCCCTGCGGCGTGCCCGTCCACATCCGCCACGTGAGAATCGCCGCGAGGATCGCCAGGCCGCCGACCCACCAGTACGCGCGCATCGTGGTGCTGACGCCCATGAGGATCTGCGTGGGCAGCGGGATCGCCTGGTGCAGATCGGAAAAGATCGTCGCGAAGCGCGGGATGACGAAGGTCAAGAGGAACACGACGGCGCCCGCGCCCACCGTGGTGATCACGAGCGGGTAGGCGAGGGCGGACACGATCGCCTCCGTGAAGGCGGCGCGCGCTTCGAGGAACTCGGCGAGCCGTCGCAGCGAGACTTCGAGCACGCCGCCCTTCTCGCCGGCCCGGACCATGTTGATGTACAGCCGCGAGAACGGACGCGGATGGTGCTTGGCGAGCGCGTCGCTCAGCGAGGCGCCGCCGCGCACGCTGTGCAGGAGGTCGGTGATGATGGCCCGGAGCTTCGGGCTCGGGCCCAGCTCCTCGAGGATGCCGAGCGCGCGATCGAGGGGCAGACCGGCCTCGAAGAGCGTGGCGAGCTGCTGGGTCATGGCCAGGAGGTCCCGCTGGCGGATCCGTCCCTCGCCGAAGGTCGGCCAGACCTTGCGCTCGGCGTAGGGCGCGACCCGGACAGGGAAGTAGGATTCCTTGTGCAGCCGCTCGATGACGGCGCGGGCGTCCGTCGCCTCCATCACGCCATCGATCGTGTGACCGCCGCGGTCCGCGGCCCGATACAGAAAGACCGGCATTAGGCTGCGACGAAACCCCGCAGGCCGATCAAAACGGTCCAGATGCTAGGCGGCGAGGAGTGGCGCGACTGCGGCGTACTCCGAGTACGCCGCAGGGAGCGCCCGACGAGCCAACGACGCAGATGGGCCGTTTTCATCGGCCTGCTAAGCGTCTTCCTGGGTGACTCGGAGGACTTCCTCGATGGTGGTGACGCCCTCGACGGCGCGGGCCCAGCCGTCCTGGCGGAGGGTGACCATGCCCTGCTCGATGGCCAGGCGGCGTATCTCGCGGCTGGAGGCGCGACGGAGGATGAGGCTGCGGATGTCCTCGGTGATCGGGAACAGCTCGTAGATGCCGGTGCGGCCGCGATAGCCGGTGCTCCGGCAATCCTCGCAGCCGCGCCCGCGGAAGAGCTTGGTCCGTGGATCGGCCTCGATGCCGAGCGCTTCGATGTCAGCCGCCGAGGGCGAGTCCGGCATCCGGCACACCTGGCAGATGCGGCGGACGAGCCGCTGGGCGAGCACACCCTCGAGCACCGAGGAGAGGAGGTACGGCTCCACGCCCATATCTTGTAGTCGCGTGATCGCGCTGGGCGCGTCGTTGGTGTGCAGCGTCGAGAACACGAGATGGCCGGTCAGCGCCGCCTGGATGGAGATCTCCGCCGTCTCGAGGTCGCGGATCTCGCCCACGAGGATGACGTCGGGGTCCTGGCGGACGATGTGCCGCAGCCCGGTGGCGAAGGACAGTCCGATCTTCGGCTTCACCGGGATCTGATTCACGCCCTTGAGCTGATATTCGACCGGATCCTCGACGGTGATGATCTTGCGGTCGGGCGAGTTGATCTTGTCGAGCGCGGCGTACAGCGTCGTCGTCTTGCCAGAGCCGGTGGGGCCGGTGACGAGCAGGATCCCGTGCGGCCGCTGGATGAGCTTCTCGAACCGGCCCAGCATGGCCGGCGGGAAGCCCAGGCGCTCGAGCGGGTAGAACACGCTGGACCGGTCGAGGAGCCGCATGACGATCGATTCGCCGTGCACGGTGGGGATGGTCGACACGCGGATATCGACGCGCCGACCGTGCAGGTTGACCCGGATGCGACCGTCCTGGGGGAGCCGCCGCTCGGCGATGTTCATCTCGGCCATGATCTTGATGCGCGAGGTGACCGCGGCCTGCAGCCGCCGCGGGGGGGCCTCCTGCTCGTAGAGCAGGCCGTCGATCCGGTACCGGATGCGCAACGTGTCCTCGAAGGGCTCGATGTGGATGTCGGACGCTTCGCTGCTGATCGCGTTCTCCACGAGGAGGTTGACGAGCCGGACCACGGGCGCCTCGAAGGCCATGTCCCGCAGGTGGTTGACGTCCTCGTCGCCGCCCCCGTCGCCGAGGGTCTCGTCCTCCATGCCCTCGACGATCCGCTGCAGCGCGGTGGTGTTGCCGGCTTCGTACGTGCGATCGATGGCCTCGTTGATGGCCTCGGCCGCGCATACCACGACGCGGACCTCCAGTCCCGTGCTCTGCCTGAGATCGTCGATGATCATCGGATTCAGCGGATCGGCGACGGCGATGGTGAGCGAGCCGCCCTCGACGCTGACCGGGCACACCGTGTACTGCTTGAGATACTTCGGCGACAGGTTCTTGAGCACGGGGAGCGGCGCCGGCAGCTCGTCGCGTGAGAGATAGGGCAGGCGATGCTGCCGCGCGACGGCGCGCAGCACGTCGTCGGCCGACACGCCGAGCGCGACCAGCGCGTCGGCCAGGCGCTCGCCGGTGCTCTGGGTCCGTGTGATGGCGCTCCGCACGACGTCCGGAGTCGTCATACCGTAGGCGACGAGGAGATCGCCGACGCTCGGCGATTGCGCCGCAACGGACATGCTATGCTCCACCGCGACATGTTAACACAACTCGCCTTCGCGGCCGTCGCAGCGGCCGCGGATTTGGCGGGCGCGGTCGTGGTCGTACAGGCCTCGCGCGGTGGCCGGGCCCCCTTGCGCTACTTCGTGGCGGGCGGGGCGGGGTTCATGCTGGCCGCCGCTTTCGCCCGCATGCTACCGGAGAGCGCCCACATGCCCCACGCGTTCCTGTTCGTGCTCGTGGGGTATTTCGGCGTGCACCTCTTCGAGCATTCGGTGGCGCCGCACTTCCACTTCGGCGAGGAGTTGCACGCCGAAGCGTTCCTGCGACCGTCGGCGGCGTACCTGGCGGTCCTCGGCCTCGGCATGCACACGCTTTTCGACGGCGTGGCCATCGCGGCCGGATTCATGATCAGCCCGGAGTTGGGTCTGCTGCTGTTCCTGGCCGTGTTCCTGCACAAGCTGCCGGAGGGGTTCGCCATCGCCTCGATCATGCTCGCGGCCGGCCGCTCGCCGGTCGCGGCACGCCTGGCCGGCGGCGCGCTCGGCGTGCTCACGCTCCTGGGGGCGACGCTGACGAGCCTGCTCGCCGAGGCGCACGTCGGCTACGCGCTCGCGCTGTCGGCGGGCGTGACCATCTACGTCGCGGCCTCCGACCTGATCCCCGAGGTGAACCGTGAGGGCGGGCCCGCGCTGGCCTGGACGGTCTTCGGCGGCCTCCTCCTCTTCGGCCTCGCCGACTGGGCGCTCGGTCGCGTGAGCGGGCACTGATGAAATTTCTCGTCCTGCACGGGCCGAACTTGAACCTGCTCGGACGTCGCGAACCGCACATCTATGGCTCGCTGACGCTGGCCGCCATCGATCGGCTCATCGTCGACTACGGGCGCCTGCGCGGCGCCCGCGTGGAGTGCCGGCAGTCCAACATCGAGGGCCAGCTCGTCGAGTGGCTGCAGGCCGCCGAGGGTGAGGGCTTCGACGGCGCCGTCCTCAACCCCGGCGCCTTCACCCACTACTCGCTCGCCCTGCGGGACGTGGTGGCGGCCATCGCCATCCCCGTGGTCGAGGTGCATCTGTCCAACATCCACGCGCGCGAGCCGTTCCGTCATCAGTCCGTGATCGCCGGGGCGGCGCGGGGACAGATCCTCGGTTTCGGCCCCGGCAGCTATCTCCTCGGCGTCGACGCCCTCGTCGCCCTCGATCGGGACGCCCGGCCGTCGCGCGTGCCGGCGCGACCGGCGCGCGCCGGCCGACCGCGCGCGGGCCGGCGCGCGCGCAGATGACCGGCCGGCCCCGCGTCCGGTGAATCGAATTCGCCGCCCCGACGTCTAAGCACTGGACGAGACGGGGCCGCGATGTGCCCCCCGGTGGATACCGACGATCAAGCACTCATCGAGCGATGCCGCAACGGCGACGTGGCGGCCTTCGAGCCGCTGGTCGCGAAGTATCGCGACCGCGTGTGGCGCCTGGCGTTCAACGTCCTGCGCGATCGCGAGGAGGCCTGGGACGTGGCCCAGGAGGCGTTCATCCGCGCCTGGCAGGCGCTGCCGTCCTTCCGCGGTCAGTCGGCCTTCTACACGTGGATCTTCCGCATCGCCATGAACGTGGCGACCGATCGTGTCCGTCAGCGCGCGGCGCGCGGACGGGCCTTCGGTACCGAGCGCGTGCCCGAGGAGGACTGGGACCGCCTCATGGCCGATCAGGAGGGAGGACCGGACGACGCCGCGCGTCGCGCGGAGGAGCGCGAGCGCCTCACCCGCGCGCTCCGCGCGTTGTCCGAGCCGCATCGCGCCATTATCATGTTGAGTGATCTCGAGGGGCTGTCGTACCGCGAGATCGCGGAGGTGCTGGATATTCCCATGGGCACCGTCATGTCCCGCCTGCACAACGCCCGCAAGCGCCTGCGCGACATCCTGGGGCCCATGCTGGTCGTGCTCATCGCCCTCGCCGTCGTGGCCGCGCTGGCGCTCATGGCCACGCCACATGCGTGGGGCCAGCAGCACGTCACGTTTGGCGCCCGTGTGCTGCTGGCCGGCGACACGCCGCCGCCCGCCGGCAAGCAGATCGGCGGCGCGGGCGACGAGCGCCTCGAGCAGTTCATGCCGCGCCTGCGGCAGCTCTTCCGCTACAAGGAGTACACGTCGCTCGAGCGGATGCGCGCCGAGGTGCCGGTCGGCACGACGCAGCGGTGGCCGCTGGCCGGCGATCGCACGCTGGAGCTCACGCCCGAGAGCGTCAGCGGCAACACCGTGCGGCTGCGCCTGCGCCTGCAACGCGGCGGCGCGAGCGAGCTGACCACGAACCTGCAGGCGGCCTCCGGGGCTCCCGCGGTGATCGGCGGCCCGCGTCAGGGCGACGGCGTGCTCATCATCATCGTCTGGGCCCGTCCCAACTGAGCGGTGACGGACGACGCAGGGCACGGAGGACGGCCGATGGCGACGGGCGAGGACCGGTACTTCGCGGAGCGCGCGCGGATCGAGCAGGGCCACGTCAAGTACCGCGACAAGCTCCGGGCCGAGGGCAAGCTCTTCGTCCGCGACCGGCTGAAGCTCTTGCTCGATCCCGGGACCGAGTTCCAGGAGGACTGGCTCTTCGCGCGCAACCAGGAGGCGGACACGCCGGCCGATGGCGTGGTCACCGGCGTCGGCACCGTCGGCGGTCGGCCCGTCTGCATCATGGCCAACGACTACACGGTCAAGGCCGGCTCGTGGGGCGAGAAGACGGTGC